>Ga0310694_10001297_pt1 | contig 28801 bp, 27 predicted proteins | sample 174DNAGHGhighgp2_FD_203884 | JGI IMG/M metagenome (GOLD analysis project Ga0310694, IMG submission 203884) | Sheep rumen microbial communities from Palmerston North, Manawatu-Wanganui, New Zealand - 1742 DNA GHGhigh gp2 (v2) (version 2) | ecosystem: Host-associated > Mammals > Digestive system...
CTCTCCAATGGAAATCTCCAGAAACCAGTACAGTGGAAAATATTATGCAATATGGAACCCATACAAAGACGATCCAAACAGTGTTGAGCATCCGAGATTCAGAAACACGTGGGGAAGAACTCCGCTTGCCATAGCTGAGAGTGAAGACGGAATAAACTACAGTGATTTTGTGCTTGTTGAAGAAGACCTTCACAGAGGATACTGCTATCCTGCAATTTACTTTTTGAATGAAAAAGAGGCACTGATGTCATATTGCAGCGGTGGAGGGGATATAGTACCGCTTCAGAGAACAACTGTATCCAAAATTACATTCGAGTGATATCTATTGTTTAAAATTTAAGGTTTTTGTGGTGAAAAATGGCTTTTATAGTTAAGTACGCTTTTTTATTTCTGGTTGGTTCTGTTACCGGATGGTTAATTGAATTGTTTTTCAGAAGATTCTTTTCGAGTGCCAATCCCGAAAGAAAATGGATAAATCCCGGTTTTTGCACAGGCCCATATCTTCCGTTATACGGCACAGGCCTGTGTGTGATGCATGCTTTGTCTTCTCTTGACAAAATAAATTTTACCGGATCAACTGTTGTAAACTACATAATAATGTTTGCAATAATGTCAGTGACAATCACTGCTATAGAATTTGCTTCTGGCTGGATTCATCTTAAGTTCACCAAAGTCAGACTCTGGGACTATTCGGAGAGATGGGGCAATGTCATGGGGCTGATTTGCCCGAAGTTTTCTTTGGTCTGGACAATACTGTGCGTCGGATACTATTTCCTGCTTCACAAACCTCTGAGTTCAGCAGCAGAATGGATAGCCGAAGGGAATATTCTTGTAATATTCACGTTGGGACTTTTCTACGGCGTCATGATTGTTGACATTGTTGTATCAATCAATCTGGTATCCAAAATCAAGGAATTTGCCATCAGAAACAATGTTGTAGTCAAATACGAAGAAATCAAGCTCAACATACTCAATTTCAAGAACAAGCAAAAAGAAAAATACCATTTTTTCCTTCCGTTCAAGACCAGTCGTCCGCTGTCGGAGCACTTGAATGAATGGAAAAAGACAATGGAAGAGAAGATTAAAAACAGAATTGGAAAATAGAACACGAAAAGGGGTTGTTTAAAAACCTCGGTAAATAGAACGAGGCAATAAACAGCCTTTTTTCTAAAAAAACTAGAGTGTTTAAACAAGCTTTGCTTGTTTAATTCAAAGATTTTACAATTAGTAAACAAAGTATAGGCATTGAATATGGGATGTATTACTAATCAACTTCCATCAGCAACAAATATTTATTGGACAAAGGAATGGTATGAATTTGGAAAGACTGCGATAAAGGTGGTAGATTGATGAACACAAAAAACAATGTGGCAATTCTATTGTACTATATATCGAACTATGAAAAATGCAGAGTGTGCTCAAAAGTGCATTGGAACAAAAAATATATCGTATCACTAATCTGGTCATTGGATGTTATGTCAATGCTGACGGATATCCTTGAAGGTAATTATAATATTGAAAACATAAATTTAATCAATTCCTTTATAATAAACAATGAAGGTATCATGTTTCAAAACGCACAATGCCTATTATTAACAAAGAATCCTTTGACTATTCAAGAGGGCATGTTATTAAGCGAAGAAGAAAAGGAAGTCGTGAATTTATTAATTACCATTATAAGTAATTGTCGCACTACAATCATAAAAAAATCGATAGGATACAAAAAAAGAGTAGCAAGTTACTTGAGAGCATTACACAATCTACCTAGATCATTGATGGATGATTGCTCATGTTCAAATCAATATATAAGCTGTGAAACGGCGATGGAATATGCAAGAGCATATTTGAATGAGTTATTAATTTGGTGAATTATGGTTAAAAAAACAGACGGACATGGCAATGAAAAAAACAAATATTTTGTAGTGGAGTAGTATGGTTTTGCAACAGTGGGCAAAGTGATAGAAAATGCATAGAATCCAGAAAGAAGAAATGTATGAAGAAAATTGCAATAACAATTATTATTACTATTATTATTTTGGTGCTTTTGTTTGCTCTTGTCTCGTGCTTTAGAATTGAAAAGAGTGGAATTGAAGTATACAATCCCGCAGATTCTGAGACGTCTATTTGCAATTATGGCTTTCCAACCGAATTCCTGCATCAATACAAATACAAAAAGGGTGATTACCATTACGTTGATTACAGTCCAAATTCATTCAATCCCGGATCAGATCGTTCTTTGTTGTACATGATTTATGATGAAGAAACTTTCACCGAAGCTAGCGAATACATAAGAAACACTGTATCAGTATCCAGTGAATTATTGGCAAGAATAAATGGGTATGATTTTTATATCATTGACAAAAAAGGGATGAATGAGTTTGCCAATCATTTCACGGCTGTGTCATTCAATCAAGAATTGAACATCATTTTGTTCATCGGGTATTGTTATTATGGAGATGGAGCTAAAACTTATACCACCCCGGAAGAATTTATAATTGACACATACAAAGATTTTTACAATTTTGATAAAGGAACAGATTTATGATGAAAAAAATAGTATCAGTTGCGTTGATCATAATAGTAATGATGCTATCCATAACTGCTTGTTACCAGCAATCAAAAGAATTGACAGGAATAGAACAAATGGTAGATGACTCAATGCCAAACAAAATGTCTTATTATCTTTTTCCAAATGAACTATTGAATGCTTTTGACTATAAAGATAGCTACTACTATTATGATACAGATAGGCTTGAATTTCTTACCTTTATTTATTTTGAAACCGAACAATCCATATTGGAGCTTGAGTACGATGAAGAATTGTACTGGAGTGTTGTTGACTATGTGAAGCAAAAGATGAAAATTGGCAAAGATGAACTGGCCAATGTGAACAATTACAGATTCTATCTGAATGAGAACTACTTCAGTTTAAAAGGATATGCGTTGGTTGCTTTCAATGATGAAAGACATTCGGTATCCTTCTTTGGCTATCAGCAAATACTTGGGAGATTTGTCGTGATAGGTTGGGGAGATTTCATACAGTATAAGTTCGGAAAGCATTTTGATTTTCATATCAATGAGGAGTTAAAATGAATACAAAAGACAGAATTAAGAAAATCGCAATTGTTTTATTTATAGTTGCAATAATTTTAACAAACGTATTTGTTGTGATTCCAAACATTATTTGGAGATTATTATACTGAGATGCACATATATCTGACAAAGGGAAGAGAATGGAGTGCAGAGGGGTGTGAAGATGACAAAAAAAGAAATAATTGTCAGGACACTGATTGTTATTGTATGCTTATGTATTGCTGCAATTATTGTTGCTGTTGCCATTTGGCTGTGTTCCGATATTATGATTGGTAATCTGAAGTCATACAATAATTTTAGAGTGTATGGGGAATACAAAGACTATTTAGACACAGTATCAGCAAAATCCCAATATCTTTCTTTTCCAAGAACAACAATCAATGTCAAAACAATGAATAATTATTATATTTCCTCGAAAACAGGTGATGATTTTTCTGTATTTTTTGACGTAACATATGATGATAAGGGTTTTGAAAATGAGATATCAAGATTAAATGGCATAACAATCAGAAGTGTTTCTCAAAATGACGTTGTACAGTATAAGAAAATGATATATATTGATGATGAATCGTTGTTTCAATATCCCACATATGTTGCGTTGTACGACGGATCAAAAGTAGAATATGTGTGCATAGATAGCGAAAATAATCGCTGTGTGTATGTGTTCATTGGAAATGTTCAAAATAACGAATTAGAAATAAACGAGGAGTTTTTGCCGATACATTATCAGAATAAAGAAACCAATCCGGATATCTCTGAGTTTAAGTATTCGATTTACTCAGAGTAATTGGGGGCAAAGATGAATAAGAAGAAATTGATTATTTTTGCCATTCTTGTATTAGTAGGTATGCTATCAGTGGCAGTTATTCCAACTATATTTATATGTGCTGGATTGAAATTGGAAGTTAAATCAACAGATGTTGATAACCTAGGTAATAAATATTTGAAAACCAATGGATTCTATAGTGATTTTTTGGCCTTTCCAAGATCCTTGGACAATGTAAAAACCATAAATGATTATTATTACATCGATTATCAGCTAAAAGATGGATGTATAGTGGTTTTGGATGTCATGTATGATAAAACAGGGTTTGATAGCGAGATTGCCAGATTAGACAACCAGATTATCCGAAATTATAATAGTTCAGATGGGTATTTTTACAAAAAACTCAAGTATCTTGATGATGGGGTTCTTTTCGCTTGTCCGGTTTATGTAGCTACATATAATTTCTATGAATACGAATATGTGTGTGTTGACTATGAAACCATGAGATGCGTATATGTATACATGAAATACTTGTCATACGACAAGATACCATTGGATGAAGAATACTTACCAATTAATTATCAGATTAACAAATCATACGAAGAAAATGATGGATATAAATATACGATATATCCGTAAAGGAGTGGAGCGGTTTTGCAATAGTGGTTATAAGAATGCTAATTTCGGAGAAATACTCCGCTTACAAATAATGCAGATACAAATAAAGAACGTGACGATAGTATTAAAATACATCAGTCCAGCATATTACATTATGTATATTGACATAAACATACTAAAATGGTATGATTATAAACAAGAAAAGGCATTCCTTTTTGGGATGTCTTTTTTGACGAGATTTTCAGCCGAAAGGAACAGATATATGGCAGAAAAAGGAACAGTGCTTCTCGACGTAAAAAGAGTAACCGCAGGAGCAGGTGAAAAAACAATTCTCAATGGACTCAACCTCAAGGTAAAAGCAGGTGAAATCCATGTAATAATGGGCCCCAACGGAGCAGGAAAGTCCACTCTTGGCCACACAATAATGGGAAGTCCAGAATACAAAGTCCAGAAAGGACATATTGTATACAAAGACACAGATATTACCAAACTCTCTGCAGATAAAAGGGCAAAACTCGGAATCTTCATGACATTCCAGGATCCAATTGAAGTGCCAGGAATCACTCTGTCTGCTTTCATACGCAATTCGATTCATGAAATGACGGGCAAGCCAATCAAAATAGGAGAATTCAACAAGAAACTGTCTGCATATATGGACATTCTGAAAATGGACCATTCTTATGCTCAGAGAGATCTCAATGTTGGTTTTTCCGGAGGAGAGAAGAAAAAGGCTGAGATTCTGCAGATGCTCATGCTCAACCCTGAACTTGTCATCCTCGACGAGACCGACTCGGGACTTGACGTGGATGCAGTAAGGACAGTTTCTGAAGGCGTCAGGGAGTTTGTCAAGAATGGCGATAAAGCTCTGCTCATAATCACTCACACAACCAAAATAACAGAAGCCCTGAATGTGGACTACACTCACGTTCTCGTAGGTGGGAAAATAGTGAAGACAGGATCCGGAAAACTGATAGACGATATCAATGCAGAAGGATTTGACAAATTTATTAAGGTTGGTGAAAACTGATGCCGGACAAATCCAAAATAGTTGAAACTGACAGAAGTCTCTACGACTTCAGATATGAGGAGAATGCAAAGGATTATCACAGAGAAAAATCCGGTATTACAAGAGAAATCGTAGAAAACATATCCAAAGAAAAAGACGATCCCGAATGGATGAGGAAATTCAGACTGCACTGTCTTGAAATATACAACAGAACGGACATGCCTGACTGGGGTCCGGATACATCTGGACTTGACATGAATCAGATTGCCGCTTATGTCAGACACAAAGCCAAAATGCAGTCTGACTGGGAAGACGTTCCGGAAGAAATAAAAAACACTTTCGAGAGACTTGGAATTCCGCAGGCAGAGAGACTGTCTCTTGCCGGTGTCGGAGCTCAGTACGACTCTGAACTTGTTTATCACAACTTAAGGAAAGAAGTGGCAGAAACAGGTGTCGTTTATACTGATCTTGAAAGTGCAATGAAGGGCGAGTATGAGGAGATGATAAAAACTCATTTCATGAAGCTCGTCCCGCCAACCGACCACAGATATGCCGCTTTGCACGGTGCAGTATGGTCAGGGGGCTCTTTTGTATATGTTCCGAAAGGTGTAAAAGTTGACATTCCTCTTCAGTCATATTTCAGACTGAATGCCGCAGGAGCAGGTCAGTTTGAACACACGCTGATTATCGTCGACGAGGGAGCTGACCTTCACTTCATCGAAGGGTGCTCGGCGCCTAAATACAATGTGGCCAACCTACATGCAGGATGCGTTGAACTCTATGTAGCAAAGAACGCAAAACTGAGATATTCGACTATTGAAAACTGGTCGAAAAATATGTACAACCTGAACACCAAACGTGCCATCGTTGAAGAAAACGGAATTATGGAATGGGTGTCGGGATCATTCGGTTCCCACGTTTCGTATCTGTATCCGACAACAATTCTTCACGGTGCAAACTCCAAGATGGAATACACCGGAATTACTTTCTCCGGTGCCGGACAGGATCTTGATACAGGTGCAAAAGTAATTCACCAGGCACCGAATACAACTTCGGTCATGGCATCTAAATCAATTGCAAAAGACGGCGGAATAGGAACGTTCAGAAGCAGTGTTGTCATCAATTCAAAAGCTGTCAATTCAAAAGCTTCGGTGTCATGTGACTCCCTGATGCTGGACAGTATCTCAAGAGCAGATACTATCCCCGCCATGGATATCCGAACAGACAAAGCCGATGTAGGCCATGAAGCAAGGATAGGCAGAATCAGTGACGAAGCAGTGTACTACCTTATGTCAAGAGGTATTAAGGAAGCCGATGCAAGAGCGCTCATAGTGAGCGGATTTGCAGATTCAGTTTCAAAAGAACTTCCTTTGGAATATGCTGTTGAAATGAACAATCTCATCAAACTTGAGATGAATGGTAATATGTGAGGTGTGCACCATGGCTAAGGAATTAAAAGTTAATCTGCTCCCCGCAAAAACATTCAGGTATCTCAAAGTTAACGATACAAAACTTGACTTATCCGGATTTGAATTCAACAAACCGGAAAAAAGAACAGCATCAAAAATAAAAAAGGCTTTTGACAATGTAAGTACCGGTATGGGAAGAGACCTTGATGCATTTGTTTCCGAGTATGCAGAAAAGAAGTTTGTCAGGGTTACTTCCGGAAAAGAAAGAAATATACACATCAGCAATCTCAGTCAGATCAATCAGTACCTGTTCATGGTCGAGACCGAAGGAAAACTTACTGTCACGATAGAGAACAGCGGAGACAAAGATTTGTCAGGAATCAGCGCCAAGTTCATTCTTGCTCCGAATTCCAAAGCAAAACTGATTGCCGTTCAGACACTGAAAAGAAAAGGAACGTTTTTCCTCGATGTCGGTTCAAATGTTGCTGACCACTCTGTTTTCGAGTTTGTAAATGTGGTGCTCGGCGGAGAAAAGAACTATGTCGGATGCAATGCATCTTTATCAGGTGAAAAATCATCATTTGTCTGTGATACAGGATATATTTGCAAAGAAAAGCAGAGTCTCGACATCAACTACAGAGCAGATCAGATTGCAAAGAAGACACAGAGCAGAATTAATGTCAGTGGAGTTCTTGGAAAAGGCGGATCCAAAACTTTCAGGGGAACAATAGATTTCAAAGTCGGTTCTTCAGGTTCAGTCGGAGGCGAAACCGAAGACGTTCTGACGATAGGAGACGAAGTCATAAACAAGAGCGTTCCATTGATATTGTGCGGCGAGGAAGATGTCGAAGGACAGCACGGAGCCACAATAGGCAGCCTGTCTGACGAAATATTGTATTACATGAACTCAAGAGGCATTGACAAGCCTACAGCAATAAGGATGGCTGCGCATGCAAGTGTAATGAGAACAGCTTCCGGAATTGATGACAAAAAACTGGTTGCAAGAATAGAAAAAGAGATAGACAAAACAGTTCAATCGGAGTAAAAAATGCAGGATTACAGAAAAGATTTTCCAATATTCAGAAGTACAGATTGTGTGTACCTGGATAATGCAGCAACTTCACAAAGACCGCAGTCGGTTATTGACGCGGTCTCCGACTTTTATGTTCAATCTAACGCAAATCCCCTCAGAGGTTTGTATGATCTGAGCATGAAAGCTACAGAAAGATATGAGTCGGCAAGAAAAAAAGCGGCTTCATTCATTGGTGCCGGAAGGGCAGACGAAATCATTTTCACAAGGAATACAACAGAGTCCATCAACCTTGCTGCATACAGCTACGGAGACGATGCTGTAAAAGAAGGCGACGAGATAGTAATAAGTGTAATGGAACACCACAGCAATCTGTTGCCCTGGCAAAGACTGGCAAAAGAGAAAAAGGCCAGACTCGTTTTCATGGAGCCTGACGAGTCCGGCGTCATTCCGGAAAAAGAAATAGAAGACAAAATCTGTGAAAAGACAAAGATTGTTGCCATTGCTCAGGTATCCAATGTGATGGGAATCAGAAACCCTGTTGAGAAGATAATTGACAGAGCCCACAGAATGGGTGCGGTTGTTCTTATAGACGGAGCGCAGTCCGTTCCTCATATGAAGGTCAATGTTACTGAACTTGATGCGGACATGTTTGCTTTTTCGTCACACAAGATGATGGGACCTATGGGAATCGGTGTCCTTTATGTGAAAAAGAGCATAATGGAAAAGATGAAACCATTCCTTATGGGCGGTGAAATGATAGAATATGTCACGAGAGAAGATGCCACTTTTGCCGAGCTGCCCCACAAATTTGAAGCGGGGACGGTCAACGCTGCTGACGCATACGGACTTGACGCTGCCATAGATTATCTGAGCATGGTCGGCTATGACTATATAGAAAAAAGAGATACCGAACTGGTGAATCAGATGATGGAAGGAATGAAAAAGATGGGACATATAACCATTTATGGTTCAAATGACCCGTCAAAGCACAACGGAATTGTAACATTCAATGTTGAAGGTGTGCACCCTCATGATGTATCATCTATATTGAACGAAGACGGAATATGCATAAGAGCAGGGCATCACTGCGCACAGCCTCTGATGCAGTTTATGAAGGTGGGCTCAACAGCGAGAGCAAGTGCATATTTCTACAATACAAAAGAAGAGATAGACAGATTCCTGGATTGTCTGTCCAGAGTCAGGGAGGTTGCCGGATATGGATCTTAAGTCTTTATACAGGGAAATAGTGAATGAGCACAATTTAAGGCCTTCACACAAGGCAGCAATAGAAAACCCGGATGTGGTCCTGAGAGGTGTAAACCCCAGCTGCGGAGACGATATCTCACTTCAACTCAAGTTTGACGGAAATGTCATTTCTGATGCGGGATTTGTCGGAACAGGCTGCGCCATATCCCAGGCTTCAGCAGATATAATGATTGACAATATAATAGGACTCGAAAAAGAGGAGGCACTGAAACAGGCAGAACTGTTCATGGGTATGATAAAAGGCGAAGTTCTGTCAGAAAATCAGTTTGACGAACTTGGTGAAGCAGCCGCTCTCCAGGATATTTCCCATATGCCTGCAAGAGTAAAATGTGCCGAACTCGGCTGGAGAACCATGAAAGAAATAATAGATAATAATAAGAATTAATGAGATTATCTTCATTGCAAAGCGTCAAATAAGCAGAAAACAAATAGTTTGTGTTTGCAAAACCGGAGGCGTTATATGAAAAAGATATTAAGCTTATTACTTGTTTCATGTATTCTGTTCACGTGTATATCATGTGCATCAGGCAATACAGGTAAAACCACAAATGAAGAAACTACAGTTGAGACAACAGAAATAACCGAATACGAGCAGGTACAGCTGTCGGTTGCAAATCTTCTGAGTGATTTCAGCCGTTCTGCAACGAAAGAAGTGACAGTCTCAAAAGAACTGGTAAAAGCACTTAACGATTTTACCTTTACAATGAACAAACTTATTACAGAAAAAGACGGCAAGAACACAGTAGTATCTCCTTTGTCTGCATTCATCTGTCTTTCGATGCTTGCCAACGGAACCAAAGGCGAGGCAAGATCACAAATGGAAAAAGCACTTGGAATGAAGATCGAAGATCTGAACGAGAATCTGTATGCTTTTGTAAAAGGCCTGTATTCTTCAGAGAACTGTAAAATGAGCATTGCTGATTCTTTCTGGTTCAGGGATGCAGAAGGCGCACTGAAAGTTAAAGACGAATATCTTCAGATAATTGCAGACTGGTACAATGCAGAGATTTTCAAAGCTCCTTTTGACAGCACAACATTGAATGATATTAACAACTGGTGCAGCAACAAAACTGACGGACTTATAAAGAAGATTCTTGACAGCATTCCCGACAATGCGATGATTTACCTCATTAATGCTGTTTTGTTCGATGCCAAGTGGGAAGAAGAATACAAAGACAGCGACGTAATTAAGAATTTTACTTTCAACAATTATGACGGAAGTACAAAATATGTAACTATGCTGAGATCTACAGGACGCGTGTACCTGACCGGTTCAGATTGCATCGGTACCAGCAAAGATTATGACGGCGGAAAATACAGTCTTGTAACATTGCTGCCTTCAAAAGGTGTAGACATTTACAATTTCATTTCGTCTCTCGATGCAGATAAGTGGAGTTCGATCTGGAGTTCAAAATCAAAGAATCATGGCTATGAAGTGAATCTGATGATGCCTGAATTCAAAACTGAAACAGAAATGGGATTGAATGAAGTCCTTCAGACTATGGGAATGGTGGATATCTTTACTCCTAAGGCGGATTTCTCGGGCATGGCTGACTGTGCGATAGGCGATCTGGCTGTGTCCAATGTTAAACAGAAAGCATATATTGAAGTTACAAAAGAAGGCACAAAGGCCGCTGCAGTTACGGTAATTGAAGTGGTCGCAACGAGCGTCGGGCCCGACGACACCAAAACAGTATCAATTGTTCTGGACAGACCTTATGTTTATGCGATTGTAGATAACAGTACAGGATGCCCTATTTTCATAGGAGCAAACATCAACTTTAAATGATTCCCAGAGGTGACTTATGACAAGGATTAAAAGTATTCTGTGTGTAATGCTTGCCGCTCTTACACTTCTTGTTTTCTCTTCATGTTCATACAAACAGGCTGAATTGTACTCAAAGAATCTTCTTGATGGATATACAAGGAATGAGACGGAAAAAGTTGCAGTATCAGCCGAGTTTATCAAAGCTCTCACAGACTTCTCGCTTGAACTGAACAAGAGAGTGACGGAGAAGGACGGCAAGAACGTTGTGATTTCTCCTTTGTCTGCATATATTTGTCTTGCCATGGTTGCTAACGGAGCCAAAGGCGAAACAAGAACCGAAATGGAAAAAACTCTTGGCATGAAAGTTGAAGACGTCAATGAAAATCTTTACGCTTTTGTCAATGGTCTTTATTCATCCAAGAATTGTTCGGTTAAACTTGCAGATTCAATATGGTTCAGGGATGACAAAAACGTATTGAAGGTAAGGGAAGACTTCCTTCAGTTAATGGTTGACTGGTATGATGCAGATATTTACAGTTCACCGTTTGATGACTCAACAGTAAAGGATATCAACAACTGGGTCAAGAATAAGACCGATGGACTTATAGACAAACTTGTTGAAAAACTGGGATCCAATGACATGATGGTCCTTATAAATGCAGTTCTGTTTGAAGCAAAATGGGCTGAAGGATACAAATCAGATAATGTCATCAATAATTATACTTTCCAGAATTACAACAAAACTGAGTCAAATGTAACAATGCTCGTTTCTACAGAATATGGGCTCTTTAAGGGCAAAAACTATATGGGAACAGCAAAAGATTATGACGGGAAAAAATACAGTCTTGTGACCATTCTTCCAGATGAAGGTGTTGATGTATATGACTTATTGAATTCTTTTACATCACAAACATGGAGTGAAATGTTTGAAAACAAAATGGGAATAACTGCTGTTGAGCTTATAATGCCCGAATTCAAGTGTGAATTTGAAAAGAAACTCAACGATGTACTGGAAGACATGGGAACAAAACTTGCGTTTACTGACAATGCTGATTTCTCGGGCATGGATAATACCAAGGCAGATATGTATGTCTCTCTCATCAAGCAAAAGGCTTACATTTGCGTGGACAGAAAAGGAACAAAAGCGGCTGCAGCAACATCTGCAACAATGACAAACAAATCTATACCGCCGCGCGATGAAACAATTGTTCTGGACAGACCTTACATATATGCAATAGTGGACAAAGCAACAAATGTTCCGATATTTATCGGGGTAAATGTTAGTTTTTGATTATGGAAAACAATGACAGGCCGCTGAGTGCGGCCTGTCTGCATGCATGAACTCTTAAGTTCTGTTATATACTTTTTCAAACCACTGTTCGCTTTCGGGAACAGCTTTGACGGGAACGAATGAAGAAACAAAATCTCCGTTGTCGTACTCAATTTCATGAACAAAAGATTTATGATCTTTATCAATTTCAACCGAAGTTGAGTTTCTGAGAATCTCAGAAGGTGACATGTCAGATATGACATATGCTCCACGGCTGTTTCCCCCATCTTCAAAATAGTCGGTATAAGCAGAGAGAAATGCATACTGAGTAATCAGGATGTCTCTCATCTTTAAATACTCTTTGAAGGCTCCGAATGAATCAGGAGAGCACCTGTCGCAATTCGCGATGCAGTCTTTAATGGACTGAATCAGTTCTTTGTTTTTTTCAGGTGACCTGAGTTCAGCTCCGCACCCGGACATCTTCTTTGAATAAGAATCTATAACAGATTTGAATTCAGTTTTGGTCTGTTTCCCTTGTTTGATACCTGATACAAAGTCCAATGTTTTTTTAATGGATTTTTTAAAATCCGAGTCATTGCCATCAGAATGAGATATGGATTCACTAGCCCTGTGTGCAAATACCTGTCCTGCGAGAAGGGCAGATCCTCCCGGGCGTTTTACTCCGTAAGTTCCGGCGCATTCCCCTGCAAAATACAGGTGATCTGTATTGGTTGACTTTCCATCACAGTCAATCTCGAACCCTCCGTTGAGGTGCTGGGCACATACAGCTATTTCAAGATAGTCTTTTGACAGATCTATTCTGTGATCTTTATAAAGTTTAACCGCCTTCGGGTTGATTGCATTCAATCTTTCGAATGGCGTTTTTTTATTTGCTCCGGAATTGATTAGGTACTGTTTTGCTTCTTTATGCAAAGTTGAAAACCTATATGTTTTCGGATTGTGAGTGTAGTCCAGATATACTTTGCGTCCCTTTAGAATTTCAGATTCCACGGCAAGGTCCACTTTCGAGCTTCCGGATAATCTGTCCGAACTGAACGGCCACTGATACCCCTTAAGGAATGTGTTTATGAGGACTTCATCTTCTGACATATAGTCATAAAGGAATTCGTGTTCTGTGCCTTTTTTGTCTACAGAAACATATCTCGGAATCGCCTGCTGATAGCTTCCTGAAAGATTCCATCTGAACTTTGTTGAAGCAATGCCGTACTGAGATTCCGTCAGATTAACCATTCTGCAGCCTGCAAGAATGGCAGGAGAGAATGAACATCCCTGAGATGTAGGATATACGGTCTTTGAATATATTGTTGAGGGACCGCCCGTCGCCCAAACAAGGTCTGAAAAATGAATAAAGAAAACTCCGTAAGGGTTATTATCACAAACATGTTTTTTTGAGACTGCGGCAATCCCATTGACGTTTGATCCGTCTTTGCAGATTTCAAAGACAAAAGCATCAGTGATGAAGCGAACATTTTTATATCTTCGTGCTGACGCTTCAAGTTTTTCAGCCATATATCTTGATGTGAGAGGTCCGCAGGATGTGGCTCTTACTGAGTCATCGTGGTCAGTTTTGTATCCGACGTATTCTCCGTATTCATTGCTGGGGAATGGAACTCCTGCAAGGACTAGTTTATAAAAGGAGTACAGAGAATTTGAGGCAAGTGTCAGTGCAATGTCACCATGAGTTGACCCGCCTTCAAATATTGCATCTGCCATACTCTTTACGCTGTCTTTGCCTTTTCCGGAAGTTGTGAGTTTGTAGTATGTCTGTTTATCTGAACCTGCACATCTTGATGTGCCTCCGCGGAGGTGATCTGTAATTACAATTACGTCTTTTCCGAGACTGCCGAGTTCATCAGCAGCGCACATTCCTGCCGCGCCCGAGCCAACTATTGCAACTTCACATGAAAAAACAGGATATATGCAATTTTTGCTTGAAATGTAATCCATAAAAATCCTTACAGTCTTCTTATGTGGAATCCGCCGTCGACGTTTATTATTTCACCTGTCGAATAAGCCAGGTTTCCTTCTGCCAGCGCACCTATTGTTCTGGCAACGTCTTCCGGTTGTCCCATTCGTTTAATTGGTAGCAGACCGCCTTCTATAAGGCTGTCATATTTTCCTTTTACTTTGCTTGTCATGTCCGTTTCAATGATGCCCGGTCTAATCTCATAAACATTGATTCCGTATTCGGCAAGCCTGTCTGCAAAAAGGGTTACTATCATAGAGGCGCCTGCTTTTGAGATGCAGTACTCGCCGCGGTTTGTGCTGGATGTATATGCGGACATTGATGTGACATTAATTATGGCATCGCCACACTTGTTTTCAATCATCTTGTTTGCTGCATACTGGGTAAGAAAGAATGTTCCGTACAGGTTTATTGACAATACCTTGTCCATGCTTTCCTTTTTCATCTGAAGAATGTCTTCGCGAACGTCAGGTGCAACACCGGCATTGTTTACGAGTACGTCAAGTCTTCCGAATTCTGAAAAGACTGTATCAATCAGATTCTTTCTGTCTTCGTCATTTGAAATATCTGTTCTGACATACATGGAATCGGGAGACAGTTTCCTTATTTCATCCATTAAAGATACTACAGCTTCAGACGACTCTTCGCTTCTGGCGGAGCATATAACGGTGAAACCGAGTTCTGCAAGTCTGATTGCGGTTGCTTTTCCTATTCCTCTGGATGAACCTGTAACAATAGCAGTTTTTTTAGACATAAGTTAATCCTCTTTGTGCATGCACAGTTTTCTGTATATCGGCAGATAAATCTGCTGGTCGCGGATGGGGCATCCCGTCGTTCCGCCTGCTCTCATTATTTCAGTACATTTTCCGCATGAAATACAGGATTTGTTTTTATCCATAAAGCCATTCTTCATATCATTGGCAAATCCCTCATAAGCGAACGCCATTCTTCCGAAACCTACGCAGTCAGCCCGGTTTTCATTCAATAGACCTGCGGCTGCATAGATGGCCTGTTCTTTTAGATAACTGTATCCTGTCCCTATGAGACACAGTTCCGGAATTGCCTGTTTTACTACGTATCCCGCATTTTCAAGTCTTGCAACACCCGCCAGCGGATGCTCTACGAAAACATACTGACCCATGTTTGCAGGTCTGTTTATATATGAGTTGAAATACGGACTTCCCATCGTCATGTCTATGACGCCTAGTCCTTTTTCAACACATTCTTTCAATAGTTTGACAGGCTCTGTGAAGTCAGGCTGAGGAATCTCGTCCTTTGTGACTCCGAACCCGTACGGGTATTTAATCATGTCGGAAAGACCGAATCTTGCTCCTATTATAATGTTATCCGGAACTGCAGAAACCACTGCGTCAAAGCATTCTCTGTATAGTCTCGTCCTGTTGATGTATGAACCACCATATATTCCTTCGCGGTTGTATGCAGACAGTGATTCACCGAGCAGGTATCCGTGACATGCCTTAATATCTACTCCGTCAAAACCGGCCTTCACGGCAAGTTTTGCAGCTGCTGCATATTTTTCGGGGAGGGAAGAAAGATATTCATCAGAAACAACTTCAACGTCTTTATCACCCGGTCTGACGCGCTCATATTCCAGATTTCTGGTTATAAACAGAGGAGTCTTTGTTGCCGAGTTTTTGGACATTCTTCCCGAATGGGTCAATTGGGCAATGACAGGAGCGTCTGAATTCTTTTTCATCTCTGAAATGAGCTCTTTATACACATCGAGATTGTCTTCTGTTATCATGAGCTGATGGTCATTCGTTCTTCCTTCGGGAACAACTGAAATTGCCTCGCTCCAGATGAGTGAAGCTCCGGATCCAGAGAATCTCAGCCAGCGCCTCTTTGTCAGTTCAGAAGGGGTTCCGTCTTCAAGTCCGTCAAATCCTTCCATCGGATGTATGGTTATCGGACAGCTAAGTTCGACCTGTCCGGCTCTTGTTTTGATGACCGGCCTTTTTTCAGACAGAACGGACGTATCTTTGGATAATGCTATATCCCAGTTGTTTGTTCTGCAAACATATGACAGTTCCTCATAAGAAGAAAAGTTGTACATATATTTGCGTTTCATGTCAAATGCATGCATAGATACCTCAAGCCATGTGCGGCAACATTTCCAATGTCACCTCGTATTTTGTTTCTTTACCTTCTTTATAAAGTGAATATACTTCGTACATGTATTGTCCGAGCCTCTGGAATTCTTTTCCTATGCTTCCTGCAACATGAGGAGTCAGTCTTATGTTCGGGAGAGAATAGAGCTTACTTCCGGGAACAGGAGGCTCACATGGATCTGTGACGTCGAGAAGAGCAGTTCTTGTGGGACAGTCTTCCATTGCTTTTATCATGTCCGCTTCGACTATCTGTGCACCTCTGCCTGTGTTGATGAATGTAGCATACTTCTTCATTCTGTCAAAACAGTTTTTGTCTATCATTCCGACTGTGGCGGGAACATTTGCCAGATGATTTGAAATGACGTCGCACGTACTGAACAGTTCTTCAAGAGATACCTTTTCGCATCCCAGTTCTTCTATCTGTTCTTTGCTCAGGAATGCGTCGAACACCTTAATATTGACATCAAGTGTTTTCAGTCTTGAAATCACCATTTTTCCTATTGAGCCTGCACCTATGATGCCGACATTGGATTTGTAACATCCCGGATATCCCATTTCAGGGTCGGAATTGTCCCAGTCTTCCGGTCTTCTGACCTCTCGCTGGAAAAATCCTTTCAATGCCAGAACAATTTCTGAAAATGTAACTTCGGCAACAGGAACACTGTTTGCCATCCATGCACTGAATACCTTTACTCCGCACTTCAGAAAAGGCTCTGCAAAGTATTTTACTGTCCCGGCAGCATAGAATATTGCTTTCAGACTCGGAAAATATTCCTTGATCTGTTCTTCAGTCAGTCTGAACATTCCCCACGTTGAGAAGATGGCCTCAACCTCTCTCAGGTCTTTTCTGTTTTCAATGCCTTCAAGTGTTTTAAGATCCGGTAATACTTCAGCTTCTTTTGGTAATATCTTTCTTATTTCGGGGTACACATTGTCTATGTTGCCCCATCTGGAAGTGGCAAAAACGCACTTCATGTTTTTTTACCTCTCAATCACAAAGTGTTTTGGTAAACCGTTTTCAAATACATTTGTCAGCTCGCCCTGAATAAGTGGTGATATGTATTCAAGACATTCTTTTGTGACGTTGTTTCCGCGCTCATTGATATAGCTGCGCGGAACGCTCCTGACTTCATTTGCTATCTTTGCTATGTCTGCAGTCTTTATTGTGCACTTGTACGGCGAATTGCTCTCACGAACAAAGCAAGCCATTTTTCCGGTCTCGCCTGCAGCAGCATGAAGTGCAGCTGCTTTGCCTATCTCGACAGATTCTTCGATGTCTGTTCTGCTCTGAAGATGCCCTGCGCATCTCTGAGGAAGGTTGAGTTCAATTGATCTTACTTTGCATCCGAATTTTTCTTTTACGGCAAGTTCGAGAGCTTTTCCTGTTCCTGACAGATATTTGTGTCCGAACACGTCTGCTACGCCGCTCTGTGTTCCTTCGCCAACATATCTTCCGTCTTCCGTTCTGACGCCTTCGCTGACTGCAACCACTACGTTAGGATGCTTTTCAAAAGCTTTGGCCAGATCCTCATAGAAGTTGTCGAAATTGAAATATACCTCAGGCAGATAAACAAGATCAGGAGCAGCATTTCCGTGGAGAGCCGGCAGGGAAGCGGCAGCTGTGAGCCACCCTGCGTCTCTTCCCATGATTTCTACGATTGTTACTGCCTTAACGGTGTATACGGCAGTGTCTCTCATTATTTCCTGAATCGTTGTTGCTATGTATTTTGCGGCCGAGCCGTATCCCGGAGTATGATCTGTTTCTGCAAGATCGCAGTCTATGGTCTTCGGTACGCCCATGACTCTCATCTCATAACCGGCTCCGTTCATGTACTGTGACAGTTTGAGAACCGTATCCATTGAATCATTTCCGCCGATGTAAAAGAAATAGCGTATGTTGTATTTCTTGAAGATTTCAAGAAGCTTTGAATATGTCTCCGGATCCTTTTCCGGAACAGGCATTTTCTTGCGGCATGAGCCGAGTGCTGCGGCTGGAGTCTGTTCAAGCACTTTGTGATCCTTCTCATCTTTGAGAAGAGCTCTTAAATCACACATTCTCTCTTCGAGAAGGCCTTCGATTCCGTTCAGAGCCCCGTATATCTTTTCTATTCCTACCTCTTTGCATCCGAGTACAACTCCGGATAAAGTGGCATTGATTGCGGCTGTCGGACCGCCTGACTGACCTATTACAGCATTACCTTTTAACATTTTTCTCCTCCTGATTGTGTGAATAATTTCAATAGTTCGAATATATTGGCAACCGGTATGAGTTCAACTCCGTCCGGCACCTTGTGAATCATTTTAATGTTTCTGCTCGGCAGAACAACCTTTTTGAATCCGAGTCTCTTGGCTTCTGCGACTCTGTCTTCCGCCCTTGATACTGCGCGTATTTCGCCGGACAACCCGAGTTCGCCCATGCAGACTAGGTCTTCCGGTACGGGGATATCCCTGATGGAAGAAATAAGGGCAAGAGCAGTACCTGCATCAGATGCTGTCTCATCAATTCTTATTCCGCCTACGACATTGAGATACACGTCATTTATTGAGAAGCGAAGTCCAAGTCTTTTTTCCAGCACGGCAAGGATAAGAGCCAGTCTGTTGTAGTCTGTTCCCGTGCTCATTCTCTTCGGCGAAGGGAAGATTGTCGGGGTGACAAGCGCCTGGATTTCGGCTATAAGGGGTCTTGTTCCTTCTATGATTGCAATTGCACAGTTTCCCGATACGTTACCTGGTCTGTCGCTGAGAAGCAGGGAGGAAGGATTTGGCATTTCCTTCAGGCCCGAGTCCGTCATCTCGAATACACCTATCTCATTTGTGGGGCCGAATCTGTTCTTCATGGCTCTCACAAGCCTGAATCCCTGGCTTCTGTCGCCTTCGAAGTACAGAACGGTGTCAACCATGTGCTCAAGCACCTTCGGACCTGCTATGCTTCCTTCTTTTGTGACGTGTCCGACCAGAATGACCGGGATGCCGCTTGTCTTGGCAAAATTTATGAACATGGAAGCGCATTCCCTTATCTGCGTCACGCTTCCGGGGATTGTGTTGCTCTCCGTGTGATACATCGTCTGTATCGAGTCTACGATAAGCAGCTTAGGAGACAGTTTGTTCGCTTTTTCCAGAATTTTCGGAGTGTTGGTCTCGGACAGGACGAATATGTCCTTTCCTTTGATGCCGAGACGTTTTGCTCTCAGTGAAATCTGAGCTGCAGATTCTTCTCCTGAAACATAAAGGATGTTTCCTTCTGCGTTATATGATGAACAAATCTGAAGAAGCAGAGTGGATTTTCCTATTCCGGGTTCTCCGGATATGAGAACGACGGAACCGTTGACAAGTCCTCCTCCGAGCACTCTGTCAAATTCAGAGCAGCCTGTTTTCTCCCTGAGATAGTCAGGGAGTTCAGCTTGCCCGAGAGATATTGCCTCGGCGTCCGAGACGGCTCTCGTCAGCATGGATTTTCTGGTTGAATTCTTTGTTTCTGTAGAGCTTTCTTCAAGCTCGTCTTCGAGAAGCGTATTCCAGCTTGAACAGTTGGGACATTTGCCCAGCCATTTCAGGCTTTTGTATCCGCATTCAGAACATACATAAACAGTTTTTGATGCCATTGTCTGATTCTCCGGTTCTTAGTCATTCGGTCTTTCTCTTGGGTCTTGGAATGATTGCCTTCTGCTTTGTTCCCAGCCAGTAAGATATTCCGGTAAAGATGACAGGAACAAATGAGACAATCAGGTAATAGGGAGGGAAGAAGCCGCTGAATATTGTTGCTTTCAGTCCTGCAAACATCGATTCCCATGTGACTGTGACCAAAGAGATTATATATGCTGGATTCTGTGCCCATTTGTATGTGGAATAGTATGAGAAAACCATATAAAGCATTCCCAGAACAATATCCGGTATTGCGACAAAAAGACCAATCAGAAATCCTTTTTTTCCGTTCATTGTGTTGGCTTCACGGCTGAGCTGTTCTTTTGCACCTACTTCCCAGATGAACAGATCGATCAGATACCACATAAAGAGAATGGCGACTATGCCTGCAAAGAGAGCAAGCCACCAGCCCGCCTGTTTGTTTCCGTTTGCATCAGGCTGTGTGTTGAAAGGCAGGTATGTCATGAGTCCGAAAATGCACATTACAAAATGTGTTGCCCACATTTTTTTCATCGCCGTCTTGTTTTCGGACCAAAAACTTTTCTTTTCCATTATTTACTCCAAGATAAAATTACTGCAAAATAATTATATTATTTGCACCTTCTTTTTTCAACATCAAAGTTGCCTATTTTGTCAACACCGGTGTATTGAATGACGGAACAAAAAATGCTAGAATGAATTATACAAAATTCCGAAAACGGAGGAAGGCATGGCAGTATCGAAAAGAAAACCGGAGGAGACATCTCCTTTGATAGAGAAGTTCCTGAATTACAAACTTGTAATACAGGGAAGAAGTCCGAAAACAGTCGACGAGTACCACCTGGATCTGAGACTTTTCTTCAGGTACATCATTTCCAGACAAAACGGCATATCCACTTCATCTGAAGAATTCGAAAAGATAAACATTTCGATTGTTGATGAAAGATTCGTAAGGACAATCCAGACAATAGACATACTGGAATTCATGAGCTATCTGGCTTCCGAGAGAAAAGATGCGGCGGCGGCAAGAAGCAGAAAACTTTCGGCCATCAAAGCGTTTTTCAAATATAATACAGTTGTATTAAGAACGATAGAGGTTAACCCTGCAGCTGACATTGAGTCACCAAAACTCAAGAAAGCTTTGCCCAAATACATGACTCTCGACGAGAGCCTGAATCTGCTCGAGACAATAAACAACGATCCGGAGTCGAAAACCAAGGAAAGGGACTATTGTATCATTACTTTGTTCCTGAACTGCGGAATGCGACTATCCGAACTTGTAGGAATAAATACAACCGACATAGACGGTCAGATGAGATCACTGAGAGTTCTCGGAAAAGGCAACAAGGAGAGAATAGTTTATCTTAACGACGCTTGCAGGGATGCCCTGAGAGAGTATCTTGCCGTAAGGCAGAAAGACATAGAACAGATACGTGATCAGAATGCACTGTTCCTGTCAAGACTGCACAAGAGAATCAGTCCCAAGACGGTGCAGTGGCTTGTGTACAAATATCTTGGAGAAGCAGGCCTGAATTACAGGCACCTGTCAACACACAAACTGAGACATACTGCCGCTACACTTATGTATCAGCAGGGCGGGGTCGACGTGCTTGCACTTCAGCAGATTCTCGGTCACGAACAATTGAGTACAACACAGATTTATACGCATGTTGCAAATGAAGGGCTTGAGAAGGCCGTCAGCCAGAATCCTCTGGCGGGTGTCAGAAGAAAAGATTTGCCCGAGAAAAAAGAAGAACAATAGTTTTGAAGCAAACGATTCAAAAATATTGTCAAGGAGACAAAGACAAAGTGGAACAGAAAAACAAAGTACCTACCAAAAACCGTCATCTTGTCTTGAATCCATCGAGAACATAAGGGAAAAAGAAGAATAGTCAGTCAATGACACGGCCCGCATCCAGACGGGCCGTATCAATTGTAAAGAGATTTGTGTTTTTCACACCGGGATATCCGTTCTTACGATAACACTGCGCGGTGAAAACTGTGACCCTTGTATTAATAACTTGGTTATGATAGAATAAACATTGACAACAAATATTTGTTCCGGGAGCATGTATGCAGGACGTTAAAGTAATAGAAATCAAAAAAAACATTTTCAACGCCAATGAAATTGATGCAGATAATCTGCGCAAAGAACTGAAGGAAAAGAAGGTCTTTCTTTTGAACCTGATGTCTTCACCGGGCGCCGGAAAGACAACAACGCTTATTAAGCTTATAAACAACCTCAAATCAGATTACAGGATTGCCGTGATGGAAGCCGATATAGACAGTGATGTAGATGCTGTGAAGATTCTTGAAGGCACAGGGGTGAAAGCAATACAGCTCCATACGGGCGGCATGTGCCATCTGGACGCTGAAATGACGAAACAGGGACTGGACAATTTGAGCCTTGATGTTGATCTTGTTATTCTGGAGAATGTCGGAAACCTGGTTTGTCCTGCGGAATTTGACACCGGATCATGCAAAAACATGATGATATTGTCTGTTCCGGAAGGCGAAGACAAACCACTGAAGTACCCTCTCATGTTCCAGGTTTGCGACATAGTGGCTATTAACAAAATCGACTGCATTGAACTGTTCGACTTTGACATAGAAAAAGTCAAAGGATACATCAGACAAAGAAATGAAAAAGCGGAAATATATCCGATTTGCGCCAAAGACGGAAGAGGGATTCCCGAACTGGCAGATAAAATAAGAAAAGAAATCGAAGAGTGGAGAAAATAGTATGCCTGAAATTTACAAAAAAGACCCTTCAAAAATCAGCGAAAAGAATCCGAGTATTGAATCAAAATACTGCGGAAATGAAGAGGATTTCAAAGCGCACAAGGATTATGCCAGGCTTGGCAAGAAAATCACTGACAACGTAAAGACGAAAATAGGCGGAATCAAATCTACTTCTCCGGAGTACTGGGGCTTGAGAGAAGTTCTGACAGAGGACGAAGTCACTGTCGGCAACAAGATGAAACTCCGAAAATGGTACAAATTTGAAGACATTTACAAAATGGTCAAGGACAAATTCAATCCTGTAAGACTTCAGGAAATACTTGACCTCATGTCTGTTCACGGAATAGTTGAATACGATTACGGCGACCACTATGACGACAACGGTCCGACAGTCAAGGAATGGACAGAAGAATGGAAAGCAAAAGAGAAGAGATACAGAATTTCTTTCTTTGTTCCGGGCAGTGCCGAACTCTTCAACTCCTCGGTTGACAGAATAGACAAGAATCCGGCAGTTGCTTCTTTCTTTGAGAGAATGACATTCCTTCCTCTTGAAGACATTACCCCGATGGTAATGCCGGGCGGAATGGGAATCGGAATGCATGTCATCCCGGTCGAGACTGCCATCAAGTCAAACAACGAAGCTGTCAAACTTGAAAAGATTTCATACTGGCTGCAGAAATATGAAGGACACATTTCGGCAGGCATATGTTCATGCCGTCAATCCAGGGCAATGCTCGGGGAAGGATGTGCAGATGACTGCAACGACTGGTGTATCCAGGTCGGCGACATGGCAGACTATACAGTTGAAACAGGAAGAGCTCACTACATAACAAAAGAGAAAGCTCTCGAAATACTCAAAAAAGCAGAAGATAACGGATATGTTCACCAGCTGACAAATATTGACGGCGATGATCACATCTTTGATATCTGCAACTGCAATCCGGAGATATGCAACGCTCTGAGAACAGCGCTCCTTTACAACACTCCGAATATGGAGAGAAGTGCATATACGGCGAAAGTTGATCCCGTTAACTGCGTGGCGTGCGGCAGATGTGTTGAAGTCTGCCCTGCGGGTGCGGTAAAACTCGGACAGAAACTCTGCACGAGCAAAGGACCGGTTGAATATCCTCGTCAGCCTCTTCCGGATAACATCAGATGGGGCAAATATGCATGGGATGAAAACTACAGGGATACTGCAAGAGTAAATACTTATCCGACAGGAACCGCTCCGTGCAAGACCGCTTGTCCTGCCCACATAGCCGTTCAGGGATACCTCAAGATGGCTTCGCAGGGCAGATATGACGAAGCACTTGCATTGATCAAGAGAGAAAACCCGTTCCCGGCAGTGTGTGGAAGAGTGTGCAACAAGAGATGTGAAGATGCATGTACCAGAGGAACAATAGATTCTCCTGTCAGCATTGACGCAGTCAAGAAGTTCCTTGCAAACAGGGATCTTGAAAAATCCACAAGATATATTCCTGAAAAGGTTATATCCAAAGTTGACGGCGAGTTCGATCAGAAAATAGCGATTGTAGGCGCAGGTCCAGCCGGACTTTCATGTGCATATTACCTTGCGCTTATGGGCTACAGACCGACAGTGTTTGAAAAGAACGATAAGCCGGGTGGCATGCTCACTTACGGAATTCCTTCATACAAGCTTGAAAAGGATGTAATTGAAGCTGAAATTGACGTAATCCGCGAACTCGGAGTTGAAATAAAGTGCGGTGTTGAAGTAGGAAAAGATATAACAATTTCTCAGCTCAAGGAACAGGGTTATCAGGCATTCTATATAGCAATAGGCTGTCAGGGAGGAAGACTTCCGGGCATCGAGAATGAAACAGCAAACGGAACAAGCGTTGCCGTGGATTTCCTCAAGGGCGCATATGAAAACCAGAACCAGACAATTGAAGGCGATGTCGTTGTCATAGGCGGAGGAAACGTGGCAGTCGACTGTGCGCGTACAGCAAAGAGATTCAAAGCAAAATCCGTAAAGATGTTCTGCCTTGAATCCAGGGAGACAATGCCTGCTTCCAAAGAGGAAATCAGAGAAACACTGGAAGAAGACATTGAAATCAACAACTGCTGGGGACCGAAGTCCATTGAAGTTGACGAAAACAACAATGTAAAATCCATAACTCTCAAAAAGTGCTTGTCCACAATTGACGAGAACGGAAAATTCAATCCCAAATATGATGAAAACGATACAATTACAGTCAGTGCCGAACGCATTGTTTTTGCAATTGGTCAGAGCATTGTATGGAAAGACCTTCTCAAGGATACAAAAGTCACATACTGGCACGGAAATTACCCGGTTGCAGACAAACACACATACCAGACAGAAGACGAAGACATCTTCGTCGGAGGCGACGTATATACAGGACCTAAGTTTGTTATTGATGCAATTGCAGCAGGACATGAAGCAGCAGAATCGCTGAACAGACGTGTTCACTGGAACGCATCCATGACAATAGGCAGAGACAAGAGATACTTCGTTGAACTTGACAAGACTGATATAGTGGTGGACAGCTACGATACAGCGGGCCGACAGGAAGCCGGAATGGTTGAAGGTTCAGACTATAAGAACTCATTCAGAGATTTCCACAAGACGCTTACTGAAGAACAGGTCAGGATTGAAACAAAGCGCTGTCTGTCATGCGGAGCATCGGTTGTTGATCCGAATAAATGTATCGGATGCGGACTGTGTACGACAAGATGTGATTTCGATGCAATTCACCTCTTCAGGGATCATCCCGAGTGTACAAACATGAGAAGAGCAGAAGACAAGATTACAGGCCTTCTCGGTTACGCAATCAAGAGAGGCGCAAGAATCATTGCTCACAGCGGCTCAAAAGAAGCAAGAGTCATGAGAGCAAAGAGAAAAGAATTCAACAAAGCCAGAAAGGCATGGAAGAAAGAATTCCCGCATACTGGAAATGCAGTTCCTCCGGTTTATAAAGACTGATGCACGAACTTGGAATTGTTTTTTCTATAATTAAGCAGGTCGATGGTGTCGCAAAGGAGAACAATGTTTCTTCCGTAAAAGAAGTGACGCTTGAAATTGGTGAGGTGTCGGGTATAGTTCCGAAGTATCTCACCGACTGCTGGAAATGGGCAGTGGACAACCGCTCAGAGTACATGAAAGGCTGTGAATTGCGGATAATTCCGATAATGGCAAAAACGTACTGTGAGTCATGTGAAAAGACGTATGAGACAGTTAAGCACGGCAAGATTTGTCCTTACTGCAAGTCCGAACACACTTATCTCCTGACCGGAAATGAAACGTATATAAAAGACATAAAAGTCACATAACACAAATCAGCAGTCACCATTGATTCGGGCGGCTGCTGATTGCTTTGTCAGTTATTCTTTGTTGTATTTGGTTTTTAGTTTTTCCCTTACATACTCGGGATCAACTTTTTCAAATGTGAATGTGTCGACAAAATCCAGGTAAGAGTCAACATCCTCTTTACTGTTTACAGTCCAGATGTTGAGGAAGTTGTCTTTCTGATACTTTCTGACACGGTCTTCCATGGTCATGTTTTTATCAAAATCTCCGCTGTCAAACAGCTTTTTGAGATAGAACACCTTTGCGGATTTTTTGTCACCGTCAGATACCAGGATTGATGTGGCGAACCTGCTGCGCCTGAAAGGCATCAGGGCACGGGGATCGAAAGATATGAGCATGATGCTTTTCGGATCCTTGATTCTTCTGAGGGTTTCCTCCGTGTATTTGGCAAGTGCTTTATGGTTTTTGAATTCAGGCTTCAGTTCTGTAACTATCGGAACTCTTTCCTGAACAAGGTCAAGCACTTCTTCAAATGTCGGTACAACACCTCCGTCATGGAGTCTGTATTCCTGTCTTATCTGGTCTGAAGTCAGCTGTTCAATTATTCCTTCTTTTCCGGTCGTCCTTTTCAGGTTGCGGTCATGACATACTATGAGCTTGTTGTCTCTTGTGAGATGAATGTCAAGTTCAAAAGCAAAATTGTTGTTGACTGCGTTCTCAAATGCTTTAAGACCGTTTTCGGTATATTCTTCGTTATGAAGTCCTCTGTGAGCAATTCCGTTGCAAATTAGAGGGCTTATTTTTTCCAGAAACAATTCCTTTTTAATCATCGCTTTCTCCTAATGCCTCAATTCCTGTCTTTATATTTTCCTTCTTAGGTTTGAGTCCTTTTACAAAGAAGAACGCAAGGAAGGAAAGCACCATGCAGCAGAGCGCATATACGGGAAGCTGAGCGAATCCGAATCCCGGTATGAGCATGAGTGCGCCGAGCGCAATCGGAGTAATGGACTGTGCAAGCATGCTTGATGTGTAGTAGTAACCTGTGAATCTTCCTATCTGGCCGCTCGGACAGAATTCAACAACCATCGGGAATGAGTTTCCGTGGACCAGAGCCATTCCGAATCCTTTGACTGCAAAGATTGCGAAAATGTATACAGGGAATGATCCGTTGGGAGCAATGAGCATGCTGAGCAGTACCCACACTGCATATGAACCGGCAGTCAGTCCAAGACCGATAGCCATCGTCCATTTTCTTCCGATTCTGGCTGCTATGAATCCGCCGATTGCAAATCCCATAACCGAACACAGACCGCTTATAATTGTATTAATTGAATTTGATCCTGTTGAAGCCTGCAGGTGATAGAGAGTGTAGTTTGTCATGAATGTGCTGATTCCGTTGTCAGCCATGAACCACATGAATTCAGCTGCAAGTATAATCAGGAGGGACTTTTTGTTTTCTTTTGTAAGAACTGCATTGTCGTCCTGGGCAACGTTCTCAACTTCAGAGAGTTCTTCACCTCTTCTGAGTTCATCCTTGATTTCTTCTTTTACTTTGTTTTCCTTGATTGCAAAGAAGAGAATGAGTGCTGTTATAACCATCAGAACAGAAGCGAGAAGGAAAGGTATCTCAATTACCCAGATGTTGCCCTGCTGGGCAGAACCCGGTTTTGTCTTTCCGAGATAGTTGGAAAGAACCAGGAACATTCCAAGGATGGTCGGTACAGCTCCTCCTACGTAACCGCAGATGTTTATGATTCCGTTTGCCTTGCTTCTCAGCGGTTTCGGAGTAAGGTCGGGCATGAGAGCAACTGCAGGTGAGCGGTACATCATTGCAAACAGAACTGTCATTGCAACGAGGATTATCAGCGCAACGAGGTTTGAATGATGGAAGGCGACAGGTATGAACGGGAACAGTACTGCACAGACAAACGTACCTATCAGGATGAACGGCATTCGCTTTCCTATCTTTGTGTTTGTCTTGTCCGAGAGCCTTCCGAAAATAGGCATCAGTACAAGGGCGGCAACATTGTCAAGAGCCATCATGACACCGACCAGGTACTGTACGTCCTCGGCGCTGGAAGCCTGGAAAGTCTTCTGGAACAACTCGGAAAGGAATGATGAAACATATGAGTCATAAACCTGCCACATGAGCAGAATCCCGAAGAAGGCCAGACCAATGATATATGTTCTTTTCTGGTTCAGCTTCAGGGGACTGTTTTTCGTCAAAGTGTTATCCATAATAAAGAAAAAACTCCTTATTCAAATAGTCAACTCATATTGTACCCAATTTTTGACCTTTGTCAATTAAGCATAATTAACAAGAATTGTTTGTCTTTTTCGTGACAGTTTGCTTTTTCTCAAACAACCGAGTCGCAATTGTCAGGGCCGGGCTCGTTTTTTCCGGATGTATAACAAATTTTCACAAGTGAGTTATATTTCTGTTTTCGCATTGATTTTATCGCGCACGCGTGATAAAATAAACAAAGCTAATGCAATCAGAGTAGGAAACCGTGCGTAAAGTGCACTGTGAACGGGGAGTTGACGCAGTGACGAAAGATATTCTGCGGTACGGTTTCTGCATCCCGCTGCTGCATAATCGGAGCTGCCTCCAACTATGTGGTTCAACGGAAGGAGGTAACTATGTCAACGATAAAAAAAGACAAAAAAATATTGACGATCAAAATGATATGCTACTGCGCATTGTTTGCTGCAATGAGCGTTGTACTGTCTAGATTTTTGGGATATGCGCCAATCAAGGATATGCGCTTCTCGCTCGAATCGGTTCCGGTATTTCTGTCCGGTATGCT
>Ga0310694_10001298_pt1 | contig 28799 bp, 21 predicted proteins | sample 174DNAGHGhighgp2_FD_203884 | JGI IMG/M metagenome (GOLD analysis project Ga0310694, IMG submission 203884) | Sheep rumen microbial communities from Palmerston North, Manawatu-Wanganui, New Zealand - 1742 DNA GHGhigh gp2 (v2) (version 2) | ecosystem: Host-associated > Mammals > Digestive system...
GGCCACCTCGCGTCGTTGCGCACTCACCAACGGGAGCATTCTTTCTACCTCCGCATCAGTGCATTGCGACATGTCGTCGAACAAAAGAAAACCTTTCTGAAATTGGATGTTCATTATCAATATATGCAATCGTTCTTATTCTCTGTAAAGCGCTATTTATCGTGTCTTTACTATCGTTCTTTTCGACTATTCGTTTTTTTTCCGTCCTTGTCGTATGTGATGAGTTTGCCATTCTTTCGGGTTACAAAACTCTCGCTACCTACGCTTACCATCTCGCCCACGGAAGAAATCGACAAAGATTTGTACTTATGACCCTTGATATCATAAAGGTAGATTTTACCCTTGTTGGTCACTACGAACCAATCACTGCCATATCCTTCCAATTTGCCAATTTTTTTGCCAAACAGGTCACTTTTTTGCCCTTTTGGTCGTAAATACAGTATTTACTGCCATTATCTTGGATGGTGGAGATGGTTCTTGTTACATCTGTTGGCTCTTTCAAGGTTCCACAACTCAAAAACAACACAACAGTAAGCATACTTATGAGAACTCTTTTTATTGTAATACTTTTCATAACGGTCATATTTTCGGCGGCAAAAATAATGAAAATAACGATAGACATAAATAATAGGGAATACGCTCTAAGCAGTTGAATAACAATAAATTGAATTATAGAAAACTAAGCAAGGGGAAATTTACGTATTTTTGCCGCCCGTTATTTTGCAATAATTAAAATATGAACATACCGATACTAAAATGGATTCTATTGTTGTGGATATGCACGGCTATTGGAACGGTCTGCGGTCAAAACATCACAGTGAGCGGACACTTGTACGAGAGTGGAAGTTTGGAATCACTGCCAGGAGGACTCGTTTACGAGCCGATATCGCAAAAGGCCACTACGACTAACACGTACGGTTTCTACACGCTTACCTTACCCTATCGTGATAGTATGTATCTGGTGTTCAACAGCTTCGGTTTTCTAAACGATACGTTGTGGATTAAAACAGCAGAGGATATCGAATATGACGCGCGACTGTCGAAGGTGACGACTTTGGAGGAAGTGAGTATCACAGCGGAAAAGACGAACACAGAAGTGGTGCAAATGAGTTCTATTAAGCTCTCGGCCAAGGAGATACAGCAAATACCCATGCTGTTAGGTGAGAAGGATGTCTTCAAGACTTTGCTGTTGTTGCCGGGTGTGCAGTCGGCATCAGAAGGAACTTCCGGCATTTATGTGCGTGGCGGCGGTCCAGACCAAAATCTCGTCATCCTCGACGAGGCCACCATCTACAATGCCAGCCACCTTTTGGGCTTTTTCTCTATCTTCAATGGCGATGCCATCAAGTCAGTGGAGTTGATAAAAGGTGGATTCCCAGCGCGTTACGGTGGTCGTTTGTCTTCCGTCATCGACATCAACATGAAGGATGGTAACAAGGAGAGCTACCATGTGGAGGGCGGTATCGGGGTCATTTCGTCCAATCTGGTGGTGGAGGGTCCCATTGTCAAAGACAAGGCCTCTTTTATGCTGTCGGGGCGTACCACATATTTGGATCTCTTAATGGTTCCGGTCATGAAACTCTTGAAAGATGTTACAGATGGTACGGTTGCTGGCTACTATTTTTTCGACCTTAACGGTAAATTTAACTTCGACTTGGGCAAAAAAGACAAACTGTATTTGAGTGCTTACTTCGGTCGTGACAAGTTCCATGTCTCCCAAAGCGATAGCTATATGGGTACTACCGACAGATACAGAATGGGTCTTTTCTGGCAGAATGCCACGGCCACTGCACGATGGAATCACTTGTTTACCAATAAGATATTCTCTAATATGTCGTTTGTCTTCAGCGACTATACGATGAACACTTACATGAATTATAAATATTATTATGGTCCTAACGATCCTGACAATGAGACGTTCAGCTCCGACTTCAACTCCGGTATTCGCGACTATACGTTGAAATACGATGTCTCTTTCCGTCCTAACGCCACCCATCATATCCTTGCAGGCGCGGCAGTCACCTACCACGAGGCGCGCCCCAACGCCATGACTGTAAAAGCTGATACGCTTACCATGAAGCAGGTGAATAAAGAGTTGGGACTGGAATATGCTGTATATGTGGAAGATGAAATCAATATTCGCAACAAGTTCCGCATCAATCCGGGCGTGCGGTTAGTAGCATTCTCGGTGCCGCACAAAACATGGTTCTCACCTGAACCTCGCCTGGCGATGAGCTATAATTTCTTGCCGAATTTGGCGTTGAAGGCCTCATACGCCATGATGAGTCAGAGCATGATATTGTTGAGTACCAGTACGATAGGACTCCCAACAGATTTGTGGGTGCCTGTTACGGAGAATATTCGTCCGCAACGCTCACAGCAAGTCGCACTCGGTCTCCATTACGATTTGAAAAAGCCACAACTCTCCTTCTCCATTGAAGGTTACTACAAGAAAATGGACAATATTTTGGCCTATAAAGAAGGGTCTTCTTATTTTATGAGTCTGATGGATCAGATTTTGGAAGAGAGTTTTGAAGGCGGTTCACAAAGTCAATGGGAGAAAAACGTAACCTCTGGCAAGGGTTGGTCTTACGGTGTGGAATTCATGGTGCGTAAAGAAGTTGGAAAGTTTACGGGTTGGATCGGATACACGCTTTCTTGGACCAAACAACAGTTCGACGAGCTGAACTTTGGCGAACCCTTTTTCGCCCGTTACGACCGTCGCCACGATGTCTCTATTGTGTTGATGTACAGTCCGACAAAGAGGATTAATCTCTCATTGTCATGGGTTTTCGCGACTGGCAACGCTGTCACGCTGCCTACTTCTCTTTACACTGCCGAAACACTCCAGAATTATCTTGACCTTGTGGCTTCTGGGAACAACGATTATTATTACTATTATGATTATATTGAAAATTACGGCAAAAAGAACGATTTCCGCATGAAACCGTTCCATCATTTGGATATCGGTGTACAATTCATCAAACCGCATACTAAAAACAAAGGTCAGAGTATTTTCGAAATCAGCATTTACAATGTATATAACTACCATAACCCGTTTTTCTATTATACCGAACAGAGTTATGTCAATGGTCAGTCCGTCTATAAGTTGAATCAAATCAGCATTTTCCCAATTATTCCTACGTTTACCTATCATTTTAAGTTTTAAGGCAATAGGCATAAGAATAATACAAACTAAAAATGTTAACAATGAATACAATCAAGATATCCCGATTATTTGTGGTAATTTTTACCACAACCCTTTCTTTTCTTTTTTCTGCTTGTGTGGATGAAGTCCCCATTGACCGGGAGTTCGATGAGACGCAGAAGTTAGTGCTTTACAGTCGCCTGTGTCCGCAGATGGACACTACCTTTATCTTGTTGACCAATACAGAATTACTATACACAAGTACACCTCAAGAGACATTGAAGCCCGCGGACGGTATGGTGGAGCTTTCTGCTGATGGTATTCATTGGATGCGGGCAGCGTATTTGCCTGAGAAAGAGCGTTTTTTCCTTACGAAACAGGAGTTTCCGATCGAAGAGGGCCATACATACTACATCCGCGCGTCCTATCCTGGCTACGATAACATATCTTCTTCATGCACAGTGCCTTATTCGCATGATACGGGTTTCCGTTTCGATACTGTTGCAGCTAACGGGGATATCCATTTGGGCGAAATCTACAATTGGCCGCACAAGGATGTCTATGCCGAGTGGCGTGATGTGGCGGGCGAGGAGAACTACTACGGGTTGTATAACTATCGTGAATATGTCATGCATGTTGAAAATCCTGATGGTACGTGGAGTACTATAAATGGTGCATGGCAATATGAATTGCAATGGATGTATTTGAACAATGCCGACTATCGATATGTGTCTGACGAGGGCAATGATGGGAGCCTGATGCGTTATATGGTGGCCGAAGACCTCGTAGATGACTACTATGACGATTATGATGACTACGATGATGACGAAGAGGACAACGGGCAGTATTATCTGTTTTTCTTGGACAGAAACTGCTATTTGTTCGAGAAGACGGTTGCTGACAACGAATTTGGTTTTGACATGGGTTTCCTTTTGTTGGAACCTGTGCATGCCTACACGAATATAGAGAATGGTTTCGGTTTGTTTGGTGCGTTCAGCATGAGAGAAGTTGGCCGATAAATAATTTTTTGCATATCTTTTTCAACCATTAAAAAATATTGTATATTTGCGGAGTGAAACATTTTATTAACCTAAAACAAAAATTATGTTGTAGATTATTATAAATCAATTTATTGTAAACAAAATTTATTAAAACCATGAACGATGAAAATACAAAATTATCCTCTTGTTAAGGTGCTGCTTCCGTATGTGGCCGGTATTATGGTCGCCTATTTTGGAGATTTCTCCGCGAGCGCATGCCGTGTGCTTTCGATGTTAGCGGCGGGCTGTTTTGCGATGGTTGTGTTGCTGACCTTCGTCAAAGGTTACCGTTGGTGTTGGGTGCAGACCGTGACGATGAATGTCGCTTTCGTGCTGGCAGGCATCTTCTTGACAGACATACGGTTTCATCCTGCTTTTGATAAAAAAGCGATGGAGGAAAGTTCCGATTGGGTAGTGCGTGTGACGGAAGAACCTACGATGCGCGAGAAGAGTGTGAAAACGGCAGTTGAAGTGCTGCAAAATGCCGACAACCAAGAAATTAAAGCTAAAGTGCTGCTTTATCTGAAACCCTCCCTAGAGGCTTCGCAGCTGCGATATGGTGATCTTCTACTCGTGCATACGGACCTCTCCCGTATTTTGCCGCCTTGTAATCCGGATGCTTTTGACAATCAGCAATATATGCGAAGGCGGGGCATCTATTATACTGGTTTTGTGCGGGAGGGCGCGTGGGAGGTAATTGGGCATCGGCCAGCAAATCCGTTAAGGTCGTTTGCGCAACATGCCCGGAAGCGTTTGACCAGTCTTTATGCATCTGCTGGAATGAGTGGGGATGAATTTGACATCCTGAAAGCTATCCTGTTGGGCGATGACGACACGCTGGATCCGGAATTGAAGGCCTCCTATTCCTCGGCGGGCGTAAGCCATATTCTCTGCGTGTCGGGAATGCACGTCGGTGTTATCTTCATGATTATCAATTTTTTGTTGAAGCCGATGGACTGTTTCCCCACCTCTAAGGCGGTGAAAATGGTACTCGTTATGCTGGTGATATGGCTTTATGCGCACATCACCGGCTTGGCCCCGTCCGTAACCCGTTCGGCCACGATGTTCAGTTTCGTGGCCGTGGGACAGCTGTTACACCGGAATACCAACGTGTTCCACAGTTTATTTGCTTCCGCTTTTATTCTGTTGATAATTAATCCGTTATTACTCTTTGAGGTGGGATTTCAGCTCAGCTATTTGGCAGTGTCAGGCATTGTGCTGTTCCAACCGAAATTGGCGGCAATCTATCATTGCAGGACAAAGGTCGGGAACTATTTTTGGGAATTGCTGACGGTTTCTGTGGCGGCGCAACTCGGCACGTCGCCCATCTCCATCTACTATTTCACCCAGTTCCCTAACTACTTCATGCTCTCCAACTTGAGCGTGATCGCCCTTTCGTTTGTGGTGATCATCACTGGGGTCGTGTTATTGCCAATCTCCTTAATTCCAGTGATTCCCAAGTACTTGTCCTGGCTGCTGACGATGGAGATCCGTGTCATGAACCGCATTATCGTCTTCATTGAGCAACTTCCGCATTCGGTTACCGAAAACATTGATTACCATTTCTTGCAAGTGCTTCTGTTATATGGTGTTATCGGTTGCTTTTGCAGTCTGCTATACCATAAAAACCGTAAAGTTTTTTGGACTGCATGTGTGCTGGGCGTACTGTTTTGTGGCTCTTTCCCTATAAAGAAGTTGGCGTTGACTAAAGAGACAGAGTTTCTGGCCTACCACATCCGCAAGAGCAGTGCCCTGGGATTTTGCTATCACGGGCAATTGATACTCTTTTCCGACTCTATTCGAACGGAAAAGGACAAATTGTACCAATACAACATCCGGAACCATGTCCGGAAGCGATGTCAGAATGCGACCATCGTGCCCATTGACACGGGGGAGTACGACACGCCGTTCCTTTGCAAGCGGGGGAACTTTATCCGATTTGGAGATAAGACCTATTATCTTCTGAATCGGAGTGAGCGGGTATTGTCGCCGCCCAAAGGGATGACTCTGCATGCGGACTGCCTGATAATCAGACAAAATCCGAGGCAGCCTCCTGACGAAGTGATGGTAGTACTTCCATTTTATGAGGTGGTGGCCGACGCTACCAACACTCCATTTTATGTGGAGCGATGGCGTGCTTTTTGTGTCGAAAATGGCATCCCGTTCATGTTCACTGGAAACCGAAATTTGGAAAGTGGAACATAGCGTCAAATTTTGTATTTTTGCGGCTTGTTTTTTCAACAGTATGATAAACCACATCAAAGGTAGAATAGATGAAGTAAATCCTGCGTATGTCGTCATCGAAACGGCAGGTGGAGTAGGTTACTATGTCAACATTTCGTTGGCCACTTTTTCCGAAATCAAGGATCTTCAGGAGGTGAAACTTCTCACGCATTTCATCGTGAAGGAGGATGCTCAGGTTCTGTACGGTTTTTCTACCGAAGAGGAGCGCGAACTGTTCAAGCTGCTGCTTACGGTCAACGGCATCGGTCCGAACACCGCCCGTCTGATCCTCTCCTCCATGAGTGTGGGCGAAGTGCTGAACGCCATTGCCACCGAGGATGTCAAGGCCATCCAGTCGGTGAAGGGCATTGGCACGAAGACTGCCCAGCGTGTGGTTATCGAATTGAAAGACAAGGCAAAGAAGGCTTCTTGGGCCGATGCAACAAAAATTAACGTCGCATACAATAATAATAAATATGAAGCGTTATCTGCTCTTGTCGCTCTAGGCTTCCCGAAATCGGGAGCAGAAGCGGTATTGGATAAGATAATTAAAGCAGAAGGAATACAATTATCTGTAGAAGAACTAATTAAGAAGGCTTTGAAATTATTGTAAACAAGAAAAGAGAGAAAAGTTTGAAAGTAAAACAATATATATACGCTGCTGTTTTAGCGCTCGTCATTACCGGTTTTGGATGCCTGGGTTTGAAGGCTTCCAACTGGTCGGGTGTGCGTAAGACTTTGCCGTCACGGGTGCAGATATCCTACCCGTTGTGTCCGCCGGACACCAACCCGCCGGTGCTTCCTCAGCCGGACATCAATCCGCTGAACCCTGGAAGTTCCAATCCGTTTTTCCTGAACAACCCTCCCGGCATCGGCCAATCCATCATTTACGATCCAGAAACTAACACCTATAATTTCCAATATATGACCGGAAACACGCCTTTCGGTGCCGGTGCGTATATGGATGTTAAAGAATATATTGACTACGACCTGCAACAAAGCATTCACGACTATTGGCAGAATCAGAGCCGTAGTATTGGTGGCAAAGGCAATTCCCGAACCGGTAGCGGTCTGATTCCCCAACTCCACGTTGGTGGCGAAATCTTTGAAGGCATTTTCGGTAGTAACACCATTGATATCCGTCCGTCCGGATCTGTTGGCCTGAAATTAGGTGTAAAATACACGCAAACAGATAATTACCTGTTGCCCGTCAAACAACGGCGAAAATTGCAGCTTGATTTTGACGAGGACATCCAGTTGAACTTGCTGGCCAAAATTGGTGACAAGATTGAGTTCAATTTGAACTATTCCACCGATGAGCTTTCGGTGACAACCAAAACGGACCAGATAAAGCTCAAATACAATGGTAAGGAGGATGACATTCTGCAGTTGATAGAGTTCGGTGACATCACCTTCCCGTTGAACAGCACGTTGATTACGGGTAGTCAAAGCTTGTTCGGTGTGAAGACGCAGCTCAAGTTCGGTAACCTGTTCGTGACGGCAGTTGCTTCCCGTAAGAAAGGCTCTTCACAGACCATTACGGTTTCCGGCGGAGCAGAGGAGACGGACTTCTATTTCCGAGCTGACGAATACGAAGAAAACAAGCACTATTTCCTTGCTCATTTCTTCGAAGAGCATTATAACGAATATCTTAGCACGCTCCCGTTGGTGAGTTCGCCTATCGTCATTACCAAAATTGAGGTGTGGCGCACAACGGTCGGTGCCGCTACGACTAACAACCGTAACGTGGTGGCATTCACGGATTTGGGTGAATATGATCCTGATTTTGCTTACATTTCGTACAATCCTACTTATCCTGGCGGTCAACTTCCAGATAACTATACCAACACCTTGAACCTATACGCCGACAGCTCCCTCATCCGGAATATTTCCACGGTGTCGAACAACATGCAGTCATTGGGCTTCAAGGCAGGAAAGGATTATGAAAAAGTGGAGAGTGCACGTCTGTTGTCGCCCAGCGAATATACGGTGAATACCAAGTTGGGTTTCATCTCGTTGAATTCCGCACTGGCTGCCGATCAGGTACTCGCGGTGGCCTACCAATACACGGTGATCGGTGATGATCACGTCTATCAGGTGGGTGAGTTTTCCAACGAGGTGGCAACCCCTAACTGTATTCGTGTCAAGCTGTTGAAGAGTTCCAACTTGAACACCAAGTCCCCGTTGTGGAAGTTGATGATGAAGAACGTGTATAGCCTTTCGGCGTACCAGATTTCTCCCGACAAATTCCGCTTGAATGTCCTTTACACGGGCGATGCTGCGGGAACGCCGAATGGATTTTTCACCGAAGGAGCTCAAAAAGGCATCCCGTTGATCCGTTTGATGGGTATGGACCGTTTGAACAAGCAACAGGATCCCACGCCTGATGGTATTTTCGACTTCATTGACGGAGCACAAACTAATGGAGGTACCATCAACTCCACCAACGGACGCATTTACTTCCCTCATACGGAGCCTTTCGGTAAGGACTTGCGCGCAGTTCTCGACGATCCGGTTTTGGCGGACAAATATGCGTTTGACTCGCTATATACTATGACGAAAACGATGGCGCAGCAGATGACTAGCAAGAATAAGTATTACATCGAAGGTAGTTATCGTTCGTCGTACGGTTCTGAGTTTCACTTCGCGGGCGGCGGTGCGACCAAGGCCGTCAAGGTGACGGCCGGCGGTGTCCAGTTGACGGAAAATGTCGATTACACGGTCAACTACGACATGGGTGTGGTGACCATCATCAACCAAAGCATCCTGGCTTCCGGAACGCCCATCCAGATCACGCCTGAGGTGGATGACGCTTACCAGACCGACAAGCGCATGTTTGGTGTGAACTTGGATTATGTGTTTTCTCCCGACTTCACTGTCGGTGCCACGTTGTTGAATTTGAGCGAGCGTCCCATCACCAACAAGGTCAATTATGGTGACGAACCCATCAACAACCTGATTTGGGGTATGAATTTCGCCTATAAGACGGAATTGCCGTTCGTCACAAAAGCCATCGACCTGTTGAGTTTCCATCATACGACCGCCAAATCCTTCTTGAATTTGGACGGTGAGTTCGCCCATTTTATTCCGGGCCACAACCGTCAGATTGGTAAGAGCGGTACCACCTACATCGACAATTTCGAATCTGCGAAATCGACTATCGACCTGATGTCGATGGCCAGTTGGGTGATGGCTTCCACGCCGCAAGGTCAGCCCGACCTCTTCCCGGAGGCCATGCCGGTGAGCATTACGGCCTCTTCGCGCCGCCAGCTGGCGTACGGTTATAACCGTGCCCGTATGGCTTGGTACATCATTGACCCGTTGTTCTACAACAGCGGCTCTGCAGTGCCGTCAAACCTGACTAAGGATGATCTGTCGGCACCATACGCCCGTGCCGTTTATGAGCCTGAGCTCTTCCCCTATAAAGACCGTCCTACCACAGACCTTTCTACGCTGATGACCGTTTTCAACTTAGCCTATTATCCTTCGGAGAGAGGTGCTTATAACTACGATGTGGATGGTTCGGAAGGTTTTTCCAGAGGTTTGAACGAGGATGGTACCCTCCGTGATCCCGAAACCCGTTGGGGTGGTATCATGAGGAAGTTCGACCAGACGGATTTCGAATCTTCCAACTATGAGTACATCGAATTCTGGATGATGGACCCCTTCATCGAGAATCCAAATCATAAGGGCGGTAAGATTTATTTCAACTTGGGTGATATCTCCGAGGATATTTTGCGCGATGGCCGGAAGTTCTTCGAGAATGGTCTTCCCGCTGATGGGACGGATAGCGATGTGGACTTCACGGCTTGGGGTCGTGTACCCACGCAGCAGCTGATTGTCAACGCTTTCGACAACAGCGCGGAGGCTCGTCAATATCAGGATGTGGGTTATGATGGTCTGCCCAACACGCGTGAGGTGGAATTCTTCCAGGAAACCTATATTGATCGTATTGCTGCTGCGTTTGGACCTGGGTCTCAAGCTTATATGAACGCGGTGGCGGATCCTTCTGCCGACCTTTATCACTATTTCAGAGGCGGCGATTATGATGAGTCGGACGTGAAGGTGGTGGAACGTTACAAGTATTACAACAACCCTGAAGGCAACTCCCCCGTTGATAGCCAGAGTCCGGAAAACTATCCTACGGCGGCCACCAATATCCCCAATATGGAGGATATGAATAACGACAACACCTTGAATGAAGAAGAGCGTTACTACCAGTATGTGATTGACTTGACTCCAGAAAAGATGGTGGTCGGTGAGAACTATATTAATGACATTTACGAGGGTCGTCCTGACCGGCTGCCGAATGGTGATCGTCCGCCCACAAAATGGTATCAGTTCAGAATACCGATTCATAATCCCGACAAGGTGGTGAACAACATGACCGGTTTCAACTCCATCCGATTCATGCGTATTTTCATGCGTGAATTCGAGGAACCTATCGTTTGTCGTCTGGCTACTTTCGAGTTGGTTCGCTGCGATTGGCGTACTTACAATATGAGCCTGCGAGAGGACGGTGACTACCTTCCTGCCCAGGACGATGGCGGTAGTTCTTTCTATGTGGGAACGGTCAGCTATGAGGAAAATGCCAGCCGTATCCCCATTCCATACGTGCTTCCTCCCGGAATCGTGCGTGAGACGGCTTACGGTATGACCGCGCAGATGTATGAGGAGAATGAGCAGTCTGTGACCATGAAGGTGGTGGATCTGCCCGACGGTGATGCCCGTGCTATCTACAAGAGCACTTCCTACGACTTGCGCCAGTTCAACAATTTGCAGATGTATATCCATGCGGAGGATGTTTTCTCATCTGGTGACTTGCGTCCCGGCGATGTGAAGGCTTTCATCCGTTTGGGATCCGACTTTACGGAAAACTACTATGAATATGAGATCCCGTTGACCATCACCCCTTGGGGTGTGGGACGCGACACGAACGCCATTTGGCCTAAGGAAAATATGGTGTATATTACGCTGGATTCTTTGGTTGCGATGAAGATGAGTCGTAACCGAGAAATTCGGAACGGTACTCACCCGAGCATTCTGGTGCCGTATTCTCCGTTGCCCAAAACCGAATCCGACCCACGTTACACGGTGGTCGGTAACCCGAATTTGGGAGATGTGACCACCATCATGATTGGTGTCCGTAACCCGAAAAAACGAACACAGAACGACAACGATGACATGCAACCCAAGTCGGTGGAGGTGTGGGTTAACGAGTTGAGGTTGTGCGGTTTCGATGACCGTCAGGGCGTAGCTGCTTTGCTGCGAGCTCGTACTACGTTGGCCGATGTGGGTGATTTGACGATTTCAGGTACCTATTCCTCTCCTGGTTTCGGTGGATTGGAGCAGTCCATCACAGAGCGTTCGCACGAAACCAATATCAATTTCGATTTGGCCACCAATATCGATGGCGGCAAGTTGCTCTTCCCGGAGAAATGGAATGTTCGAATTCCGGTGCACTACGACTACTCGTTAGCAGTAGTGCAACCCGAATACAACCCGCTGAATCCTGATGTGAAGATGAAAGATGAGCTGGCCGATCTTCCTGTCGAGTCCCGCGACTCTTTGCGCTATCTCACTAACCGGGTGACGCGGCGTCAGAATGTCAACTTGATGAATGTGCGTAAGGAACGTGACTTCTCCAAGGGCAACAATAAGATGCACGTTTGGGATATTGAAAACTTTGACCTTTCCTACTCTTACTCTGAATTGGTGCAACGAGATGAGGATTTGGAGATGAACAATGAATATATCCATAATGGAGAAATTGGCTATACGTTCAGCACCAATCCGAAGAATTACCGCCCGTTTGCCAAAGCTAAGTGGACGAAAAGCAAATGGTTGCAGCTGATCCGTGACTTCAATATCACGCCCATGCCGAAGAACCTTATCTTCCGTACCACGCTGCATCGCGATTTGCAGGAGTTTAAGTATCGTCCTAAGAGCAAGGGTAATATCATTATTGACACCAACTACGTGAAATCATTTGACTGGACGCGTAACTACGGCATCAACTGGGATATCTTCCAGAGTTTGAGACTGGAATTCAAGGCCGACGCCTCCGCCCGTATTGACGAACCAGACGGTCGCATTGACACCCGCACGAAGAAAGATTCCGTGTGGCGCTGTCTCGGTCGTGGTGGCCGTACTACCGACTATCGACAGACGTTCAATGCTTCGTACCAGATTCCTATCAACAAGATTCCGCTGTTCAAGTTCGTCACGGCCAATGTCCGTTACAACTCCATGTATCAGTTCACGGCCTCCGCTCTTTCTCTGTCTTATTTGGGTAACACTATCCAAAACTCTCAGAATTTGCAGGGTAATGCTCAGTTGAACTTCGTTACGCTGTATAATTCTGTGCCGTATCTGAAAAAAGTTAACCAAGGCGGTACGCAGAATAAGAATGCCTCGAAGGGTGGTGATAAAAAAGGCAAGGACGGCAAGGAGAGTGAAGCCGAGAAGGCTGGCAAGAAGGGTAAGAAAGGCAAGAATCAGAATGACTCTTTGCAGGAGAGACCTGATGTGGGCAGAATGATTTTGGATGGAACCGTGCGCTTCCTGATGATGGTGCGTAGTGTTTCCGCTACCTACACACAAGGTCGCGGTACCGTCTTGCCGGGCTATATGTATTCTGCTAACTTGGTCGGACATACTCGCGAGAGCAGCGGTCCCGGTTTCCTCTTTATGTTTGGTGGACAGCCTGACATTTTGGCTATCGGTGCCCGCAACAATTGGATGACCACTGACTCACTATTGAATGCGCCTTATCAGCGGACACGAAACATGGTGCTTAATTTCCGAGCTACGGTGGAGCCTTTCCGCGATTTCCGAATCGAGGTCTCTGCCAACCGGAACTTTACCGAGAACTACTCCGAATATTTCCATGTGGATGAGTTGGGCAATGTTTCCCATTACACACCGCAACGCTCAGGTACGTTCAGCATGACCTATTGCGGTCTGGCAACCTTCTTCAAAAATCACGACGACCTCTTCCAGGAGTTCCGTGAGGTGCGCGCCCAACTGGCAGAACGTTATGCGGACAATAACCCCAACTATTCTGGTGAAGTCGATCCCGAAACTGGATATCCGGTCGGTTACAGTGCTATCTCCCAGGATGTGTTGATGGGTGCTTTCATGACGACTTATCTCAGCAAAGATGCTGAAAAATCGGATATTTTCTCCCCGTTCCTGAAGATTCCGTTGCCTAACTGGCGTATTAATTACAATGGATTGACAAAGATTAAGGGTATGAACCAAATCTTCCAGTCGTTCACCCTGAACCACAATTACACGTGTAGTTACAACGTTGGTAGCTATTCCACGAACCTCGCCTATAGGCAAGACGAGAACGGCTATCCGTCAGCATACAACACACTTGGAGACTTTATTTCGGCAAATGAACTTACCCAGATGGCTCTTACCGAGCAATTCTCTCCGTTGATAGGCTTTGATATGACCTTGAAAAACAGTATGTTGCTGAAGGTTGAATACAAACAGTCACGGAGTATCTCCCTCAGCTTCGCCAATACGCAAATCACGGAGACCACCAGTAAGGAGGTGGCCGTATCTGCTGGTTACCGCTTCAAGGATATCAAACTCGGCCTCGTCTTTTCTGGTGTGAAACGTCAGTTTGTCAGCGACTTGAACCTGACTGCAGGTTTTGGTTTGAAGGACAACCGGACGATGTTGCGACGTATTACTGAGGATAACGAGCAGGTGACTTCCGGTATGCTGAACGTGACCATCAACTTGGCTGCTGATTACCAGTTCAGCCGTATGGTGGGCATCAAGTTCTACTACGATCAGGCTATCAACCGCCCCAAAGTTCAGAACCAATATAACAACATGAACTTCGAGACGGGTATCCAGTTGCAGTTGATGCTGTCGCAATAATTTAGCATTGACGACTCCTCTTTTTTGAACGGATAGCATTCTTCTATCCTAAATATTGCTATTTTTGCGCTTTCGAAAAAAGCAAAGATTATGGCATTCAAAAAGCGTACCCTTTTTCGCACCGTTGTATTAGCATTGTTTGTAACATTCCTTACATCAAATATTTATGCTCAAGGTGAGCAGCAGTTTGAGACGGATCCTGTTATCCTGAATCGCATTGATCAGTGGCAGGATTTGAAATTCGGACTAATGATGCACTGGGGAATTTACGCGCAATGGGGCGTGGTGGAGTCATGGTCCATCTGTAACGAACCTTGGATTAGTCGTGATGGAGCGCCCTATACCGAGTATAAAGCCAAGTATCAGGCACTTAACAAGACTTTTAATCCGACAGAATTTGATCCTGAATCATGGGCGAAACTGGCTAAAGATTGCGGAATGAAGTATTTTGTGTTTACTACCAAGCACCACGATGGGTTCTGTATGTACGACACTAAAGAGACGGACTACTCCGTCACGGGTAAGGATTGTCCGTTCTCGAGGAATCCGAATGCCGATGTTACGGCTGCACTTGTGAATGCCTTTCGAAATCAAGGACTTTGGACCGGACTTTATTTCTCCAAACCCGATTGGCATTGTCCCGATTATTGGGCTCCCGAGTGGGCCACGCCCGATCGTAATGTGAACTATGACCCGGCGAAAAATCCTGAAAGGTGGGAGAAATATTGCGACTTTACCCGCAAGCAACTGCACGAACTGGCCAACAATTACGGCGACATCGACATTCTCTGGCTTGATGGAGGTTGGGTGCGCCCCGCTTGGAGTGTGGACGAGGAGTGCCGTGACTGGCTCGGTTGTCAGGGTTGGATCCAGGACATTGACATGCCGCGCGTGGCCAAGGATGTGCGCGCCAATAATCCCGACCTTATCATCGTAGATCGCAGCGTACACGGTAAGTATGAAAACTACCGCACACCCGAGCAGCAGGTTCCTGACACATTGCTGCCTTATCCATGGGAAACCTGTATGTCGATGGGCGACTCTTGGTCGTATGTGGCTACGGATAACTATAAATCAACCAATCGTTTGATTCATCTGTTGATTGACATCGTGGCCAAGGGCGGCAACTTTCTGCTGAACGTGGGTCCGTCGCCGGAGGGCACATTGCCGCAAACGGCCGTGGAGCGTTTGCAGGATATGGGCAAATGGCTGAGCGTCAACGGGAAAGCGATATACAACACCCGTCCTTGTCTGCCCTACTGCTGCGGTCAGGTGCGTTTCACCCAAAGTAAAGAAGGGCAACGTTACGCTTTGCTGTTGTGTCCTGAAAATGAGCCTGTTCCCGCCACATACACCTTTACGGGCACGGAAAAACCGGTAAAGACCGGCAAGGCCGCTATTTTGGGCACTTCCGAAAAGGCGACCATTACCAAAAAGGGTGACGAATACACGATTACATTGCCGAAAGGGGTGAGACAGAAGGCAAAAGATGCTGTGGTAGTAGTGCTGTAGTTTGCGATGAAGGGGACGATGAATAGGCGATGAATGAGGCGATGAAAGAACGATATAATGTAGTAAAAAATGATTAGACAGAGTAAGCTGCTGATAATTAGTGTGTTGATTCTCTTCTTGTGTGAAGTTTTGCCTTCCTGTCATTCGGCAACGAAGGGCGAAGAATCTATATCAGGGACAATAGTTGATACTATCGATATTTCCCAGCCGGAATCGCCCAAATACACCGAAATGGAGTTGAAGCTCATCGATTTCGGATTGGTTGATGTGGCAGAGGTGGATTCCACCATTGGCGTTTTTATGGTGTATGCTACACCAGACAATTTCCTCGGACACGTTCTCTATCCGGACATCCACCATGCTTTTGCCATCCCTGCGATGGCGGAGAAGTTGGCCAAAGCTCAACAACGGTTGAAGTCCATCCGTCCGGATTTGTCGCTGCTGATTTACGATGCCGCCCGGCCGCTCAGTGTGCAGCGCGAGATGTGGGAGTCGGTGAAGGGAACCCCCAACGTTTCCTTCGTGGCCAATCCTGCGAAGGGCAGGGGAATGCACAATTATGGCGCGGCTGTGGATATCACCTTGATGGACAGTGCTGGGGAACCATTACCGATGGGCTCGAAGCACGATTATTTCGGTCCGGAAGCACGCATTGACCATGAGGATTCGTTGCTTGCTAACGGTTTGATTACCAGTCAAGAGCTTGAAAATCGAAAATTATTACGCCGTGTGATGACGGAAAGCGGTTTTATCACCTGCATTTCCGAGTGGTGGCACTTCAACCATATTCCCTCCATTCGGGCGAAACAAGAGCTCAAAATCATTGATATTGAGGAATGATAGTAGAGAGATTCTAGCGCTCTTTTGCCGAAAATTTTCCATTTCAAGTTTTAATTTTAACAATTATTAGTTAAAAACAATTCTAGAAATTGTGATTTTCCGATGTAACTTGTTTATGCATAGCATTATATAAAAATTTTTCAAATCACTTGATTTTTGTTAGATTTTATTGTATCTTTGTCGCAACAAATTGAAGACAAAATGATACGATATTATAGTTTGATATGCGGTATAATTTGGTGTCTGCATGGTTGGGCACAGCCGGCGGACACGCTGCACAAGATAATGTTTTATAATGTGGAGAATCTGTTTCACCCATCGGACGACAGTCTGACAGCAGATGACGATTTTACACCGACAGGCAGCTATCACTGGACCTACAAGAAGTATTTGCGAAAGGTATCCATGATTGGAAAGGTGATTGTGGCGGCGGGAATGGGTGACCCGCCGTGGCTTGTCGGTTTGGCGGAGATTGAGAACGAGCGGGTGTTGAAAGACTTGTGCTACAACTCGCCGCTGCGGAAATTCGGGTACCGATATGTGCACTATGATTCCCCGGACCGCCGCGGCGTGGATGTGGCAATGCTCTACCGCGACAGTTGTGTGCGGATTCTGCGTAGTCGGAAGATACCTGTGGTCTTCCCGTTCGACACGCATGCCCGCAATCGCGACATTCTCTATGCGGTAGTGCAGTTTCTGTCGGGCGACTCGCTGCACGTGCTGGTCAACCACTGGACCTCGCGCTACGGCGGGTATGCTGCGACCGTGCCCAAACGGAACTGGTATGCCACCGTGGTGCGCCGCTTCGTGGACTCTCTGATGGTTGAGAATCCGCGTGCCAAGGTGCTGATTACCGGCGACTTCAACGACTATGCCACGGACGAGAGTATGCGCGACTATCTGCGTGTGAAGGAGTATGGACCTCGGTTGCCCCGAGATACGCTCTACAACTTGATGCTGCCTTTTGCGCGGCAGAGTTTGCACGGCTCCCACAAACACGAGGACTTTTGGGGCTGTCTGGACCAGTTCATCGTGTCGGATGCTTGGTTGACAGACACTTGTGGTGCCCGTCAGGTGGGTGGTGCATACATTTTCGATGCAGACTTCTTGCTGGTCGATGACGAAAAGTACGGTGGGAAGAAAAACTACCGCACGTTCCTCGGTCCACGCTACATCGGAGGTTTTGCGGATCACCTGCCGGTGTATGTGGTGTTTCGGGATGGGTAGTTATCCCGCAGAAAACGCAGAAACCCGCAGACTTTTTCTGCGCAAATCTGCGGGTTCTGTGCAAATACTATTTTACTGAAAACACGTCTCCTCCATTCGCCCGCAACACTTCTTGCGCCTCGCGGTTCTGCATGATGCTGCCGCCGAAGATGTTGAAGTCGAAGAGGTAAGGATTTGTGAACCAGGCGTTCACGTTCATCTGCAAGGTCAGAGAGGAGTTGCTGTTCTTGTTGACTGTGAACTGCTCTAATGGGAGGGTCACGGTGAAGGTGTTGTCGGCGAAACCGTTGTCGGTGGTGATTTTACCAGTATGCAGGTTGAAGGGCTGCCGCACGCCAGCCTCATCGAGCCAGCGGCCGTTGATCTTCATGTAGTGATAGCCGCCGCCAATCATGTCGGGCCAGCTCATGTTGTTCTCCGGCGGGTTTGGGAAATAGCCGGTGACGTTCTGCGCCCCCTCCAATCCGAACACGAAGGTGATGGATTTGTACCCACCAACGGGAATCTCGTCGGAAACGGGCCACGAAAGGGTGGACGGAATACGGATGTCAGTGTAGTGAATACCTTGGTTATCCGTGATTTCCACCATTTCGCCAGATGCGGTCTCCAACATCACGTGCGATATGAAAAACTGTACATCGTTGACCTCAAAAAGATTCCCTGCAGCGTTCTGATACATACAAGTATCTAACTGCAGGGGATCACTATCAACGACAAAAGAAAAATTCAATGTGATATGGCCGGTCGGCTTGGTGCAGGCACTGCATAACAAAGCCAATACAACGAACACCCATAGTCTTCTGTGCTTTGCTTTATTCACGCAACAACAATTCGGTCGTCTAATTACTAACTGCTAACTACTAACTATTGATTACCACTCGTCCACGAATTCTTCGGCCGGTTGCATGCCTTCTTCCAAGGAATCGATGAGTTTGTGCATTTCCTCGTCGATTTGGCTGAGGTAGCCGTACATGCTGGGGGTCCAGCCGGAGGCGGAGGTGTTGAACCAGACCTCGATGGGCGCGGAACCGGTGGCCTTTTCCTTGAAATCGGTGATGGTGTAGCGGTAACGGCCGTCGCGGCATTCGAGCTTGAAGTTGTAATAGACGATGTTTTTGAAGCGCATGGTGCCGTCTTTGTCCTTGTAAAAAATGCGGACACTGGAGCGCATGTTGATGACACCCTTTTCGGGGTCGGCGCTCTTGATGACTTCAGCGGTGTTCTTATAGTATTTCTTTGCCCAGTCCATCGCTCTGTCGTACAGAACTTTAGGTGTTCCCTCTTGTTTCACCACATCCTGATAGGTAACCAGGCCGGTGCGTTCGTCAATGGGAAGATAGGGAGCTTCTGGAATCTCCGTCTTTTGGGCGAGAGCTGCCACACATGCAAGGACGGCAGCCAGGAAAACGATTATTTTTTTCATTTTTGTCTTATTAAGGTTTGGAAATACAAATCGTAAACGTTCTTTTCGTCTTTCGGCACGAACTCCGATTCCACCACCTTCCATTCGTTCTCGTCAATTTCGGGGAACCAGACGTCGGCTGTAAATTCAGAGACTATGCGGGTGAGGTAAAGTTTATCGGCGTGGGGCAGGAAAAGTCGGTACATGGTGGCGCCGCCCATCACGAAGGCCTCTTCGTCGTCGTCCACGAGGGAGAGCGCAGCGGGGATAGAATGTACGGTTTCAGCGCCCTCGAATTCGACATCATCGAGAGTGATGACGATATTCCGGCGGTTCGGCAGGGGTTTCTTGGGCAGGGAATCCCATGTGCGGTCGCCCATCAACACCGTGTGTCCGGAGGTGATCTCCTTGAAATGCTTCAAATCCACCGGCAGATGGCACAGCAGCTGGTTCTGGTACCCCAGTTCCAAACGCTGACCCACAGCCGCAATCATACTAATACTCATATTACAATATTTTTGGCAAAGATACGATAGTTGCAGGGATTCTCCGACCCTTTCAGATAAAAATATCAACGTTTCGTTGTTCGTACAAATCTATTGCCTGTTGCCTATTGCCTGTTGCTTAAAAATTCGTATTTTTGCGGCCGATTCTAAGATTATGGGAAAGAGAAAACAGGACACTCAGATTGCGATCAAGAACAGGAAGGCGGAGTTTTTGTACTACTTGCATACTTCCTACACGGCGGGTATTGTGCTGACCGGCACGGAGATTAAATCCATCCGGGCGGGGCGCGCGAATATCACAGATGCGTATTGTACATTCATTAACAATGAGTTATGGGTGCACAACATGCACATCAGTGAGTATGCGCAGGGCAGCTACAACAACCACCAGCCGAAGCGCGACCGCAAGTTGCTGCTCCAGCGCAAAGAGATGCGCAAACTCATGACCAAACTCAACGAGCGCGGCTTCACCATCATCCCTACATTGTTATGGATCAACGAGAACGGCTACGCCAAGCTGGATATCTGTCTGGCTAAAGGTAAGAAAATGTACGACAAACGCGAAACCATCAAGGAACGCGACCAACGTCGCCGCTCCGACGAAGAATAACCGACTATGGAAGAGAATCTGCCCATATCCGACTCGCTGCCTGAGTCCATTGCCGAACAGGAGAAACTGTGGTTCAGTATTGGCGAAACTGCTGAAGCACTGGATCTTCCGGCTTCCACCTTGCGTTTTTGGGAGAAGGAGTTCGACATGATCAAGCCCCGTAAAAACAAAAAAGGCGATCGTTTCTACTCCAAAAACGACATCGGCATCCTGCGTACAATCCAATATCTTACCAAGGTGAAAGGTTACACCTTACAGGGAGCCAAGACTGCCATCAAGAACGATTTCGTGAAGGAGGCAGAGGCGGCAAGTATTGTAGATACCTTGACTAAAATCAAAGAGAAATTACTGGAAGTGAAGGCGTTATTGAAATGAAATTATGTGTTTATGCAATAAAAAAACACCTGCGAAACCGCAGGTGTTTTTTTGTGTGGAGCGTATGAGAATCGAACTCACGACCTCTTGACTGCCAGTCAAACGCTCTAGCCAACTGAGCTAACGCCCCATCGTTTGAAATCGGCGGCAAAAATACGATTTTTTTCGATATGCTGTACATAATTTTTTGAGCATCAACTCTAAAAAAATGTTAATTTTGCGGCCTCATTTTTGAATTGATGAAATTTTATGAAATCCCATATTCTACGAAACAGATGTGCGCAGTATAGGGCGCCGCAAATTGCAAAAGCAAAAGGAATCTATCCATATTATAAGGCTATCGAGTCGGAACAGAGCACGGTGGTGAAGATACAGGGCAAGGATGTGCTGATGTTCAGTTCGAACAGCTATCTGGGTCTATCCAACGATCCCCGCCTGAAAGAGGCCGCCAAGGCCGCCATCGACAAATACGGCACAAGCTGTTCTGGCTCGCGTTTCCTCAATGGCACTCTTGACATTCATGTTGAACTTGAGGAGAAACTCGCTCGACTCGTGGGCAAGGATGGAGCGTTGTGCTTCAGTACGGGCTTCCAAGTGAACTTGGGAGTGGTCTCCGCGCTGTGCGGCCGCAACGACTACTTGCTGCTCGACAGGCTCAACCACGCCTCCATCATCGAGGGTAGCCGGTTGGCGTTCGGCAAATCGCTGAAATATGCCCACAACGATATGGAGAGTTTGGAAAAATGTCTGCAGCAATGCGATCCGGAAGCCATCAAGTTGATTGTTGCTGACGGTGTCTTCTCCATGGAAGGCGATATCGTCCCGCTGCCCGAAATGGTGGCTCTGGCGGAGAAATACGATGCCGACATCATGCTTGATGATGCCCACTCCTTGGGTGTTTTGGGTCACCAGGGCAGGGGTACGGCCGACCACTTTGGACTGACCGACAAGGTGGATCTCATCATGGGCACCTTCTCAAAGTCATTTGGTTCGTTGGGTGGTTTCATCGCTTCCGATGCCGACACCATTAATTACCTGAAACACAACGCCCGTTCGCTGATTTTCAGCGCCAGTATGCCGCCGTCCAACGTGGCTGCGGTCAGCAGGGCTATCGATATTATGTTGGACGAACCGGAGCGTATCCAGCACCTTTGGGACGTGAGCAACTACGCCCGCAACCAATTCAAGGAGCGTGGCTTCGACACGGGTCGTAGCGAAACGCCGATCATCCCTCTGTTTGTGCGTAATTCGGAGAAGGCTTTCTGGCTTTGCTCCCGTCTGCTGGAAGATGGTGTTTTCGTCACGCCGGTCATCGCTCCCGCCGTTCCCGAAAACGATGTATTGATCCGTTTCGCCCTGATGGCCACCCACACTTACGAGCAGGTGGATGAAGCTATTGACAAAATCACCAAGGCATTTAAAGAAGCCGGAATCATATAATTATGGTTGTACTGATTACAGGAATCTCGTCCGGTTTCGGTTTGGAAACCGCTCGTCTGCTGGCACAGGAAGGACATACTGTTTATGGCACGGTGCGTCGTGAGGTGGAACAACTCCCCGGGGTGCACTATCTGAAAGTGGATGTCCGCGACCGCAATGCGGTGAAAAGTACTGTGCAACAAGTTGTTGACAAGGAAGGGCGCATTGATGTGTTGGTCAACAACGCCGGCATGGGCATCGGCGGACCTGTTGAGTTTGCCACTGAGGAGGAAATTCGGGAGCAGATGGATGCCAACTTCATGGGGTTGGTGAATTTCGTGACCGCTATGCTGCCCACCATGCGCAAGCAAGGTTCCGGCAAAATCATCGCGATGAGCTCCATCGGTGGTGTGATGGGCCTGCCCTTCCAAGGCTTCTATTCCGCCAGCAAATTTGCCATCGAAGGCTATTGCGAAGCTCTTCGTCTGGAAATTCAACAATTTGGTATCCAGGTTGTTGTGGTTCGTCCAGGCGATTTCTCCACGGGTTTTACTGCCAGTCGCAAAAAGACACCTAATGCTGAAGCGATGCAGGTTTACCAGACCTATGCCGAGTCGATGAATAAGGTGGAACATGACGAAACTGGTGGGTTGAAACCGCAAGTGTTAGCTCGCAAGATTAGCCAAATTATAAGTAAAAGAAGACCTTGCCACGGTTATGTGGTGGCCTCGTTCGAGCAGCGCCTGTCAGTGCTTCTGAAGCGCATCTTGCCTGCCCGTTGGTTCGCAAAAATCCTCGGTAGTTACTATAAATTGTAACAGGAAATGCAACATTTCCCGTTGTAGAGACGTGCCATGGCGCGTCTCTACACGTGACGTTTATATGCCCTACGACGCATAAATGGATGGGTGGTATATTCCCCAAACAAAGATTGTACCTTGTAATTCTCCTCCAATTGCGGGTTCATGATGATGGTGTCGATGCCTCGTTTAATGCAGTTTTCGTGCAGATACTTGAATAGCAAAACAGGTATTCCACATTGCTGATAATCAGGCAGTACACCCATAATAAGTGCCTCCAAAGTGTCGTTTTTCTTCAGCGCCTTCATGATGCGGATGAAACCGAAGGGGAACAGCCGTCCATTGGACTTTTTCACCGCCTTGGAGAGCGACGGCACGCAGAAAAGGAAGCCGATGGGCTGGTCTTTGTCGTTGACGGCCACCGCCACGAAGTCTTTGTCCAAAATAGGCACGTATGTATCCAAATAGTTTTCTATCTGCTTGTCTGTCAATGGAGAAAAACCGTTCAAGGGGGCGAATGCCTCATTATACATGTGGAAGATCTCCATGCCATAACGTCTGCACATATCTTTCATGCTGGTTGGCTGGACAACGTGGACATTGGAGCGTTCTTCGATCAAATGGGCGAACTGGAACATGGACGGTAGCTCGGGACTCACATCCAACGTCCGTTGAGTCCAATCGACCTCCTTGGTAAAGGCGAGTTTTTCCAACATTGGTCCGTAATAGGGGTAGTTGTAGAGGCAGGTGAACGGGCTCAGATGTTCGAAACCTTCCACCAGCAAGCCTTCCTTGTCCATATCGGTGAATCCCCACGGACCTCGCATCTCGGTGTGCCCGCGTTGTTTTCCCCAGTCGGCAACAGTGTCGATCAGAGTTTTGAGAACTTCCTCGTCCTCAATAAAATCAAGCCAACCGAAACGCACGACATTCTCTTCACCATCAGCTTTGTGGTTGATGATGGCAGCTATGCGTCCCACAATCTCATCGCCCCGAAAGGCTAAGAAGCAATCGGCTTCGCAAAAATCGTAGGCGCCGTTTTTCTTGGGATTGAAAGTGTCGTACTCGTCGCCTTCCAAGGCCGGCACCCAATTTTCGCAGTTTTTATAAAGGTGAAGGGGAAAAGTCACAAACTGCTTCAGCTGCTTGTGACTTTCCACCTTGACAATTCTAGTATTCATAAATGTAAACTATTGAAAGCTATTTCATTGCATGCAAGCTGATGTAGTCAATCACTTCGCCCACGGTTTCAAACTTGGGCGTACCTTCGAACTTGAATCCGAACTTGTTCTCAACGGCGAGGCTGAGGAGCAGGATGGTGAGGGAGTCGAGGCCGACATCGCGGACTAGCTGCGATTCCTCGGTCACGGCGGACAAGTCCATGGAGGGTTTGATCAGAATCAGGATCTCTTTTAATTCGTTAAGAATAGCTTCTCTTTCCATATTTTATTGATTACGTGACACTTTCAGGGCGCCAGTGCGCTTGAAGTCTTCCTTACGCACGGTAATTTTACTGACTTGGTGTGTGCTGGGCAACGTGGCGTTGACCTTGCCGACGAGCTCTTTGAAGTAAGCTTCCACCTCTTCCCAAGGGGCGTTGCCGAAATCGTCTATGCGTGGCAGGATTTCGATGGCGATCACCTTACGACCATCCATTTCGTCTTCCTTCACCAAGCAGTCGCGAAGCTTGTTGTCCTTGTAGAAAGGTTCCTCGATGCTCTCGGGACTGATATTTTCGCCGTTGGAGAGGATGATGAGGTTTTTGATGCGGCCTACGATGTACATGAAACCGTCTTCGTCGAAGCGGACAAGGTCACCGGTTTTGACCCAGCCGTCGGGCGTGAGGGTCTCCGCAGTCTTTTCGGGTTCGCCGTAGTAGCCGAGGAAGACGTTGTCGCCGCGGAACCACAGTTCGCCGTCCACAACCTTAGCTTCTTGTTCAGGATAGAGCTTACCTACGGACGTGGGTCTGGTTTTCACATCGATGTTGCCGGTGGTGAGGTTGGCACCTTCCGTCATGCCGTAGCCGCCGAAGAGGTTGATACCCAGTTCGTCGAATTCACCGATGAGTTTCGGGGGCACGTTAGCTGCACCGGAAATGATAACCTTCAGTTCGCCACCGAGGAAGGGCTTGCCGTACATCTTGACGAGACCCAGCAGGATTTCGCAGATGCCAGGGACAGCCACCATCATGGTGGGTCTGATGACGGGCAGTTTGCCGATGGTATCTTTGGTGTTGCCGACAGAATACCAGGATGCGCCCTTGTAAAGTACAGACAAAGTGCTGAAAATCAAACCGAAAACGTGGCTAAGAGGCAGCACACAAGCATAGCGGTGACAACCGAGCTGGTGTCCCGGGGCGTAGAGACCGTTGAGGGCGCCGCGCATCAGGGCGCGGTGAGGCAGGATAGCGCCTTTGGGTGCACCCGTGGTGCCGCCCGTGAAGAAAATAGCGGCAGGGTCGTTCTTGTCAACCGTGGCAACAGGAGCGGTGTGGTCCGCACAATCGGTGATGGCGATAACCTTACAAGGAGCCCCATTTACGGCTTCCATGAAAGCTTTTCCAGCAGCCAACACCTTGACGCCGAACTTCATGCAACAGCCGACAATGGCTTGAGCGGGAAGCATGGCGGGCAGGTTGATGGCGATGTAGCCCGCTGAAGTGACAGCGAGGAACATCTCCACAGCATCAGTGGTGGAGTTATCCAAAATGGCCACTTTGTCGCCTTTCTGCAGACCAAAGCTGTTGAGGAGGGCGCGTTTGCGTGCCACACGGTCGCATACTTGTCTGTATGTATATGTGTTCACCGTGTCGGAAAGACAGGGAAGATCAGACCATTTCTGCTCGATCCAAGTTACAAATTCGGGAAGAGTGGGAATGTACTTCACCTGCGAGAGCTCCTCGGCAGGAAGCATGGATGGGAAATAATTGTTCTCTTGCATAATTTTTTCAAATTTTCGGCAAAAATAGAATTTTTTTGGATAGATTATTTTGTGGATGTGGGGGCGTATGTGATTCGTCCTCAAAATAAGTTAACGGATTGTAAGATAATGTTTTACCAGTTCCAAATATTCGGAAGTGTATTGCAGACTTGCATTTCGGATAGATAAATGAGTCTTCGTTTCTGGAAAAATTGTACGGCAGTATTCACGAACAATTCTGAAAACTGGCTTTTTTTCTGTTGGTTGAATAAATACAGTTTTTACGCAATGCCATTTTTGATTTACCATTTGATGGAACTCTTCCATCTCTGTCGGAGGCAGAATGAGCGCAAAGCGACCCTCGGGCGACAACAGCCTGTCAACCCCATCTGCCAACTCTTGAAACGACAGCTGACCGTCGCCGTGCTTGCTCTGTAACCTGCTTCTGTCCTGAGGTTTAAGATTGTCGTGGAAGTAGGGTGGATTACTGACGATGAGGTCGAATGAGTGCGTATTTTTTTGATTAGCAAATTCTTGCAGACTAATTTGCTCGAAATGGAAACTGTTGTTTGGAAGCAATGGAAAGCGTTCGGCGTTCTTACGCGCCTCCGCGATGGAGTCCGCATCTACGTCTATGCCTACAATGTTCGGAACAATCTGATTCTCTGCTAATTTCTGTGCTAAGCAGAAGGCGATAACCCCGCAACCGCAACCAATGTCCAACACCGATTGGGCAGTGTCCGTCTGCGTGAGCGCGGCCAATAGCACCGCATCGGTCCCGATTTTCAGCGTGCTACGCTCATGCTCTAAGTCAAACTGTTTGAAATGAAACATTGGCTGTAGGCTGTTAGCTATTAGCTATTGGCTGTTAGCTGCTAAAAGCCAACGGCCAATAGCTAATAGCCAATAACTAAGAACAATAGACCTCCAACAATCTCGCTTTCGGGTCGGGGATGATGGTCAGGCGATCGACTTCGGCGGGCACCAGCACCACTTCGCCAGTCTCCAGTCGTTCCTTAATGTCATCGGAAACGAGGAACGCGCTGCCTTCCAGACACATATAGATGACGAAAGAGTCGAGGTTGACGAACGATTTTTCCACCTGCATGTCCATCTCCAGCAAATTGGTGTTGAAGAAGGGCGATTGCACAAGTGTTACGGTTTTGTTCTTCACCGGGGTGTATTTCACCTTGAAATCGCCCACATTTTCTTCGAAATGGATGGCTTCGAGAGCCTCTTCGGTGTGCAGTTCGCGACTGTTGCCTTCATCGTCCACGCGGTTCCAGTCGAAGATGCGGAAGGTGATGTCGGAAGGTTGCTGGATTTCGGCCAGCAGCACGCCCTTGCCGATGGCGTGGACCGTTCCCGCTGGGATCATGAAGGTGTCGCCGGGTTTCACCGGATAGAACTTCAGCAGGGTCTCTAACGTGCCGTCCTCTACGGCTTCCACGTATTGTTGTTCCGTAACCTTCTGATTAAAACCGACATATAAACCTGCGCCTTCATCCGCCTGGATCACATGCCACATCTCGGTCTTGCCGTTCTGCCCGTACTTCTCCTGCGCGAGTGCGTCGTCGGGATGCACCTGCACGGAGAGGTTGTCTTGTGCGTCGATGAACTTGATAAGCAGCGGGAAGCCTAACCCGTACTTTTCGTAGTTTTTTTCGCCCACGAGTTCGGTGAGGTAGATTTCCATCAGTTCGTTGAGGTTATTTTCGGCGAGGAAGCCGTTAGCCACCACCGACTCGTCATCGACGATGCCGGAAATCTCCCAGCTTTCGCCGCAGTTCTTCAGCGGACCGATTTGGTGTTTGAGAATGGTTTCGATTTTGTTGCCGCCCCAGATTTTTTCCTTTAGGACGGGCGTGAATTTCAGCGGATATAAGGTTGCCATATTATATTATTGTACAGAATAGTAGTTTCGGTTTTTATGTTGGTAGTCGGGCCGCACCTTGTCGGGGTTCGAGCCGTGCACGTTCTTTTGGAACACCCATTTGCCGTCTTCTTCGATAAAACCTTGATTCAGACTGGATTCCGGTACCATGTAGGCCGGCACATTCTTCATCGACTCGTCCATTGGGATCAACTCCTCGAAGATGATCATGTCGCAACGCACCCGTTTGTAGTCATAGTCACGGGTCTTGGGGTTATATTTACCGGTGCTGACGAGGTACTCCTGGTTTTCGTAGTTGAGGTACATGGTGGCGTTTTTGGAATATTCGAAGATGACCCGTGCCACCTTTTCGGTGTAGTTTTTGAAGACGCGCCCGCCGAAAATCGGGGTCATATCTTTATTAAAGTGCAGAATTTCAATTAGTTTCTGGTTGGTAAAGAGATCGTTGCCATTCCAGCCGAGCAGTGTGTAGTAGGTGGTGTTCTTCTCCTTCACGGGAATCAACTTGTAATAGACCGCGCCGTACCATCGGTTGTGGTTGCCGATCAGCGTCTTGGGGTAGTCGATGTTCTGCCGCTTGTCATAGAGCGGATAGAGCACGTGTTTCTTGCGAGCATCGTTATAGACGTGGATGAAGCCGAAATTCTCGATGTCGTAGTTGTTTTTCACCACATACCACGTAAAAATCTTGAAAACGTTGTCGGGGGAGGCCAAAACGCTGAAATTTTTGACAGAATCCCAAGTGAATTTGAAGGCATCGGGCATCTGCAGCACCTCTTCTAGAAGCGTCATAAAGTCCTCATTCAGAGCCAGTCTCGTGGTTTCATCGGATTCGGCCATCACGCGGTCGCGCAGGTGGCAGAGGCTGTCCTCCCACATACGGAAATCGGCCTTCTTTTGGGGGAAAGCCGTCGTCCAGCAGAGCAGGACCATTGCCGATATGACCAAAACGCGTTTGAACATCTTGAAACAAACGGCAAAA
>Ga0310694_10001299_pt1 | contig 28795 bp, 20 predicted proteins | sample 174DNAGHGhighgp2_FD_203884 | JGI IMG/M metagenome (GOLD analysis project Ga0310694, IMG submission 203884) | Sheep rumen microbial communities from Palmerston North, Manawatu-Wanganui, New Zealand - 1742 DNA GHGhigh gp2 (v2) (version 2) | ecosystem: Host-associated > Mammals > Digestive system...
GTTGTCCCAGACCTGCACCGCGCCGTCCTGCACGCGGATCACGAAGAGCTTGTCTCCCTCGGCCAGCGATATCTCCTCCGACATGTACTCCTCACCGAAGGTGGCATTGGCGTTGTAGGTGATCTCCGTCCAGTACTGGGTATCCGTGAGGCTGACGCCCTGGACGCCGGCGGGGATCTGCACCAGGAAATACCCCTCTTTCACCCACTGGGCCCAGAGCCCGATGTTCGTGTACAGGGTCACCGTATCGCCGGGCGCATAGGCGGTGCCGCTGCCGTCTCTTTCCGTGTTCCAGCCGGTGAATACGTAGCCCTCCCGGGTGAAGGGGTTGTCGGGGATGGTCGTCTCCACCGGGGCTGTGCCCAGGTAAGACTCATCATAGGGGCCGAACTGGCTGAACAGAACGATATTCACCGGATCGACCGTCAGCGTGACGGTCACCGGGCCATCGCCCATGTACCAGAATGTCTGCCCTAATCCGGCATTGTTAGCTTCATCAGGCGTTATGGTTCCTCCTTCCCCTTGCTCGGTTCCGTCGCTGTCGATATAGGAAATGGAACAGTAAACACTCTGTGCGCCGTTGAAGGTCACATAGACTCCCAGACTCTTGCCTACGGGCACCACGTTGTCCGTTATCAAAACGCCGCCCGCCTCCTCGGGAGTTTGCCCTTCCATCAGAGGTACGTCGGGGGAGTCAAAGGCCCACAGGCTGTATTCGATGTTTCCTGCGACGCCCACTACGTTCACGGTGATGGTATAGGTCTTCTTCTCGGTGGTGACGGTGACGGTGACGTCGCTCTCCGGCATGACGAAGGAGTAGGCGTTGTTTTCGCCCGCCGTGACCTCAACGGGATTGTTCTCCTCGTCCACAGCCGTCACGCCAGTGATCTCATAGTGGTCGTCCGGGGTCAGAGTGAAAGCCACGGTCTCGCCGGCAGCCGCCGTATCGTTTGCATGGATATCGTCGGCATAGGCGACCGTGAATCCGCCCTCCTCCGGCATATACTCGATATCGTAAATATGGTTGACGCTGAGCTGGCCGGAGACGATGTTGCAGTTCTCGCCGCTGCCGTCGGGATAGAACCGGGCGCGGCCCAGGGAGGCGTCGTTATAGGGGAAGCCGACGATGTTATCGTCGTTCCGGGGCACCTCGTGCGGATCGTTCTTGGCGGGATAGGTCCCGACGACCGTGCCATCCTCATACTCCGCGACGCAGACCCAATGGGCGCCCTTGAAGAGGCCGTCATAGGTATACCCGTCGCCGCGATAGGTGAGCTTCTCGTCCTCGGTGATCCCGTAGGGCCGGGTGCTGGTGACGTTGGCATGGACGATATAATATCCGTTCAGACCGGAAACGTGGAGCTCTCCCGTTCCTTCAGCCACGTAATAGACGGTCTGCGTGCCGGACGCGTCCGCGGTCAGGGTCGCCTTCTGGACCGGAGTTGCGCCGGGATTGCTGACATAGTAGGCGGTCAGCACCTGTCCCGCCGTCAGCGAAGTCTTAACGCTGTAGACCGGGCAGGAACCTTCCGTAAAACCGAAAAACGGATCGTCCCTGGGCATCCGCAGCCAGTCGGATTGAGCCGCGTCGCCGATCTGCACATAGTAGCCCTCGTCCAGGCCGGAGGCGAAGACGGTCGTAACGTTGATGTTTCGCGTCCCCGAATGCTGGGCGTAATAATCCGGCACGATGAACGTATAGGTAAAGTCGCCGGTCTTGGTCAGGGTGTTGCCGAATGTATCAAACGACTCCATGCTGTGCTTGATGTAATACCCCGTCTTCGGAACGAACGTTACGGTGATCGTGGTCCCGGCCACAGCATATTCAGGGTCGATGCTCATGGTCTGAACGACCTCTTGTATTTCATCCTCCGTCATATTATGGGACATGGACGCGCCAGGGGCATACAGACCGAGATTGGGTTTGATTTGATACAGCCGCTCGCCGGTGAACTCTGCTGTCACGGTCACGTCGGAGGTCGGAAGGATCAGTGTATAGGCGGTCACCGTTTCCCCGTTGGTCCCCACGGTCGAGCTGCCGGCCGTCAGAGGAACGTCCTGATTGTTCTCGTCCTTTGCGATGAGACTCAAGGTATAGCCGCGGTAGTTGGTCACTTCCAACGTGATCTCTGTCCCCGCGTCATACTGGAGCGGCCTGTTCATGTAGTCAAGATGCTGTTTGCTCAGCTTGACGTTTCCACCCTCGGGATCGCCTGCCACACCGTTGGTGCTGTATGTGGTGGAAGTGACGGTGTACTGCCTCGTCACGAACGTGGCCGAAACGGTGGGATCGTGATCGCCCAGGTTGAAGTAGTTGTATGTCCTCTCTACACCGTCGACGATGTATTTATTCAACTGGTACCCGGAAGCAGGCGTAGCCGTCAGGGTAATCCTGTCGCCGGACCATCCGTAAGAGGGATCGGCAGACAGCGTTCCGTTTACGATATTGCTGTCGATGATTACCTGGCAACGCTTGCACACGGTACAGGTTTTTTTCGCCAAATTGAATTGGATCTTTATATCGTCGCCCTGGTTGGGGGTAAACGCGATATCGTTGCCGTCAGCAGTCAGGGCAAATGCTGTGCCATAACCGCCAAAGGTGCCGCCATAATTTTCACCCCATGAGCCGTTGAGCGCAAACTTAAAACTCTTTTCGCCTGCGGAAATGTTAGTAAAGGTTATCTCATAAATGCCTGCATCCACCCTCACCATCTTATTGACCGCAGCAGAGGTATTCCAAGTCTCTCCATTCAGCCAGCTCGGATCAGAGGCGGCGCCGTTGCCGACGATATAGACGTCAGCCGGGGTTTCCCCTTCATAGAAGATGTTGCTGCCCTCTACACGGACGCTGTTATCGGAAGGATCAAAGATGACGTTCCAAGCGCCACTGCCGGTGATCTGGAATTTTACGTTTCCACCATTATATCCATACCACTCCGTGCCGTTCTTGACCACCTTCAGCTCTACTCTCGAATAGCTCTGTGTGGCGTAGTAGCCTTTTATGTACGTCCCATCGGATTGCTGCGTCATGGTATTACCACTGTTGTTGTTCGACGAGCCGTTCCAAGACGTTCCGAAAAATGCAGTGTATATACCAGCTTCGTCAATGTTGTTTGCATTGGCCGAACCGGCTACCACATAGGTATCCTCCTCCGCCGCGCTCCCGCTGACCTCATACGTGGAGAAGTGATGGACCGTGAAGGTGACGGACTCTCCGGCCACGTATGTGATGTCGCTGGCGGGTATGGGGTATCTGACCTCGTCTCCGTTTTCATCAGTCACCACCAGATTCACCACCGTGTTCTCATCTGCATTGGCAAACGGAACGGTGATGGCCGCGGTGCCCTCCGTCCCATCGGCAAACACATTGGTGCTGCCGGACAGCAGGGTGATATCCAGGGTTTTCTTGCTTGTTGCTTGATCTTCCGTTACGGTCAGATTCAGATCCAGCTCGGTCGTACTGCCCGCATTGGCGGCGATTGCGTCGGCAGCGACGGAATCGAAGGTGACCTGGGCGGCGACGGCCTCTATGGTCACGTTCTTATTGTCACTGACAACGTTGGCAAAGGCGTCTGCCGGCAGAGTAGCGACGCCATTCATCACAGCGACGATGATCGTGTTCTCTCCTTCCGACACGCTTTGCAGGTTTTCATATCCAGTGTAGGAGAACTGCCAGGTAGCCGCCCGCAGCTTATTCTGGGAGCTCCAGTCAATGGAGATATCCTTTCGGTCCGTCTTCGTTCCGGCATAGTTGATCAGTGTCAACTTGTCACAGTAATCGAACGCACTTCCCTCGATCCGCTCCAAGGAAGCAGGCAAGCTGATGGTGGTAAGATCGGCGCACTCGGTAAAGGTATGGTTTTCTATGATCTTCACGCCCTCCGGGATCGCGATGGAGGCAATGGCCGTCCCGCTAAAGCAGCTGCTGCCGATGCTCGTGAGCGTGGAAGGAAGCTGAACGGTCGTCAAGCTCTTGCAGCCAATGAACGCATCATCCGGCAAGGCTGTCACTCCCTCCAGGATCGTGACGGATTCCAGATCGAAACAACTCTGGAACGCACCGGCCCCGATGCTCTCCACACTTCCCGGGATGGTCACGGAGGTCAAGCCCTGGCAGCAGAAAAAGCCGCATTCCCCGATAGTTTTCAACGTGCTGGGAAGTGTGATGGAACGAAGGTTAGGAATGTTGCTGAACACTTCCTCAGCGATTCGGGTCACGCCCTCCTCAACGACGACGGTTTGCAGCGCCGAGCACCCTGAGAAGGGGTCATTCGGTTCCTCCCTGTAAGGATCAGCCCATATATCGCCGCGGATCGTTACCGTCGTAAGATCAGCATTGTTGCTGAAGGCGTTGGTGTCCAGTAATTGCAAATCGCCCTGGAACGTGATCTGTGTTAAGCCGCAGTCGGCGAATGCGTATTTCCCCACAGAAGTGATGGTGTCGTAGATCGTGAGTGCTCCGGTCAAGGACGAGCAGTTTCTAAAGGCGTCGCGGCCGATGGTCTTGAGTCCATAGGGCAAAGCGGCGGTTTGCAGGTTGGTGCAGTTGAGGAAAGCGCCGTTATCCACGGAGAGCAGCCCATTCGGCAGCGTCACCGAGGTAAGGGACGTATTGCCTTGGAAAGCATGGGCGCCGATCCGTGTCACGGTGGCGGGCACCGCGTAGGCTGTCCCGGCTTTTTGGGCCGGGTAGAGGAGAAGCGTCGTTTTGCCCGCGTTGAACAGGATCCCGTTCTCGCTTAGGAAGGACGTATTTGCCCCGCCAACAGCGACGGTGGTCAAGCCGGTGCAGCCCTCAAAGGCGCTGTCACCGATACTGTTCACCGCATCGGGGATCGAAAGATCGGTCAGACTTGCGCAGTTCGAAAAGGCCTGTTTGCCAATGGAGATCAAGGAAGCCGGCAGCGACAGCGAAGCAAAGCTTGAGCAGCCGCCAAACGCAAATTTGCCGATGCTGAGCAGTCCATCCGGCAAATTGATCGCCGTCAGATGCGTGCACTCGAAAAAGGCATAGTCGCCGATGGAGGTAACGCCTTCAGGCAGAGAAACGGTCGTGATCTGCTCTGCGTAGGTTGCCCACGGCGCGGAAGCATCCTCGGTGAACGCGTCCATGTCACCGTTGCCGGTAATGGTCAGGACCCCCTGGTCATAGGCCCAGTACAGGTTGTTCCCGCACTTGGTTGTATCCGAACAGGGAACGACTGTCACAGTACAGGTCACTTCATGCCCATCCGGCGTTTCCCAGTTCACTTCGACTTCTCCTTCACCTATGGCAGAGAGGGAGAACACCAAAGGATCATCGTCACTATTGATTCTCAGTATATCCCAGCTGCTTGAATTGTCTGATGTGGAGACGTTTGCCCAAACTTGACGATGGTCTTCATCTGCATCTGCCGGATCGATGGTGACCGTGACGAATCGACTTTGGCCTACCTCCATGGTGAACGATGACTCGCAGGATACGGTTAGGCTGTTGATCTTTAACGGATGCTCATACAGGCACTGCTCGCAATAGCCGTCGTGGAAGTTGTGATACTCCCGGCAAGTATAGGGCACATATTCCTCCCATGTGGCAGAGCAGTTCGGGCAGGAATACCATCGCCTCATGATCCCGGTAGTGTTATGATATGTGGCGTCCCCTTCTATTGGCGTATAGGAAAACGGTTCGTCAGCCCAGGATTCAATGATCTCCGGGAACTCATGGGGGCAAGAATCCGTCCACTGGGCGTACAAGGTGAGGTTTGCCGTCAGGGTGGTCGTTTCGTTGGAGGCGTAGGCCGTGCCAAGGCCATCGGCATCTGTGTTCCAGCCGGTGAAGGAATGACCCTCATAGGTAAAGGAACAGGCGGGGATGGTGACTTCTGTGTTGACAGCATACTGGAAGCTGGTCTTCTCGTCCGTACCGTTGTTGGCCGCCAGGGTCAAAGTGGCCTGCTGGACGACAACCAGGTTCACCTTATATTTGGCGTCCTCTTTTTCGCCGGTAGTATACCACTGGGCACCGTTGGCGATGTTCGAGGTGATATCCACGGTCTGGTTGCCGTTGCCATTGAAGATGATGCCGCTGACATCGGCGGGGATGGAAGCCTTGTAAACTATTTGACAGTAGTCATTGGTTTCATGCGCCTCCATAGGCGTGCCGGGCCAATCGGGACCGTCGTTCCAATAGTATACGTTGACAGCGCCCCAATTCTGAGCGTCTGTAAAGTAGACGGTGATATTCTCCGTAGTGTCCACGGACGCAGGTTCCGCGTCCGCTGTCCCCCGCAGGGCGAGCAGATCCTTGGGCGTGTCGGCGGGGTCATCGGCAGGTTCGCCGCCGGTGGTATCCCCGGGTTCGTCGGCGGTGGTATTATCGGGCTCTTCGCCGGTGCCGGCGGGCGGGGTGGTGTCGTCGCCGTCGTCCGCGGGCGGGGTGGTTTCGTTATCCTTGGCGTCGCCCTGGGGCGCTTCGCCGGGATCGGTTTCGGCCGTGGGCGGCGTGGTGTCGACAGGCTGGGCCGGTTCCTCCCCATCCCCCTCCGCCAGGGCGCTGACGGGCAGCAGGCTGATCGTCAGCAGGAGGCAAAGGACCAGGGCTATAAGTTTCTTTCCCTTCATGATGTGTGTTCCTCCCTAAGATGATACTGTTTCTGGCGGCATGGCCGGGGGCCTTGGTCCCCTGGGCCTGGTGCGCCGCCTCCAGTATACGGAAAACACGCCACGCAAAGCGAAGCATATCCTTATACATAATATATAATAACAAAAGGGGTTCGGAAAATCAATCGTTGTTCAAATATTTAAAGCATTTTTCACAGAAAAAGGGCGTTGAAAAGCCGCGCGGCCCGTCAACGCCCTCGATGTTGCCATAGTAGGGGGGAAAACCTATGGCAAGGGGGAAAACGGTTATCCTATCTTGACCTTGGCGGTGGGGTCCACGGCCTTGCCCTTCACGAAGAACGCGAAGTGCAGGTGGCTCTCCTGGGCGCACTCGGAGATGGCCGTGCGGCCCACGGTGCCCAGGACCGTCCCGGCGTTCACCTTGTCGCCGGCCCGGACGGGGACCGATTCGTTCAGGTTGGCGTAGAGGGTCTTCCGATCCGAGGAGTGCTTCACGATCACCGTGACGCCCAGCTGGTCGTCGGTGTACACCCTCTCCACCGTGCCGCCCAGGACGCACTTCACCGCCGTGCCCTGGGGGCAGCCGATGTCCACGGCCTTGTGGGTGGTCCACTGGTCCAGGGTCTTGGAATAGATCAGCTTATCGGCGGCGTAGCCCCAGATCACCTTCCCGGACACGGGGGCCTGGGCCTTGGCGCTTGTACTCTTGGCAGGAGCTGCCGTAGCTTCCGCCACCTGGCTGGGGGCGGGCTCCGCCGAGGCCGTGGGCAGGATCCGGATCACAGGCCGGCTGGTCTCCTCCGGCAGGTCCAGCTCCAGCTGAGGCAGCTTCTCCTGCCGGGGCGCCTGGGCCACGATGTTCTCCAGGGGCGCTTCCTGCACCTCCTCCTTTTGGGGCAAAGAGGTGATGGCCACCGCCGCGCCGATGATGGCGAGGCACAGAGCCAGGGCCCCGTACACGCCCCAGTCCCGCCAGAAGGTGCCCCGAGGCTTGGTCTCGAATTCGTTCATTTCTTCCATTATAGATTCCTTTCCTGGCCCCGTCGGGGCCATTGTCCCCTGGGGGGCTCGTTCCATGACTTTGTTTCGCAGATAGTATGGGCCGGGTTTTTCCCTTCCATTCACCTTTTTGAAAATCGTGCTTGCAAAATCACGGAAGAAGGATTATCCTAAGCGCCGTGAAAAAATATCTGAACGCGAGCTATGCTCTGTATCTGAGCCTATACTGGATGAGCGCCTGCTTCGTCTACGGCTACACCCGCCTGTTCCTGGACCGGCTGGGGTTCAGCGCCCGGCAGGTCGGGCTGGTCCTGGCGCTGGACTGTGCCGCGGCCATGGTCCTGCAGCCGCTGCTGGCCCGGTGGATGGAGAAGTCGGGCCGGTTCACCCTGCGGCACGTGCTGCTCCTCCTGTGCCTCATCTGCCTCCTGGCGGGCGGGCTGCTGTTCCTGCCCCAAAGCCGGGCGGTCTTCGTGTGCCTGTTCATGGTCATGTCCATCATGACCATGACCATCCAGCCCTTCACCAACGCCGTGGGCTTCGAGCGCATCAACCGGGGGGAGAAGCTGAACTACGCCGCCACCCGGGGCGTGGCTTCCCTGGCCTTCGCCCTGATCTCCAAGGCCTACGCCGCCCTGGCCAAGGTGGACCTCGACTGGCTGCTGGCCCTGTATCTGCTGTGCACGGCGGGCATTTTGATCGGTTCCCTGCTGCTCGTTCAGGGGACGGGCGAAGCCCCCAAGCCCCAGGCCCGGGCGGACCACGGAGCCATGCTCAAGGCCTATCCCGCCTTCTTCGGGATGCTCCTGGGCACGGTGCTGATGTTCTTCCAGCACGGGTATCTGGACGGGTACCTCTACGACGTGATCCTCTCCGTAGGCGGGGACACCCGGGAGCTGGGCACGGCCCTGCTCATCGGCGCGGGGGTGGAGACCCCCATGATGCTCCTGTTCGCCTTTGTGGCGAAGCGGTTCGGCGTAAACCGGTCGCTGCGCTTCTCCGCCGCGGCCATGGCCCTGAAGACCTGGTTCATCCTGATCTTCCGGTCCGTGTGGGGCGTGTACCTCATGCGCTTCTGCCACTTCTTCTCCTACGCCCTGCTCATGCCCTCCCTGGTCTACTACGCCAACGAGCGCATGGCGGACAGCGACAAGGTCACGGGTCAGGCCCTCATCACCGGGGCCGTGTCCCTGGCGGGCATGTTCAGCTATCTGACCGGGGGCCTCATGGTCTCCGCCTGGGGGGCCATGCGGGGGCTCCTGCTGGTCACCCTGGTGGGCATGGCGGGCGGCGCGCTGTTCATCTTCTTCGCCCTCCGGGATCAAAAACAGAAGATATGATCTTTGTTCCTTTTTTCTCCTCGGGAGAAGAGCAAGCAGGAACCGAAACAAGAGAAGCCAAAGGGGTACTTTGGCTTCTACTGTTATATTATATAGATTCCCTGTGTTTTTCTGTTCAGCCTTCCCCGTCCACCACTTCGTCGCAGCGGGTTTTCACGTCGCAGGCGGCCCGTCGCACGGGGCCCAACAGCGGGGCTTGAGAACCGCAGGAGAAGGCCCGATAGGCGAAGTCGCCCCCCTCGAAAGGGGCTCCAAAGCCTCCGCTTCGAACCGGGCCCGGTCCGTGGTCCCGCCGGGCGGCGACGGTTGCGCCATGGGCCGTCCCATGCTATAGTATACGTGGGTACGGTCCGTCAGGAGCTTGCATATGGGCCGTCCAGAACATCCGCGCGCAAGAGGAAGCAACGATGCGAAAACTTTCGAATTCCATTGGTTCCGTTGAAAAGCTGAAACAGGCTCTTCTGATTTGTCTTAACGAAAAGGAATACGGCGACATCACCATCGCCGAGCTGGCCAAGCGCACCAAGATCAATCGGACGACCTTCTATCTCTTCTATGGCATGAAGGACGAACTGCTGATGGATCTGGCCAACTCGATGATGGATAAATGGTTCCAGACCTTTTTCGATCTGAATATGGCCAAGCAGCTGGACAGGGAGAACATGCTGTTCCACCAGCTCCTCGCCTGGTTGGAGCAATGGCGTCCCGCTTTGAAAAGGATCCTGGATATCAGGACCGACTCCTTCGATGGGTTCACCCTGTTCACAGGAGGGTTCGAGAAGAGGATGGCCACACAGAAGGTTTTCGCCGCCACGGACGAAAAAACCAGGAAGAAGTATGACCTGTTCATCAAGATCTATTCCGTTGGCCTGGCTTCCATCCTGAAATGGTGGCTCGACGAGGGAGAGAGCTTTGAAGCGGCCGAGTTCCACGCCATTATCGAGCGACTGCGCTACAGGGGATACTACAGCATCCTCACAGACTAAGACGATTGTGTCGACACAACGAATCTCCTTGTCTTGAAATTTCTTTATTTATCTGGATATAATCAAGTCGACACATAGAATATAATCGACAGGTTGTTGCACTCTGCGGCGCCCCATGCTAAAATGCAGTGACCTGATGGTCGTCCCATGATCGAGCAAAGTCAGAACAGCGCATTTGAAAAGGAGAAGCAATGAATACAGCGGCATTTGTGGAGTACAGAGACAGGATCGTCAAGAACTGCAGCCAGGTCATCGTGGGCAAGGAGGAAGTGATCCGCCAGATCGCCGTGTGCCTGATCGCCTCGGGCCACGTGCTCTTGGAGGACCTGCCCGGCACGGGCAAGACCATGCTGCTTAGGGCCTTCGCCAAGAGCATCGGCGGGAACTTCAAGCGCATCCAGTTCACGCCGGACATCCTGCCCTCGGACCTGACCGGCATCCACTTCTTCAACCAGAAGCAGGGCGAGTTCGAGTTCAGGCCGGGCCCCCTGTTCGCCAACGTGGTGCTGGCGGACGAGATCAACCGGGCCGTGCCCCGGAGCCAGTCGGCCCTGCTGGAGGTCATGGAGGAGCGGCAGATCTCCGTGGACGGGGAGACCTTCTCCCTGGCGGAGCCCTACATCGTCATGGCCACCCAGAACCCGGTGGAGTCCTACGGCACCTTCCCCCTGCCTGAGGCCCAGCTGGACCGGTTCTTCATGAAGCTGTCCATGGGCTTCATGACCCCGGAACAGGAGAAGAGCATCCTGCGGCGGGAGGACAGCAAGCGGATCGTGGAAGGCCTGTCCGCCGTCATCGGCCAGGAGGAGCTGGCCGTCCTGCGGGAGGAGTTCCGGTCGGTGGAGGTCAGCGAGGACGTGACGGACTATATCATGAAGATCATCACCGCCACCCGGGAGAGCGATAAGCTTTCCTACGGCGTGTCCGCCCGCGGCTCCCTGGCCCTCTACAAGGCCAGCCAGATCACCGCGGCCATGGAGGGGCGCAGCTATGTGATCCCCGAGGACGTGAAGCGGGAGGCGGTGCCGGTGCTGGCCCACCGCATCGCCCTGTTGAGCCGCAGCCATATGGACGGAGCGTCCTTTATCCAGGATCTTCTGGACACCCTGCCCGTACCCCTGGAACACGCATAAAGCCCATCGACGCGAAGGACGAGCATGTACGTCATCATTCCTGTGCTCGCGGTGGCGATCACCCTCCTGGTGATCCAGCTGCTGAGCCGAAATACCCTCCAGCGCATCGCGTATCGCTGCGAGGTCAATATGAGCCTTGTGGAGCCGGACGAGGTGGCGACCCTGACCTATCGGGTGTACAACACGTCGTCCTGGCCCATCATGTTCGTGAGCTTCTCCTTCCAGTTCGACGACGCGGTGGAGGTCAGGGAAAGCGATGAATGGAAGGCTCGGCACGGCAGCCACAGCTTCCTGGCGGATACCTACGGCCGGGAGGTGTTCCTGCTGCCCCACTCGGGAGTGAAGGGGACCATCGCCTTCTCCCTGAAGCACCGGGGCAGCTGCCGCCTGGGGCGGATCTATCTGGAGACCGGCGATTATTTGGGCCTGCAGAACGAGGTCATCTCCCGGGACGTGGATCTTCGGGTGGTGTGCACGGCCCGGCTCTCGGACCGGGAGCCGGACATCCGGGCCTTAGGCGGACTCCTGGGGGAGATCACGGCCCGGCGCTTCATCTGCGATGACCCCAGTCTGGTGCTGGGCTACCGAGGGTATACGGGCCGGGAGCCCTTGAAGGACATCTCCTGGAAGCAGACGGCCAAGCTGGGTGAGCTGATGGTCAAGAACCACGACTTCACCGTGGACGTGGACACGGCCATCCTGGTGGACATGGAGCCCACGGACAAGCAGAACGCAGAGCGGTGCCTCTCCCTGGTGCGGACGGCCACGGAGTATCTGGAGGGGCTGAAGATCCCCTATTCCCTCCACTCCAACGGGGACCTGTTCGAGACGGAGAAGGGCGTGGGCCGCAAGCATCTCTTCGAGATCCAGCGACGGATCGGAGAATCCCATTTCACCCAGTATTTCAGTTTCGATACCCTGGTGCGGCGGGTCACGGGGACCATGAGCGGGAGCCGGGGCTATATCGTGATCCTGCCCTGCCGAAACCCGCAAACCGAGGCGTGCATCGCCTATTTGAACGCCCGCGCGGACGTGGAGGTCTGCGTGTTGATCAGTGAGGAGGAAGAATAATGAAAAACATGACTGCCTTTCGCATCACGGCGCTGAGCTGCTTCTACTTCGCGCTGTTGAGCCTGGTGTCTCCCTTCCGGGAGTCGCTCCTGCCCATGGCGGTGACGGCAGGGCTCATCCTGATCGCCGCTTTCCTGGCGGTACGATTTGAAAAGCCGGCGGCGCGGCTGGCGTTCTTCATTCTCCCCCTGGCCTGGGTCGTGATGACCGCCATGGTGGACTGGCCCAAGCTGGCGCTGCTGGCGGCGGGGTGCGCGCTGCCCGTGCTGGCGGCGGCGCTGACGGTGCTCCTGGGCCGGGACATGAAGGAGCTGTGGCGGTATCGGCGGGAGTTCATGATCCTGACCGGTGTCTCCGCCTTGTTGCTGGTGGCGTCCATCAACCCGCTGATATTCAGCACGGGCACCTGCATCTTCATCGGCGCCTACCTGCTGCTCAGCATCCTGGCCCTGCGGGCCGGGCGGGCCGGGCAGATGAAGAGCGGCCGCTGGCAGGCGGGCAACGCCGGATTGCTGCTGCTGCCCATCGTGGGCGCCGCCGGCGTGGGCACCCTGCTCATGGTGGGCTTCGACGCCCTCATGGGCTGGCTCAAGAACCTGTTCGCGGACTCCGGCATGAAGATGGTGACCCATACCACGCCTGACCCCATGCTGACGGACCACCATTTTCGCAGACCGGCGCTGGAGACCACCACCGGCACCCCGGTCCCCTATGATCGAGTGGAAGATCTGACCCAAAAGCCCCTTTTGGCCCAGGTCAAGGCCATGGACTGGAAATGGATCCTGCTGATCGCGATCCTGGTGCTGGCTTTGGCGATCCTGCTGTGGTTCCTGCTGGGCAACCGGAAGAAGGACAAGCAGTCGGAGGAAGGGCTGGAGATGGTCATGGAGAACGAGCCCAAGAGCAAGGCCCGCCGTCGCCGCCTGCGCTGGACGAGGGACGATTCCAACGCCGGCAAGGTGCGGGATCTGTATCGGCAGTATCTGGGATATCTCCGGGTAAAGGGCGTTTCCTTCGACCCCAGCGAGACCAGCGAGGACGTGTCCGCGGAAGCCAAGGAAGTCACAGGTGATGACGCCGTCCTGCGGGAGATCTACCGCAAAGCCCGCTACGATTCGGGCGACACCGTCACGGACGAGGAGCTCCGCCAGGCCCAGGCTGCCTATCAGCGGCTCACCAATCCGTCCACGGAGGAGCAGCCCACAGCTGAAGCACAGGATGAAGACCAAGCGTGATTTCCCACGGATCGTGGTGAATAAAAAGGCGGAACTTAGCCTGAAGGGCGGCCACCCCTGGGTCTACGGGGCCGAGGCGGTGGACCGGGAGCCCTGCGAGAACGGGGCCGTGGCGGACGTGTTCAGCGAGAAGGGCACCTACCTGGGCAGCGGGTTCTATAACGACGCGAGCAAGATTTTGGTGCGGGTCCTGTCGAAGAACGCCAACGACGCTTTCGACGAAGCCTTCTTCCGCCGCCGCATCCGCTACGCCATCGACTATCGCAAGACCGTCATGGGGGAGGATTTTTCCGCCTGCCGCCTCGTTTTCGGGGAGGCGGACGGGCTGCCGGGCTGGACCGTGGACCGGTTCGAAAGCGTGCTGGTGACGGAGGTTTTGTCATTGGGGATCGAGGTCCGCAAGGGGATGCTGTTCCGGCTGCTTCGGGAGGAACTCCAAAAGGACGGCGTAACCATCGACGTGATCTACGAGCGGAACGAAAGCCCCCTGCGGCTCAAAGAGGGCCTTGAACAGGGCAAGGGCTACGTGGATTTGCCGGGGCTGAAAACCGAGGGCGACGGCCTCGTGGAGATCACCGAGAACGGCGTCCGCTACGAGGTGGACTACGTGAACGGCCAGAAGACCGGCTTCTTCCTGGACCAGAAGTACAACCGCCGGGCGGCGGCCCGGCTGGCTCCCGGCAAGCGGGTGCTGGACTGCTTCACCCACACGGGGGCCTTCGCCCTCAACTGCGCCAAGGCCGGGGCCGCCAGCGTGACGGCGGTGGACGTGTCGGAGCTGGCCCTTCAGGAGGTGGAGCGCAACGCGGCCATGAACGGCCTTAGCGTCACGCCCCTGAAGGCGGACGTGTTCGATCTCTTGACCGAGCTCACGGCCAAAAAGTGCCGGGATTACGACTACGTGATCCTGGACCCGCCGGCATTTACGAAGTCCAACGCCACGGCAAAGAACGCCTTCCACGGCTACAAGCAGATCAACCGCATGGCCATGAAGCTGCTGCCCAGGGGCGGGTATCTCGCCACCTGCTCCTGCTCCCACTTCCTATACGAGGACCAGTTCAGGCGGATGCTGCTGGAGGCGGCCCAGGAGTCGGACGTAACCATCCGCTTCATCGAGCAGCGGCAGCAGGGGCCGGACCATCCCATCCTGCCCGCGGTGCCCGAGACCTACTATCTGAAATTCTATCTCTTGCAGGTGCTGTGATGATATCGAAAGAAGAAGCCGCGGCCCTGATCGAGGGGCGCTTGGAGAAAACGGATCGGCTGGTGGTGGCCCTGGACGGCATGTCCTGCTCCGGGAAGGCCTCCTTCGCCCGGGCGCTGGCCGAAAGATTTTCCGGCAGCGTGGTGCATATGGACGATTTCTTTCTGCCTCGGGACCGGTTCACAAAAGAGATGGAGGCCCTGCCCGGCGGGAATATGGACCGGGCCCGGTTCAAAGCGGAGGTCCTTACGCCCCTCGCTGCAGGCGGCGACTTTACCTATCGGGCCTTCTCCTGCAGCTCCCAGTCGCTGCTGCCGGACCCCGTGCCGGTGACGGGCCGCCTCATCCTGGTGGAGGGGGCCTACGCCCTGCTGCCGGACTGGGGCCCCTACTACGACCTGGCCCTCTTTTTGCAGGTGTCCCAGGAGGAACAGCAGGGGCGGCTCCTCCTGCGCAACGAGGCCAAGGGCATGGTGCCCTTCCTCACCCGCTGGATCCCAAGGGAGGAGAGCTACTTTTCCGCCTGCGACGTGAAAACCCGCTGCGACGAGATCGTGGACGGGGAGGACTGAGCATAGCAAAAGCGCCCTTCCATAGGAGGGGCTCTTTTTTTGTTGCGTTTTTTAGAGCACCGCGAAGGAACAGGGGCCCAGGCGGTCGTCCTCGAAGGACCCGATCAGGAACAGGGGCTTCCCACTAAGGCCGGTGGGCACGGGGCTGTCCGAGGGGTTCGCCGCCAGGACCAGGCTCCCCCGGCGATAGATCAGCAGGGGGTCCCCCTTTTTCGCGTGGAGGACTTCAAAGCTGCCGTCCGCCTGGAGGTCGGGATGGCCGTGGCGCAGGGCCAGGACGGCCTTCACCGTATTGAGGAGGGAGGCGGGGTCCTGCGCCTGCCCGCTGACCGTGGGGGCGTCCGGGGCCGGGTCCACGGGAAGGTACAGGTCTTCGGGGGCGGCTTCGGAGAAGCCCAGGTTCTTGCCCGGGGCCCACTGCATGGGGGTCCGGCTGCCGGTGCGGGTGTAGCCACCCTCCTTGGTGGGAAGGGCCTCCAGATACCGCATGCCGATCTCGTCCCCGTAGTAGAGGAAGGGCACCCCGGGCATGGTGAAGAGCAGGGCGTAGCCCACCTTCAGCTGGTCCTCGGTGAGGTGCCAGCTGATCCGGGGGGTGTCGTGGTTGCCGGTGATGAAGCTGATGTAGCCCACGTCCCGGCTGCTCTCGTACCGCTCCAGGTAGTCCTTGGCGAAGAAGGCGGGGTCGCTGCCCTTGAGATAGGCGTCCCTGGCCCGGGTCAGGGCGTGGTAGCCGTTCTCCTCGTGGTCCAGGTAGAAGTCCATGTCGAAGTCCGCCAGCTGCAACGCCTGCCAGGGCCAGCTCCACTCCGCCACATAGGCCGCCTCGGGGAACTCCGCCCGCAGCTCTTTAAAGATGCCCCGCCACAGGGCGGAGGTATAGCTCTTGTTCTCGTCGTCGGCCTTCACCAGGGAGTTGGCCATGTCCACCCGAAAGCCGTCGCAGCCGTGGGACAGCCAGAACCGCATCACGTCCACCATGGCGTCCCGGGTGGCCCTGGCCGCGGGGCCGTCCACGGGGGTCTGCCACCCTTCCGTCACCTTGGCCCAGCCGTAGTTCAGGGCCGGCTGGCACTTGAAGAAGTTCAGCATGTAGGTGCCGTTCCGAGGGGTCTCGCCGCCGATATAGGGATGATCCGGCGTGCCCTTGATCCAAAAGTCGGTCCAGACGTATCGGTCGGAGTACTCGTTCCGCTCCGCCTTGCCGCTCTCCAGGAACCAGGGATGCTCCTCGGAGGTGTGGCCCGGCACCAGGTCCAGCAGGACCCGGATGCCCAGGGCATGGGCCTCGGAAAAGAGGGCGTACAAATCCTCGTTGGTGCCGTAGCGTTGCGCCACCTTCTTGTAGTCCCGCACGTCGTAGCCCCCGTCCTTGAAGGGGGAGTCGAAGCAGGGGTTCAGCCACAGGGCGTTGCAGCCCAGCTCCTTCACGTAGGAGAGCTTCTGCCGGATGCCGTCGACGTCGCCGACACCGTCCCCGTTGCTGTCGAAGAAGGAGGAGGGATAGATCTCGTAGAACACGGCGTCTTTGAGCCAGGCGGGTCTGTTCATAGGTGTTCTCCTTTATAGGCAAGATTTATTTGCAGCGGAAGCCGCAGGAGATAGCTTTCGTGGGGCAGGTATCGACGCATTTTCCGCAGCGGATGCATTCGGGGCTGTTGGGCGTTTTGACTACGTCCACGTCCATGGGGCAGGCCCTCTGGCACTTGCCGCAGCGGACGCACTTGGTTTCCGCCACCTGCAGCCGGTAGAACCCCACCCCGTTGAACAGGCCGTAGAAGGCCCCCAGGGGGCAGAGGTATTTGCAGAAGGGCCGGAAGATCACGAGGGACAGCAGGACGATGGCCACGGCGATGGCCAGCTTGATATAGAACAGGGGCCCCCGCATGCCCGCCAGCTGGGGGTTCAGACTGGTGAGGGGCAGCCCCGCCTCCAACAAACCTGCCGGGCAGAGGTATTTGCAGAAAGTCGGCTCCCTCAACAGGACGGCCAGCGCCACCAGCAGGATCAAGATGACGTATTTCAAATACCGCAGGGGCCGATCCAGCCACCGGGGCGGCTTGATCTTGGGCAGGGGGACCTTGGCCAGCAGGTCCTGCAAGAGGCCGAAGGGGCACAGGAACCCGCACACCAGCCGGCCCAGGAGCACCCCAAAGAGGATCAGGACACCCAGCACGTAGGCCGGGAAGCGGCCCCTTCGCCCGGAGAGGGCCCCTTGGAGGGACCCCACGGGGCAGGCTCCCAGGGCCCCGGGGCAGGAGTAGCAGTTGAGGCCGGGGACGCAAAGGAGCTTCATCTTCCCCTGATAGATGACGCCGTTCAAAAAGCCCGGGATATAGGCGTTCTGGGCCACGGCGGCCACGATCTGTATGAGGGTGCGGCGGCTCTGTGGTTTCATGAGCCCAACCCCATACATTCGAGACAGATATGGATGGCCTTGAGCCTCATCACGGCGGCTTCGCCGCCGAGCTTGCCCCAGACCGCCAAAGCTATGCCGAGCCCCAGCAGGGCCCATTTTATCCATCTCGTCTTCATTTGACCTTCAGCTCATCGAGCCGGGTCTGGATCTCGGCCATATAGGCGTCCATCACCGAGCTCCCCCGGGGCACGCCCACGATCCACTGGCCCACCTGGTTCCCCCGGCTGTCGAAGAAGATGGTGGTGGGGATGGCCATGACCTGGTTCAAAAAGCCCTTCATGAGTCCCTCGGAGCCCTGGCCGTCCAGGCAGGGGAAGGCGCAGCCGTTCTCCTCCAACAGGGCCTGGGCGTCGGCAAGGTCGCCGCGATCGTCCTTGGTCACGGACAGGAAGCCCACGTTCTCCGGGAGCTTGCTATAGAGCTGGCCCAGTTCCTTAAGCTCCCCCCGGCAGGGCGGGCACCAGCTGGCCCACACGTTCACCATGGTGAGGTCGTGCCGACCGAAGATCTCCTCCGTCACCGTTTCCCCCGCCAGGGTCTGGGCGGTGAAGGTAAAGGCGTAGGGATCGGCGGCCGCCGGGACCTCGGTCTCGGGCGCGGGGGCGCTGGCGGGGGCCGCCGTGGGCTGTTGGACTGCGGGCGGTTCCGCCGTGGGCGGCGCGGGGGTCTGCGTATTCGCTTTTCGGCAGCCTGCCCCCAGGACCAGCAGGATCAGACATATGGCAACGAGCTTCTTCATAGGGCTCCTTTCCTCGTTTGAAACTATCCCTATTCTACCCGAATCCCCAGGAACTATCAAGGGCAAAATGCGGCGCCGGGCCGGAGCAGCCGTTGACAAGGGCAGGGGAAAATGGTATAAGTATAAAGGAATATAGGTGGTAGTATGACCATATGCCACGACGAGGGAGGTGAACGGGATGAAACGGCTGCTGGCGCTTCTGATGGCGGCGTTGGTGCTGCTTTCCCTGCCCGTCGCCTCAGCCCGCGCCGACGGGGACGACCCGGCGGCGGAGCCCCCCGCTGCACAGAGCGCGGCGCCGGAAACGACGCCCGCTCCCACGGAGACCCCGGCCCCTGAGCCCACGGAGCCGCCGGCCCCCGCACCGGAGGAGACCCCGGCCCCCGCGCCGGTGGAGACCCCGGCCCCTGAGCCCACGGAGGCCCCTGAGCCCACGGAGGCCCCTGAGCCCGACCCCACGGAACCGGCGGAGACCCCCGCGCCCGGAGAGGACCCGGTCCCCACGGATGAGCCTGTAGGTGGGGACGAGCCCGGAACGGAGCCCGCATCTGGCGACGAGCCTCCGGCGGAGAAGCCTCACAACCAGCCCCAGTGGGCCAAGTCCCTGGAGTATTGGGAGCGGAAGCGGCAGAGCATCGCCCTGACCGGGGATATCCGGGAGGACGTGCTGACCATCGCCCGATCCCAGCTGGGCTATTCCGCCGACCCGACCTGCTATGAGGAGGACGAGGATGGCCGCCATTACTACACCCGCTACGGGGCCTGGGACGGCGCCACCTTCAACAACTGGTGCGACTCCTTCGTGTCCTTCTGTATCTTCTACGCCGGGAACACGGCCTATCCCGGGGAGTCCAGCTGCCGCCGGCACATGTTCGCCCTGAAGGAAGCCGGATACTGGCGGGAGTGGAACGCCTACGTGCCCCAGAAGGGGGACATCGTCTTCTTCTCCGCCCCGGCGCAATATCCCCTGCCCGTCCATGTGGGCATCGTGGAGGAGGTCCTCTGGGGCGAGAACGGCGAGCCCAACCGCCTGGCCACCATCGAAGGGAACCAGCGGAACCCCCAGGGCGAAACGGCCTGCGTGCGGCGCATGGTCCGCCTGCTCGACGACGTGATCGGCTACGGCACCTACACGGTGGGCACGGTCTATCCCGCGGGCCTCAGCTACCGCACCGACGGCTATCAGACCATCGAGCCGGATTCCCCCTATTTCGTGGAGTACCCGACCAAGAAGGCTTTGCGGTTCCTGGGCCTGGAGAACACCACCTATTACGCCTATTGGTTCCCCGACGAACCGGCGGTCCAGCCGGAGCCCCCCGCCGAGAAGCTCCTGCCTGAACCGAAGCCGGAGCCGCCCGCCGAGAAGAAGCCTCTGCCTGAACCGAAGCCGCAGCGGCCCGCGAAGAGGAAATCGGCATTCGTACTGTCCGACGCAACATAAGGCGCTGAAGGAGCGGATCGACGGATCGGCTCCTTTTTTTCGTCAGACGGCGGGATTTTTCCGCGGTCGCAACCGCCGGTTGACAGATTGACGGCAAAGATTGGTAGCAGGCAACCGGGATTTCGGGTAGCATGAGGCCAGAAAACAGAGCCGGGCAGCGCCCCGGCCGAAAGGAGAAACACATGATCCTCGCAGACAAGATCATCGATTTGAGAAAAAAGGCGGGCTGGTCCCAGGAGGAGCTGGCCGACAAGCTGGGCGTGAGCCGCCAGTCCGTTTCCAAATGGGAGGGGGCCCAGTCCATCCCCGACATGAACAAGATATTGCAGCTCTCGGAGCTCTTCGGCGTCAGCACGGATTACCTGTTGAAGGACAGCCTGGAGGCCCCGGAGCCCCTGGTCGCCCCGGAGGACGCCGATTCGGAGGGCGCCACCTTCGTGTCCATGGAGGAGGCCAACGCCTTCCTTTCCTATAAAGTCGAGAGCGCGCCGCGCATCGCCCTGGGCGTGCTGCTGTGCATCCTCTCCCCCATCGCCCTGCTGCTGCTGGGCGGGGCCCAGGAGAGCGGGCGGCTGGCGCTGACGGAGATGCAGGCGGCCATGATCGGCCTCATCGTCCTGCTGCTCATGGTGGCCGGGGCGGTGCTGCTGTTCGTGCTCACGTGCATGGGGGGAAACAAATACGAGTATCTTGAAAAGGACGCCCTGGACACGGCCTACGGCGTCAGCGGCATGGTGAAGGAACGGATGCAGCGGGAGGAAGCCGACCACACCCGCAGCATCGCCATCGGCGTGGTCCTCTGCGTGCTGGCGGCCATCCCCCTGTTTGCGCTCCTCCTCTGGCGGGGCGACGACGAGTTCTACGGCGTCCTGGGCGTCAGCGCCATCCTGGTCCTGGCCGCCGTGGGCGTGTACATCCTGGTGAAGGCCAGCGTCCCCTGGGAAGGGTATCAGACGCTGCTGGAGCAGGGGGACTACACCCGGGCCAGGAAGCGCAGCAACCGCAAATACAGCGGCATCTACTGGGGCATCGTGGTGGCGGCGTACCTGGCCGTCAGCTTCCTCACCTACCGCTGGGACATGACCTGGATCATCTGGCCCGTGGCGGGCGTGCTCTTCGGCGTGGTGGGCGAGATCGGCAAGCTCAAAGAAAGATAAGGGAACAGCAAAACAGCGGGACGATCGTCCCGCTGTTTTTGTATCAGTAAGCGTTCTCTATGGTGAAGCTGACGGGGCCTCTGTCTGGAAGGTCCGGCGCCGAGGAACCGTCCAGCAGCAGGGTGTTCACGGTGACGGCGTGGGTAAGGGGGTCGAAGGTCAGGATGCGGAAGGCGTAGTCCTGGGCCCGCTGCATGTTCAGCATCATGGCGGTGACGGTGCGCTCCTTCACGCCGTCCTGATCGTCGTCGTAGGTGAAGACCCGGGTGTAATAGCCGTCCATATGCCCGCAGAGGACCAGCCGGATGGTGGGATGCTGGGCCACTATCTGCTCCACGAAATCATAGTAGCGGGTCTCGTACAGCAGAAAGCCGTGGATGACCAGGATGCAGGGCACGTCCGGATGGGCGGCCAGCACCTCGTCGATCCAGGCCATGGCGCCGCGGTCCCTCCACATGTTCCAGCCCACGCCCAGCAGCAGGATATGATCGCCCCCTTCGGACAGGACCCGGTAGAGCGCCTTGCCGCCGTCATACTTCTGTTCCTCGGGATAGGCGTTCAAAAAGGGCCGGGGCAGATAGCCCAGATAGTCCTGGGCCTGGGTACCGATATCGTGGTTCCCGGCCACGGGGAAGAAGAACAGCGACGGGTCCAGGTTCTCCAGGAAGGGATCGAAATTGTCCCACTGCCAGCTTTTGAAGCCGTTGTCCACCAGATCTCCGCTGTGGATCACGCCCAGGATGTTGTCGCTCTCCCGGCGCTCGTTGATCCGCTCCGCCAGCACAAGGAACTGCTGGGGATCGAAATAGGCGAACAGCTGGGTGTCCGGGACCCATGCCAGGGAGAAGGGCGTGGGCGCCGGCGTAGGGGTCGGCGTGGCGGTGGGGACCGGCGTGGGGGCGAGGGTGGGCGCCAGGGTGACGAGGACGGGCGTGGGCGTCGGCGTGGGGGCCGCCGTGGGGGTCGGCGTGGCCGTGACCACGGCCGTGGGGGCCGGCGTGGTCTCCGGGACCTCCGCCAGCTGCCGGCCGCAGCCTATCATGAGCGCCGCCAGCGCCGCCAGCAACAGACACACCCGCTTCATTCCCACGTCTCCTTCACGAACATTCCTGTTTATTAAACCAAAAAACGACTGAAAAAGCAAGCCTAAAATGGCGGAGCCCCGTCAGTCCTCCTTCTCCGAGAACAGCCGATCGTTGGGGATCAGGACCCCGTCGTAGTACACCTGGCCGTCGTTTTGGAACCGGTCCCGGTCGATGCCGATCTGAAAGACCCCGTGCTCCGTGGAGAAGAGGTGGAGGGTGCCGTGGTTCACCACGGTGCCGCCCAGGAACCGCAGCTGGTAGCCGCCCCTGAGATACACGTCCCCCTCGTTCTCGTAGCGGCCCCCCGACAGGGAGAAGTTCATGCCCCGCTCCAGGTTCTGGCGGCCTCCCGCCTCGATGCGGAAGAGGCCCGTGGTGATGTCGTCGCACATGCCGCCGGAGTAGAGGCCTCCGGGCTCCACCACGACGGTGCCGTAGTTGATCCGGGTGCAGAGGCCCATCTCCCACACCCCGTAGAGGCGAAGGGTGCCGTAGTTGCTGACGGTGAAGTCCCCCTCCAGACCCGCGCCGGTGAGGGCCACCTCCGGGCGGACGACCAGCTCGGCGCTGGCTGGGATGGTGAGGCCGTTCATGATGCGGATGTCGGTGACGGCCGGGTCCTCCAGGGCCGCCTTCAAGTCGGCGTACCCGTAGACCGGGGTATCGAGACACACGATCTCGAAGGGGGTCTCCCCCAGGGCCTGGACCGCAGTCAGCAGGCCCGCGTCGATATACACCGTCTCCAGGGACGGCAGATCCCGAAGCCATCTAAGATCGGCAAGTTCCGTATAGGCCAGGTTCAGCACCTTAAGGGACGGGAGCTTAGACAGGGCCTCCTGCCCGGAGAGGCGATCGTGGGAAAGGTTCAGCGTCTCCAGCCGGGAAAGGGCCTCGATGCCGCTCAGGTCCAGCTCTCCGTCGTGGGACACGTCCAGCAGCGTCAGCCCGGTGAGGGACATCAGGGGCGCAAGGGATTCCACGGGATCGTTGCAGAGGCACAGCTCCCGCAGGTTCCGTAAAAGGGCGAAGTCGTCCAGCGCGGCGATGTTCCCCGGGGGGATCAGCCGCTGGCCCAGGCGCACATAGTCGTTCTCCCCGTCGGCGAACAGCTTGTAGCCGGGCATGGCGTAGGTGTCCAGGGGCGTTTCCCCGTACACATAGAGGGTCTCCACGCTGTCGAAGTCCAAGGGCACGCCCAACTGCCGCAGGGGGGCGTTGGGCAGGCGCGCCTGGATGGGCTTCCAGTTCAGGGCCACCAGCAGCCCCAACGCCAGGGTCAGCCCGCCGCACAGGGCCCACAGGAGGGTCCGGCGGCGAAGGGCCTGCTTCTGCTCCGGGGTCACGGACAACGACCGGAGGGCCGGGGCGCCCAGGAGCTTGCGATAGAAATCGGCCTCGCTGTCCTCCCGGTATTTGAAGATGGCCTGGGTCTGGCCCAGCTGCATCTCCAACCCCGGCGTCAGCTCCGTGGCCTTGAGATAGATGGTCAGGATGGTCTTCCCCGCGGCGCTGGCCTGAGCGACGCCCGCCGCCACGGCCCTGTCCTGCACCGCCTCCGGGGACAGGAACAGCAGCGTCAGGGCGGCCCGCCGGATCGTCTTTTTGCTCCGGCCCGCGGGCAGGGCCACGCGGGTCCCCTGCCGGTCCAGGGCGTCCAGGACGGCCATAGCCTCCCGCCGATCGGCCTTGGCAAACAGGGCGTAGCAGAAGGGGTATCGGTTGCCTTGGTACGATCTCATGGGTCCCCCTATCGCTTCACGATCACGTCCACGTCGGTGCCGCTCAGGGCGTCCAGCACGGCGCTCAAAGCCCCCTCGTCCACGTACACCGCCTCCAGGGCGGGCAGGGAGGCCAGCACGGCATAGTCCGCCCCGTCCACGGCGACGAGCTTCACCGTCCTGAGGGCCGGGAAGGCGGCCAGGAAGGACAGGTCTCGGACCGGGTTGCCGCTGATATCGAGATACACTAAATGTTGAAGGCCGGTCAGCCCCTCGAAGGACTCTATGCCCTGATCCACCAGGGCCAGGCCCATAAGATCGCTTTTCTCCGCCACCAGGGTCAGCACGTCCGGGTTGCCCGGCGACACGGGCTCGTAGGCCACGGTCCAGACGCCGCCCCGACAGCGGATGGCGGCGGGGTCGGACACCAGGGCGTTGCCGCACAGATACAGGGAGGTCCCCTGATAGGCCCGCAGGAGGATGTCCCGGCTGAAGGCGTCCTGGAAGGTGGTGACGGTCACGGCCTCCGCCTCGACGGCGCCGGGGGCCTGGTCCACCGTCACGGTCCTGGCGCCCAGGGACGGGAGAAGGCCGCCCAGATACCCCGCCACCAGCAGGGCCGTCAAGACAAACAGCGACAGGAACACCAGCGACAGGGTCCGCCAGGGGGTTTTCTGGGGCTTGTGGATGCGCACGGTCTCGTAGCCCGTGACCCCGTCCCCCAGGAACCCGGGACCCAACAGCCCCTCCGCCTCTGCGGCTATGGCTTCCGGCGCGGCCTCCGCTCCCTGGATCACGGTCGCCGTGGAGAACTGCATGGCAAGGTCGCTGGGCAGCTCCAAAGGCTCCAGATAGACGGCGATCATGGGCTTGCGCCGGTCCACGGCGTAGTGGACCTCCCGGACGCAGTTCTGAGAGTGCAAAAAGCGGCGGGAGAGGAAGAACACCACGGTCCCGGCCCGGCGCAGATGATCCGCTACCACCTCGGGCCAGTTGTCGCCGGCCTCGATGCCCGCGTCGTACCACAGGCGGAACCGGTCCCGGCTCAGGGCGGCGATCACGGGCAGCACCCGGACCGCGTCCTTGTGGGCGTAGCTGATGAACCCATAGGGCTCGCCGCCGTTGTATACGCGATACTGTTTTTTCGCTTCGCTCATAGCCCTTTTCACCATCATTCCTCAATTTAGTATATCATACACCAAGCACGAAAAAAGCTCAAGGCAAAAGGCCTTGAGCTTGATAGATTTGGTTTCTCACATGCGTATCACCCGGCCGCCCAAATAGGCGGCTTCCTCCGGGTCGTGGGTGATCACCAGCACCGTCTTGCCCTCGGTGCGGGCAAGGACCAGATCCATGACGGTCCGGCGGGTGTCCTCGTCGAGACCCTTGAAGGGCTCGTCCATCAGGTACAGGTCCGCACTCATGAGCAGGCTCCGGGCGATGGCCACCCGCCGCTGCATGCCGCCGCTGAGCTCCCGGACGGGCTTCGTGAGGGCGTCGCCCAGGCCCAGGTCCGTGAGCAGGGCCACGATCTCCCCTTTCGGCACCTGGCGGCCAAGAGCCAACGCTACGTTGGTCACGGCGGAGAAGGAGGGGCACAGCCGATCCTCCTGGAAGACGGCGCTGATCCGGTCGGGGAGCCCCGTCACCCGGCCCCCCGTGGGCGTTTCGAGGCCCAGCAGCAGCCGCAAAAGGGTGGTCTTCCCGCAGCCGGACTGGCCCAGCAGGCACACCCTCTCCCCCGCCGCCAACGTGCAGGAGAAGGGGGGCAGGGCCAGCTTATCGCCGTAGGACTTGGTGAGGTTGTCGATCACGATATCCATCATCGGGCCTCCCAGCGGTCGAAGGCCGCCTTCATGAGCCGCAAAAACAGCTTTTCAAAGAGGACGGAGACCAGCACGATGACCACGGTCCAGGCTAAAAGATCCTCGGTCATGAAGTAGATCTTGGACTCGTACAGCTTCTCGCCGATGGACCCGGCGGCCACGCCGATGACCTCCGCCGCCACCCCGGACTTCCAGCTCATGCCCAGGGCCACCGAGCAGGCGGAGAACAGAAAGGGCTTCAGGTGGGGCAGGTAGATGTAGAGGAGCCGCCGCCCCCAGGGGATGCGGAACACCTGCCCCATCTCCAACAGCTCCCTGTCCGTGCTGCGGATGCCCTCCAAAACGTTCGAATAGATCACGGGGAACACCATGAGGAAGGAGATGAAGGTGGACAGCTGCCTCGCCGAGAAAAAGATCAGGCTGATGATGATGAAGGAGGCCACGGGCACGGTCTTGATGGTGATGACGTAGGGCCAGAGCAGGGTCTCGAGGAGGGGCCACTTCCCCGACAGCACCCCCAGCAGACATCCCAGGGCGAAGGCCAACGCGAACCCCAGCACGATCCGGCTGAAGGAGAAGAGGAGGGTCCGCCAGAAGTCGTTTTCAAGCACCAGGGTGAAGAGCCGCTTCACCACCTCCAAAGGGGTCACCAGCAGCAGGTGGAGGTCCAAAACCATAGCTCCCGCCTGCCATAGGAGCAGAGCGAGAGCTACGGACAAGATCTTCTGTATGGATTTCTGTTTCAGCAGTTCCTTCACGGCATGTAGTAGAAGTCGTCAGCCGGCAGGGCGCCGCCCACGGCCTTGGGGTTGAGATCGAACAGCACCTTGAGGTACCCTCCGGCGGCCTGCTTCATCTCCTCGCCGGTGACGCAGACGATGTTGCAGGCGGGGATGGCCTTCTCCGCGATGGCGGCCTTCACGCCGATGTACTGCTCCACCAGGGCGGCGGCCTCGGCGGGATGCTCGTTCACATAGGCGGTGGAGGCGGCGTACTCCTCCAGGAAGGTCTTGACCGCTTCAGGATGCTCCTCGAGGAAAGCGGTGCGCACGATGAGGCCCCCGGTGATGAGAGTGTCGCCTGCGGCGGCCCATTCACGGGTCATATCGAGGGCCACCCGGAGCCCCTCCACCTTGCCCTTGGCCACGGTGACGAAGGGCTGCGGGAGCATCGCCACGCCGGTCTCCACGGTGGACAGCTGGGCCACCACCTCCGTAGCCTCGCTCTTCCACTCCATCTGTACGTCGGTGGCGATGTCGAGGCCGTTCTTAGCGAGCAGGTAGGCCAGGGCGTATTCGGGGGTGTTGCCCTTGCCGGTGGCGTAGATGGTCTTGCCCTTCAGGTCCGCCACGGTCTGGATGGTCTCGCCGCCCTTCTCCAGGATGTACAGCACGCCCAGGGTGTTCACGGCCAGGAGCGTCACGCCGCCGTTGGACTTGTTGTAGAGGACGGAGCCGGCGTTCACGGGCAGGGCCAGCATGTCGAGCTCACCCTTCAACAGCTTGGGCGTCAGCTCGTCGGCGGCGGCCGCCACGGTGGATTCGTAGGTGTTGGCGGTGAGGCCCGCTTCGCTGTCGCTCAAAAGCTTCACCATGCCCATGGTGGTGGGGCCCTTGAGGCTCCCCAGGCGCATGACCACGGGCTCGGTAGTGGGTTCAGCCGTGGGCTCGGCAGTGGGTTCAGCGGTCGCTTCCGCTTTAGGCGCTTCCGTGGGCTTGAGCTCCTCCTTCACCTCAGCCTTCGGGGCCTCCGTGACGACGGGGGTGGGCTCGACGGCCTTCTTGGCGCAGCCGGTGAACAGGGCGGCCAGCATCAGCAGGGCCAACATAAGCGACATGTATTTCTTCATTTGGATAGTCCTTCTTTCTGCATCTTCGGATGCAGAGCTATTATAGCCACTTTGCCCGCTTTGTTATGTTGCCATAGCAACAAAGTTATGGCGTGAAGTCCGGGTCGGCCATGGCCTTTTTGAACTGCTTGAGGATGTGGACGACCATGGGGAGGGCCACCAGGAAGGTGATGAAATCCGCGATGGGCTGGGCCAAATACACCCCCCAGATGGCCGGATCGATTACCCGGGGCAGCAGCAGCACGCAGGGGATGAACACCATGCCCTGGCGGGCGATGGCCAGGATCGTGGCCCGGACGGGCTTGCCCGCGGTCTGGAAGAGCATGTTGGAGGAGGCCACCACGGCCATAAGGGGCAGGGAGCAGCTTTGGCACCGCATGGCGATGGCGCCCATGCGGATGACCTCCGGATCGTCCCGGAACAGGGACACGATGGGCTGGGCGAAGAGGAAGGTGCAGGTGGAGATGAGCAGCAGGGCCGTGACGCCGACCTGGATGCAGAACAGATACCCCTCCCGGACCCGGTCGAACTTCCGGGCGCCCCAGTTGTAGCCGCAGACGGGCTGGAACCCCTGGCCGAAGCCCAGCAGGGCGGAGAAGGTGAAGAACATGACCCGGCTCACCACGGAGAAGGCGGCGATGGCGGCGTCCGCCTGAGAAAGGGGCACCGCCGCGGCGGCCGCGGCGTTGAGGCACAGGGTGGCCACGCTCCCCAGCCCCTGTCGGAGGAGGGAGGGCAGGCCCCCGGCCAGGATGTTTTTGAAATAATGGGCGTTGGGGGTCAGGTTCCTGAAGCGTATCTTCAGGGTGTCGCTCCGCAGGGTGCCGAGATACAGCACGCAGAAGCTGAACGCCTGGCTCACCACCGTGGCGGCGGCGGCTCCCATGACGCCCATCTTGAAGACGAAGATGAACAGAGGATCGAGACCGATGTTCAATATGGCCCCGGACACGAGACCGATCATGGAGAAGAAGGCGTTGCCCTGGAAGCGCATCTGGTTGTTGAGCACGCAGGAGGCCAGCACGAAGGGCGCGCCGAAGAGGAGGGTCGTATAGTAGGCCCGGGCGTGGTCCACGGTCTCCTGGGCTACCCGGGCGGTGTCCGCCCCCAGGAGGCGCAGCACGGGGGCGGCGAAGAGCTGGCCCGCGCCCAGGATCAGGGCGCCCATAGCGAGGGCGCAGAAGAAGCCCGTGGCGGCCATCTTTTCAGCGTCCTCGATCCTGTTGGCCCCCAAGGCCCGGGACACGTAGTTGCCGGAGCCCTGGCCGAAGAAGAAGCCGCAGGCCTGCATCAGGGTCATCAGGGGGAAGATCAGGCCCACGCCCGCCGTGGCGAAGGTGCCGATGCGGCCCACGAAGAAGGTGTCCGCCATGTTGTACAGGGAGGAGATCAGCATGGAGGCGATGGTGGGGCCCGCCAGG
>Ga0310694_10001303_pt1 | contig 28725 bp, 27 predicted proteins | sample 174DNAGHGhighgp2_FD_203884 | JGI IMG/M metagenome (GOLD analysis project Ga0310694, IMG submission 203884) | Sheep rumen microbial communities from Palmerston North, Manawatu-Wanganui, New Zealand - 1742 DNA GHGhigh gp2 (v2) (version 2) | ecosystem: Host-associated > Mammals > Digestive system...
CTACCGGATGGAGATCGCGGAGGTCGAGGAGGCGGGCGCGCTGACGGCCGTGGAGGCCTACGGCGGCGTCTACTACGGCAACATCTCCGCCTCCGTGGAGACGGCCAGCCTGACGGACCTGTCCAACACGACCTCCTCGATCCACGTGGACCAGCTTGACTACACCTACGTCACCCGTCCCGACGACGGATGGATCACCCTGATGAAGGACGAGACGACCGCTGCGCAGTACTACTTCATCCCCGACCTGGAGCACCCCCAGCCTTACTTCGTGAGCGAGACGGGCGTCTGCAGGATCACCGTGGACAATCCCGTGGCCGTCAGCGGCTACGCCGCCGCCGTCCTGGAGACGGAGACACTGCCCAACGGCGGTCTCCGCGTCAAGCTCGCCGAGCAGGAGGAGGGCGTGGTCAAGAAGAGCTTCATCCGCGTGCGCGGCCAGGCTCTCCCGAACGGGAAGGAGCTCTACCGCGAGATCACCATCACCCTGATGGAGACGCCCGACTTCGTATACGGCGACCGCGAGTCCTTTGTCGAGGCGCCGCAGGGCATCGACGACTCCGAGAAGCCGGTGAACATCACGGTCTACCTCCCGGAGGGCCTCGGCCCGTCCATGTTCCCGGTCCAGGTGCGCGTCGAGGCGGAGCAGAACTCCCTGACCGCCACGGATCCCCGGCTGCCGGTCGGCATCGGCCCGTCCCTGTTCGACCCGTCCCGGAACACGTTCTACTTCATCCGGACCATCAAGTACTCCGAGTACTGCTGGCTCAACTCCAAGAAGAAGTGGTCGTACAACTACGAGTTCACGCTGAACTTCTACACCAGCAAGTCCGGCGACAACAACGCGACCCAGATCAGGATCTCCGAGATGAACAACCGCTTCAACCCGAAGACCCTCACGCTCCAGTAGCGGTCGCAAGGCATCTCCCGAACAACCCGCCAGCAGGCCCCCCTGCCGGCGGGTTTTTTCGTATGACTTACAATAAAGTAAATTTTGAAAGAATAATAAAAAGGGCTATCTTTGCAGTGCTAATAACCTGAACGCACCACATAATTCCCGACGAGACCCGTTTTCGTCAGGGGATTTTACTGTGCCAGCCAGGTTGTCAGAAGAGCCGAAAACATAAACGAACCGTATACTCTGAGTATGAAAAACAGTTCCAACTATCAGTCACCGAGGGTCTTGCAGGAGGTCTCCGTACGCGTGGAGAAGTCCTTCCTGGCCGCGTCCCTCGTCGACACGGCGGTCGTCACGTCCGTCGGTCAGGAAGTGGAGGAGTACGACTTCACCACCGACGAGTTCAACCATCAATGGGAGGAGTAACCTTATGAGAGCAATTACCGCAAGCGCGCTCCTCGCAGGAGCCGTCCTGCTGGTCGCCGGATGCGACAAGCAGGGAATCCTCTCTCTCCGCCACCGTGCCGGAGAAGAAGTCGTCTTCGGAATCAACGCCCGGCCTGAAACCCGTACCGTGTATGGCACGGACAAGGAAGTGGACGGGAAGACCATCCAGGCCATCGACTGGATCGCCACCGACGGCGACACCCAGGGCGACCTGATTCGCATCTACAGCCCGGAAGCCGTCCGCGAAAACGTGAGCGGCGGCATCGAGCACTGGGCCGACTATGAAATCGCCGAATATGTGGACGGAGACCACAGCGTCGCCAAAATCCGGAACGTCCAAACCAACGGCCTTGCCTGGGGCACGGCCGACAGTTACACCTTCTATGCGCTGTATCCCGCTCCGTCTGACGAAGACCACCATTCGCCAGCGTCTGAGCTGGCCGGGAAGCTCACGCCCGAGAACGGCATTCCCAACCAGCAGGTTTTCAGCGAGAAAGGCAATATGCAGTACGCCTATATGACGGCCGTCGCCAAGGACGGCGCCGGCATCGAGGGCGACCAGGTGAACCTGGACTTCTATCCGGATTTCACCGCTTTCGAGATCAAGGTGAAGAGCGCCGGCGACCCGATCGGCCTCTCCAAGTTCGAGCTCATCTCCGGGAACAAGCCGATGGCCGGCACCTACACCATCGACTATTCTTCCGGCACCAAGACTTACACCTTCGACAGCTCGGACCAGAACATCATCAGCGTCAATATGAACCATTCGGCCGGCGCCGACTATCTCACCTTCACGGTGCTGGCACTGCCCAAGGAGTATGACCAGCTTTCCGTCCGCTTCACCACCTCCCAGGGTGTCACGCGTTCCCTTGCGCTGAAGTATTCGGATACGGCCACCGACCACACGCCGGGTTCCTATGTCAAGTTCGCGCCCGGCAAGAAGCACCGCATCTACGGTCTCGCCCTGCCGAATGGCGAACTGCTCGTCTCCGTGGGCACCGCCCCGTGGGAGGAGGGTTACGACTACACCTATACGACCATCGAGGACGCCTCCATCCTCTTCGACTACCAGAAGACCCGGCTCTACCTGAACGGCCTGCCGCTGTGGAACGACACACGCATCGCCGTCGCCCCGGGCTATGAGACCGTCCACGTGGATCCCGAGGATCCCACCAGCGCGACGACCAACCGCCCGATGTACAGCCCGATGTTCACCCTCACGACCGTAAGCGTGGGCGTGGAGCTGGCCCTGGTCAGCGACAACACCGACGTGGGCTTTGTCCGGATGGAAAACGGCGTCTTCTCGGAGCCGGCCGCCTCCTTGACCATCCCCGCCAGCGTCGTCACCGCCGAGAAGCCTTATGGAACTGAAAACGTGACGACCTACTTCGTCGTCCCGATGAACGACCTGGCCACCGGCTCCAAGGCCGGCATCTCCCTGGTCCGCACCGACTGCGGCGCCGCGGTCGCCTACACGCACCAGGATCTCCCCGGCTCCACGGACCACACGAAAATCCTGTACCAGGTCGTCACGCCCGCCAACTACACCGGCAACACCATCTCTGTGGAAGAAACCCTCTAAACTGCGACGAAAATGAAACTCCATACGATCATTACGGCATCTGTCCTGACCGCGGGCCTTCTTTGCTCCTGCAGCCGGGAAGCGCTGCCCACCCCCGGAGAGGGCAGCCAGTTCCTGATGCTCTCCCCCGCCGTCCTGGACATCAAGAACGACGCCCTGGCGACGCGTTCCCTCTCCGCGGACGACCTCAAAGACGACCAGTTCAACGAGAACAAGGTCACCCGGCTGGACGTCTTCTTCTTCAAGGCCGACGGCACGTTCGTGAAGGACTACCACATCGACGGGCTCACGCCCGCGATGATCGTCCAGCGCGGCGGCAAGGAGGGCTACCTCCTTTCCAGCGACTGGAAGAAGGACGGCCTGGACCAGAACATCAACTATAAGGTCTACGTCGTGGCCAACAGCACAAACACGGGCATCACCACGGAAGGCGCCACCACCACGGAGGCCGGCCTGAAGGCCCTCTACACCAAGGACGCGAACATCTACAAGCGCTACAAGGAAGGCGCCACCGGCGACGACCTGAACACCTATTCCGCCGACAAGACGTTCCTGATGAACGCCGTGGTCGATTCCTGGACCATCCAGAACATGGCGACGCAGCTCGTCGGCGACGACCAGCTCGTCCTGCAGCGCGCCGCCGTCAAGTTCGTGGTCGACGTCTCGCTCAGCGACGCCTTCAAGGCGCGCCTGGAAGCCGACAACGTGGAGTACGGCACCCCGAGCTGGAAGTACTTGCACTTCAACACCGTCACCCCCGAACTCCCGGACGGGACCGCCGAGCCCGAGGTGGCGACCCTGAACGGCGGCTACCTCACCGTCGTCCCCGGCGCGGAAGGCCACTTCGTGGTCACGACCTACGCCTACCCGCAGGGCTGGACGGCCGATAAGGCCAATGACCTCGCCCCGGCCATCCTCCTGAGCTATCCGGCCGTGGACAATACGACCCATACGTCGAACTACCATTACTATTATATCCCCCTGTGCCCGAGCGCCCTGTCGGCCACCGAGCGCAACAAGCTGTACAAGGCGAACGCCGTCATCAGCTCCTACGGCAGCTTCGAAACCCTCACCAACGATCCCGTGGACCTGACTTACGAAGTGAAGGACTGGACCGCCACCGAGGCCGACGTGAACGCCTACGCGATGGATTACCTCCTCGCCACCCCAACCCGCTACTCCTTCAAGGGCGGTAACGTGGGCGAGTACCTGAGCAAGACCTTCCACTATTATGCGAGCGGAACGGTTACCATCGACGGCATCCGGGGCTACTACAGGAACAGGGACGGAAACGAGACCGCCGTCACGAGCGGTTTCACCGTGAGCGACCCCGCCAACGGCGTCATCACCGTCACTTCCACCGTGCCCACCAACGGTACGTTCCGCACGGTCGAGTTCACGGTCCATTGCGCCGACAAGAGCGAAAAAGTCATCGTACGGCACTATCCGGCGGACTTCGTGACGGGCATCAGCGGCTCCTACAGTACGTATAATCTCAACAACTGGGCGGTCCCGGGTCAGAGCAAGAGCTACAACTCGTCGCTCGGGAGCGGCAACACGCTCACCTTCTCCAACAACGGTACTTACTCGTTCCGTGCGAGAATGTGGTACAACAACACCATTTACACCCTGAACGCCAACGGAACCGCCGGCAGCACCGCCTCCAATGTGGGAAACAATCAGATGTATGTTCTCCAGATCACGTCCGCGAACGACCAGTACCGGCTGGGCAGACCCATTCTGACGACCAACACCGCCACGGTCAACGGATCCACCGCCACCTACTTCACTTCCGATGACGACGTCCTGTCACCCGCGTTCATGCTCGCGTCCCAGATGGGTGTCATCAACGGAGGCAATACGATGAGCCAGGTGGCCTCCGCCATCCACTGCGCCCTCTACAAGGAAGTGGCGGACGACGGAACCGAATTCACCGAGTGGAGACTCCCGACCAAGAAGGAAGTGGCGTACATGATCTACAATCAGTACCACAATACCAACGTGATGATCGAGGTCCTGCGCGGCCAGTTCTACTGGACCCTCGATGGCGGGCGTGCCGAGAATACCGAAGCCCCCACCGATTCCCGCACCTACACCCGCTGCGTCCGCGACGTCACGGCCGAGGAGATTGCCAAACTGAACCAGTTCTAGACCTAAACCGCACACGAAAATGAAAAGATATTTCAACATTCTCGCATCCCTGCTCGTTCTGGCAGGATGCACTGACAGACTGAACGTGGCGGAGAACCGGATTCCGGACGGTGAAATGACCGTCAACCTCCGGGTGGACGGCCCGATGGCCGGCCCCGGCACCCGCAGCTACGTCAACGGCACCGAGACCGCCATCAGCACCATCACGATGCTGTGCTTCGACATCCAGGGCGCCTATATCACCAGCCGCAACGGCACCGTGACCGCCACGGACGCCACCCACGGCACGCTCACGGGCCAAGTGCCCGCCAACACCTGCCGCGTCCACTTCGTGGCCAACTTCGAAGGCCTGGACCTGTCCGGCTTTGGCATGGGTTCGCTCGAGCGCACGGTGATGAAATCCCCCCAGCTCGCCTCCGGTGTCAATGACGCCGTCCGCTTCTGGGGCTACCACAAGGAGAGTTCCGCCGGCGCCATGGCCGCCTGGCTCAACAGCGCCAACACGCTCGTGCTCCTGCGCGACCGCGCGAAAGTGACGGTCATCAACCAGGACAGCGACATCAGCTCCCTCCAGTGGACCATCAGCAACGGCCTGAACAAGGGCTTCGTCGCCGCGGCAAGCGCCGCCGACAACGCCAACCCGTACGACAACAACTACACGAGCGGCACGATCCTGACGGAATACCGCAGTTCGGGCGTCTACACCCTGACGGAGGAGACGGCGGCATGGACCGCGGCCGGCGCCGCCAATCCGCAGTTCCTGTTCGAGAACTCCAACTCCACCGTCCCGGTGAAGATCATCGTGAAGGCCACCTTCACGGACAACTCCGTCCGGTACCACACCATCCTGCTCCAGGATGCGGACAAGAAACTGTACCGCGTGTTCCGCAACCAGTCCTTCGTCCTCACGATCAAGGACCTGCCGAGCGCGGCCACGACCACGTCCATCGGCTCCGACAACTTCGACGACGCCGCCTCGACGGAGAACTACTCCAACAACCCGTTCGCCCAGGTCGCCCGCGAGGTGAACGAAGTGAACGACGAAACCTACAAGCTCACGGTCGAGGACGTCACCAAGATCTTCGACAATGGTACGACCGGCACCGTGCGTTTCACCTTCACCAAGCACGACGGGACAGCGACCAGCTTCTCCAACACCGACTTCGAAGCCTCCTGGGAGCCCAAGTCCGACGATGACGAGCGTGGGGACGTCTCCCCCGTCACGACCACTCCGACCGTGGCATACAACGCCTCCACGGGCGAAGGGACCGTCACCTTCTCGCTGAACCAGATCACCTCCGACCTCAAGTTCAACACGCTCCAGCTGGTCTCCCCTTCCGGCCTGACGCGGTATGTTGACATCTACTCGATCAGCCAGTTCGCCTACAAGACCGCTCCCGCCCTCGTCGACAACGGGACGAAGCGGACGGTGGGCGACTACCAGCGCGAGACCTACAAACTCACGTTCCAGCTTCCGGAAGTCATCCCCGCGATGTTCCCGCTGACCGTGAAAATGTACTCCGACCTGCTCGTCCCCTTCAGCGACAACACCGCCACGGCCCCGCACGGCTCTTTCAACGTCGCCGTCGGCAAGACGACGTCCCTGGACGCCACCGACCAGTCCGCCCAGTGGAACTACAACGCCAACAAGTGGGACTACTGGTACGAGTTCGTGATCAACGAACCCAGCGCGGACGGAAACTACACGGTTTATCTGAATTCCTTCGTGGAAGAGCAGTTCCCCGAAAGGACCATCAGCACCGTCGGCCTGTACTTCGAGATCGAGCACTTCGGTGCCCGGAAGGCCCTGTCCGAGGCAGCGCCGCAGCCCAAGACCGTCACGTCATCCTTCACCCCCAGCGACTTTTCGTTCAGCGACCATTCCGCCAGTAAGAAGAAGGACAATATCAATGTGACCTTCAACGACTCGGACAAGGAAGGCAATTACATCGAGGCCGGATACAACTCATGGTTCTTTGGCACCATTTATCACAACGGCTCGGTCACCATAACACCCGATACCGGCTACAACATCTCGAACATCGAGATCACTTATCGGAGCGGCTACACGGGCGGCAATGTCTCGGCATCTCGCGGTTCGTTCTCCAAGAACGGCACGACAGGCACATGGAGCGGAGAACTTTCCGACGAAAGTGTCACGCTGACCTTTCAACGGACGAACAACAATGCCTATGCCCAGATCGAGTCCATCAAGGTTACTACGAAATCTTTCTAATTGAATATATAAGTACTTTTTCCGGGAGGCCGGCCGCCGTGAGGTTGCCGGCCTCCAATCATCGGAAAGACCGTGGATATTTGCATCTTAAAAAAAATAAACCTATCTTTGCAGTATGAAATGGCCTCCCATTTCGTAGTCTTTTTCCAGTGCCTGCCACAGGGTGGGCAAGGGCGAAGCCGTAAAAGGCCTTCCATTTCCGGAATTAACTAAATACAATACAAAACTATGCGTAAGTTACTTGCTATCTGCGCTGCCCTGATCCTCGGGGCGAGTGTGCTGTCCGCCCAGGAATTCAATCCTACCGGCAGATGGTATGTCTCCCTCCAGGGCGGTCCCATGTACCAGTCCTCTGAGAACACCTTCGCCTATCGCTGGGAAAAGGTGGGCAACAAGCTCTTCACCTACACGGCTGCCGCCGCCGCAGGGTACGACTTCAACGAAACTTGGGGGCTCCGTGGCTCCGTCAGCTTCGGCCAGAACCGCAGCGCCGCCAACTACAAGCAGTCCCACAACATGTTCTATCCCTATGACTTCAAGAACATCAGCGGCTTCTGCGACGTCGTTCTGAACTTCAACGGCCTGAACGCCATCGAGCGCGGCTTCGCACCCAAGCTCTACGGCGGTCTCGGCCTCGCCCACACCTTCGGTTTCACCAAGCCCACCGGTTATGGCGAGCCGCGCACCGTCGCCTGGCAGAAGGAGGAGAAATTCCATCCTTGGCAGCACGTCCGCGAGAAGAACACCGTGTTCGGCTTCCGCGCCGGCGCCATCGCCGAGTATAACTTCAAGGGCGGTTTCGGCATCTTCGCCGACCTCTGCGGCGAGGCCTACACCGACTGGTTCAACGGTCTGGAACCCGATGAGATCGACCACACCGCCGGTACCGGTTATGCCGGTTTCCCGTTCGACCTCCGCGCTTCCCTGAGCCTGGGCGTCCTCTATCGTTTTCGCTAAACCAAAAAACACAATAACCCGATGAAAAAGATTTTCATTACCCTCAGCATCGCGCTGGCCGCGAGCATTTCCGCCTTCGCGCAGAACGACGGAAACAACTACTGGTTCGTCGGCATCGGCGGCGGTATGAACTTCACCCACGACGGTCAGAAGTATGAGAACCGCGAGAACTCCCATCACGGCGCCGGCACCGCCCTCGACGTGTATGTCGGTAAGTGGTTCAACGATTTCGCCGGTTTCCGCGCCGGCTACCAGGGCCTCGGCACTTCCAACAAGTACATCGACTACGGCAGAAACCGCTTCGACTATGGCCACGTTGACGTCCTCTTCGGCGTCCGCGACTGGTTCATTCCTTACATCCACGCCGGTGTTCTCAACATCGACAAGGTCGGTGCCGCCGGTGGTGTCGGTATCATGACCCCCATCCGCATCGCCAAGCGCGTCGCGATCGTCCCTGACCTCAAGGCCATGGCCCACACCAACCGCCTGTTCGAAGGTGGCCGCCGCAGCATGGCTTACACCCTCACCGGCACCCTCGGCCTCGCGATCAACATCGCCCGTCCGAAGCCCGTCGTCGAGCGCGTCGAAGTTCCCAAGGAGGTCATCCGCTACAAGACCGACACCGTCGTCGTGGAGAAGGTCCGCATCGACACCGTGTATGTCCAGCGTGACATCGACGACATCAACAAGATCCTGGGCGACGTCGTCCTGTTCGACTTCGACTCCTACAAGCTCACCGACGAGGCCATCCCGGTGCTGAACCAGGTCGCCGACATCCTCAAGCGTCATCCGAACGCTGACATCGTTGTGGAAGGCCACACCGACAGCGTGGGTTCCGAGGCTTACAACCAGACCCTCTCCGAGAACCGCGCCAACTCCGTGATCACCTACCTGAAGAACCAGGGCGTGACCTGCGGTCTGACCGGCGTCGGCTTCGGCAAGTCCCGTCCTGTCACGGACAACTCGACCGCCGAGCTCCGTCACCAGAACCGTCGTATCGAGTTCCGCCTGAAATAAGCGTATATTCGTACTCGATTAGTAATCAAGGTCTTGTCCGATAAGGAATTATTGGGCAAGACCTTTTTGATACGATGAAGGGAAAGCGCACAAAAGGCATCGACGTCATGAAGGTCCTGATGGCCTTCGTGGTGGTGTCCATCCATACGACCTCCTGGCCGCTCCTGGGCCTGAAGGAGGTGGCGGTTCCGTTCTTCTTCATCGTCTCCGGATACTTCCTCTGCCGGAAGCTGACCGGTGACCGCAAGGCGGATCTCGGCATCATCCGGGAATGGGTCTTCAAGATCCTGAAACTGTATCTCATCTGGACGGCCGTCTACCTGCCGTTCACGGTATACGGGTTCCTGCAGGACGGCCTGAGCCTGAAACAGAGCCTGATGCTCTTCGTGCGCAACCTGCTGTTCGTCGGCGAGAACTTTATGAGCTGGCCGCTCTGGTACCTGCTGGCGATGATCTGGAGCGGCGTTCTCGCCTACCTCCTCCGGGCCTTGAAAGCTCCGGTCTGGGTGATGCTGATCATCGGCGCCTGCCTCGCAGCCATCCCCCACTATCTGGGCGGAAACGCCCTCTTCTGCAAGGTGTTCAAGGGAGCGGACAACCTGGTCTTCACCGGTCCGTTCTACATCGCCTTGGGCGGACTGCTCAAACGCTACCATTTCCAGCTTCCCCTCTGGGCAGGCATCCTCGTCACGGTCGCCGGGCTTGCAGGGATGCAATTCACGATGTTCGCGCTCCCGATCGCGGCCGCAGACTTCTTCCTGCTGGCCCGGGAGCTGCCGATGCGCTTCGTTTCCGAAGAACTGTCGAAGACCTTCCGCGACGTCAGCGAGACCATCTACCTCGTGCATATGATTTTCGCGGGCATCCTGATGCTCGTGTTCGGACTGGACAAAGGCGCTTTGCTGTTCGGCCTGACTTCCCTCTTCTCGGCCACTGCCGCCTATATGCGCTATAAATGGAACAACCGTTGAGACAAGTCGTCTTCATATCCTACGCCAACGAGGCGATGGCCTTTTCGCTGAAGCGAATCGGCCGGCAGGCGCGCAAGCTGAGCATCTTCGACGAGGTGATCCTGTATACCCCGGCGGACGTACCGGAATACGTCCGGAAATCGCCGCTCTTCGCCTGCCCGCGGGGGGCGGGCTACTGGAGCTGGAAACCGGCGCTCATCTACGAGACCCTGCAAAAGTACGACGAGGGAACGGTGGTCGTGTATGTCGATGCGGGATGCACATTGAGAAAGAGTTCCGAATGGGCCCGACTGCTCGGCAAGATGGAGGAATACGACACCATCTGCTTCCAGTACGCCGAACCGCAGCCACAGTGGGCACGCTGGGGCGCAGGTTCGTCCAAGATCAAGCACTGGACCAAGAAAGCCACGCTGGACTTCGTCCAAGACTATTTCCACAACCCCGAGGCCGGTGAATTATGCCAGATCATGGGCGGAATCCTGTTTATGAAAGGGAAGAGGAATGCCGTGCTGGAAACGTGGAAAGAGCTGATGTTCAGCCATCCGGACCTGATCATGGACCCGACGGCGGACGAACTCAAAGACCAATATCCCTGGTTCGCCGGACATCGGCACGACCAGGCCATCCTGACGCCTCTGGCGGCCTCGGACCCGCAGACGCTCGTCCTGCCGGAGGTGAGCGAAGCCTATCGGCCCGACTCCTTTGTCTGGGCTTCGCGCATACGCGCGCGTAATGTGCGCGAGTATATTCCCATCCAGGTCAAGCATTACCTCCGGATCTGGCTGGGAGACGGACTTTTCGAACGCATCAAACGCGTTTTCAAATGAAACTATCGATCATCACCATCAACTGGAACAACCGGGAAGGGCTGAGAGCCACCATGGAGAATGTCCTGGGGCAGTCCGCCCGCGACCAGTTCGAATATGTCGTCGTCGACGGCGGCGCACCGGACGGGAGCGGAGAGATGCTCACGTCCGAGTACGCCGGAAGGCTGGACAAATGGACCAGCCAGCCCATCAAACCCATCTATCGCAAGATGAACATGGGCGTGGAGATGGCCACCGGCGACTACCTGCTGTTCCTGAACTCCGGCGACGCCCTGAATGACGCCGACGTGGTCCGGGACGTCCTCCCGCACCTGGACGGCACCCACGACCTGGTCATCGGCACCATCATGGAAGGCAAGCGCCGCACCCGGGTGCCGGACGACATCACCTACCTGTGGATGTACAAGGCCAGCATTCCGCACAACGGGGCCTTCATCAAGCGGGAACTCCTCGTCAAGCACCCTTACGACGAGAATCTCACCATCGTATCCGACTGGAAATTCTTCCTCCAGGCCCTCATCCTGGACAACTGCTCCTACAAGCTCATCGACCGGGACATCGCCTATTTCGACCAGACTGGCATCAGTTCCACCCGGCCGCTGCAGGTCGAGGAGGAACGCCGCAAGGTGCTGGATGACCTGGTCCCGGCCCGGATCAACGACGACTACCTGCAGTTTACCAAGGGGCAGGGCTACAAGAACACGGACTACGACCGCTTCTACATCAAGCTCCGGAAATACAAGTACGGCAAATGGCTGTACAACCTCAACGTCCTGACGATGCGCTTCATCGCCCTCTTCCGCAAGGGCGCCCGGTTCGCCCGGGAGTACAAAACGATCAAGTAGATGGACCAGAAGAAATCCGACAACACCCGAAGGCTGGCGCGGAATACGCTGATGCTGTATTTCCGCTCCATCTTCTGCCTGGTCGTCTCCCTGTGGACCAGCCGCCTGTTCCTGCATGCGCTGGGCGTGGACGACTACGGCATCAACAACGTCGTGGGCGGCTTCGCGTCGATGTTCACCCTGGTCACGGGCGCGCTGTCGACGGCCATCAGCCGGTTCTTCACCTTCGAGCTGGGCACCGGGAACGTCAAGAAGCAGAAGCAGGTCTTCTCCATCTCGGTGACCCTGATGATCGTGTTCTCGATGATCATCCTGCTGCTGGCGCTCACCTTCGGCGACTGGTTCCTGGGGACGAAGCTGAACATCCCGGACGGCCGCGAGACGGCCGCGCACTGGGCCTTCCACTGCTCGATCATCTCCGTGATGACGAGCCTCATTGTCTCGCCGTTCAATTCCGCGATCATCGCGCACGAACGGATGGGCATCTACTCGGTCATCAGCATCGTGGAGGCGATCATGCGCCTGGGACTGGCCCTGTTCATGACCTATGCGGCCTACTCGATGGACCGGCTCATGCTCTACACCCTGGTATGGACCGCCATGGCCATCTCCTTGCGGGTCTTCGCCATGGGATACGCCATGTATCACTTCGAGGAGACCCGATACCGGCCGTATTTCGAGAAGAATCTCTTCAAGGAGCTGTTCAGCTACGCGGGCTGGAACTTCATCTCGTCCGTGTCCGGCACTTTGAGCGGCCAGGGCGTGAACATGCTCATCAACATCTTCTACGGCGCTGCCGTCAACGCGGCCCGCGGCCTGTCCGACACCGTCCAGCGGTCGGTGTCGATGTTCGTGAACAACTTCACCATCGCCCTGACCCCGCAGATCACCAAGGCGTATGCGGCGAAAGACATGGCCTATGTGAAATATCTCACTTACCGAGGTTCGCGCTTCGCCTATTACATCATGTTCCTGATCTCCCTGCCGGTCGTGCTGGAGACGGAGTTCGTGTTCACCTTCTGGCTGACGGACGTGCCCGAGCATGCCGTCAACTTCAACCGGCTGGCGCTCATCGTCTGCTCCTCCGGCCTGTTCTACACGATCTTCTCCAACGTCCAGAACGCCTCCGGCAACATCCGGAACCTGCGGCTCATCCAGAGCCTGGTCACCCTGATGGAGTTCCCGGTGTCTTGGGTCCTACTGAAGATTGGGACACCACCGGAAGTGATTTACATTGTCATCTTCGGAGCGGTCCTTGTTAACGGTATGGTCACGCATTCCTTTGTGAGCAAGACTATGGGGTACACGACCGCCGAGGTCTTCCGGGAAGTTTATATCCCCGAAATGAAGGTGATTGTCTGCTCGACCATCCTTCCGCTCATCTGCGTCCTGGTGTTCCCCTATAGTTGGTGGCGGTTCCTCCTGACCTGCACCCTGTGCGTGCTGTGCACGGTCCCGTCCGTCCTGTACCTGGGTTGCAATGCGTCCGAGCGGGTTTATATCTATAACGCCTTGAAAGGCATCCTCAACAAGGTGTTCCCCAAGAAGAGCTGATGACGACGGGCATTCTCATACTGAACTTCAACCATGCGGCCGCCACGGTGAACTGCATCGAAAGCATCGAGCAGTTCAACACGGCGCCCGTCAAGTACATCGTCGTGGACAACGGCTCGACGAAGGAAGGGACGGTGGAGACGCTGGACTCCTGGTTCCGGGAATGCTTCACGGACGACTATGTCTCCTGTATGGCCGACCAAATGCCGGACGGGCCGCTTCCCCGGGTCACGTTCGTGCGCAACCCCGTGAACGGCGGGTATGCCGTAGGCAACAACATCGGCCTGGAGCAGGCCTATAAGGACCCGGAAATCACCGACATCCTCCTGCTCAACAACGACATCCTCTTTATCGAGGACATCATCCCGACCCTGAAGGCCGATGCGGACGCCGCGGAGAAATGCGGGCTCATCACCCCGCTGCTGTACACCAAAGGTTGCAAGGAACTCGACGACTGCTGCGCCCGGAAGTTCATCGGCAACTGGAACTTGATGGTCCCGTTCCTGCTGCACCGGAGGAACTGGCACGGATGGATTTCCAAGAGCATCCGGAAGCAGAAGTACCTGACCCTGCATCCCGAACTCCTGGACCGGACGGAGCCGTTCCCGATCGACTTTCCCAGCGGTTCCTGCATGTTCATCCCCAAGGAATCGATACGGGAGGCGGGCGGTTTCGACCCAGACACGTTCCTCTACTACGAGGAAGTCATCCTATACAAGCGGCTGAAGGCCGTCGGCTGCCAGAGTTACTGCGACCCCCGGTTGCGCGTCCACCATCTGGGCGGCAGCAGCACCAAGATGTCGGCCAAGGCCTTCCTGCAGAAGTGCAACCTGGAAAGCGCGGACGTTTACTTCCGCAAATACGGAAACTGCACGCCGGCCCAGAAACTCGTCTGGAGCCTGACCCGGGCCGCCTGGCGGTTCCGGCTGAAGATGAAGCAGCGGGTGCAGAACAAAACCAAGAAATAAACCATGATGAAAGTCGCCGTCCTCATGACCGTTTTCAACCGGAAGGCCAAGACGCTCCGCTGTCTGGAGTCCCTTGCCGGCACCCTGCAGCCGTACGCGGATTCCGTGACGGCGACCGTCTTCCTCACGGACGACGGATGCTCCGACGGAACGGCGGACGCCGTCCGCGAAAGGGCTTTCCCCTTTGACATCCGCATCCTTCCCGGGGACGGGAGCCTCTTCTGGAACGGCGGGATGATCCAGTCCTGGAACGCCGCCATCGCCGAGGGGGGCTGGGACGGCTACCTCTGGCTGAACGACGACATCGAAATCCTCCCGGAATTCTGGGGTGACCTCGTCGCGGCCGACCGCTTCTCGCGGGAGACCTACGGGAAAGGCGGCATCTATGCAGGGTCCACGAAGGACGCCGACACCGGGAAGTTCACCTACGGGGGCTTCGTCTACACCAACAAACTGACCCTGAAGGACAAGTTCATCCTGCCCGACGAAAAGTCCTTCCAGAAGTGCGAGGCCGCCCACGGCAACATCACCTACGTCTCGGACGAGGTGGTGAAGTCCCAGGGCGTCTTCTGCGAGGAATACTATCACGGCGGGACCGACCACGACTACACCTACCTGGCCCACAAGGCCGGGTTCCCGGTGCTGGTCCTCCCCCATTACTCCGCCTCCTGCCGGAACGACCATCCCAAGGACGGCGGGCGGCAGCGCTTCTTCGAACTTCCCCTGAAGGAAAGGCTGAAGGCGCTGGACGATCCGCACGGCCTGAACCTCCACAACGCCCTGCTTTTCAGCAAGCGGTGCTTCCCGTGGAGATATCCGGTCATCCTGCTGACCGGCTACCTGAAAGCCATCTTCCCCAAGACGTACTACCGGACTTACCTGCGTCTGAGGGGCGTGAAACGGAAGGATTTCCCTTCCTTCTTGAAGAAAAAAGTATGAGAAAGTTGTTGAATGTCGACGAGTGCAAGGCGATCATGCTGGAGATCCTTGACGCCATCGACCAGTTTTGCCGGGAGAACGGACTCCGCTACTCGCTGTGCGGCGGGACCCTGTTGGGGGCCGTCCGGCATAAAGGATACATCCCCTGGGACGACGATCTGGACCTGCTGATGCCCCGTCCGGACTACGACCGTTTCCGGAAGGAGTTCAACGTGGAGGGTTTCTATGTGAACGACCTCTCCGAACGGGACGACTGCGTGGAGACCTTCGTGAAGGTGTGCAAGTCCGGGACCGTGATGGTGGACCTGAACTTCGGCCGCGAACGGTGGGGCGTCAATGTCGATGTGTTCCCCCTGGACGGCGCACCCTCCGAAGGGCTGGCCGAGCATTATGCAGCCCTGAACGTCCAGCGCGAGAAGGCCTTTCAGATCTGCCCCTACTACAAATCCGTCCAGAAAGGCCGTTTCCCGCTGATGCTGAAATACGCCCTCAAGCGGCTCCGCTACTTCTACCCGGGCTCCTTCAAGAGCCTCAAGAAGAAGGTCGTGGACGCCCAGAAGGCCATCCCCTACGAGACCGCCGAGGTCGTGGGGCCTTACTACTGGGTGGAGAAAACCCGGGCCTTCCTTCCCCGGAAGGTTTATGACGAACTCGGCACCTACCCGTTCGAGGGCAAGGAGTATCCCGCCACCCGGGATTACGATACCGTCCTCAAGGCGCTGTTCGGAGATTATATGCAACTTCCCCCCGTAGAAAAACGCGTGTCTCATCACGCCTACGACTCCTTTATCGAAAATTGACGAACATGAACAAATCATTGACATTCATTCCCTTCGAGCAACTCGAGGATACTTGGAAAGCGATGGAAAAACAGAGAGTATCCCCTTTCATGTACTACGATTATATGCGCTACATCGTCCGGGACGAAAAAAGGAACCCTTTCCATTCGGTCCGAATCGCCTGCATCCAGAACGTGTCATCGCGAGAGATTCTGATGATTGTCCCGCTGGTCTACGTGAAAGGTCCAAAAGCCCACTATAAGATGCTTGGCGACATCGGTGGTTGCGACATCGCCGACGCCTTGTACAAGGACAGTATTTCTGGAGAAGAGAGGGGTGAACTCATCTCCTTCTTCTACAAATCCCTGTCCGGTCGGTTGGAGTTTCGTCGACTCTATGAGAAGTCGCCCCTTTACTTGAACGCGCCGCCCGAGCGGATCGTCTCCGACGAGACCGTTGGCTATGCAGATATTCCCGTTCCCGAGGACTGGGATGGATATCTGGCGTCCCTCTCCGGAAACTCTCGCCATAATCTCACCCGTGCAGTCCGCCGGATGGACCGGGACGGAATCGAGCACCGGCTGGAGGTGTACGGTGGCGACCGGTCCCTCCCGAAAGAGGTCTGGAAGCTCCTGATGAAGACATACTACGCCCGCTTCCACGCCAAATACAAGAGAGGTGTTTTCTCCGATGAGACAAAGGGAGGCATCTTTGTGCAGGTGCTCAAATACATCCATTATAGGACTTACAAGAAACTGTGGTTCTACACCAAGCACGATTCCCATTCCATCCCTGAACTGGCTAACGCGCGCACTTATGTCCTCTGGAACGGGGACGACATGATCGCCTTCGCCTGCGGTTTCCTGACCCACGACCAGAGCATCTGCTCATATCCGCGCCTTGCCATCAACGAGAAATACAACTACTATACGCCCGGATGCGTCATGCTCGCCGAAATCCTCCAGCTCTATATGCAAAGGGGTGTGACGAAGCACCTGGACCTGAGCCGCGGCGACGAAGCGTACAAGTTCAAAATGGGAGCCGTCGCCTACTGCACCCACGACATCGTCCTGAAGTGAAAACCGTTCCCATCCTCTTCACCTTCGACCAGAGCCTGGTGATGCCGGCTGGGGTGTGTCTGACTTCGCTGCTGGAAAGCGCTGAGCCGGACACGTTCTATGACATCTTCATCCTCCACGGTCCCGGATGCGATTTCTCCACCCTGAACAGGCTCAAGGAGCGATTCTCCAACTTCCGGCTCACCCTCCGGGAGGTCAAAGGGGAATTCGTGGGGGCCTACGAGATCCGCGGCATCCCGGAGACGGCCTACTATCGCCTCCTTTCTCCCGAGATCATTCCCGAGTATGACAAACTGCTCTATTCGGACGTGGACGTGATCGTCCGGGAGGACCTGGCCAAGTACTATGACATCGACCTGGGCGACAACTATTTCGCGGCGGTGGACAACTGCTCGCGGCTGCGTCCGGCAGTCCAGGAGTACATCTCGACCTTGGGCATCGACTGGCGGGACAACTACTACTATTCCGGGAACCTGGTCATCAACTCGGCGCAAATCCGCAAAGACGGGATGATTGCCAAGTTCCGCGAGCTGGGGAAAAACGAATACAACCAGCAGGATATGGACATCATCAACATCGCCTGCAACAAGCGGTTCTTCCCCCTCGGCCCGGTGTTTTGCATGACCGTCCAATTGTATTCCCTCATCGTGAACCGGCGGGCCGAGATGGACGCCATCTACGGAGCCAGTGCGCTGGATGACGCACTCGACCACGGACTCGTGCACTTCAACGGGATGAAACCCTGGAAGGGCGCTTGCCCAAATATGGACATTTGGTGGACAACCTATCGTCGGAGCCAATTCTTCGACGAGGCCTTCTGCCAGCGGTTCTGGGACGGCCAGATGACCCTCCTGGAACGCCTCCCCCTCCTCAAGCGCATCAAGATGTTGCTGCGTTACCCCATCGACAGAAAAAAGTTCAAGAAATGAAAGAAATCTCCCCCGCCGACTTCCGCATCCATATGATGGACATCCTGGCGGATATGCAGCGCTTCTGCGATGAGAAGGGGCTGCGTTATTACCTGGCCTACGGGTCATTGCTCGGCGCCATTCGCCACAAGGGATACATCCCCTGGGACGACGACATCGACATCTGGATGCCCCGCCCGGACTACGAGCGGTTCTGCAAGGAGTACGACCACCCCTATTACAAGGTTATGTCTTGCTGGACCGACAAGAATTATCCGCTGGATTTCCCGAAGGTCCATGACATCCGGACCGTGGTGGAGGAAGAAGGCGGCGACGGTGACTGGGGCGTGTTCGTGGACATCTTCATCCTGGACGGCATCCACTCCCCCGAGGAGGGTGTCAAGATGATGAAGAAGGTCGCATTCTACCGGTCGATGGCCGCGAACCAGCGGTTCACCCGCAAATTCAAGATCGGCCGGAGCACCGGCTTCAAGAAGAGCGTGATGGCCCTTCTGGGCAAGATTGTCCATCCCTTCATCTCCCTGCAGAAGATCCTGCAGGCCGAAGACAAGTACATTGCCACCAACGATTACGATTCCTGCGCCTATGCGTCCTCGCTGGTGGACTACAAGTATCAGGTCTTTGTCCCGAAAGAGGCCCTGGAGCCCTTCGTGATGATGCCTTTCGAGGACCGACAGTTCCGTTGCCCGGCGGACTCGGACAAGGCGCTGACCGTGACCTTCGGTCCGAACTATATGACCCCTCCGCCGCCGGAAAAGCGCTATTCCGTGCACGCAAGTAAAGCCTATTGGAAATAATACATCTCTCTCCCCATGAAATTCTTATTTGATTTGGACGGGACCATCACTTCCCAGGAGACGCTGCCCATCATTGCCAGACTGGGCGGGGTGTCCGACCGGATCGACGGCCTGACCAAGGAAACGATCCAAGGGAACGTTCCGTTCATCGAAAGCTTCATCCAGCGGGTGACCATCCTCAAGGACATCTCCGTGAAAGCCATCTCCGACCGCCTGGCAGAGGTGCCGCTTTACGAGGAGGTTTTCCGCTTCATCCAGGAACACAAGGAAGACTGCATCGTCGTCACCGGCAACCTCTATTGCTGGTGCGAGGGGCTTTTCAACGTCATCGGCTGCCGCTATTGTTGCTCCGATGCGCTTGTCGAAAATGACAAGGTTGTCAAGATCAAGTCCATCCTCCGGAAGGAGACTGTCGTCGACGAACTCAAGGCCCAGGGCGAAAAGGTCGTTTTCGTCGGAGACGGGAACAACGACATGGAGGCGATGCGCCACGCGGACATTTCCATCGCCGCCGGCCTCACCCATCATCCCGCCCGCAGCCTCTATTCTATCACCGATTACATGGTTTTCAATCAATCCGCCCTATGCCGACTCCTAAATCAGTTGTCATAAGTTCCGCCGGCATCGGCTCCCGTCTGGGACTGGGACTTACCAAAGCGCTGCTTCAAATCAATGGCAGGTCGCTGATTTCCTGGCAGTTGGAACTGTTCAAGGATGTGAAGGACCTCCGGATCGTCGTCGGCTTCCAGGCCAACGACATCATCGAGGAAGTGCTCAAATACCGCAGCGACGCCATTTTCGTCTTCAACCACCTGTACTTCGAGACCAAGACCGGCGCCAGCTTCTATCTGGGCGCCAAGGACGCCGGGGAGGAGATCATCGAATGGGACGGCGACCTGCTGGTCCATCCGGACGATGTGAAGACCATCCTCAACACCCCCGGCGAGTTCATCTGCTACTCCGACATCACCAGCGAAGACGCCGTCTACTGCAAGACCGACGAGCAGGGCAACGTCCTTGCCTTCTCCCGCGAGAATGGCGACTACGAGTGGACCGGCCCCGCCTGCATCAAGAAAGAGCACCTGACCTACTCCTCGAACAATGTCTTCAACATCTTCGAGCGCGTCCTGCCGATGAAAGGCATCAAGGTCAGGGCCTATGACATCGACACTTACAGCGACTACAAGCGGGTGTCGGAAATAACAAAGAACTGGTAGTCAATGCCTATTACCGTTACATCTCCCCTCCTCCCCGACCTGGACAAGTTCAACGAACTGCTCGGGCAGATCTGGGACAGCAAATGGATCACCAACAACGGGTCCTTCCACAAGAAGCTGGAAGCGGCCCTTTGCGAATACCTCAAGGTCCCTTACATCAGCCTGTTCACGAACGGGACGCTGCCGCTGCTTACGGCACTGCAGGCCCTGCGGATCACGGGCGAGGTCATCACGACGCCCTACAGTTTTGTGGCGACGACCCACTCCATCTGGTGGAACGGATGCCGGCCGGTGTTCGTGGACATCGACCCGGCCACCGGCAACATCGACCCGGACCGCATCGAGGCGGCCATCACCCCCAAGACGACGGCCATCATGCCGGTGCACGTCTACGGGAAGCCGTGCGACACGAAGCGGATCCAGGAGATTGCCGACAAATACGGGCTGAAAGTCATCTATGACGCGGCGCACGCGTTCGGTGTCGAAGTAAATGGAGAGAGCATCCTCAACGCAGGCGACCTCTCCACCCTCAGCTTCCACGCGACCAAGGTCTTCAACACCATCGAAGGCGGCGCGATGGTCATGCACGACGCCGAGACGAAGAAGCGGATCGACTACCTGAAGAACTTCGGCTTCGCCAACGAGGTCGAGGTCGTCGGCCCCGGCATCAACAGCAAGATGGACGAAGTCCGCTCGGCCTACGGCCTGCTGAACCTGAAGCAGGTGGATGCGGCCATCGAGGCCCGCCACCAGGTCGCCATCCGGTACCGGGAAGCCCTGAGGGATGTCGAAGGCATCACCTTCTTCGACGACATGCCCGGCGTCCGCCACAACTATTCCTACTTCCCCATCTTCGTGGATGCGGAGAAATACGGCATGACACGGGACGAACTCTATTTCAAGATGAAAGAGAACGGCGTGCTCGGCCGCCGGTATTTCTATCCGCTCATCAGCGAATTCAGCACCTATCGCGGACTGCCCAGCGCCGCGAAGGAGAACCTGCCGCAGGCGCACAAGATGGCGGACAGCGTCATCTGCCTGCCGATGCACCATGCGCTGAGCGAAGAGGACCTTCATCTAACAATCGAGCAAATCCGCGGATAGTGCAGACAGCCGTCCTGAATAAACAGCGGGAAAGCAATCTGGAATTGTTCCGGATTGTCACGATGCTGTGGATTGTCGCCCATCACTATGTCGTCAACTCCGGTGTCTGGGATGCAATTCAGGCGGACCCAACTTCTTCCAGTTCGCTGTTTTATTTCTTGTTCGGGATGTGGGGGAAAACGGGCATCAACTGCTTCGTCCTCATTACGGGATGGTTCATGTGCACATCCCGGATTACATTCCGGAAGTTTTTGAAACTGCTGCTGGAAATTGAGTTTTACAAAGTCATCATCGGTGTCATCTTTCTTTTGACGGGCAAGGAGACTTTTTCTTCCGAGTGGCTCCTAGGATTGCTGCCCGTGCGCGAAATCAGAGACGGGTTCATTTCCTGTTTTCTGGTATTCTACCTGTTCATCCCCTTCTTGAACATCTTGATCCGGAACATGGACCGGAAACTCCATTTGGCTTTGATCGGTTTGCTGCTGTCCATTTATACCGTCCTGGGCACCATCCCGCTTTTCAGCGTAAAGATGAACTACGCCTCCTGGTTCTGTACGCTCTATGTGATCGCCTCGTATATGAGGCTCTATGATTTCCCGCTCAAAAACGGCAAGGCTTCTTCCTGGCTCTTGCTCTCATTAGGCGCCATCCTTCTTTCCATGCTTTCCGTATGGGCCATCATTCGGAGCGGGAAGAATGTTTCACCCTACTGGTTCGTCAGTGGCCCAAACAAGGTGATGGCGCTTGTAACAGGCCTCTGCTTGTTCAATTTATTCAGGGCCATCAGGATTCCTTACAGTCCTTTGATCAATACTGTCGCAGCAACGACTTTCGGTGTGCTTCTCATCCATGCCAATAGCGATGCCATGCGCCGGTGGTTATGGTTTGACCTGCTTGACAATGCCGGACATATCACTTGTCATCTGTATCCTCTGCGCGCCGGATTGATCATTCTTCTTGTATTCACGGCCTGCTCAATATTAGACTGGCTACGAATCATCCTGCTTGAAACGCCCCTGTTCGCCTTTTTGGACAAGCGTTGTTTTCAAAAGGTGAAGTAATCCCGCATAAACCGTCGAAAGTCCAATGAAAAAGAACATACTCGTCTTTCCGTGCGGATCCGAAATCGGGCTCAACATCCATGGCTCGGTCCGGTACTCCACGCATTTCCACCTCATCGGCGGGAATTCCGTGGAAGACCATGGTGCGTTTGTGTACGAAGACTACATCCCTTCCATCCCTTTTGTCAACGATCCCGACTTCATCCCCACCCTCCGGAAAATCGTCCGGGAAAGAAAGATCGACGCCATCTATCCGGCCATGGACTCCGTCATCACGGCATTGAAGACCCATGAAGAGGAACTGGGGTGCCGGGTCGTTGCGTCCCCCCGGGAGACCACGGAGATCTGTCTGTCCAAATCGAAGACGTATCGCGCCCTGGACGGCGTCATCCGGATTCCCGCGCAGTATGGTCCCGACTCACGGCCGCCTTTCCCGGTTTTCCTGAAGCCCGATGTCGGATACGGGGCCAAGAATACGGCCGTCGTCCATGACGAAGATTCGTTGCGCAGCATCCTTTCCACCCGCAACGACCTGCTGGTCTTGGAGTATCTTCCCGGGGAAGAGTATACTGTGGACTGCTTTACGGACAGACACGGCAAGTTGCTCTATGCCGCCGCGCGGGAACGCCATCGGATCAAGGATGGAATCAGTGTCAATACATCCTTCTGCCGAGACCAGGAAGAATTCATCGCCCTCGCCGACCGCATCAATCGGCGCATCCGCTTCCGTGGGGCCTGGTTCTACCAGGTGAAGAGGGACAAGAATGGAGAGCTGTGTCTACTGGAGATCGCCTCCCGGCTGGGCGGTTCGTCCCTGCTCTCGCGCGCCGTCGGGGTCAACCTGGCCTTGATGACGCTTTTCGACGCCTTCGACGTCGATGTCGCGCCGCAGGTCAACGCCGGCTACCGGGTCGTCCTGGATCGCGCGCTGGAGAACCGGTACCGGTGCGAGGGGCTGCATTACTCGACGGTCTATGTCGATTACGACGACTGCCTCATCCTGGACAAGAAAACCGTCAACGTCCAGCTCGTCGGCTTCCTCTATGAGTGCCTGAACAGCGGGAAGCGGCTGGTCCTGCTGACCAAACACATCGGCGACCTGGAGGGCGAATTGAAGGCCTTCCGGCTCGACCAGCTCTTCGACGAGATCATCCACATCCCGGATAACGCGGAAAAGAGCGGGTACATCCAGGACAAAGACGCCATCTTCATCGACGATTCTTTCGCGGAAAGGCAGAAGATCAAAGAACGAATCGGGCTCCCCGTCTTCGGCCCGGAAATGGTTGACGTCCTGTCATGAGAATCTCTGAATTGATCAATTCCGAAAGGGACCTGGCCCGGTTGTCGACCTTTATCCGGGAGAACGAGCATCTGCTTCCGGATCCCCTCTCCCTTCACGTCGACACGGACGCCTATTGCTTCAAGCTGCTGAGCCTGGGGCGCGTCTTCGTCGCGGAGGAGGGCGACGAGATCTGCGGGGTGATGATGGGTTATATCAACGACTTCGCCGGCCATGTCGCCCATATGCAAGTCCTGATCGTCAACGGCCGCTTCCAAGGCAGGGGGCTCGGGAAGAAACTGGTCCTGCATTTCCTGGCCGAAGCCGGGAAAGCCGGGATGAAAGAGGCCGAACTGACCTGCGACGCCTCCAACGAAAAGGCCGCGTCGCTCTACCGGAAAATCGGATTCCTTCCCTCCCCCGTCGTCCATCCGAACAAAGAGAAACGCTATTTTGTTTACGAGATCCATGATTGACATCCAATCCGTCCAAAAGCGGCTGCTGGACATGGCCGAATGCGTCTGTTCCATTCTCGAGGGCCATTCCATCCCGTATGTCATCACCTACGGCACGCTGCTGGGCGCCGTCCGCCACCAAGGGTTCATCCCCTGGGACGACGACTTTGACATCTACCTTTTCGACGACACCTACGACCAGGCCGTCGCCGCGCTGGCCGCGGAGCTGCCCGCCAACCTCTTCCTCGAGAACGAGGACAGCGAGCCGCTCTACTTCCATGGCTGGGCGCACGTGAAAGACTTGTACAGCACCGTCATCTGCTCCCAGTTCCCGCAGGACAGCCTGTATCGGCACCATGGCCTGAGCATCGACCTGTACAAAGCGACCCGGATTCCGAGAGAGAGCCTGAAACTCTTCCAAGCCCGGGAAAGAATCAATTATTTCCAAAGGAAACTCCGGCACGGGCTGATCTCGAAGCAGGACTATGCCCTCCGGGCGGAAGACGCGGTCCAGGAGGTCGCCCGGGAACAGGAGAAGGCCATCCAGAACCCTGCGGACGTCATTTACGGGTTCATGTCCTTGGACGGGGATTATCTCGAGGTCGCGGAAGTGTTCCCGACCCGGGCGTACAATTTTGAAGGCCATTCCTTCCAAGGTCCCCGGGAGTACGACGCCTTCCTGAGGAGATGCTACGGAGACTACATGTCCCTGCCGCCCGTCGAAAAGAGAGTCCCGCATTATTCAGAAGTCCATTTTTCCGATCCGAATGAACAACTGTGACATCATCGTCTCCGTCCGGTGCATCGTCTTCAACCACGAGCCCTATCTGCGCCAGTGCCTGGACGGGATTGTCATGCAGCAGACGGACTTCCGCTTCGAGGCCTTTGTCCATGACGACGCCTCCACGGACGGTTCCGCGGACATCATCCGGGAGTATGCCGAAAGGTATCCGGACATCATCAAGCCCTATATCGAGGAGGAGAATCTCTATTCCAAGAAAGACGGCAGCTTCCGGCGGGTCACCTACAGCCCCGAAAACCTCCGGGGGAAATACATCGCCCAGTGCGAAGGGGACGACTACTGGACCGACCCGCTGAAACTCCAGAAACAAGTCGACTACCTGGAGGCCCATCCCGACTGCATGCTCTGCTTCACGAACGCGACCATGCACTGGGAGGACGGGAGCGGGAAGCCCGACCGGCTGTTCGCTCCCAATCTGGAGGAGCGGGACTATGCCGGACCGGAAATGACCGCCGACTGGATCACGCCCACCGCGTCTTTCGTTTTCCGGAGGGACATCCTGGACACGGACTTTTATCATCAGGTCATCGCCCATCCCAAGGTCAGCATCGTCGGGGACATCCCCTTGGTCCTGACCTGCGCCCGTTTCGGGCAGGTGCACGCCCTCCAGGACGTGACCTGCGTCTACCGGAGGCAGGCGAACGGATTCGTCTTGAAGGCCAATTCCCGCAAGCAACTGGCCATGGGCGACTACCGGTACTGCCTGTACAAAGTCTTCGGACGCGAATACCTGGAATCCGCGGTCCACACCTCCCTGTATCGCTACAGGCTGGCCCTGTCGATTGCGAAGCGGGAGCACAATGCCGGGAACATCGCCCGCATTTGCGGCCGGATCGCCCGCGTATACATCTGTCATCCCCGCTATGCGCTGAAAAGGTTCAAGCAGGTCCTTCAGGAAAGGAAAGAGCGCCTGGCTTCCCAATGATCAAAAGAAAATCCCATATGACCATCGCCATCATCATCGCCGGCGGATCCGGCTCCCGGATGGGCCAGGACATTCCGAAACAGTTTCTGAATGTCCATGACAAACCCGTCCTCATCTATACCTTGGAAGGATTCCAGAGACATCCCGGCATCGACGCCATCGAGGTCGTCTGCATCGACGGCTGGCACGAGGTGCTGTGGGCCTATGCCCGGCAGTTCGGCATCGACAAGCTCAAATGGGTCGTGTCCGGCGGCAAGAGCGGCCAGGAGTCCATCCGGAATGGTGTTTTCAACTTGGAAGGCAAGTGCTCGGATGACGACATCATCGTCATCCATGACGGCATCCGGCCGCTTATCGAGCCCAGCGTCCTGACGGATGTCATCGTCAAGTGCAGCCAATACGGCAATGCGGTCACCTCGATGCCGTACAACGAGCAGATTTTCGTCGTCGACGACGAGATTTCGACCACGAAGTACATTCCTCGCGAGACACTCCGCCGTGTCGCCACCCCGCAGGCCTACAAATTCGGAAAACTGGACTGGGCATACCACAAGGCCTTTGAGGAAGAGATCGGCATCTACGGTTCTTCCTATACGAACACGATGATGGTGGAGCTCGGCGAGCGTCTGTATTTCGCCGCCGGCTCCGACAAGAACATCAAGCTCACCACCAAGGACGACATGGAGCTGTTCAAGGCGTACCTGGCGATGGATAACAAAGACGATTACCTGAAATGAAAGAATTGACTCTACAGGAAATCCAGCAGGAGAGCCTCCGGATTCTCCGGCAGGTCCATACCTTCTGTGTCGCGAACGGCATCCGGTATTCCCTCGCCTACGGTACGATGATCGGAGCCGCCCGGCACAAAGGGTTCATTCCCTGGGACAACGACATCGACATCTATATGCCCCGCCCGGATTATGAGCGTTTCTGCAACAGTTTCCGGGCCGACGGACTGGGGATTGTGTCGGAAAAGGACAAGGACTGCCTGATCAATTTCTGCCGGGTCTACGACACGGAAAGGACCGTGGCCAAGGTCCATTTCAAGTCTTCCGAAAACTATGACGGCGGCATCTGGATCGATGTGTTCCCGATGGACGGCGCACCGGACGACTACGACGCGTTCCTGGCCAAGATGAAGCACCTCCGGAAATACTTCGTCAAACAGCTTTATCTGAGGAAATCCCTCGGCGGAATGAAGGCCGTGAAGGAAGCCTTCGGTTTCAAGGAGGCCTGCACGCTGTTCGCCTGCCGGTTCCTCCTCCCGACGAAAGCCTGCCTGAGATACGTCAACAGGAAGTTGCGGGAAGGCGCCCGGGAATTCGAGTTCGGGACAACCGGGCACTGGACGGACTACAGCTGCATCTTCATCGGAGACAACAACTTCCATCTTGTGGAAGAGTGGGACCATATCAAAGAGACGGAGTTTGAAGGAGAGCGTTTCTGTATGCTGGAAGCGTACGACGCCATCCTCCGCCGCCGCTATGGCGACTATATGAAACTCCCCCCGGAAAATGCCCGAGTGCCCAAGGGAAACGACAAATGGTTCTGGAAAAATGAAGCTTGACCCCCTTTATCAAGAAGATCTTCATCTGATCGCCGCCTTCCCGGCTGTTTCTTGGGAGTGCCTGCAGGATTCCTCCATCCTCCTTTCTGGAGCTACCGGAATGATCGGAAGTCTGCTGGTGGACGCCATCTTGTACAAGGATGGCCTGAACTGCAAAGTGATTGCCCTGGGCCGGAACGAAGAAAAGGCCCGGAAGCGTTTCGGACACTGTTGGGACTCCCCCTTCTTCCAATTTGTCGAGTGCGACGTGAACAAGGCGGAGACGATGCCTACTGATATCAAGGCGGACTATGTACTCCACCTGGCCAGCAACACGCATCCAGTCGCCTATGCGACGGATCCCATCGGCACGATCACGGCCAATATCATCGGCACGCAGAACATGCTGGACCTGGCGGTGCGTTGCGGTGCCAAGCGTTTCCTGTTCGCTTCTTCCAACGAAGTTTATGGCGAGAACCGGGGAGACACCGAACTGTTCGACGAGTCCTATTGCGGTTATATCGACTGCAACACTCTGCGCGCCGGCTATCCGGAAAGCAAGCGCTGTGGTGAGGCCCTCTGCCAGGCCTACAAGAAACAGAAAGGGATGGACGTAGTCATCGCCCGGCTCACTCGCTCCTTCGGTCCTACGCTTCAGCTCACCGACACGAAAGCCCTCACCCAGTTCCTGAAGAACGGCCTCAACAAGGAGAACATCGTTCTGAAGAGTGCTGGAACACAGTATTACTCATACACTTACGCCGCCGATGCCGTCACCGGCCTGCTGACCGTCCTTACCAAAGGCGAGAGCGGCGAGGCCTACAACGTGGCGGACCAGTCTTGTGACATCCAGCTCCGCGACCTTGCCAAGATGATTGCAAACCTGTCCGGCACCGAAGTCATCTTCGACCTGCCGAACGAGACGGAAGCGGCCGGCTTCAGCAAGGCCACGAAAGCGAGGCTGGATGGAAGCAAACTGAAAGCGTTGGGATGGGGTATCTCTTATGACCTGAAGGCGGGCATAGAACGGACATTGAAAGGGTTGGAAAACTGACATGATCAAATCGCTTCGACACTTCACTGCATCTTTGATCCCGATCCTGCTTTTCTCCTGCGAGAAATCGTACGGGATCGAGGCGACCTTCGGTACCGAGACCTCCATTTCCATCAGCGTAGGACAAACCGACACCATCTATCGGGAGCAGGGCATACTCCTGGATGAGATGCAACAACGGCATCAGATCTACGACCTGCAGTGCTACAAGGGTGTTTGGAGCATCCATTTCAAGTATGGAAGGAAAGCGCGATTCTCTGAAAACGTTTTCCCTTTCATCCAGGTGGGAGACAATCAACAATGGAC
>Ga0310694_10001305_pt1 | contig 28715 bp, 21 predicted proteins | sample 174DNAGHGhighgp2_FD_203884 | JGI IMG/M metagenome (GOLD analysis project Ga0310694, IMG submission 203884) | Sheep rumen microbial communities from Palmerston North, Manawatu-Wanganui, New Zealand - 1742 DNA GHGhigh gp2 (v2) (version 2) | ecosystem: Host-associated > Mammals > Digestive system...
GCATATATCAAAAATATTTTTTATCTTTGCTTTAATTTTTAAAAATTATATCACTTCCGAGAATAATTAGAAAATGATAAGGATTGTACATATAATACTGATTTGTATGCTGTTTGCACTGCCTAATGCAGCACAAACTGAAGAATTATGCATTGATGGAACATTGTTGTTTCGAGAAGACTTTGGCGGAAATGATGTATATGATCCGGTAATAGGAAGAACTCCTGTATCTGGAATAGGCAGTAAATACAAACAAGATACACTTTCCGGAGGACGTTTAGGTATGTGGCACTATATTATTGCTAAACAAGGATGTTATGATTCCGAATTAAGTTGGCATATTATGGACGACCACACCTATCCTGACGATATAACGCGTGGATATTTCTTTGAAACGAATGGTAAAAGTGGACTACATAATACGATTTTATATCAGAAAGAACTTGCCGGAGTGTGTGAAGGTATGGAATTGTCGTTCTCTACTTATATCGCGAATATAGAAACTGCAAAAAGGTTTAAACAAGTGCCGTTTTACTCTTATTCTTATCCGAGGTTGTCGTTTGTCGTGACTGATGCACGTACGGGGACGCAGTTAGCACGTTATAGCACAGATACAATTAGTCACGACTGGAGTCTGTTTAACACGCCCGATTCCTGGAAATACTCTGCACAATGGCATTTGGAAGGACTTAAGTTTACCATACCGAATGGAACCGATAAAGTAATGCTGTCAATTATAGATAGCCCAACCTCTGGGCAATCAGAAGGTAATGATTTTGCTATAGATGATATAGAAATACATCTATGCACTAAAGCAGAATACCAACTATACGACACCACTGTCTGCGACACATTATTGCCTTATACATGGCAGGGCTTAAAATGGGATAAGGCGGGAACAAAAGGCTTCTTGATTAAAGATATTTCACAAGAAGATAGTGTGTATATTGTCTATTCATTAAACACCTCTAATTGTCCGTTTCCACCCATTACAATTACACAAGACACTACTATTTGCGATACTATCAGCCACTTTGAATGGCATGAAAAAATATTCGATGTCGCTGACATCATACGCGACACGAGTTTCAGTTCGTATGGGTTTGATAGCATTTACTATGTTTTATATGTGGCAACGGAACACTGCTGTCCCTCCTATAAACTGCATTATTTTAGCGTAAGTGATGATCAAAAAGTGCTCTTTGCACCGGGAAATTTACAATATAATGCAACAGAGGGTACGCATCTTTGCGCGGATGGAACGATACAAAAAGGAACTTGGCGTTTTGCGGAACATCAATGGGATTATGTGGGCGAAGACAACGTGAATGTATCTGCTTCATATAGTGGATGGATTGATCTGTTCTGCTGGGGGACTAGTGGGTGGAATAGTGGGGCTATTGCATATCAGCCATGGGCCACCAATATTTATTCAAGCGATTATATAGAGACCACTCCACACGATATGACCGGAGAATATCGCTTTAAAGACTGGGCTGTTTATAACGCGATAGGTAATGATGTACCGGAAAAGTGGCGTACTCTAACAAAAGATGAATTGTACTTTTTGTTATATTACCGCACAAATGCCGACAATTTATACGGAATGGCTGCTATTAACGGAATATATGGGTTAATACTGCTTCCTGACGATTACTCTTTTTCAGCAATGCTACCTGAATTTAAAGCAGAAAAAGACTTAAACAAGGGAAAAAATATTTACACAATAGAAGAATGGCAACGGCTGGAAAAAGCGGGAGCTGTATTCTTACCATGTGCAGGTGTAAGATTTTCTTATCCTTTATTGTATGAAAATTACGGAGTTGGTAACTATTGGAGTTCAACGCAAGAATTCCAGCAAAACGGAGGTGCCAGTGGTATATTATTTGATGTTTATAGCGTGCAAATTAATGGAGGAGGCCATTTAAATGTAGCTTTACCCGTTCGTCCGGTATGGGATGTTCCCAAGAACTATATTCCTACCGAAATAATTGATACTATCGTTTGTGACACATTATTACCTATTATATGGCATGGACATGTGTGGCAAAATGCAGGTGTTGTCAATGATACCTTACAATCTATTTGCGGAACAGATAGTCTTTGTTTGCAATTATCTCTTAAAACACAAATCTGTTGTCAGAGTAGTGTTTTATTAACATACGACACGACCGTGTGCGACACACTATTGCCCTATACTTGGCGAGGAATGGTGTTTGAAAAAGCAGGTGAGAAAAGATGGATAGAAAAGAATACGCGCGACTGCGATAGTATAGAGCATGTTTATACATTGGACACGATTCATTGCGAGCGACTTTATCCTATCATTGTGAATAAATATAATTGGATGTTATTGTTAGATAATGTGACGCTAAGAGAGTTATTCCCGAATCAGGTTGCAACTGGGTATCAGTGGTATAAGAACGAAACTCCAATACCAGGAGCGACCGATGATGACTATTCGGAACAGAATAAGTTGGAGGGCGTATTCCAATTGCGCGTGACATTATCAGAAGAACAGACGATTTGGTCTAATATATTGACGATCAATGAGGATGATGTGGTTCCGGAAGTGCGTAAGCGGATTTACGACACGTATGGTAATTGTGTGCCGGAAGAGCGAATGATGCATGGGATTTATCTAATTCGATATGAACAAGGACCAAAAAGTTGGACTGAAAAAAAACTGATTCCATGAGGCATACATTGGTTGTCATTTTATTTTGGGGCAGCAGCCTTCACTCATTATGCTAACAGATATGCATGGTGGGTTTCCATTGTCGAGGGTGTTATCGTCCATCTTAGTTAGTGAGCGACAAGGTAGAGCGTTCGTTCGTTTGCGCCATTTGACATAGGAGTGAAGGTGGCATATACGATTGCACCATATTCAAAGCCTCGTAAGAGAGATTATCAATGTCGATGCAGTTTGTGAAACTAAAATTCAAAAAAAACAACACATACTTACAACTTTTTTCCAGTTTATGCAACTTTTCAATGGAGAACACAGGCATTTTCATTTTCATATTTCTAAAAATGGAAAGTAATCAAAACAATCAGCGCACCTCAATGAGATGCGCTGATCTGTTGTATCAGCCAAACTTGGCTGATAAATGAATGCATGCTTACTTCTCGTCCTCGACAGCAGCCTGTGCAGCAGCCAAACGGGCGATAGGTACGCGGAACGGTGAGCAGGAAGCGTAGTTCATGCCGACACGGGCGCAGAACTTAACGGAGCTCGGTTCGCCACCGTGCTCGCCGCAGATACCTGTGCGCAATGCCGGACGAACGGCACGACCTTTCTCTACTGCCATCTTGATGAGCTGGCCTACACCGTGCTGGTCAAGAACCTGGAACGGGTCAACCTTCAAGATCTTCTTCTCCAGATAAGCCGGCAAGAACGAAGCAATATCGTCACGGCTGTAACCGAAAGTCATTTGCGTCAGGTCGTTCGTTCCGAATGAGAAGTACTGAGCCTCAGTAGCAATACGGTCTGCGGTCAATGCGGCACGCGGAATCTCGATCATCGTACCAATCTCATACTCTACTTCAATACCATATTCCTCAAATACCTCTTTGGCAACCTTTTGGATAATCTCTTTCTGCTGCTTGAACTCGTACAAGATACCAATCAGCGGAACCATGATCTCAGGCATAGGATCGTGACCTTCCTTCTTCAGCTCGCAAGCGGCGCTCAAGATAGCGCGGGTCTGCATAGCTGTGATCTCCGGGAACGTGATACCCAGACGGCAACCACGGTGACCGAGCATCGGGTTGTTCTCGGCGAGCGATTCTACACGGCGTTGGATCTCCTCAACCGATACGCCCATCTCCTTAGCCATCGTTTGCTGACCTGCCAGATCATGGGGTACGAACTCGTGCAACGGTGGGTCGAGCAGACGGATATTTACAGGCAGTCCATCCATTGCCAACAGGATACCCTTGAAGTCAGCCTTCTGGTACGGCAGCAGTTTAGCCAGTGCTTTCTCGCGACCTTCGCTGTCCTTGGCAAGAATCATCTCACGCATAGCTACGATCTTCTTGTCGTCAAAGAACATGTGCTCGGTACGTGTCAGACCGATACCCTTGGCTCCAAAGGCACGTGCCACTTGTGCATCGTGAGGAGTATCAGCGTTCGTACGAACCTGCAGATGTGTATATTTGTCGCACAGATCCATCAGTGCCTTGAAGTCACCGCTCAACTCGGCAGCCTTGGTAGGAATCTCACCGGCATAAACCTGACCGGTCGAGCCGTTCAGCGAGATATAATCACCCTCCTTATAAGTAACACCCTCGATGGTAACGGTCTTAGCCTTGTAGTCAACCTGGATAGCACCTGCACCCGATACACAGCACTTACCCATACCGCGAGCCACAACGGCTGCGTGTGAGGTCATACCGCCACGTGCAGTCAGGATACCTTCGGCAGCCGACATACCTGCCAGATCCTCCGGTGAAGTCTCGATACGAACCATGATCACCTTGTGACCGTCCTTGTGCCACTCCTGAGCGTCATCTGCGTGGAAAACAATCTGACCGCAGGCAGCACCCGGCGATGCAGGCAGCCCCTGGGTAATAACTTTGGCTTTCTTCAGCGCATCCTTGTCAAATACAGGGTGCAACAACTCATCCAACTTCTGCGGCTCGCAACGCAAGATAGCCTCTTTCTCACTAATCACGCCTTCACGTACCAGATCCATTGCGATCTTCACCATAGCCGTACCGGTACGTTTGCCGTTACGGGTCTGCAGGAACCAGAGCTTACCCTCTTGTACGGTGAACTCCATATCCTGCATGTCGCGGTAGTGATCCTCCAGTTTCTGCTGAATAGTGTTCAGTTCTGCGTAGAGCTCCGGCATAGCCTCTTCCATCGAAGGATACTTGCTTGCACGCTCCTCCTCGCTTATACCCTGCAACTTAGCCCAACGGCGGCTACCCTCAAGGGTGATCTGCTGCGGAGTACGGATACCTGCTACAACGTCCTCGCCCTGGGCATTAACCAGGTACTCGCCGTTGAACAGGTTCTCACCGGTAGCGGCGTCACGGCTGAAGCAAACGCCCGTAGCCGAAGTCTCGCCCATGTTACCGAACACCATTGCCATAACCGATACGGCTGTACCCCACTCGTCAGGTATTCCTTCCATCTTACGGTACAAGATAGCACGCTCGTTCATCCAGCTGCGGAATACAGCGCAGATAGCGCCCCACAATTGCTCAATCGGGTCGTTGGGAAAATCCTTGCCGGTCTGCTCCTTGATAGCAGTCTTGAAGCGGGCTACGAGGAGCTTGAGCTCATCAACGTTCAGGTCTTTGTCCAGTTTGATGTGACGGATCTCCTTTACTTCGTCGATGATCTTCTCAAACGGGTCAATGTCGGTTTTGTTTACCGGCTTCATGCCGAGTACAACATCACCGTACATCTGTACGAAACGACGGTATGAATCATACACGAAATGCGGGTTGTTGGTCTTCTTAACCATACCCTCAGCTACTGTGTCGTTCAATCCGAGGTTAAGGATCGTATCCATCATACCCGGCATGGATGCACGTGCGCCCGAGCGTACAGATACCAACAGCGGGTTCTTCGGATCACCGAACTTGCAGTTCATCAATTTCTCTATGTGCTTAACGGCTGCCAGTACATCGTCGTTCAGGAGTTCCATGATCTTCTCCTGACCTACCTGATAATACTCGTTGCAGACGTCAGTCGTAATGGTGAATCCCGGAGGTACAGGTACACCTACCAGGTTCATCTCGGCGCAGTTGGCACCTTTACCACCCAGTTGCTCGCGCATCTGGGCATTACCTTCGGCCTTACCGTTACCAAAGGTGTAAACGCGTTTTTTGTTGTCCATTGTGTTTTATTTATGTTATTTTGTTGTTTAAATTGTTTCGAATTGATAAGTAATCCGACTGAGAAAAACAGCGGGTAATCACAGTTTGCCTTCGAACAAACCACGATAAAACCCCGATAAAGTCGGACAATTGTTGCATTACCACAAAATTCCGCTACAAAGTTACTGAAAATTTTTGGAATTTCCAAATAATTTGCAAAGAAAAATGACACTTTTTGCAAAGTTGCAGCAAAAAGCACATATTATGACCTAAAAATGATAATAAATTTGCAAAAGTAATTTTTTTTTCGTATATTTGCAGGTTGATTTGCGGACGCGCGGTTTCAGACCTCTGTTTTCCGCCTTTCTAACGGATGTAAAAGCACAATTATGAAGCGACAACTCTTTGCAATTCTATGCAGTACAATGCTGCTCTTGCCTGCCAACCTTTGGGCGTGGGGGCAAGAGGGACACAGGATTATTGCTCAGGTAGCCTATCACTACCTCTCATGCGGCGCGCGCAATAAGGTTGATAAGGTGCTCGGCAAGCACGGCATGGTCTATACTGCCAACTGGCCTGACGAGATCAAGAGCGACACTATCTACCCTAACTCGCACGATTGGCATTTTCAGGATCTGGACGCAGGTATGAGCGATTCGGCTGTTGTCGCTGCATTGACCGATTACCCGAAAGCAGGCGGCAACCTCTTCCGCGCAACAGACAGTATTCGTGCCTTGCTGAAGAATCAGCCCGACAACCGCGATGCATTGGTCTTCCTCGTGCATTTTGCCGGCGACCGCTACTGCCCGATGCACATGGGGCACATGGATGATCTGGGCGGCAACCGTGTGAAAATGAAGTGGTTCGGCAGCAATACCAATCTGCACTCCGTATGGGACAGCAAGATTATCCAATCGCAAGGTTACTCTTATACGGAGTACGCCGACTTCCTGATTGACAAGTACGATAGCGAGCGCAAGGAGTTACTCAACAAGTCGGAAGCAGAAATGGTTCTGGAGAACTACCACCTCACCTCCGGGATCTACGACTACCAAAAGACCTTCGACGGCAACACGTACCACTATATCTACAAGTTCCACCAGCCCATGGAGTGGCAACTATTCAAGGCTGGTGTACGCTTGGCAATGTGGCTGGAAGAGATCTACTAAACATTTGTTTGGCACAATGCGGGACTTTACCATTCATATATACGAGCAACTGCTGCAGGCAATTCAGGACGCGGGATACACGTTCCTGACGTTCGAGCAATACTGCGAACTTCGCCGTAACAACAACCTGCCGGCACGCTACGTTATTCTCCGTCACGACGTGGACAAACGTCCGTGGTACTCATTGAGAATGGCAGAGACAGAAGCAATGATGAGCGCCAAAGCATCATATTATTTCCGCATCGGCAAGGAAAGCAACAATCCCGATTGTATCAAGCGCATTGCTGCCTTGGGACACGAGATCGGTTACCACTACGAGGATATGTCGCTCTGCCACGGCGATCACGCCAAAGCCTACGAGCACTTCTGCAACGCTTTGGACTATTTTCGCCAGTTCTATCCTGTACGCACGTGTTGCATGCACGGCGCACCGATGTCCAAATACGACAGCCGCGCCTTGTGGGATAAATATAGTTACAAAGACCTGCAACTCATTGGCGAACCGTACTACGATGTCGATTTCAGTCAGGTACTATATCTAACCGACACCGGCCGTTGCTGGGACGGCTACCGTTACAGCCTGCGCGACAAGGTGCCCGAACAACAGCAGCGTTGGAACGATGCAGGATGGAGTTTTCACTCCACAGGCGATATTATCCGGGCTCTGCAAGACGACAAACTGCCCGCTGGTATCATGTTCACCACCCATCCGCAACGTTGGACGGACAAACGACTGCCGTGGCTCAGAGAACTGATTGAGCAAAACATCAAGAATATAATTAAAGGTATAGTAAGCCTCCGTCGAGGCTGATAGCAGATGAAAGCAGTACTACAGCGTATAGTTACGGATATCAATATTTGGGTTATTTCTGCCCTGTTGTGCATCCTTTGGCGCGTGGCAGCCGACAAAGCGGCTATCCTTGTGTATGTGTGGCTGTTCCTGGCTATGATGATTCTGTGGATCTTCCTCGGACTCATTACGGGTAAGTACCACCGCTCGTATAAGAAAATGTGGTTGTGGCAGGAGATGGTAGGTATGTCCGTACCGGCACTGGCTGAGTTCGCTATCATCCTGTGGCCTGCACGCAGCTTACTGGCGCTGTTCAATCTATCCCTGACCGTAGCACTCTGGATGATTGCTATCGTGGCTACCGTCAACGCCGTTTGTATTGTTGCCAAGCATTACTGGAAGTACGCACAGAACATGGATGTTCCGGCAATGGAGATTGAGAAACGCTCCAAAGCCAAAGTACTCCGCAAAGATGAACCGCGTTCCGAACAATCCATCGACACAATCCACCAATCTGTACTCTCCATCACCACTGAGGAAGACTACCAAATGTTGGTCGAAAAAGCCCACCTCAATTCCCGCCAGACAAAGATCGTAGCCAACCGCGACCGGTTCAGTTTCCTGCAAATACCTGATTACGAATATAAGACCTTGGTTGACCTCACGCTTTTGAATGATGCCAAAGGTATCAACCGCCGCTTCTGTATAGTCAACCAAAAGTTGCCCGACAACGGCATATATGTGTGCTGCTATCGCCCGCAGGAGTATATGAAACAGAAGATCCTGAACAAATATTTCTTCCCGCTGAACTGGGTGGTTTATTTCTTCTACTTCTGGCATAAACGCGTCGTTCCACGTCTGACATTGTCGTCGCGTTTGTATTACGACCTGACCAAAGGTCGCAAACGTATGCTCTCCAAGACCGAAGTCTTCGGACGCTTGTATTACTGCGGTTTTGTGGTGGACGAGGTAGTGCCTATGGGACATATCGAGTACGTCTTTGCCCATCGTAAGATGCAACCCTACCCGCAGGAACAAATCAAACTCTACGGCCCGCTCATCAAACTGCCGCGAATCTGCAAGGATGGTGAGATCCGGTTCTTCTACAAGTTCCGCACCATGCACCCGTATGCCGAATATATCCAGGATGTAGTCTTCGACGAGCATGGCGGTATGGATATAGCCGACAAGGCAAACGGCGATTGGCGTATATCTTCGTGGGGACGCGTAATGCGCAAGTATTGGCTTGACGAACTGCCCATGCTGATCAACTGGTTCAAGGGTGATGTCAAACTGGTCGGCGTTCGTCCGTTGTCCAGAGCAATGTTCAACAAGTACCCCAAAGACCTGCAGCAGAAACGTATTTTGGTACGACCGGGACTTATTCCGCCGTTCTACATTGATCACCCGAAGACCTTCGACGAACTCTTTGCCAGCGAGAACAAGTATCTCGACGCTTACCTCAAGCATCCTGTTGCTACGGATACAAGATACTTCTTCCGGACAGTTTACTCTATCCTGTTCAAACGCATGCACAGCGCATAAATGCTCAAAGAACCAATAAATGACAAAATGGTAAATGACAAAATAGTAAATAGCTATGCTTTGGTTACGGGCTCAAGCAGCGGTATAGGACTTGAGTTCGCCCGCCAGTTGGCACAACGCGGTTATCCGCTTATCCTTGTCAGCAACGAGGATAAGATCAACGATTGTGCCCGGCAACTCAGCGAGCAGTACAACGTTGTTACCCATGCGCTTGTGCGCGACCTCGGCAAACAGGATGCACCGCGCGAACTCTACGACTACTGCCATGCGCAAGATTGGACGGTAGAAGTCCTCGTTAACAATGCCGGTGTGTATCACGACCGAGACATACTTGACGACAGCGAGGCGTTCACATCACTCATTCTCAACTTGCACATGTACACACCGGCTATGCTCTGCTACCTGTTCGGGCAAGACATGCGCGAGCGCAGGCGCGGGTATATCCTTAATGTGTGCTCCGTTACCAGCCACATTGCCGCACAACGTCTGGGCACCTACGGCAGCACCAAAGCGTTCCTCGCAAGTTTCACACGCGCGCTGCATATCGAACTCAAACCGTTCGGAGTGTACGTCACCAACGTCAGCCCTGGAGCTGTGGATACAGGACTATTCAGTATCCCGAAGTGGGTAACACAAGCCGGCAAGTGCCTCGGCATAATTGTCAGCCCGCAAACGCTCGCACGTCGCGGATTACGCGCACTTTTCCACGGACGCAGCAAGGCCACTATTCCCTGCGTGTTCTGGAAAATTCTCTGTTTCATCATTATGCTCATACCTACTTGTCTGCTCCGCCTTATCCGCCGCCTCGGCTGGTTCTGACGCAACAAGCATACAACTTATCAGCAACTAACCAACAATCTATCATACGTAAAATATAAATACAACATACATGGACTCAAAGTACAATCCTACTGACATTGAAGCACGCTGGTATCAATACTGGCTTGACAACAAACTCTTTCACAGCGAGCCTGACGGCCGCGAACCGTTTACCGTAGTTATTCCTCCGCCGAACGTGACTGGTGTTCTTCACATGGGGCACGTGCTAAACGAGACAATACAGGATATCCTTGTGCGCCGCGCACGCCTTGAGGGCAAAAATGCCTGCTGGGTGCCCGGTACCGACCACGCGTCGATTGCCACCGAGGCTAAAGTTATCAAGCGTTTGAAAGAACAAGGTATCAACAAATCCGACCTCACACGCGAGCAGTTCCTCAAACACGCCTGGGATTGGACGGACGAGCATGGTGGCATTATCCTCAAGCAGTTGCGCAAACTCGGCTGCTCCTGCGATTGGGACCGCACCGCTTTCACCATGGACGAGACACGTTCACGCGCTGTGATCTCCGTGTTCTGCGACCTCTATCGCAAGGGACTCATCTACCGCGGCTTGCGTATGGTGAACTGGGATCCCGAACGTCAGACTGCCCTCAGCGACGAGGAAGTGATCTATCACGACGAGCACTCGAAGTTCTACTACCTCAAATACGAAGTGGTTGAAGAGCCCGGCAAGTATGCGATCGTGGCTACTACTCGTCCCGAAACTATCTTCGGCGACGTTGCGGTCTGCATCAACCCCAAAGAGGAAAAGAACCAGTGGCTGCGCGGAAAGCACGTGCGCATACCTATTGTAGGTCGCGAGATACCTATCATCGAAGACCGTTATGTGGAGATCGGCTTCGGTACAGGCTGCCTCAAAGTAACGCCTGCACACGACGTAAACGACTACATGCTCGGGCAGCAACATAACCTCGTTGCCTACGACATATTCACGCCCGACGCTCATATCAACCTCGATACCATCGAACCCGAGATTCGCAAGAATGTCGAGAAGTTCCATGGCATGGATCGCTTCGACTGCCGTAAAGCTATGGCGGAAGACCTCGTAGCCGCAGGACTGATGGATCATGTAGAGGATTATGACAACAAAGTCGGCTACTCCGAGCGCACCAACGTGCCTATCGAGCCGCGCCTCTCTCTGCAATGGTTCATCCGCATGAAGCACTTTGCTGACATAGCTCTGCCGCCCGTAATGAACGACGAGATAGTGTTCTACCCCGCCAAGTATAAGAACACCTACCGCAACTGGCTGGAGAATATCAAAGATTGGTGTATCTCGCGCCAACTCTGGTGGGGACACCGCATTCCTGCATACTACGACGCCGACCTGCTTGCGCAGACCGGTCTGGAGAACTATCCTGACGACAAGATCATTGTATCCGAAACCAAACCCGAAGGCAACTACGTGCAGGACGAAGGAGCATTGGATACATGGTTCAGTTCATGGCTATGGCCTATCTCCCTTTTCATTGAGAAAGACCAGCAGATGAAGGACAGCACCTGGAAAAACAAAGAATTGGAGTATTACTACCCCACTGCTGACCTTGTTACAGGTCCGGATATCATCTTCTTCTGGGTAGCACGAATGATCATGGCGGGCTACGAGTACCAGGGCAAGATGCCGTTCAAGCACGTATATTTCACAGGTATTGTGCGCGACAAACTCGGCAGAAAGATGTCCAAATCGCTCGGCAACAGTCCCGACCCGCTCGACCTGATTGAGCGCTACGGTGCAGATGGTGTGCGTATGGGCATTCTGCTTTCCGCACCTGCCGGCAACGATATCCTGTACGACGATAGCCTCTGCGAGCAGGGACGTAACTTCTGCAACAAGATCTGGAATTGCTTCCGTATGATGAAAGGTCTGGAGGTTGCCGATATCCCACAACCCGAAACAAACAAATACGCCATACAATGGTTCGAAGCCAAGCTTGGCGAGACTTCCGCTAACATTGCCGACCTGTTCAGCAAGTACCGCCTCTCGGAAGCCCTCATGGAGATCTACAAACTCTACTGCGACGAGTTCAGCGGCTGGTACCTGGAGATGATCAAACCTGCCTACCAGCAGCCTATTGACCGAGCCACCTACGAGGCTACAATGGCGTTCTTCGACCGCCTGCTTGTTCTTCTCCACCCGTTCATGCCGTTCATCACCGAAGAACTGTGGCAGAACCTCTGCGAGCGCAAACCCGGCGAGTCGATCATGGTCGCACCGCTCAACAACGCAAAAACGTGCCGTTCCATCGAGGGTTTATCGGAGGAATGTCGAGCCAATGTCGAGAGTATCCTAAGCAATACGGAAACCTTAAAGGAGATTATTGCCGGAGTTCGTAACATCCGCGCTTCGAAGAATATCCCGCAAAAGGAGTGTCTCACCCTCTATTTCAACAGTGCGGACCGCTACGAATGTGCAGAACTGCTGAAGAAACTGGCAAACGTAGAACTTGCAGACTCTAAACTTCTCTCAACGCTCAACGCTCAACTATCAACGTTTATCGTAGGCACTACGGAGTTCGCTATTCCGATGGACGCATTCATCAATGTCGATGAGGAGATCAAGAAACTCGAGGCTGACCTGCAGCACCAGCAAGGATTCCTCCGCGGCGTGCAAGCCAAACTCTCCAACGAGCGCTTCGTGCAGAACGCCAAACCCGAGATTGTTGAACTCGAGCGCAAGAAAGAGCACGACGCCCTCGCACGTATCGCTACCATCCAAGAGAGCCTGGCTAAACTGAAAAAATAATCATCAGCCAAGCTTGGCTGATAAACACAAATGTTATGAAAAAGCTCGTTCCTAATATCATCACCTGCTGCAACCTCCTCTCCGGAGCATTGGCAGTAATGCTGGCTGCAGAAGGACTGTTCCATTGTGCTTTTGGAATGATCCTGCTTGGCGCTATCTTCGATTTCTTCGACGGCATGAGTGCCCGCGCACTCAAGGTCAACAACCCTATCGGCAAGGAGATCGACTCGCTGGCTGATGTTATCACGTTCGGCCTTGCTCCTTCGGTAATGCTCATGCAGGCTATCCGTCTCGCTACCGAGAACAGCAACTACGCATGGGGCTGGTGGTCGTCTGTGGCACTTGTCATGGCGGCATTCTCCGCACTCCGTCTGGCTAAGTTCAATATCGACGAGCGGCAGACCTCTTCGTTCATCGGACTTGCTACACCTGCCAACGCCATTTTCTGGGGCGCACTTATCGCTGCGTTCCCGGATATGGCTTCCTGGGCACAATTCATGCCGTGGGCAATGCTTGCAGTCATGGCTGTCAGCTGCTGGCTGCTGATCTGCGAACTGCCGCTTTTCTCTTTGAAATTCAAGAACTTGAGTTGGCAGGACAACAAGGTACGTTACATCTTCCTGATCGGTTGTGTACTGATTATTGCCTTGTGTTGCACGTATGCCGCCGCTCGCGCCAACTGGCACTACGCCATGTTCAGCGGCACGGGTATTATCCTCTGGTACATCATTGCCAACCTGTTCCCCGAGAAGTAACTATTAAACAGCTACATATCATGAAAAAATGTACATTTCTTATCAGTTTTGCCCTATTGGCTTCAATAATCCTGTATGCTGAACCTATTCCGGATGGTTACTACAGTTCTATTGAAGGAAAAAGCGACTCTATATTAAAGTCCACGCTCTGTCAGATTGTTGGTGGTGGCGTCCGCTATGAATATGGAACAACCAGTTACCATACATCATCCAATCCGCCGCAGTGGGAAAAGGGCGACCTGAAAGCCTACGGCACATGGCAAGCATTGCCGCTTACCGACCGACGCGAAGATGGCTCTATCTGGGATATGTATTCCAATAGTGTACGCTATTATCCTAACAAACAAGGCGAATCCGGATGTTCACTTAATATTGAACACTGCCTGCCTAAATCATGGTGGGGAGGTGACGTCAATGATGCATACAAAGATTTGTATCACCTTAATCCTTCTGATGCTCAGGCCAATAGTCAGAAGAGCAACTATGCTCCGGGACACGTTCAAAAGGGTGACAAGTTTGATAACGGCTCATTCCGAATGGATAGTAAAAGTAAATCGGCTTACGGATATATATGTTTCGAGCCGGCGCCTGAATACCGCGGAGACTTCGCTCGTGCGTACTTCTATATTGCTACTGCTTACGAAAATATCAAATGGTCTGACACGTATATCTCTGCCGGATATATCCGACCTGACAATTATCTCTTCTTCTCAGATGCTATCATACAAGTATTGCTGGATTGGCATCGCGAAGATCCTGTTAGTGACAAGGAGATTTGTCGTGCCGAGCAGATATCTTCCATTCAGCATAATAGAAACCCATACATTGACTATCCTGAACTGATAGAACACATCTGGGGTAACAAGAAAGGACAATCTGTATCGCTGGATGATCTTGTGTGTACCTACGGAACTGGCACATGTAGCGAGTATGTTCCTCCTACTGATACAGAGCACAAGTTTGACACATTGCTCAATTTCCCTGCTTTGACCAAGAGTATTGTTAACGCGGTACCCAACTGCTATGCCAGCGACAAGATTCAATCTAACGGCACGTCTTCAATCACGATGGGAGCAAGTTCTACAGATGGATTCCTTTCGTTCAGCAAGCTGAATCTGCAGAAAGAGGCTACATTGATCTTCCGTGCATCAGCATATAATACCGCTACATCGATGCAATTGGATATCTATGCTGACGATCAACTTATCCGCACTATAAGCGAGAATGTTGAAAACTTCACTCGCAATGAGGTGCGCTACACCACCACTATCCCTGCCGGGACGGACTCTGTCAGCATTGTATCTGTTGGTGGTGCAACCACCAAACGTGCATGTATGCAGGAATTGTATCTGCTCACGCCTAAATCGGAGATTGAAACAATCCTTTCTTCCGCATCCGCAGCACAACCTACTGCCAAAAAGGTATTCCGCAACGGCACATTATACATCATTGTGGGCAACCGCACCTACTCTGTTCTTGGATTATGATCACTTTGACCGAAAGTATCAAGCGCAATAGCGTATTTCTTGGTTTATGGTTAGCGTCAGTTTTGGCGCTAACCATTGCTCTCATTCTTATTGACAAAGGCACGCTGCACCTGCTGCTTTGCGATCATCACTCGGCGTGGGCTGACCGCCTGCTGCCCGTTTTGTCCGACACCTGCCACTGGCTGCCATACGCACTTTCGGCTGTCTTGCTTCTTTGGCGTTGGCAAGCCGGTGTTTTTATGAGCGGTTCACTCATTCTCTCTACAATCATCACCCAGACAATCAAACATATTGTCCGTGCACCGCGTCCTCTCACTTGGTTCGCCGAGAATATGCCGGACGTATCCTTGCCGCTTACCGAAGGCATAAACATGCACCATTACCTCAGTTTCCCTTCCGGCCACTCTACCACCTTCTTTTGTTTGTATTTCGCTTTGACAGCTTTATTTACTTATTATAGTTATAGCGCCTCACCTGTTTCCGCCAACGCATTCTGGGCAAAACTTTTTCCAAAAACACAAACAACGCCTTCCTCTTCTCGGAAAGCGTCGCCGTCTGTACAAATAGCCGTTCAGTTATTGTTCTTTTCTTTGGCAGCTGTTGGTTCGTATTCTCGCATTTACCTTAGCCAGCATTTCGCACTCGACGTCCTTGCCGGCATGCTCATCGGTGTCTTCAGTGTCGCTCTCGTCGCACATATCTTCGTTGCAGTCATGCGCCGCAAGCCTGACACCCGACCCATTTAATCCAACATATCGCCGTAGTTGTTCGACAACTGTACCATCTGGTCATACTGTTCTGGATCGAGGTCGTAGAAGTAATAATTACGCGGGTCAACGTGATGTCCCTGGAAGTGAACCTCATAATGCAGGTGCGGACCTGTTGATTTGCCGGTACTGCCCACCAATCCTATGATATCCGAACGGTTAACTTTCTGCCCGACACGCACCAGTGCTTTGAATAGGTGCGCATATAGCGTCTCATATCCGAAACCGTGATCTACAATCACAGTATTTCCATAGCCTTGCTTCCAACCTACAAACGTCACCTTACCATTACCTGTAGCAAAAACCTCTGTACCTGTCGGAGCGGTAAAGTCCATACCGGCATGGAACTTGCGCACATGATACACCGGATCAATTCGCACGCCGTAACCTGACGCCACACGCGTCAGATCTTTGTTCAGCACGGGCTGGATAGCAGGTATATTCTCCATACGTATCTCACGCGTCTTGGCGAGGTCGATAATCTCCTCATACGATTTGGCTTGTACGTAAGTCTGCTTCTCCAGCAGGTCAACCTTGCGGGTCAGGTCTGCCGCCAGCTGCGTGTTTGCCAAACGGGATATATTGTCATAATAATCCGCATTCACGGCTATTCCTTTGCGTGAGGACATCGGAATAGGTTCAGCACCCAGAATCACGCGGTACAGGTTATCGTCACGTTGCTGCAAATCTGCCAGCACTAATTGCATGCTCTCGCAACGTTTCTCCAGCAGTTCGTATTGTGCCTCCAGCGATTGCTTCTCGGACATCAGTTGCCGCTCCTTAGGTGAAGGAAAGAACGAAAAGAAGATATAGAAAAACACTATTCCCAGACACACACCGCCAAGTATGTACCACCCTGCCCTGCGCAGCCAATACTGGAAGCCGTGCTCCACACGCTCCATTGCAAGCGTATCAGGGTTAATATTAAAATGTGATTTTGCCATTGTTATATATTTCAATCATTATTTTCTATTTTCTTTCAATTATCCCTCCGCCTACCACCAGATTATCCTTGTACAGCACCACGGATTGCCCGGGTGTCGGAGCCCAAACGGGACTGTCAAACTGCAATGTCGCAGCCTTGTTTTCCGCATCAATCGTCAGCGAAGCAGGTGTTGCCTGCGAACGGTAACGTATTCGTGCTTCAACTTGCGGCGAATCAGTCAACCATTGTATGTCGCGTATCCGCAAGTCGCGTACGCGTACTTTATCGGTCAGCAAGTCGTCATGGTGACCCAAACTGATTCGGTTGGTGCCCGTGTCTATGTCCGTAACAAACGCCGGATAACCGAGTGCCACACCCAAACCTTTGCGCTGACCTATCGTGTAGAACGGACATCCTTGGTGCTTCCCTACTACCCTGCCGTCGGCATCTATGTATTCACCAGGCTCAGGGTGAACACCTTCTTTCGCCAGAAACCCACGATAATCATTATCCGGAATAAAACAAACCTCCTGTGACTCGGGTTTCTTCACCAGCGCATCATAACCGTGTTCTGCTGCTATACGCCTTACTTCATCCTTTGTCAGATCTCCCAACGGGAACAATGTGCGCTCCAGGTTGGCCTCGGTGAGCATCCATAGGAAGTACGTCTGATCCTTGTGCGTGTCGGCTGCCGTTCGCAGGTATCTGTGACCGCCATGTTCTGCTATTCGGGCATAATGCCCCGTGGCTATCTTCTCGCAGCCGTATTCGCGCGCAGCCTCCAATAGTGCGCCCCACTTGATATGACTGTTACACAGCACACACGGATTGGGTGTTCTGCCGTGGGCATATTCATCCACAAAGTTTTTTATCACATGCTCGCGGAACGTGTCGCGGAAGTCAACTATGTGGTGCTCAAAGCCCATCTTCTCCGCATTGTGCTTCGCCTCCATGATACTTTCTATCGAGCAGCAGCCTTTCTCTTTGGCGATGCACGATTCCTTGATTGAATCGAACGTACGGAACGTAACGCCCACCAACTCATAACCTTGCTCTTTTAGGAGCAAAGCACTAACCGTGGAGTCTATCCCGCCGGACATTGCTATGAGTACACGTTTTGCCATAACGGATTGTTCGCTTTTTTATCCTTTTGTACCTTTCTTATTGTGGACTGAAGAAATAGTCTGTTACCCACTGAGGCATTGTAAACAATTTTTTCTTTGAGTCTGTCTGCTCGCTTTCTTTCTCCGGCAACGGTGCAGCAGGCGCCGGCTCGATACCTAAAGCACGGTTTATTCGATCCTTTCCTACTCCCAGACGCACGGCTACTGCCAGGTTTGTCTGCCAGTTCCAGTTGTTCAGGTCTGCTAATCCTGTGGTTGTATGGGCCTTGAATCGTATATTGTCCACCTGCGCACGCGCACTTAAATGCACCCACTTGTTGATCTCCCAACTGACTGCCGCACGCATTGTGCCTGTAAAATGTATCGGCGTGGTCGGACGAATAGTGTAACTCGGATAAGCAAACCCTTTCAGCGAGTCCGGCGCGGAGTACGATATATAGTTGATTGAGTAAAACACTGCCTGTACTGCCGCCGATGCATGCAGTAGCACTTTTCCGTGATTCGGTGTATAGTTGATTCCGTATCCCACGCCTACTGCCACTTGGTGGGTTACCATCTCATGAACGTTTTCAAGTATAACAGGCGTTAATCCGTCAAATTCAGGGTCGTGACCAAAGGATATATCCGTATTCAGATACGATAGGTTAATCAGCAGCGAACCGGCTGTTTTCCGTTGTATATATGCTTGTTTGATTGCGGCATTGTGCGAATAATGCCGACCGTTGAACACATACCAAGCGGTCAGGTTCGTGTTCGTTATCCACACATCTTTTTTCCCGAGGTCGATAAAGTTGTTTACCTTTAGATCCGGAAACGATAGTACACTGTGCAGGTTCGTACTCGTCTGACGCATCAGTTCCACTCCCCATTGCTTGCCGCCCATCGACAGGTTCAGTTTGCGCGCGTAAGCATGCATCACATCCCACGAATAGCCGAATCCTAACGTGCGCAAACCTATATGGAAACCCAAATCGATACTTGGCGTTGTTACGGATTGCAACATAATTCGTCCTATGTTGTCCGAATTGTTCTTTACCGCAAATGTCGAGTGAATACCCACCTCGCTGTTCGTGAGCGCTATACGCCACGGGAACTCCGGCAAGCCTATGTAACTCGTATCCAAACCTTTCAGCGAATAATCATCCAGCCACACACCTACTCGGTACATGAATTTCATGAACTTACCGTCCTCTGCGTACGAACAGGTCGCCATTAGCAGACACAAACATAGTATGTACCAACGTTTTTTCATCCTTGTGCTCGGATTATCTCCTCCAATCGTTTGGCTACCGTTGAGGTATAATGTCCCTCCAGATACCTGCTGTATTGGCGCATATCCGCCTTTTCACTTCGTGCTTTATCCAGGTCCTTTTCAAACTGCTCATAACTCGTTATGCTCGGACCGAAATCCGCCAAACGGTAATAATCCGTATCTGCATTACTTGCTCAACTTGCGTTGGATTTTTTTCGGCCAACCTGCTATACGTTGCGGCACTTTGATCATCCACCGCACCACTTTGTTCCAACCGAACGCACAACTATCCGGCCACCCGAACTGAGGAATGTTCATTCCTGCTGATTTGTATGCTTCGCGTATCACGGCATCTATGCGTGCTTTCTGTGCACCGGCTGTCGGTTGCCAATGTTTGATTACAAACGAAGGGACTGAATAGAATCGTGCCAACCAAGTATGCCGGCAGATCTCCTGCCCTAAATGGTTGTATAAGATTGTAGTCCAGCCGTCTGGATGTCCTTGACTGGGCAAGTACAACGTACGGGTGTTATACGCCTGCCACAGGAAAAACGGATAATACGGCTCAATATACTTGATTCCGTCAAACGCATATTTTCGGTTCGGATACAACATCTCGGGCGGATAAGCATGCTCCATCTCCTCTACATGAGCTTTATAGTCAAACGACTCTACTGCTTTGCGGGAATACTTCTCACGAATCAAATTCAGGTTAAACACATTGAAGAACGGATTAGTCACCAGCGGATTACCTCCTCGTGGCACGTACGAGCCGCCATCAGGGCAACCGGCATTGGCTATCTGGTTGGAAATCACATACTCTACCAGTGCCATCACACCCTCTTTGCTCGTGATGAAGCAGTCTTCATCCACATTGATTGCTATATCGCAATCAGTGTCCTTGAGCATCGTATCGAAATAGCCATCGGCTGTCTGGTCTGTCAACCGGATACAAGGATAACCCCAACTCTCATACAAGCCTTTGCTCAACCTGTACAAACGCAGATCAAACGAACGGCAAAAGATTTTTATTCTCGGTTCATTCATAACATCTCCAGTATCGGCACGATCCATGCCTTTTTTACATATATATAGTACAGTTGCAGCCGATAGGTCTGCATCAGCCCTTGCCGACGTGCATAATCAAGCATCGCACGTAGCGAACGACGTTTGTCACCGCCTTTCCACACCTTACGACCTGTCAGACTGCCTTGATGTATAATATAGTGATACATAGCTTTATTCGTCTGTGCAACCCTTGTGGCGGATAGCAGGCAGCAAGTCAAAAAACTGCTGTCCTCGGCACTTCTCGAATCAGGGAACACAATCCCGTGACTCGCTATCATCTCGCGGCGGTATATATATGCCGTAAAGTGTGCAGCAAACCGCGTCAGCAAACGTTTCCTCTCTCCCACACTCATTTCTCCTTTCGGAAACACGGGATTTTCCAGCACGCGTGGTGCACGTCCGTCTGCAAAATCTTGTTGTATCGCGCAGCAACTCATATCTGCACCTTGGGCGTTGTTGTATAGCGTCTCATACATTTCCGGTTCTACCCAATCATCATCATCCAGAAAGGCTACATACTCACCTTGAGCCAGTTGCAGTCCTAAGTTCCTCGCGGCAGCGGGACCATTGTTCGTTGCCGTTGAGGCGATGCGATATGTTATATCGTTCCGCTCCGAACGGTCAACAAACGCCTTGGCTATTGCTATACTGCCATCCGTGCCGCAATTGTCAATCAGCAGCACTTCTATATCCCTTAGCGTCTGTGCCGACACCGACTGCAAACATTGCTCAATGTATGCCGACGAATTATATACTGGTATGATTACGCTTATTTTCACCTCTTATGTAGTAATATTGTGCATTTCTGTCGCATTCTTGCGGCAGAATCAGTCATACTGCCCTCCCATTAGTAATATCTCCTATAAGTCCGCTCTTCCGTATGAACTATGCGCGTCTTATAACCTTTCGCTGTCCAGTTCTTGATGGGCGTCATGTACGAATCCGAATAGATGGCACGAAGCCAACCATCCGTATCAATCGGCATATACACATTGAGACCTAAAAAATCACGGCGTTCAAAATCACTGACCGGCACATAACTTCTATCACTAGGAAAACCGTCAGTCGCATTAGCCTCTTTCCAGTCTTTTGATTCATGCTTGCGCTGAATGACGCTGTAGTAATCATTTCCTTCATGGGTGTATATAAATACATCCAGGTGCAATTTTTTATACTCGTATGTCTCTTCCACGACTTGTTCCGTTGTTCTGATATAAATCTGGCGCAACAAGCGAAAACCGGCATTAGCCATTCGCGCATGCATATCTGCCGGATATTCTTCCTCTAACACCCCTAAATCAATATCAGGGTCATAAGAAATAAAACCATGCTCACGATAGGCGCCCAACAAACAGCCGTAGGTCAAAAATGCCCGTACGCCCATTTGGGTAAATGCTTCATCTGCTGCTTTAAGCATGGCTAAACCATCTTTACGCATACGGCGAGCCTGTATCTCAAACTTGACTCTGTTGATCAACTCTACGGCTGGCTTATATAGCCCAAGACGAACGAATATTTTAACTATTAAGTCTCTCATATATTTTTGACGCATACCATACATCATGCAATCCCAAGCCGATGTTGTAGGCTATTATACGTTGTTTATCATCTGTTCTGCCGGCTGACTTATGCAGCAACACCTCGCTTAATTCATTGAATGCCTTGAACTGCGAGAAATACTTGAAACCTTCCACGTGCCCTCGATCATCTGCAAAAATATGGTCGAAGAACAAATCGCAATTCTGAAATCCGCGCGTATGAATCGGCACGAGCAATATTCCCTCCGGATATTTAGTATCATCGGAGCAGAATAGTTCTGGCATTTCTGTTACTGCCGAAATCAGCACATCGCTTTTTTGTAACAGTTGTTCATTGGTTTCCGCAATCTCAAAACGATAGTTTTGTTGTGCCCATTTGGATGCAAATTGCTCTGCGTGATTCTTGTATCGCTTCAAGCGAATGACATATTCTTTATCTTCTGGCAGAATAGCTTGAAGACAGGCTATTGTCGCATCAGCGACACTACCTAATCCCACAAACGAATATGTCAACGTTCCTTTCTTTTGCAGTGTCATTATCGACAATGCTGCTACAGCCCCTGTACGCATTTTTGTAATCCAATCGGCCTCCATCAAGGATAGTAGTTCGCCGGATTGGGAGTCGTATAGCAGCAGATCGGAGCGTAATGAAGGCTTGTTACCTGCTATGCGGGATACAACCTTCACGCCGAAACGATTGTACTGATGAGGCAGCAAGCAGGGCATTGTATTGATAAAATCCGAACCCTGTGGGTGAAGGCTGAGTTTTGCGGGTAACTGTGCTTCATATTTCATGCAGAAGGACTCACGAACCCACTCCACACATTCACGTGGAGAAATCCTTAATGACTCTATCTGTTCGTTTGTAATCAATCTCATAGTTTCTTCAATCCTTCTATCAGTCGGTTATTATCCCTCGCATCACGTACGGCAAGGCGGATAAAAGGTGCACCGCATTTACCGCTGCAATCCTTGATAAGTATCTTATCTTCTCGCAGTAACCTTACCGCCAATTCACGCGGGCTATGCCCAGACTTAACTTCACAGAGCACATAGTTGGCTTCCGATGGCAGCACGCGCAAGTAGGATATTCCTCGTAATTGTTCTACAAAACGTTTTCGCTCTACGCGGAAATCTTCCATCGCCTGCTTATACGATTTGTCGTATTTGCCGAGGATCTGCATAAAGAACTCACCAAACGAATTGATGTTCCAGATACTCAGTTTATTCCGAACGGCACACATCAGCTGTGTATCAGCACTTGCCATCACACCCAATCGCAATCCCGGTACGCCGTAAGATTTGGAGATACTTTTCATCACAATCAGATTAGGGTGCGACTCCAGTATCTCATTGCTTATAAAGGTGGGATGCTCGGTTGAAAAATCTATGAAACTCTCGTCAAGAATCAGTTTGATATCTTTCAGCGCGCACCACGCTGACAAACGGATACAATCTGCATATTGTAAATAATTGCCTGAAGGATTGTCGGGATTGATTAGCACAAGTGTTTGAATCTCTTTGTCTGCAAAAAATGACATCAAATCATCCGCCGTGTAGCAGAAGTCAGGTGCTGACATCTGATAAACAACCACTCTATCCTGGGGCAAGCGGTTCGGATATTCCTCAAAGGTCGGGCGGATAACCCCAACCTTGCCTTCCACCGAGGCCATCAGAGCATTGATTAGTTCCGCCGCACCGTTTCCAACAGTTATATAGGGCGGCTCCACACCAAAATTCTTGGCGGCAAGCAAATCATTCACTCGCTGACCGGAGGGATATTCTGTCAACAAACGTTCGAAACTCGCGGCCATTTCATCCTTCAAACGCTGATTGGGAAAATATGGATTGACTAAATAGCAGAAATCCAGCACATGCGGATAACGCCAATATCCGCCATAACGCGAACAAAGCAAATCATATTGTTTGTCGGTAAATATGGATTCCGCTATATCCAGATCCTGCACATCATCAATCTCGTACCACTGTTCGCCGCGTAGGGGCAACGCACGTATTCCCGAGTTATCGAGCATAGTTATCACGCGCAGCACTTGTTCGTAGTATTCGTTGTTGCCCATTGCATGACTATACGCCTCCAAAAAAGGAACATACATGTTTCGGGAGAAGTTCTGCGAGAACTTATACACATTCACCGTCTTGTAATACTGCGGAATCTCTTCGTAACGGAATTGGCTGTTGGGGATAAAACGACGAATCCGATTTTCGTTATCCAATGTCACAACCGTACCATCCATCCAACTCTCATACTTATCTACCAACGCCAAATCGGGATACGGATGATTGATCAAACAGCTGAGTACTGCATCTTCCATGATTATATCCGACTCCAGCAATAATGTATCTTGCTCGCACATATAATCCTTTGCCAGATACAACGAGTAGATATTATTCGTCTTGTCATAAATCGGGTTTTCTACAAACACTATTGGCGTCTTTGCTTCGATTGTTCCGAGGTATGCTTTCAACTCGCGGGCTTTGTAGCCTACTACCATCACTACGCGATCCAAATCAAGACGATCCAGCTGATGCAACAGACGCTCTATTAGCGTCACACCACCAACCTTGACCATACATTTCGTATTGTCTTGAGTGTACTTGCCTAAACGTTTACCCATGCCTGCGGCTAAAATGATAGCTTGCATAATCTTCTTGTTTTAATCTTCACATTTGCTATAATATCCACGTTCGATATGTTCGTTCCGTTCGTTGTTATGGTTGTATTCGTTATTCGTTCCGTTCGTTGTTAGCGTTGTATTCGTTTTTCATTCCGTTCGTTGTTAGCGTTGTATTCGTTTTTCGTTCCGTTCGTTGTTAGCGTTGTATTCGTTTTTCGTTCCGTTCGTTGTTAAGCACTACCAAACAAACAACCCGTATTGGTAAATATATTCCTTTGCCGGAAATTCCACCTTTACCCCTATTCTTTCTAATGTTTTCACCACATTACATCCAGTTGCATCCCATGGCACGCGTGCTTGTTCCGGGTGTCTGCATTTCTCTGCCGCACAACCTTCCTCGCACAACTGGCAACTGCAACCGATGAACGACTCCGCCATCGCATTGTTTCGTTTGAACAACTCCCCCTCTAGATATAACATTGCCTTGTGCAACTTAACTACCGCTTCCCTGAATTGCTCTTGCGTCACATTGCCTTTCATCGCCACTTTGCTAATGACTACAGCCCTGTGCTCGTACTCGCTGATTATTTTTCGGTAATCCAGTTCCGGCATTTTTCCCGGGCACGTCCATTTTACCCCATGATTACGGCAGTGGCAGCATTTCAGCCTCACCCGTTCTTCAAATACAATATCTTCGTATTGTATCTCCCTCACTTCCACCTCCGGGTACTTCTCATGCAATATCTCTTTCAGTTCCTCAACACTCATTTAATAGTTCCTTTTTTTCATTGTCCTTTCCTCGTCATATCTCGATTTCCCTTTCTGCGGCATATTTCGTTTTCCCTTTCTGCGGCATATCTCGATTTCCCGTTCCATGTCATTTTCGATTTCCCCTTCTGCGGCATATTTGCCGCATGGTTATCCTTTTGGTGTCCTGTGCTCGCGATTTCATGAGCGAGTTTAGCGCCGCGGTGTTCTGTTCCCGGCGGTATTCAGCCGCCCTTGGGGTCCCCGACGTAACCGCAGGTTGCGGTGGGGAGAGCGGAGGCGATAGTGCGCCCCATGCCGCTAAGCGGCATCAGTAGCGCCTATCTGCCGAACGCGTTAGTGTCCTGTGTCCGGCGCTTCCAACGCCGGATTGTTTATCCCCATTCTGTCGTTTTGTATATTTTGGAGTCCACGGCGCAAGCCCCTTGCCGAAAGTTAGCGCAGCGGTGTTCAGTTTTCGGCGGTATTCCGCCGATTATTCCCCAAAATCCTTCCAGCCTGCAAAGTTACAAAAAAAAATGCACATTTGCAAATCTTCTCGCAGAAAAATTGCACGTAAGTGCATTTTTAGCGCAGGAGTACCTGCCTATGCTCGCATAATGGCAGGTGCTACGGCACTAAAAAAGGTAATCGCGTCAGCGATATTTTTCTGCGGGAACACTTGCCTAAATGCACAGCATTGCTGCACTGTAATTTCGGAGGGTCCCTTTAGGGGCGTGCCGAAGTTACAAAAAAAATCTGACATTTGCAAGTTTTTGCGCAAAATATATTATTTTGCCCCTCATTTTTCCTTTCCCTTCCCTTTCCCTTCTCGCTTCCTTCCCGCCCCGTTCCCATTCCATTTCCGTTCCGTTTTCGATTCGTTATCGAACCCTTACCGCATGGTAACCGCAACATATCCGTAAGATAACCGTATGATAACAAGCCTAAAATTCATTTTTTATGCACATACTATATATATACATAGTATATATATACTTTTTGTTCATTTTTCCGCAAAAATACAACCTCATTCATCTCTCGCGTTTCCTCCATTTTAGCCGCTTTTTTTCCACTTGCCTTATCCTCGCCAAGCTTTTACTTTGTTTTTACCTTAGCTTTTGTTTTGTTTGTGTCTCGCTTTTGAATATATTTTGCACAATTTTTCAAAAATATTTGCAAATACGATTTTTTTTTCGTATCTTTGTAGGTTGAATTGCAATACACCCACAAATCTACATTGTAGATTCGTGAATTTGAATATGACTGACACAGATAAACAAATATTTTTCCTTGGCATCGGCGGCATTGGCATGAGTGCCTTGGCGCGCTATTTCCGGCACGAAGGATACACCGTTGCCGGTTACGACCGCACACCATCTGACCTCACACACGCTCTTGAGAGCGAAGGGATCAGCGTTTTTTACGATGACAACGTCAATCTCCTACCCTTTGCGCCTGACAATCTGCCTGTTGTCTGGACACCCGCCGTTCCCACTGACACGCACTTATACCAATATCTGCAATCACACGGCGCCCATATCCAAAAACGCGCACAAGCCTTGGGACAGATCACTTCCCTCAAAAAACCGCTCTGCGTGGCAGGTACACACGGCAAAACGACCACCAGCACTATCCTCGCACATTTGCTTCGCCAATCGCACATCGGAACAAGCGCTTTCCTCGGAGGACTGAGCGAAAACTACCATACGAACCTGCTCCTTGACAGCAACAGCCCGTTTGTTGTCGTCGAGGCGGATGAGTTCGACAGAAGTTTCCACCACCTGCGCCCGTTCATGTCTGTTGTCACCAGCGTCGATCCCGACCACCTGGACATCTACGGCACGCCCGATGCCTACCGCGAGAGCTTTGAGCATTACTGCAGCCTTGTGTCCGACACGCTGCTGCTCAAATACGGTCTTACCGACAAACTGCATATCGGCAGCAACGCAAAACTCTTCACCTACTCTGCCGAGGACAACCGCGCAGATTATTTCGCCGCGAACATCATTGCCGCAGAAGGCAGTCTCTCCTTCGATCTGCATTACCCGAACGGCGTTATCGAAAATATCACCTTGGGCGTTCCTGTCTGGGTGAACATCGAGAACAGCATTGCCGCTGCGGCTATCGCCATGCTCAACGGCGTTACACCCGATGAGGTTCGCACTGGATTGGCTTCGTTTGCAGGCGTGCACAGGCGGTTCAATATCCATGTGCAAAACCCGCAAATAACCTATATCGACGATTACGCCCACCATCCGCAAGAGATTGCTGCGTCAATCGCCTCTGTCCGCAAACTATATCCCACACGGCATTTCCTGGGTATCTTCCAGCCGCACCTCTACACGCGCACACGCGACTTTGCCGACGAGTTTGCGGCTGTTCTCTCTACCTTGGACGAAGTCATTCTTCTGCCCATCTATCCGGCACGCGAACTGCCCATTCCCGGCATAGACTCCGAAATGCTCTTGGGCAAAATATCTTTGCCCGACAAACATCTGCTGTCCAAACAAGCCCTTGTCGCCGAGATTGCCGAACGAGCTCATAAGATGGCGCCTGTTGTCGTACTCACCATTGGCGCCGGCGACATCGACCGACTCGTTCCCGACATAACCGACAAACTCAACAACATTAACTGATAGTGTCACTCAAACGGAAAATATTGAATTACGGAATTGCGACAGTTTTGGCTGCCGTGGTTATCTTTGCCGGTGTGACAACCTCACGCCGTGCCGCCAATCCCGTTTGCTCCGCCATCACGATTATCGTCAAGGACAGCACAGCCCGGCAATACGTTACACCTGCCGAACTGCGCTTGCAACTCATTCAGGCAGGCTTGTGGCAAGTGGGTGAACCTTTGTCAAAGATCTCCTGTCATAAGATCGAACAGAACCTGCTCACCCATCCTATGTTACGGCGTGCCGAGTGCTACGAACTGACCAACGGCGAGGTGCGCATCATTGTCACACAGCGCCAACCCGTTGTGCGTATTGCAGGAGACGAACATTATTTCATCGATTCCGACCGGAAGATTATGCCCGTTACAGCAGCTGTCAATACGCCCGTTATTGTCGTCAGCGGACGCATCGGCAAACAGCAGGCACTCGGCGAGATGTACGACTTTGTCGTATGGCTCAACAGCAACAACTTCTGGCGAAGCAAGATTCATAATATCCGAGTCGCCAATCCCAAGATGATCGAACTCGTTGACTCAGAGCACAACTACACAATCATTATCGGTTCGCTTGATGCTGCTCAGCAACGACTTGACGAACTCGAGACACTTTATACCGACGGCTTTGAGCGAATCGGATACCCTAACTACAAGCAAATTGATTTGCAATTCAACGGACAAATTATAGGCAGAAAATAATAATAACTAATTGGTATTTATCTTGATAATTGAATATGGTACGAAAGACTGATATACCCCAACCCCTTGTCGCCATGAACATTGGCAGTTCATGCGTACGCGCTATTGCTGCCGATTGGGATGA
>Ga0310694_10001306_pt1 | contig 28708 bp, 21 predicted proteins | sample 174DNAGHGhighgp2_FD_203884 | JGI IMG/M metagenome (GOLD analysis project Ga0310694, IMG submission 203884) | Sheep rumen microbial communities from Palmerston North, Manawatu-Wanganui, New Zealand - 1742 DNA GHGhigh gp2 (v2) (version 2) | ecosystem: Host-associated > Mammals > Digestive system...
GGCTCCATGTTTCTTCAAACTTGAAGTGCTTCAGGTGCTCCACCTGCCCTGTGCCTGTGCGCGGATGTTCTTGCAGTTCAAGCAGCAGATTGGCAATCTTGTTAAGCGTCTTCTTGTCGCCACTCTTCTTGATGGCGGCAAGCTCAGTCTTCGACTGTTCAGAAAGAAGAACTACGTAGGCCATCGCTTAGAGGGAGTTGATAAACGACGTCACGTCTTCTTTGCTTTCCAATCGTGTAAACGTCGCCTGAGGGCTGTGAGCCTTGCGGATATCCTCCTCAACAGCCTTCACATTGCGGCTGTCTGCAAAGAACTTGTCGCCAGAAGGGCTTACCTCGTAAGGGTCTGCATCATGCGTTGGTTGGCTTGGCCTTCCTCCTTCGCGCCTTGGCCTATCGAGCGAGCTCGTTGGCTCTCGGCTTGGCGTTGGTTCCAGCAGTTTGCCTGCCAGCCAGCTGCGGTCGCTCTTCGAGAGCGACAGGCTCTCGATATAGGCCCAAAGTTTGTTTGTTGCAACGGTTGCCATAATGATAATAATTATATTCCTGCCGCAAAATTAAGTATAAAAAACGAAACGACAAAATAAAAACGGAAAAAACAATATCTATGAACGAAGCGCAGACACGACTTGACAATGCGCCCGGCCGCATCACGACTACAGGCCATAAGAACCCGAAGAAGGCCGACTATATCCTGGAATACAAGTGCACACCTGCGCTCGACCTCTGGTCGCTTGCTACCGCAGGGACGCAAGAACCGACCCTTCTGTGTTCTCTTTTCCTTAAATAGTAATATCTGCACATATCTTTCAATCGAATTATGAATACAGAAGAAATAAAAGATCTGCTCCGATTACTGTCGGATGCTGGCGTCAAAGCGGAATTGTGTGACAAGCCCGTTCCTGTTAGTGGGAGTTCTGCTATATGTGGTTATCCCGCTGAGCCAGGCGACTATGACTTGTCGGAGTATGTATTGCTACCCAAAGAACTGATGGGCGTACACCCTGAGATGTTCGTGCCCGTAGAGGGAGAGTCGATGGTTGATGCCGGCTACGAGCCGGGCGACCAGTTGCGAATCAGATTTGGCGTAACGCCTCACGACAACGAGAACGTGCTGGCATGGATTGACGGGCGTTGTACTGTGAAGACACTCTTTACCGACGAGGACGGTCAGAGGTGGCTGGTGCCAAGGAATGAGGAATATGATGCGATTATGCTGACTGAAGATATGGACGTAAGAATACTCGGCGTAGTGCTATCCGTAGAGAAACCATCGTCGAGAGCGTCGTCGCGTGGCCTGCTCCAGTCAATCAGGCGTACCAAGAACAAAATGAAAGCCGCCAAGAAACTGACTATGAAGGAGGTGGACGAGCGGATTGTGGAGATTGGGCCGATGGTGGTACATGCCCGCCAGTGGTTTTCTGTCTATAGGGCTTTGCTGGACAAGACGCTGACGGAAGAAAATGATTTTCTGAGTTTCTGCGACCGCGTGAAGCGGCTGTTGCCTGACCATGAACATCTGCCTGACCCCAAGGAGCTGTCGAAGATGAACGTGCTGAGCTTTGCCAAGCCTCTGTCCATGTGGGTAGAGAGCAATGCACCTGTCAAGGGTCAGCGCTTCAGGGACTATCTGAGAATAGGTATGACCATGAGCAATCTGCTGTCTGAATAAAAACTCCCCCCAAACTCTCCAAAACTCTCTCCAAAAATGGGCTAAAACGCCCAAAACTCTCTCCAAGGGAGCCAAAGAGGGCAAAACTCCCCCCAAAACTCCCCCAAACTCTCCACCGATGAACGTTTGCTTCATCGGGTGTTTTTTTATGCCTAATTTTGTCGCCGTAAGCTTACGGAAAATTGAAGATTGAAAATTGAAAATTAAGAATTGAAGGAGAATAAGTTATGATGAACATGTTTTATGCTACCGACAATGAGTCGGGCTACCCCCACTGCCTGATGGTGCTGCCCAATGGTAACGTGGTGCGTGCCGATAAGGGCGAACGGATGGTGCAGGCAAAGATGACGGACTACTCTTTTTTCGCCCTGCCGGACGACTACGTGGAAGCCGAGATGCTGGCAAGAATGCTGGGCGACGCGTTCGGTCTGGCTGCCGACCTGAGGGATGCGTGCAGGGATCTGGTGGGATTCGTCCGACACAGCAAGCTGCGTGTAGGCAGCGAACTCCTGACGCTGGACATGAAGATCAGCAAGCAGGAGGACGCCGCATACCCTTGGCGCCTGAGGGTGCGCGACAGCCGTACGGGGGTGAGCTACTGCTACCTGACTGACTACGATGACTGGCACGATGCCAAGACCACGGGCGTCTTTTTCCTTGACGCGCTAAGGGATATGGGGTGTAACGTGGATTTTAACTGGGAGATACAGAAGAATTGAAAATTGAAGTGCACACCAGAACCGACCCTAATGTGCACTAATATGCAAAAATTAAGAACTAAAAGATTATGAAAGACGATAAGACTAACGGCAAGAGCACCCTCCGGGTGAGGGGCTCGGCCAAGATGAACCGCGAGACGGGCGACTTCGCCTTCAAGGCGTACGAGACGGGTGAGCCCGACCACAAGAACGTCAGGCGGCACGGCTGCTGCACCGTCTACGAGACGGAGGGCAAGAAGGAGTCGTCGATAGTAGCCCACCTGAAAGTGAAGAAGGACACGACGGATCCCTTCGGCGAGATGTGGCCCGACTTCGTGGCGGGCATGAAGCCCTACATCAAGCAGGAGCCGAAGGCGCCGACAACGAAGACGCTGATGGAACGTCCGGGCGTCAACGTGTGGCAGGTGAAGAAGGAGGGACTGGTGAAGGTCCTGATGACCATCGACCTGAAGGAAGAACGCGAACCGTCAACCCAATTGTTTTATCTAACAAGCGAAGTGAACAAATGTTTAGTTATCAACGAAACTTCTTTGAAGAGACGCAGGTAGTGACACCGGAGCTGTTCAACAGCCTCTTCGACGACCCGCAGTACGCCGCCCGCTGGAAGGTGTTGAAGCGCCGCGAAGTCCTGAAGGAGGGCTGCACGGAGCGCTGGCTTGCCACGGAGGAGTACCAGGAGTGGGCGCGCCGAATGGCCACCGACGGCTCGAAGGACGGCAAGGCTTTCCGCCAGGCTCCGGACGACCGCCAGCGCGTGGTGCTGTGGTGCGAATGGCTGAAGAAGACGCTGCCTTCGCTTATGTTCATGGCCTGGTTCGACGAGACCGTGAGTGCCAAGGGCAACAAGGGACGCTGGCGCAAGAAGGTGGCCACGAACCTCAGCGGACTGGTGGTGCTCGACATAGACCACCTGAAGGAGGACCCGCGAACGGTCTTCGACAGCTGGACGGAGGAGCAGCGCCGCGACATCGTGTTCTGCATGAAGAGCCCGGGCGGCGAGGGCCTGAAGGTGGTGTTCAAGGCGCACCGTGAGTGGGGCAACCTGGCCGACAACATCATCGAGAAGTCGCTGCAGCTGGGGCTGCAGCCCGACTTCTCGGGCATCGACAGCACCCGTGCCTGCTTCGTGAGCTTGCGTGAAGACATCTATTACATAAATGAACAAGAACTCTTTAACTATGAGAACCAAGAATTTGCTGAAGAGTGGCGCGAGGTTTATCGCGCTGGCGGTACTGTCTATCCTACTCGCCACAATCAAGACGATTATCATCGTACTGGCACTGCCGATGTACATCGTGCTGACCATGCTGATGCGGCTGGACCAGCTGATGGAGCAGCCGTACCGTCAGTGGAAGCAGCGGATGTGGCAGACGCTTATCGGCTGAGCTACGAGGGCTGGACGGGAACGTGCCAGGAACTGATGGAGGAGATCTACCGCGAGGTGGGCGAACCCGGCAGCCAGACGGAGGACAAGCCGCGGCTGAGCCGCCACGGAGAGTCGCTGAAGCGGGCTTACGACCTGCTGGTGATGACGGGGCGCAACAAGAAGCTCGTGGAGCAGATGCTCAGGGCGCTGCCGTGGGTGGACGCTATTGTCAAGGAACGCGGCGAGGATGTTGGCGAGACCGTCAGCAGCGCCGATGCCCGGGTGAAGGAGGCTGAGAAGAAGTATGCCTCGCCGAAGCCGTCGAAGGCTGTGCAGGAGGCCGTGAGGCGGCTGACGGGCAGTAGTGAAGACAAGGAGAAGACCGACGAGGAAGAGGCGCAGTTGCCACTCGAGGAATGGGGACGGGAGATTGAGCAGCTGTTCGACCACTACCCCTGCCTGAAGGAAGCTTGCGACGGCCAGACGGTGGCCTGCTACCCGGCGGTGCTGTTTACCTCGGCGGCGTTCCTCGGCACACTGATGACGCGCACGACGTGGCACCACTGGTACGACCCCGACGAGGAGCGGCGACTGAACTACTGCGTCGTCATCATCGGACCGCCAACCAGCGGCAAGTCGTTTGCCACACGACTGTACAAGCTGCTGGCTGCCCCTATCAAGACGGCCGACAGGGTGGGCTACGACGCCGTGAATCGCTGGAAGGAGGATAAGAGCTCGAAGGCCGACAACAAGGAGAAACCGAAGAAGCCCGTGGTCATCATCCGCGACCACCCGGCACGAACGGCCAACGGCGTGTTCATCACCGACATGGTGAACGCCGTGGAGGTGATCGACGGCAAGCCCATGAACCTACACATGCTGACGTTCGACTCGGAGTTGGACAACGCCACGCTGATGTCGAAGGGCGGACAGTGGATAGACAAGACGGCGATGGAGCTGAAGGCTTTCCACAACGAGGAGGACGGACAGGCATACGCCAACCTTGACTCCGTCTCAGGCAAGTTCAACGTCTATTGGAACTTCGTCTATACCGGCACGCCGGTGTCGCTGGACAGGAAGGTGAACGAGCGCAACTTCGGCACGGGACTGGCCACGCGACTGGCCGTCATACCGATGCCCGACCGCAAGTTCCAGATAGCGGAGTTCAACCAGCCGCGACGCCATAACCACGCTGCCGACGAGGAGCTGAAGACGTGGGCCTTCCGACTGGACGGCGTGCGCGGTGAGCTGCCGCTGGAACCGCTGCTGCGCACCACCTACGACTGGCTCGTGGAGAACGAGGAGGTGGCAGCCTACGACAACAACCGCGCCGCCGACATGCTGCTGATGCGCGTACCTTATTATGGTATCTCGATTGCCGCCCCCTTCATCCTGATGCGCCACTGGGACGAGTGGAACGAAAAGAAGACGCTCGCCATCGACGACGTCGACCAGCGCCTCTGCCGACTAGCCATGGACATACAGTACCGTTGCCAGCAACATTTCTTCGGGAAGTACGCCGAGCTCTTCTTCGACAACCTGAGGAACAGCACGGCCAACAAGCGGCAAAGGGCATCGAAGTACGACCTCAGCTACCAGCAGCTGCCGCGGGAGTTCACACTCAAGGATATCGTGGAGGTCTATGGAGTTAGCAATGGTAATGCAAAAGTTATTGCATCGCGTTTGTGCGATCGCGGTGCCATCGAGAGAATTGTCAATGGGAAATACCAAAAACTGAGACTTTCACTGACATGAAGAAAATTGAAAATTGAAGATTGAAGATTGAAAATTAAGAATTAAAAAATTGAAAAATTGAAAAATTGAAGTTCTTTTAGAATTGAAGAATTGAAGAATTGAAAAATTGAAAATTGAAAATTATGAACAAGAACAATGTAACCAACTCAACACTCCAGCTAACGCCACATTTCTCGCTGCTGGAGATGGTGCGCTCAACGAGCCACCCCGAAGTACCGAACAACCCGACACCTAAGCAGGTGGAGAACCTCAGACGCGTGTGCCAATGGCTGGAGAAGATGCGCGACATACGCAACCAGGCACACGGCGAGGAACTGCCGGTGAAGATCAGCTCCGGCTTCCGCTCGAAGATGCTGAACCGCGCCGTCGGCGGCGTCAACGACTCGAACCACCTCGACGGCTGCGCCGCCGACATCATCTGCAAGGACTGCACGCAGGCGGTGGAGTATGCCTTCCTGCTCATCATCCTGTTCCGACAGGCCAAGGAGCAGTTCGACGAACTCTTCATCGAGCGCAAGGGCGTCCGCTTCTGGGTGCACTTCGCCGTCCGAGAGTTCAACAACCGCGGCAAGGTCTCGGTCTATGATTTGTAAGTGTTAAAGAAGTGTTAAATACCCTGCGGCCTTCTTGCGTCCGCGGGGTATTTTTTGTACCTTTGCCATTGCAATTGAGGAAGCAATGGCGACTGCGGGCTGCGGCTCAGCGAAGGCCAAGCGAGCTTGTCTCCGCGTTCACCTTGCACCGCAGTTGCCGTATCTTCGAAGAGGGGGAGGGAGCGCCCTCGAAAGCCGCTCCGAAAGTCAAAAACCAACACAAAAACTAGACAAAAAAGTATGATTGAACTGAACGTTTACCAAAACAACTCGTCCACCTCGGCACAGTACGGCATGTGGTACGTCCGCGCTGCCTACAAGCAGACCCTCGGCATACCCGAGCTGGCCAAGCTGCTGAAGGTGCACAACACCAACTGGAGTGAAGGCGCTATCGCCGGTATCCTGACCGACATGGTCAAGGAGGTGCGCGAGCAGACCCTGATGGGCAACGCCGTGAAGATTGACAACCTCGCCATCTTCAAGGCCTCCATCGAGAGCAACTGCACCAGCGTGCTCTACGACAAGACCAACGACGTGACCATCCGCGCCGCCATCGGTCCCAAAACCGCCAAGGATCCCAAGACCGGACAGGTGAAGCCCACGGGCAACGCCGTGAAGAACGTCAAGCTGCTGGCCTACGCCACTGGCGAATACACCCGCGCCGAGCTCAACAAGGACGCCGTCCTCGGGTGGACCGACCTGGCACAGAGTGAGATTGACAAGGCGAAGGCAACTGCCAACAGCGGCGGTGGCGACTAACGTCGCTATCGAGGAACGAGGAAGGAGGAACGTTTTTTCGAGGAACGAGGAACGAGGAAGGAGGAGGCGAGATTACTTTTAGCGCAGCATTATCCGCAGCATTATTCGCAGCATTATTCGCAGCATTATTCGCAGCATTATTCGCAGCATTATCCGCCTACAAAACTATTCTCGCCTCCTCGTCTCCTCGTTCCTCGCCTCCTCGAAAAAAGGTATCATTAAGGGTTGCAAGCGAAAATCGCCGCTTTCTGCAGTAAACACTGGGGTTTCTGGCGAAAAGGTTACAGGTTACAGGTTACATTAAGGGTGTTTTCTTTGGTGTTTCGCTCACTTGTTCGTACCTCTGAGACTTCGTCTCGCGCTCGGCTTTGCCGCTCCCAAAGGGACGCAAAAAGGTAGGCTGCATCTCAGAAATACTCAAATAAATTTGGTATTTCATTCGATTTACACTACCTTTGCACCCTCATTTTAATCAACATGAAGTACAACCAACGATTCAACGAGCAGCGGGCACTGCGCTTCCGACAGTTTACGCGGAAGGGCTGGGCACTGTTTGCCTGTCTGGGACGGGTGGTCACCATCAGCGTGCTGAGCGTGGCCACACTGGAGTCAGCCAGCGCTGCCACCGACGACATCACGACGAAGGTGGAGCGTGCCGACGAAGGTGAACCCGACAAGGAGGTGACACTGGGTGATCTGGAGATTACCGGTTCGCTGGCTCCCCTGACGACGGGTCAGGGCGTGAGAGTGGTAACTGTACTGACGCGTGACGAGATTCAGGCGGCGCCAGTACAAAGTGTTAACGACTTGCTGAAGCTGGTCACGGGCGTCGATGTCCGTCAGCGAGGGCCTATTGGCGCGCAGACTGACGTGGGCATACGTGGCGGCACTCAAGAGCAAATCACCATCTTGCTGAACGGCATCAACATCTGTGACCCGCAGACGGGACACAACACGATGGACCTGCCCTGCGACGTGGCGGACATCGTGCGCATAGAGGTGCTTGAGGGGCCTGCAGGCCGTGTTTATGGTACACAGTCGCTGATGGGGGCGATTAATGTGGTGACCATTAATCGAGATACGAGATTAGAGATGAAAGATGAAAGATATGATTACACTAAAGGCCATGTGCGCGTGGAGGGCGGTTCGTTCGGCTACGCACAGGCGGCGGCCAGCATCTCTCACTTCTCTGCCCTCGACCCCTCCGCCCATCAAGGTAATCATATCTCTCACTTCTCATCTCTCACTTCTCACCTCTCCGCCTCCTACACCCGCTCTGACGGCTACAGCCGCTCGAAGGGTGGACAGCTGAACAGCGACTACAGCGGGGTGAAGGCTTTCTACCAGGGAAGCTGTCAGGCCGGCGACGTGAGACTGAACTGGCACGTTGGCATCAGCGACAGGGGCTGGGGCTCCAACACCTTCTACAGCGCCAAGTTCGACGAGCAGTATGAGAAGACAACCAAGCTCTACACCGCCCTGCAGGGGGAGACGACGGGACGACTGCACCTGAAGCCGGCCCTCTACTGGAACCACAGCCGCGACCGCTTCGAGCTGATACGCGGCTCGGAGGCAAAGGTGCCCTTCAACCACCACCGCACAAACGTGGTGGGACTGAACGTGAACGGGTGGTTCGACTGGCTGCTGGGACGTACGGCCTTAGGCGCCGAATTCCGCAACGAGGACATCGTCAGCACCAACCTGGGCGAGCCTCTTGACAAGCCGTTCAGCCACTACAAGGTGGGACTGAACCGCTCGCAGCTGAGTATCCATGCGGAGCACAACATCATGCTGCGGCAACTGACGCTCTCGGCGGGCTTCATTGCCATCAGGAACACGGGCAACGAGATGGACTTCAAGGTGTATCCGGGCATCGACGCCAGCCTGCGTCTGAACAGCCACTGGAAGCTCTTTGCATCGTACAACGAGTCGCTGCGCATGCCTACGTTCACGGAGCTGTACTACAGCGTTGGCGGCCACAAGGCCGACAAATATCTGAAGCCCGAGGAACTGCGCGCCGTCGAAGGTGGTGTGAGGTTTGAGCACAGAGCGTGGAGCGTTGAGGGCAAGACGTTCTACCACCACTGCCGCAACATCATTGACTGGGTGATGGACACACGCGACGCAGACCCCGTCTGGCAGAGTGTGAACCTGACCAAGGTGAACACTCTGGGACAGGAGCTCGCCGTCAACTGCAGACTGTCGGCTGTCAACTGGCAAATAGCCTACACACACCTGCACCAGCATAAAGACGAGCAGCCACACCTGCAGTCGCAGTACTCGCTGGAGTACCTGCGCCACAAGCTGGCTGCCAGGCTGAACTGGCAACTGAGCCGACACCTGAGCACGACACTCTGCTACCGCTATCAGGACCGCACGGGCTCGTACACCAGCACCGATGGCCAGGTCAGGGACTACCGTCCCTACTCCGTCGTCGATGCCCGCGTGGCGTGGAAAATGACAACGACGGAACTCTATGCCGAAGCCAACAATTTGACAAGTACACATTACATTGACTACGGCAACGTGCCACAACCCGGCTGTTGGGTCGTCATTGGGTGCAAAAAAACGCTAAATTATAAGATGTAGAAGACCGTTTCTCAATAAAAGTTCGTAACTTTGCAGCCCAAAAGGAACAAAAAGTAAGTAACACTCAAATAAAAGTAACATTATGACAATCAACGAATTCAACTTTGCCGGTAAGAAGGCAATCGTGCGCGTTGACTTCAACGTGCCCCTCGATGAGAACGGTAAGATTACGGACGACACCCGCATCCGCGGTGCGCTGCCCACGCTGAAGAAGATTCTGGCCGACGGCGGTGCCGTCATCATCATGAGCCACATGGGTAAGCCCAAGGGCAAGGTCGACAAGAAGAAGTCGCTGGGACAGATCCGCGAGGCTGTGGAGAAGGCTCTCGGCGTGCCCGTTGCCTTTGCCGACGACTGCGCTAAGGCTCAGGACGCTGCCAAGGCCCTGAAGATGGGTGAGGCCCTGCTGCTGGAGAACCTCCGCTTCTATCCCGAGGAGGAGGGCAAGCCCGTGGGTATCGACAAGGCCGACCCCGCTTACGAGGACGCCAAGAAGGCCATGAAGGCCAGCCAGAAGGAGTTTGCCAAGACACTGGCCAGCTATGCTGACTGCTACGTGATGGACGCCTTCGGTACGGCTCACCGCAAGCACGCTTCTACGGCTGTCATCGCCGACTACTTCGACGCTGACTCGAAGATGCTCGGTCTGCTGATGGAGAAGGAGGTGCAGGCTGTCGACAACGTGCTGTCGAACATCAAGCGCCCGTTCGTGGCCATCATGGGTGGCTCAAAGGTGAGCTCGAAGATTGGTATCATCGAGAACCTGCTGGGCAAGGTCGACAAGCTCATCCTCTGCGGCGGCATGACCTACACCTTCGCCAAGGCTCACGGCGGCGAGATCGGCGACTCTATCGTTGAGATGGACAAGCTGGACGTTGCCCTCGGTGTTGAGGAGCTGGCCAAGAAGAACGGCGTGGAGCTGGTGCTGGGTACCGACTGCACCGCCACCAACGGTCTGGACTTCGACACGATGACCGTGAAGCCCGGTGCCGAGATCATCACCTGCCCTGCCAACAACGTGCCCGCTGGCTTCGAGGGCGTTGATGCCGGTCCTGAGAGCCAGAAGGCCTTCCAGGCTGCCATCGACGGTGCCAAGACCATCCTGTGGAACGGTCCTGCCGGCGTGTTTGAGTGCGACGACTTCACCGCTGGCTCACGTGCCATCGGCGACGCTATCGCCAAGGCTACGGCCGAGGGTGCTTTCTCGCTGATTGGCGGTGGCGACTCTGTGGCTTGCGTCAACAAGTTCGGACTGGCTGACCAGGTGAGCTACATCTCTACCGGCGGTGGTGCCCTGCTCGAGGCTATCGAGGGTAAGGTGCTGCCCGGTGTGGCTGCTATCAAGGGTTAAACCTCTCCCAGCCTCCCCGACATGACCCCCTCCCAGCCTCCCCGAGGGGAGGAGTTTGGGAAGTAAAATAAATTGGGCTGCAACAGATGATGTTGCAGCCCATTTCTGTGTTTTGTCTCCTCCCCTCGGGGAGGACGAGAGGGGGTTACTTTGCCTTCTTCGCAGCCTTCTCGGCCTTCGCAGCAGCCTTCTCGGCAGCCAGCTTGGCCTTGACCGACTTCAGCTGGAGCTTCGTGTCGTCAGGAGCAGCGGCAGCCTTCTCGGCAGCCTTCTGAGCCTTCTCGTTAGCCTTCTCCGAGGCCTTGCGCGCATCCCGGGCCTTCTCACGCAGCTTCTCTGCACGCTCGGCCTCCTTCTGCTTCTTCTTGGCCTCAGCCTCCTTCTTCTGCTGAGCCTTCAGCGCAGCCTTCTGCTCCTTCAGCTGCTTGGCAGCCTCCTTCTCGGCCTTGTCGGCAGCCTTCTGAGCCTTCAGGGCAGCCTCCTGCTCAGACGTCATCACGTCCTGAGCCTGCACACTCTGCGCTCCCATCAGCATCGTGACAGCAAGCGCCATAGTCATCATCAGTTTCTTCATAGTTTCTTGAATGTTAATTGGTTATTATGTAATACAGAAAATTGATTCATACGTTCATCGCCCCACAATGCGGACAAAGCCCCTTCTTCACGAGACCGGCACCGCAGCGGCCGCAACGATAGCGGCGACGAGGCTGCCGACGGTAACGCCGCAGCGCCCAGACGATATAGACCACCAGCACGGGATAGCCCACATAGTACATCGTGAACACGCTGAAGAAGATGTAGACGACGGCACTCGTGGCCACAAGCCCCAGCAGGTAGAGAATGGCATCGCCGAAAGGCAGACAGCGCCGCACCTCGTCGACAGCCGCTATGCCGACAAGAAGGATGGCCCACACGGAGCACAGGAAAAGCCCCAGCCAGAAAGGAACGGCATAGGGGTTCAGCGTCGGGTGGTAGTAGAAGTGGCGCCACATCTCGGGGTCGAACAGCTGGATGCTGCTGTAAAGCGTGGCCGACGTCGCCACCAACAGACAGAACAGCATGGGATAGAACGACGCGATATCGTTCAGATGCACAATATGCGCATTGCGCCGCTTCAGACGACGCAGCACATAGAAGGCGCCCGCAACGGCCACCAGCGCCAAGAAGATGAGCAGGTGGGCATCGGAGAAGAAGTCGATAAAGGCCGAGATAGGGTCGTCGGGCGACACACCGACGAGCAGCTGGCTCTCGTGAATCCAGCCCAGCGTCTCCTCGTCGCGCGCCACCTTCACCCAGACGGAGTCGACGCTGTCGGCAGGCACGGTGACGATATCGGCAACGACAACAACATCCTTCCTGTACAACTGTAGCGTGTCGACAGGCATATCAGTGAGCGCCTCGGCGGGCAGCTGCAGGATGATGGGCAGCGAGTCGGCATGTACGCGGAAGTTGTAGCCCTCGGTGTAGTGGTGGGTAGAATAGAACGAGATGCTGTCGAGCTCGCTTTCGCTGAGCGACAGGGCGTCGGACGTCAGCTGTCCGCGGTTGTAGCACGCCGTCAGCAGCAGGAGGGTGATGATATAGCTAACGAGTCGCCGCATAGACATTCATTTGACAGTTACGGCAGTCGAACTCCAGGCGGAAACGGCGGCCGTCGCCGAGACGCAGGAAGAGAGGCTCGCGCCACGTAGGACGCTGCCCGCCATGTTTCACACAATAGCCCAGCGAATAGCGCAGACAATGACGGCACTGCATCAGCACGGCATCGGCCGTGGGGTGCAGCTCGTAGGCCGTCGGCGCCTCAACGCCATAGAAGCGGCAGGCCTCGCGGTTGGCGATATTGTCCAGATGAGAGCATGTCGAGGAACGAGGTGCGAGATTAATTTCAGGTGCATCTTTTCGAGGTGCGAGGTACGAGGTACGAGGTGCGAGATTACTTTCAGGTACAGTATTATCCGCAAACAAGCTATTCTCGTACCTCGTACCTCGTACCTCGTACCTCGAAATAAGCCCTTCCACCAGCCGCCGACGCAGTTCCGCCAACAGGCTGCTGGGGATGAAGTAGTTGAAGCCATCGGGCAGCTCCACCTCACGACACTCATAGGGTGTGCCGCCCAGCTTAGTCAGCTGGCGCACGATATTCTCGCGCTGCGGTTTCTCGGCCTCCTGGTGAGCGACGGTCAGGCTGACGGACACATCGCCAGCCGACAGACAGAAACCGTCAGCCGTAGGACACAGGCTCATCGTAATGGGTATCTTGCGCTCAGCGCTGGACTTCGAGAGCAAGCGCTCGAACTCCTGGTCGTTGTTGCGATAGAGACGGAGACCGGGACGCAGACCCTCGGGCATGTGCTGGGGGAAGAGGCGATTGCCCTCTGCCCTATTCACGCGGAAACCGTGCAACTGACGGTCCTCGCCCACGAAGCAGAGTCCGTCGCCGTTGGCAAAACGGGCCGTACCAGCCACGTTGAACGAGTCGCGACGCAGCTCCTTCACCGTGCCCACGAACTCGCCCATCGCCTTCGGTGTGTCGAAGCAGGCAATGTCGGGCTGGCGGCCGTTGGCAAAATAGGTGGTGTAGCCGCGATTGAACGTGCGCTCCAGACGAGGCGTAAAGGTATAGGTGCAACGCCCCAGCGAGGCACGACGATAGCGGTCGGGATGTCGGCGGATGACGGCGTTCAGCCGCTCACTGTAGGCGGCCGTCACGTTCTTTACATAGCCCACGTCCTTGAGCCGCCCCTCTATCTTGAACGAGGTGGCACCAGCCTCGGCCAGCGCCTCAAGGTTCTCCAGCTGGTTCATGTCGCGAAGAGACAGCAGGTGACGGTCGTGCTCTACAACATGACCATCAGCGTCGACAAGGTCGAAGGCCATACGGCAGAACTGCGCACACTCGCCGCGGTTGGCCGAACGTCCGAAACAGTACTGCGAAGCATAGCACAGGCCGCTGTAGCTGACGCAGAGGGCACCGTGGACAAAGACCTCGAGCTCGACATCGGGCACAGCCTCGTGGATGGCACGAATCTCGTCGACAGACAACTCACGCGCCAGCACCACACGACGAAAGCCCAGACTGCGCAGCCAACGCACCTTCTCGGCCGTACGGTTGTCAGTCTGCGTGCTGGCGTGAAAGCGTAGATGAGAAGTGATAGATGAGAGATGATGACAATAGCCCGCCAAGAGTCCCATATCCTGAACGAGAACAGCATCGACACCAATCTCGGAGAGCTCGTCGAGCAGGCGATAGGTGTCGTCCAGCTCCTCGTCGTAGATGATGGTATTGACGGTGACGTAGACCTTGGCCCCAAACGGATGGGCAAAGCGGCAGAGTTCGGCAATATCGGCCACGCTGTTGCCCGCAGCAGCGCGCGCACCAAATCGCGCAGCGCCGATGTAGACGGCATCCGCACCGTGATCGATGGCGGCTTTGCCACATTCCAGGTTCTTGGCCGGAGCCAGCAGTTCAAGCTCTATCACCCTTATCTCTTATCTCTTATCTATCACTTAATCTCCTCGATATTAAACGGCGTCTCCTGATAGACGTAATAGTTAATCCAGTTAGCATAGAGAAGGTTGGCGTGGGCACGCCAGGTCACCAGCGGTCCCTTCGCCGGATCATTGTCGCGATAGTAGTTGCGCGGCAGCTCCACATCGTCGCGGATGTCCTTGTCGCGCTTATACTCGTTGTCGAGCGTATCAGGCGCATACTCCAGGTGGCCCGTAATGAAGAACTCTCGACCGCCGCGCGCCATCACCATACTGACGCCGCTGTCAGCAGAGTCGGCTATCAGCTGAAGCTCCGGACGTGCGAGAATATCAGCCTCATGCAACTCCGTATGGCGGCTGTGAGGCATCATGAACACATCGTCGAAGCCGCGGAAGATGGGCAGCGAGGCATCGAGCATACGTTGTGGGAAGATGCCGAACATCTTCTTCTCCAGCGGATATTTGGGGACGCCGTAGTGATAATAGAGGCCCGCCTGCGCCGCCCAACAAATATATAAGGTACTTGTGACGTGCGTACGAGCCCAAGCGAAGATGCGCGTTATCTCGTTCCAGTAGTTGACGGCCTCGAAGTCCAGCTGCTCAACAGGGGCACCCGTGATAATCATACCGTCGAACTTCTCGTTACGCATATCCTCGAAACTGCGGTAGAACATCATCATGTGCTCTATCGGCGTGTTCTTCGGTGTATGGCTCTCCAGCTTCATGAAGCTGATTTCCAGCTGAAGCGGCGTGTTCGAGAGCAGACGCACGAGGTCAGTCTCGGTAGTAATCTTCAGCGGCATCAGGTTCAGGATTACGATGCGCAACGGACGGATATCCTGAGTGTGGGCACGCGTGTCGTCCATCACGAAAATGTTCTCGCGCTTAAGGATGTCTATGGCCGGAAGACGGTCGGGTAGTCTTAATGGCATATTCTATATAAAATCAATCTTTTCTTTTTAAACAATCTTGATGAGACAGGCTGATACATTGTCGTAGCCTCCTGCCAACTCTGCCGCCTTACACAACTTCGCGGCGTCGGCGCCCGTCTCCAGAAGGCTTAGTATCTCATAGTCGGTCAGCATGTCGGACAAACCGTCGCTACAGAGCAGGAAGAAATCGCCCTCGCACACCTCAGGCGTACACTGCACCATATCAATGAAAGACGTTTTGCAGCCGCCGCCGATACAGTTGGTAATGACGTTTGAATGCTCCGCGTTACCCATGAGATTGTTCAGGGAATGGTCGGTGGTCATCTGCTGAAGAGCTGCGCCGTGAAGACGGTACAGACGACTGTCGCCACAGTTCAGCCAATAGAAGTTCTGGTTGTAATAGGCAAAGGCGACGAGCGTCGTACCCATACCGGCAAAGCGAGCGTCGGCACGTCCTTTCGAGTCGATGACGTTGTTGATGGACTCCATCCACTCGAAGACAGCCTCGTTGAGGTCTTCCACAGACAGGCCCGATGGCAAGTCGCTGAAATAGTACTGCAGGTTGTGCAGCACGTCACTACTGGCGACCTCGCCGCGGCTGTGACCGCCCATACCGTCGGCCAGCGCCACCAGATAGCGGTCGTTTTCGCAGGTATCGGCCATCGTCCAATACTTGTCATTTCTGACAAACTTGTTGTCAACAAGTATCATGTCCTCGTTATTATGCCTGACACAGCCTACATAGCTGGCGGCTGATATGCTAAGTTTCATGAGCCTCTTTCCGTTCGTTTTTAATTGACACTCACTTGCAGGTTGACATTGGCTATGGTGAGGATGTCACCATTACGAAGTGCCATCTCCACATCAGGCTGCAAGGGATGCTGATTCAGTTTCGTTCCGTTTGAAGAGTGCTTGTCGACGATACACCAGCCTGAGCCGGCATTATACTTCAGCTGAGCATGAACACCCGACACATACATCTGCTGCGCGAAGTACTGGATGTAAGGTCCCTGACGACGACCGATAACCGCGCCGTTGATTCCCTGAATATGGATGTTTAAGCTCGTATTGTAGAGGGTCAGCACAGGAACGCCCTGAGGAGACTTCGCATTCGCACGCATACTGTCAGGACTCGTCGTGCCTACGCTCTGCGACAGGCTGCCTGTCATCAGCGACGAATAGCCCGTACGCTCAGCATTGCGCTGATACTCCTCGGGAGTTATCATCATGCCGCCGCACTGGGTGCAACGGCGTCCAATGCCTACCCTGCCGCAGTTCTTGCAATACAACAGCGCCTGACCGCACTGGTCGCAAAAGTGGCTGTCGTCTTCTATCTCTTCTTTACAGTTCGGACAAATAATCATTCTGTTTCTGGTATGTCTTCTGGTAATATTAACTGATAGCTCTCCTTCGTCACCTGATCGGCAGGCAACTGCGACACACGTTGCGACAGCTGCTGAACCGTCTGATCCAGCAGGTTGCGCATCTCACGCGCATTGCCGAACGACGCATCCTTCGCCATCACCATCTTGTAGATGACGTTCAGCGCCTTGAACTCTGCCGTCGGCGAGAGCGTATACTGTTCCTTTTGGGCCATCTTCTTAAAGATAGCCAACAACTCGTCTTCGTTATAGTCATCAATATGCAGCCTATGGGTGAAACGACTGGCCAGCCCGGCATTCATCTGCAGGAAGTCCTCCATCTTGTCCTTATAGCCGGCTGCTATCACGACGAACTTTCCGCGGTCGTCCTCCATACGCTTCATCAGCGTGTCGACAGCCTCCTTGCCGTACTGATCGTTCTGATCCGTCAGCGTGTAGGCCTCGTCGATAAAGAGGATACCGCCCATCGCCTTGTCGCATATACTGTTGACAATCTTCGGCGTCTCGCCCAGATACTTGCCCACAAGGGTAGCACGGCTGGCTTCGAGCACACGGCTTGTGGGCAGGATATCCATCGAATTGAGCACCTCGCCCATCTTGCGTGCTATCGACGTCTTACCCGTACCGGGATTGCCCGTCAGCACGAAGTTCATGACCATCTGCTGGACGTTGCCGGCACCCATAGCGGCACGCTGTTTCATAAACATACTCTGCACAGCCAGACGGCGGATGCTGTTCTTCACCGAACGCATACCGACGAACTCGTCGAGCTCGTTGAGCACCTCGTCCAGCGGGCGTGCTTTCTCGTTCTGAGCCATCGGCAGGTCGGCGGACGTAATGCGATACATATCCTCCTGGAAGCCTGGCTGCCCCATCAGTCCCACCAGGCGCTGGCTCTGTCGCTCAACCGTCTCATCGAAAATGCGGCGAGCTTCGCGCGCATTGCCGAAGTTCTTGTCGCGGCGCAGGTAGAGCTGCTCAAACTGCCGATGAATGGCTTTCTCTGTCTCGTCATCAATTGTGAAGTTCTTCTCTGCGGCAAGATTCAGGAATATCTGCGTCAGCTCGTCGGGCGTGTAGTCGTCGAAGTTGATGGTTTGGGTAAAACGACTCTTCAGTCCAGGATTGGAGTCAATGAAGTCGTGCATCTGGTCGGTATAGCCCGCCACGATACAGATGAACTTACCGCGGTCGTCCTCCAGGCGTTTCAGCAGGGTGTCGATAGCTTCGGAGCCAAAGGTGTCGCCGTCGCTCGAATGCAGCGTGTAGGCCTCGTCGATGAACAGGACACCACCCATCGCTGTGTCGATGAGCTGGTTGGTCTTTATCGCCGTCTGGCCACTATAGCCAGCCACGAACTTGGCGCGGTCGGCCTCAACCAGCTGTCCGCGGCTCAGAATGCCCAGGGTTCTGAAGACGTCGGCCATAATACGTGCCACCGTCGTCTTACCCGTGCCTGGATTACCCGTAAAGATATAGTGCTTCCCCTGGAACGTATTGCTTTCGCCGCGACGAATCTGGAGGTTGAGGAAGGCAGCGAGGTTGGAGATTTCCTTCTTCACCGAAGCCAGACCAACGAGTCCGTCAAGCTTCTTCAGACACTCGTCGTAGTTAGCTGCCTGAGGTGCCTCGTACGGGATATCCTCATCTTCTATCGTCATCAGCTGCTCGTTGGAGAGCTGGGAGATGTCACCATACTGCAGGCGCTGTGCCTGCTTCTTGCATATCTGGTCAAACAGCGTACGCATCGTGCGCCCGTTGGCAAAGTCCTTGTCCCGCGACTCGTACATCTGCTTGATGCACTGTCGCGTCTTAGCCTCAGCCTGCTCTGAGAAGATATATTTCTTCTCGCGCGCAAAGACAAGCATGATGTCATAGAGCTGGTCGGGCGTATAGTCGTCGAGATTCAGGAAGTAGTTGAAGCGGCTCTTGAAGCCCGGGTTCACGCGGAACAGGTTGTCCATCTCCGTGCGGTATCCGGCAGCGATGACCACAAACTTGCCGCGGTCGTCCTCCATACGCTTCATCAGCTTCTCAAGTGCCTGTGCTCCCTGGTTATCGCGGTCACCGGCCTGACTGACAGGAGCCAGCGTATAGGCCTCGTCGACAAAGAGGATGCCGCCCATCGCCTTGTCGCAGAGACGGTCTACGACCTTGGGCGTCTCACCCTGATAGGGGCTGACCATCTTGGCACGGTCGACCTCTACGACATGACCACTATCCAAATAGCCGATGGCGGCGAGAATCTCGCCCATCTTACGTGCTATCGTGGTCTTGCCCGTTCCCGGATTACCTGTAAGGATGATGTGCATTGCCATCTTCTCCTGCTCACCTAATCCGCGTTCTGCGCGCTGCATACTGTTCTGCACCGCATAGGCAATCTCGCGTACGGCGTGCTTCACCTCGTCCATACCGATGAACGAGTCGAGGTCGCCCAAGATGTCGTCAAGCGTGCGCTCCTCGGGCACGTAGCCCTGTATGTCGTCCTTCTCAATCTGCGCGGCATCAGCCCCCCTACTGATGAAGGCGGTAAAGATGTCCTCAGCCGTCTTCATAGCAACATGGGCGTTGCCAAAGGTGTCGTCCTTCTTTTTAATCTGGTACTTGAAGTAACGCTGCAATTGCTTGTCGGCCTCCGGCGAGAAGCTGGTGATGCCATACTTCGTCCGCAGGTCGAGCTTCGTGATGTCGCAGAGTTCCTGGTAGCCGGGAGTCGGCAGACGGAACATATACTTGAAACGGTTCTTCACCGCAGGATTGCTCTCCAGGAAGTCGTCGAGACCCTTCGGCAATCCTGCCATAATGACAATGGGGTTGTCGTCCCACTTGTCCATCTCAACAAAGAGCTTGTCGAGAGGATTCACTTGGTTGGAGTATTTATCGGGCAGTAGTTTCTGCACATTGTCGAAGAAGAGGATGCCGCCGCGGGCCTTCTTGATGTTATCCTCCCATTTGTCTACGAATCGCGAATAGTCGACAGCATCGACCATCGTCAACTTAGCCTTCTCGATAATCTTGTGCTGATAGAAATAGTCGCGCAGTATCTCGGACAGCGCCGTCTTTCCTGTTCCTGTCTCGCCGATGATGATGGCATTGACAGACAGGCGGACGTTGGCGACGTCCTTGCGCGAGCGCAGATAGGTGTAGGTATCGACGATGGTCTTCAGTTGCGACTTCACCTCGTCAAGTCCCACGAGTTTATCGAGCACGTTATGGCCAACGAGCGGACGACCACACCACTTACAGAACTTGGCAATGTTGCGGTTTTCCTTATGACAGTGTTCGCAAATCATTCCACGTCTTTTTCTAATTGTTTGATAATCTTATGGGGCTGCAGCTTCCAGTTATTGTCCAAGTAGGGGTTGCGCACATTCATCAGACTGGGGCTGAAGATGATGAACTCGGCCACAAGGACGGCCACAAGCGTACTCCATAATATATAATGTATGACCGACTCGCCGCTGATGGAACGTATCTGGTCTGTCACATCATCGAGGACGGCAAACTTCGAACCTTTATACTTGAAGGACTTCGTCTTGAAAGTATAATAGAGGGGCTCGAGCAGCGACGATTTGATATCGTCGTCGAACACCTCGTTGATGAGCTTGTTGTCGGCATTCTGGTCCCCGCGGAAGTCTGTCAGATGGCAAATCAGCATATAGACCAGCGTTATCAGCACGATGGCGACGTTGAACATATAGGAATCGGGCATACTCCTATTCAAGTATTTCAGTATCTGTACTAGAATGACACAGGAGGTGGCGCCGAGCAGTCCCCACAACACAGAGAGGACGAAGCCATAACCGCGGAAGTAGGCTCGCAAGGCCGCAATGAGCAGCGTCATTCCTCCCAAGGGTATACCGATGGTGATGAACGAGTGTTTCAGCAGGAACTCGCGTCCCGTCACGCCGAAGATGAGCACCAGGAGCATCCACACACCCGAGAGTCCGTAGAAGATATAGCGCCACGTCTTTTCCTTGTGCTTGGCGCGTTCCCAGCCTTTCTTGACAGCAGTCATCTTGTCCTCCGTCTCTTTGCGGGCGGCAACGAGACGCTTATAGTAGTGCTGGCTCTTATCAAACGTACCCAGAGCCATCACCCAGTCCTCCAACGAGTGTTCGTAGCTATACTCCTCGCTGAAGTCGGCATTGGGATTCTCATGATAGAATATCGAGAGCCACTGCGAGAAATGGCCTTCGCGCATCTCGCTACGTATCTTCCCGACGTCATTGGGCTGTATCTGCAGGCCGTCGAACAGCTCTGTGCCATCAGGCAACAGGTATGACGGTGTGACGCCCAGCATACAGCAGAATCGATAGAGAGCGGTCGGCACGTCGTAGGCGCTGAACCGTTCACGATTCTCTTCAGACTTCATGTCAAAACAGCGGTTGGCAGCCGCGAGTTCCCTCATCCAGCCGTGAAGCTGTGCAAAGTAGGCAAAGCGTCCGTCGGGAGCGATGAAGTCGTCCATCTCCTTCGTAAAGTCCTCCATACTCAGATGCTCGGTGTTCTTCAGCCGCTCTTTCAGGAGCAGGGCCACCTTCTCAGGCGTGTCGGCCGTCCGCAGGTCGTAAGCCGCATTGCGGTCCAGGTTGTATAGCACCTTGTAGGCCAGCGTCAGAGAGAACGGTTGGTCCATCGTCATGATACGCAGGCTCTCGCAGGCCATCATGTCCTCATGACTGTACATCCACGACAGCAGTCGGCCGTCCGTCAGGCTGTGCCAATGGTCTTCTGTCGGCTGTCCGCAGCCGAAGAAGTGCACTATCTGTGTTATCGACGAAGTGGGAGCCTTAGATATGAATGGTATCTCGGGATCTATCTCGAAGACCGTCTTGATGACGGCTCTACGGGTTTCTTCGGCCTGTGTCGAGTCTATGTCGGCGAAGTATGAGCGCAGACGGTTTACATCACACTTGGTATGCGTTTCAAGATACAGGAACAGGTTGTCGTTGGGCTTCTTCAGCAACAAGCCATACTGCTCCTGATAGCTTAGCATCGAGATAGCAATAGCGTGGATGTCGTCGCACAACGAGCCTCGGATATCCTTATACGGATAGGTGGGGTCCATTGTGTAGACACACGACATCAGGCCTGCGTGCTGGTCTACCGGGTAGCGGTTGACCGTAATGTCCTTGACGACCGTAGCCAGCTTCTGATTACCGCATGACTCCAGCCACTGGCTGATACGTCCGTTGTAGAGGTAGCCAATGGCCAGCCGCTCGTTGTCAACGAGCAGGGGAATCAGCTCGTGCACATTGTCGGCCACGAGGTTACGGTCAGGGTCAACGATAAAGCTCTTGTACTTCAGGAACGGTGAGGAGATGTCTACCTTCACGTCCTCGCCCTTGAACCAGCGTTCCACCTCGTCGTAGCCCCATCGGCTCTGGGGGTTGACGGCAGTCAGTCCCTGGACTACGGTGCGCGCCTTCTCAGGCAGCTCGCTGAGTCGCGGCAGTCGGCCTTCGTTCTTCTGACGCATCATGACGCGCTCATTGGAGCTCAGCGGGTTGTCGCCTATCCAGAGCGCCAGCAGCGTGATGCCCAGCGAGTAGAAGTCGGCTGCGGGTGTTATCTCCACCACGCCGTCGATGACGTCAGAGTACATCTCCGGCGCAGCATAAATGGGGGTGCGGGCTTGCGACGTGCGATGCGACTTGCCGTCGTTCTCGAGCATACTCGATATGCCGAAATCGCCCAGCACCAGTTCCTTGTGGTCTATATCGCGGAAGAAGAAGTTCGAAGGCTTAACGTCCTTATGAAGGATGTTATAGTTATGACAATAGGCCAACGCTGCAGCTCCTTGCAATGCGAGACGTCGGAACTGGTCCATATCGCCATTGAGCCGGTAGTTGTTGAGCGTACCGCCTGAGAGGTACTCCATCAGCTCGTAGTAGCGGTGCTTGCCGTCAACGTATGTTTTGCCGAAGTCGTAGAGTTTGACAATCATCTCGAAGTCAAAGGAGCGGATGACCTGAAGCATCTTCTTGTTGACATCGAAGTTCGGATAGTAGACTTTCAGCACGAAGGGTTTCTCGTCGTGTTCCACCAAGAACACCTGAGCCTCGCCGGAGTTGTCGCTCAGACACTCCAGGTTACGATAGAGTTCGCCCTTGAGCACGAAGTCCTTACTCTCTTCGGAGGTGATGCCCTTCTCCTGCTGAGTCCTCAGCGTCTGAGCCAAATCCTCTTTCCGTTCTCCTTTGACGACGCGCACCGTGCGCAGCGTGGCGTTAGCAATCGTTTTATCTGTCATCACTTGTCGTCTTTAATCTCTTGTTTCGTATTCTTGCCGAGAACAACCCATTTCCCGCCCATCTGGGGTTTGGCACACCCACAGGGGCTGCTGTGCATAGCGTGCTTGAAGTTGCACACCCAGGCCAGTCTGACGCCGATGGGTTTCTGCGCCATTGCATAGTTGCGCGCCTTGATGGGCGAAGGCATTGCCGGCAGCGCCATCGCGTCGAGCAGTCGCGTCAGCTGTTCCAGATGGTCTTCCTTCTGACGGTTCAGCTCGTCCTTCGACGGGCGTGTCGACTCCTTCGGCATAATCTCCTTGTCCTCACCGCGATCATGCGCCAGCAGCATCAGCACACGTTCTCTCAGTTGCCGGTTCTGCTGGTCACGCACGACGTCGCGCTCCGAGGTATAGGGTAGCTGGAGCTGCAGGTTCTCGTACTCCTTTGCCAGACGGGCCAGTTCCTGAAAGTCGGGCCGCTGCTTCATCTCCTCCACGAGTTGGCGGGCATTCTCTGTCAGCGCCGTTCCACACTGCTTGCAGAAGGCGAAATCGTTGAGGGTACGGCAGACTGGACAGACGATGCCTCCACGCGGGCTACCGCACTCCGAGCAGTAAGCCTCAGAACCCGACAGCGGGGCTCCGCAGAAGGAGCAGACGTCGTTCTTGATGTAGTGATGGCATATCTCGCAGAAGTCAGCTTCGGGGTCGACCTCACTTCCGCAGTTCGGACAAGCGCCCATACGCAAGGGTTTTCCGCACGACTGACAGAACATTGCTGTGGGCTCGTTGACCGTACCACAGAACGGGCACGCCACACCTTCGGCGGTCTGTATTGCCACTTGGGTCTCAACGGCAGCGTCGTCCAATGGCTGCATGACGAGTTCATCATGCTGCAGCTGCATCTCTCCAGAGGGATCTTGTTGGGGTCTTATAGTAGTATCTTCGGCCATAAACTGTTTTACTTTTTAGCTATAATTGCCGCAAAGATACAAAAAAATATGAAACAACAAGAAAAAACCGCCGTAAATTTATATTTACGACGGCATTTTCCTATTTTTTCACCTGAAAGATTACCACAGTTGGAGTCGTTTCTCCTTCGGGATAAACATTTTGTCGCCTTCTTTCACGCCGAAAGCCTCATACCAAGCATCGATGTGGGGCAGCGCTCCGTTGACGCGCCAGCGTCCCAGCGAGTGGGGGTCGCTCTTCGTGCGGTTGCGAATTTCGGCTTCGGTAATGTTGCCTGCCCACACGCCGGCATAGGCCAGGAAGAAGCGCTGGTCGGGTGTCAGTCCGTCGATGACGGGCAACTGCTGGTTCTTCGTAGCGTTCTTATAGGCAGCATAGGCCACCTGCAGTCCGCCGTGGTCGGCCAGGTTCTCGCCCAGCGTCAGTCGGCCGTTGGCCTTCAGGTCGGGCAGCACGTCGATAGCCGAGAAGAAGTCGGCATAGCCGTCTGCTCTTTCTGTAAAATTCTTTCCGTCTGATTCCTTCCACCAGTCGTGCATATTCCCATCCTTGTCGAACTGTCGTCCCTGGTCGTCGAATCCGTGGGTCATCTCGTGGCCTATCACCACACCGATGGCGCCGTAGTTGAAGGCATCGTCAGCACTCATGTCGAAGAACGGAACTTGCAGTATACCAGCCGGAAAGCAGATTTCGTTCGTGGTTGGGTTATAGTAGGCATTGACGGTCTGTGGCGTCATGTACCAATCGTCTATATCGACGGGTTTTCCAGCGGTGTGGTCGATGTAGTACCAATTCCAGAACTTGCTCACCTCGAGCATATTCTCATAGTAAGATTTTTTCGTATCTACAGTCAGGCGCGACATATCGATCCACTTGTCGGGATAGCCCACCTTGACATAGAATGTGCTGAGCTTCAGCAGGGCGTTTACTTTCGTTGAGTCGTCCATCCAGTCCTGGGCAGCGATACGCTCTCCGAGGGCTATCTGCAGGTTCTTCACCAGCCGCTGCATACGCTCCTTAGCTGCTGCAGGGAAGTACTTCTCGACATAGATCTTGCCCAGAGCCTGTCCCATAGCTCCCTGAACGGCGCTGGTGGCGCGTCGCCACAGGGGGTGTTCCTCCTGGCGACCCGACATCGTGCGTCCAAAGAAGTCGAAGTTGGCCAGACGCACCTCGTCTGTCAGCTGGTTGGCAGCGCCGACAATGACGCCCCACTCCATGTAGTCGCGATACTCGGCGGGCTTCATCTTGGCCACCAGAGCCTCAGCACCGGCCATGAAGGCAGGCTGTCCGACGACCAGCTCCTGCATGTACTGCGACTCGAGTCCCTGGGCGTTCATCACCTCCTCCAGGCGCAGGTGCGGGTACTGCTTCTGGAACTCGGCCAGCGTGGTCTTGTTGTAGTTGGCCTGGGGGTCGCGCAGTTCGGTGCGGCTCTTCGACACCTTGGCCAGCGCCAGCTCTACCTTCCATACGTTCTGCATCTTCTTCTGGGCCTGTCCCTTGGAGAAGCCGAAGAGCTGGAACATACGTACGATGTGCTTCTTGTAGGCCTCACGAATCTTTGTCGTCGCTTCGTCGGTCTCCAGGTAGTAGTCCTTCTGCCCGAGCGTCAGTCCGCCCTGCGAGACGCTGAGGATGTTCTGCGAAGCGTTCTTCTCGTCGGCTCCCATACCTGCACGATAGAACTGCGTGTCGCCGTAGGGGGCCATCAACAGTTGCACGTCGTTCAGCTGCTTGATGGTCTTGGCGGCCTCCAGCTTCTTGATAATCGGCATGACGGGAGCCAGTCCTTCCTGCTCGCGGCGTGCGGAGTCCATCGCCAGTTTGTAGAGGTCGCTGAGCTTGCGCTCGGTCGTTCCCTCGGCGTAGGTTTTCTCCAGCAATTCCTTCAATATGCCGTTGATGCGCTTGTTGTTGTCCTCGGCCAGGCGGTCGAAGGAGCCAAAGCGCGAATAGGCGGCAGGCAGGGGGTTGGCTTTCATCCATCCGCCACAAGCGTACTCGTAGAAGTCGTTGCCGGCCTTTACGCTGGTGTTCATGTCGGCCAGGTTGATGCCCGACCGCAGTTGTGCCGTCGCAGCGACGGCCATGGTAGCAAGTGCCATGATTGTCAATACTTTCTTTTTCATTTTTATCTGTTCAGTTAGTTAGTTGTTCCAGTGTTTCGCTGAGCTCTTCCCAGCGTTCCACCTCCTCGTCGAGTGCCTGCTTGGTGGTGGTGTATTCCGTCACGAGCGTCATGTCCGATGCGTTCTGCGGGTCGCAGAGCAGCGCGTCGAGCTCTTTCAGCTGTGCTTCCATCTTCTCAATCTTCTGCTCGCTCTCTTTCACGGCCTTCTCGGCCTTGTTGCGGCGTTTCTGCTGTTCCTTGTGCTCGGCGTAGCTTTGTTTGTTCGAGGAAGGAGGTGTATCTTTTCGAGGTGCGAGGTGCGAGGTACGAGGTGCGAGATTACTTTCAGGTGCAGATTTATCCGCGGATAAACTATTCTCGTACCTCGTACCTCGTACCCCGTTCCTCGAATTAGAGAGACTATTCTCTTGCTCCTTGCTCCTTGCTCCTTGCTCCTTTTCTATCCAGTCATAGATACCGCCCAGGTACTCCCTCACCTTGCCGCCTCCGAACTCATAGACCTTTGTCACGAGTCCGTCGAGGAACTCGCGGTCGTGGCTGACGATGATGGCGGTGCCGTCGAAGGCGCGGATGGCCTCCTTCAGCACGTCCTTCGAGGCCATGTCCAGGTGGTTGGTGGGCTCGTCGAGGATGAGCAGGTTCACGGGCTCCAGCAGCAGGCGTATCATAGCCAGACGGCTGCGCTCGCCGCCGCTGAGCACCTTCACGTACTTGTCGCTCTCCTCGCCGCCAAACATGAACGCGCCGAGTATGTTCTTGATTTTCAGACGTATCTCGCCCTTGGCCACGCGGTCGATGGTGTCGTAGACGGTCAGGCTCTCGTCCAGCAGTTGCGCCTGGTTCTGAGCGAAGTAGCCTATCTGCACGTTGTGGCCTATCTTCAGGTTTCCGTCGAAGGGTATCTCGCCCATGATGCACTTCACGAGCGTCGACTTTCCCTCGCCGTTCTTGCCGACGAAGGCCACCTTCTCGCCGCGCTTGATGGTGAGGTTCACGTGGTCGAAGACCAAGTGAGAACTGAGAGGTGAGAACTGAGAGGTATGATTAGTTTTACCGTTATGAGAACCGTCTGTGTTGCCAATGTTTTTTTCTTCATCTTGGGGATGAAGGTAATCATACCTCTCCGTTCTCCGTTCTCCGTTCTCAGTTTGATAAACCTTCCTCACTTCTTCGCAGATGACGGGATAGTCGCCTGAGCGCAGGCAAGGCGGGAACTTCAGGTGCATGGCCGAGTTGTCGACCTCGTCAATCTCGATGGGCACTATCTTCTCCAGCTGCTTCACCTTCTGCTGCACCTGCACGGCCTTCGTGGCCTTGTAGCGGAAACGTTCGATGAAGTCCTTCATCTCCTGAATCTCCTTCTGCTGGTTCTCGTAGGCACGCAGTTGCTGCTCACGGCGCTCCTGGCGCAGGACGACGTACTCGTTGTACTTCACCTTATAATCTATGACGCGTCCACACGAGATCTCCAGCGTGCGGTTCGACACGTTGTTGATGAACGCACGGTCGTGGCTCACCAGCACAACGGCCGCCGAGGACTGCGCCAGCCACTGTTCGAGCCATTGTATGGACTCGATGTCCAGGTGGTTCGTGGGCTCGTCGAGCAGCAGCACGTCAGGACGCATGAGCAGGATCTTGGCCAGTTCGATACGCATACGCCAGCCGCCCGAGAACTCGCTCGTCGGACGCTCCAGGTCCGTGCGCTCGAAGCCCAGTCCCGTGAGCGTGCGCTCCAGCTCAGCCTCGCGGCCCTCGACGCCCATCATCAGCAGCCGCTCGTGCTCCGTCGTGTAGCGCTCCACCAGTGCCATGTAGTCGTCGCTCTCGTAGTCCGTACGCTCAGCCATTTCCTGTTCCAGACGCTTCACGCGCGCCTCCAGTTCGCTGATGTTGGCAAAGGCTTTCTGTGCCTCCTCGCGCACGGTGGTCGAGTCCTGCAGGTTCATCACCTGGGGCAGGTAGCCTACGACGGAGTCCGTGGGCACGCTCACCGTACCGGCCGTGGGGCGCTGCTGTCCGCAGAGTATCTTCAGCATCGTCGACTTCCCTGCCCCGTTCTTGCCGACGAGGGCAATACGGTCGCGTGGGTTGATGACGAAGCTGGCATCCTGGAACAGCGGTTTCACGCCAAACTCTACCTTCAGTCCTTCTACAGAAATCATATCCTTACGTTTTGGGGGGACAAAGGTACGAATATTTTTTCATATAATACTCATTTCTATACTTTTTTCTCATCTCCTACATACTCTCCTTCAATATCTCTATAACGTCCTCCTTTGTCAAAAAAAGTATTACGATTTCGACATCTAAACTAAGATAGACTACATGGCGAGTATTATTCTGCTCTTGCTAATTTACAGCTGACGTTGAAGGGCGGACACGCGCTGCGCGGTCTATGCGTCGAATGGTCAGCAGGTGGTCAGCACTGTGCTTGACGGCGGTACGAGGAAGATTACGCTGCCGAAGGGTCAGGTGTACGTCCTGACGCTTGGCGCGAGGACGCTGAAGTTTGCGCTATAAAAGCCCACAACGGCATAGAGTCTTGTTAGAACCTTTCGCGCGCTCGCGCGTATATATGACTGTCTAAAGGAAAAATAACCCGCTTATCCCGCTTATCTCGCGGTCTTGTACACTGTGAGATAAGCGAGATAAGCGGGATGTTTTTCGGTTTCGCTATATACGCGCGTATAATACGCGCGCGCATTACGCGTATATGTATAGTTTAAGCGGAAAATAAGCTACCTATCCTACCTATCCG
>Ga0310694_10001309_pt1 | contig 28686 bp, 23 predicted proteins | sample 174DNAGHGhighgp2_FD_203884 | JGI IMG/M metagenome (GOLD analysis project Ga0310694, IMG submission 203884) | Sheep rumen microbial communities from Palmerston North, Manawatu-Wanganui, New Zealand - 1742 DNA GHGhigh gp2 (v2) (version 2) | ecosystem: Host-associated > Mammals > Digestive system...
GAGGTGGTCGCCGTTGGAAAGGCTGGAGCCTGTCCATTCGGGAATCTCTAGCTTGGTTGTCTCTGGAGGGGGCATGTCTTTGTCCTTTCTTTGGTGTTTCTGCAAAAATTGGCGTGTCTTGACGCCAGATTTCTGTCCCTGCAAAATTGCAGGGCGAAATTCTTGGTGAAAAATTTGTCCCTGCACACCGCAGGACGAAATTTTTGGTGGAAAATTTGTCCCTGCACACCGCAGGGCGAAATTTTTGGTGGAAAACTTGTCCCTGCACGCCGCAGGACGAAATTTTTGGTGGAAAATTTGTCCCTGCAAAATTGCAAGGCGAAATTTTTGGCGGAAAATTTGTCCCTGCAAAATTGCAGGGGCATTTCTACGCTGTTGAAAGGCGCGAAACGACGGCGCGGCGGCCCGCCGACGCCACCCATAGTCTAAAATCGCGTGTGACGCGGAAAAAGCGGCCTCTAACGCGCTCTTTTCGCGAAAATGCCCCCCCCCCCCCACTTTGGGCGACGCGTACAGCGCACGTTCTACGTGCGTTCTGCGCGGTGCGGCTTCCGCCGCAAACGGCCCTGCGCCAATCTGTGAGGGTTTGATTCATGGCACGTAGTATAGCACATCCCGCGCATGGAGTGCAACCATAATTTTAAGGAAATTTATCAAAGGGGCGCATCTGCGTCATTCACCGCCGCTCTACCATTGCACCGGCTGGATGCCGTGGGCGACTAGGTACTCATTCGCCTTGCGGAAGTGGTTGCAGCCAAAAAAGCCACGCGATGCGGAAAGCGGCGACGGGTGCGGCGCCACCAGCACGCAGTGCCGCGAACGGTCGATGGCCGCGCCTTTCGTCCTTGCGTACGATCCCCAAAGCATGAACACCAGATGTTCGCGGCGCACGGAAAGCACATCCACCACGGCGTCGGTGAACCTTTCCCAGCCGCGTCCCTGATGACTGCCAGCGCGACCGGCCTCGACTGTGAGGGTGGCGTTCAGCAGCAGTACGCCTTGGTCGGTCCACGATAGAAGATCGGGTATCCGCAGCGGAGCGCCAGGAACGGCCGTTTCGGGATACTCCGTGGCAAGCTCCTTTGCGATGTTGTAGAGCGACGGCGGAGTGCGTATCCCCGGCGGCACGTAGAACGCGAGACCCTGCGCCTGGCCGGGCTCGTGGTACGGGTCCTGTCCCAGCACCACCACGCGCACCTTGTCGAGCGGAGTGCGGTTGAACGCCTCGAAGATCATGCGCCCCGGAGGATAGACCACGCCTTTTGCGTAAGCCGCGCGCACGAAACGCACGAGCTCGGCGAAGTAAGGGCTGTCGAATTCGCTTTGAAGCGCCTCGCGCCACGAAGGTTCTATTTTCACTTCCACTTGCGATTCTTCCTTTCTTTCATTCGCGCACGAGCAGCGCGGCGAGACTTGAGACATCGCATACAGGGAACGTCTCCGCGGCGACGTAGTCCTTCAGCACGTCGCGGTTGCCGGGACAATCACTTGCGACGACCCTTTGCTTTCGCGCAACCGCCTCCAGCAATAGGTACGGCATTCCTTCCCAACGACTTGGCGCAACGAGTTTCTTTCCGCACGTCATGTAGATGCCGGCATTCGGAATCTCGCCCGCGAACTCGACGAGATCGGATATTCCAGAAGCGTCCGCAAGGCGCTTCATCGCGTCAAGCGTAGGACCTCCGCCGATTAGAAGCGTCCGCCGTCTGTGCGCACGCAATCCATCCTGTGCGCGGACGATGGCGTCGAGAAGGACGTCCTGTCCCTTCTGGAAATCGAACCTTGCGATGCACACGAAAGCGAACTCGCCAGGCTTGTAGCGAAGTGGCTCCGAGGGCTTCCGCAGTTCGTCAATGCTTACCGAGTTCGGCTCGATTACGACTGGCAGTGATGCACCGTATAGCCGACGGATATCCGCCGCGTCCGTTTCGGTAAGCGCAATCAATTCGTTGCACCTGCGGTAAAGCCAGCGCTCCAGCGAAAGACGAAGGAAGCGGCGCAGACGGTTCCCCGGCGTCTTGGGGAGGAAGTCGTATTTCCTCAGGTGAATGCCGTGGACCGTAAACACGACCTTCCCCTTCGGACGCGCAAACGGATTGCGGAACAGCTGCAAAAGAGCCTTCAGGTGGTTGGCGTGAATGAGGCTTGCGCCCCATGCATCCATCCCCGCAGCAGTGCATTCGCCGCGCTCCGATGCGAATACCCTGCACTCATCGTGAGGATGCGCGGCAATCTGGCGACGGATGTATTCCATTCCGCCGCCAACCGCGTCCCTGTCGATGAGGTAGGCTATTTTCACCGTGTTACCTTGCCTTCAACTCTTCCACGATGGAAACGCCTGCGCTTGTGCCGATGCGCGTGGCACCGGCGCGGATCATGTCGAGAGCGGCGTCGAGCGTACGGATTCCTCCCGCCGCCTTCACGCCCATGTCCGGACCCACCGTGCGGCGCATGAGGGCAATGTCCGCCACAGTCGCGCCGCCGGTTCCGAATCCGGTGGACGTCTTCACGAAATCGACTCCCGCCTTCACCGCGAGTTCGCAAGCCCGCACTTTCTGCTCATCTGTGAGATAGCAGTTTTCGAGGATCACCTTGGAGATTACGCCGTGTTCGCGACACGTCTTCGCAAGGTCTTCGAGTTCTGCCAGCACGAGCGCGTTGTCGCCGCTTTGCAGCGCACGCAGGTTTTGTACCATGTCAATCTCGCCCGCGCCTTTCGCGATGGCGTCCCTAATCTCAAACGCTTTCGCGGCGGACGTCATTTGTCCGAGTGGAAAACTGATCGCCACGCCGACGCGCGTCTTCGTGCCTTTAAGCAGTTTGGCGCAGCGTTCCGCTTCGGCTGGGTTTACGGCCACCATCGCGAAACCGTACTCGCGCGCCTCGGCGCAAAGTTTCTCGATCGGCTCTGGGCCTCCATACGCCTTAAGAAACGTGTGGTCTATCATTCCCGCAAGTTCCTGCGGCGTCAACTTGTCAACGTCAATCATTTCTTTTCTCCTTAAATCACTAACGCCACGAATCACTAAAACCTCATCATCACCTTGAGCGCTTCGCTGGCCTTTACGGCGGCGAGCGCCTTGTCGAGTTCGGCGAGCTTGAAGCGGTGCGTCACGAATTCATCCGCGCTCAGACGCCCCTCCTTGATCCACTTGCAGATCGGTTCCATCGCCATGCGCTCGCGCCAGCGCGTGGGCCACTGGTGGATGATGAGGTTGAAGTTGTACGGTCCTTTCCCTTTCTCAATCATGAGCGTGGGCTGCGAGATCACGCCGTACACGCCAATCGTGCCACCGAGCTTGATCATTGGAATCGCAGCGTTCACGATCTTCTCGTTGCCGACGGCGTCAACGATCACGTCGAACGAACCTGCGGGGAAGTTCACCTCCTCGGGTGCGAACGCGGCATCCGCCCCCATTTTGAGGGCAAGGGCGCGTTTGTTCGCGAGCGGATCGACAAGTCCTACCCACTTGACGCCCATGAGTTTCGTGAACTTGACGAAACTCATTCCCACCGGACCCGCCCCGTAGATGAGGATTTTGTTACCGGGCTGGATGCCGAAGTCGCCGATGCCGCCGTACACCTCGCGCCATGTGCAGAGGAGCGCGGCCGCCTCGGGTTCAACTCCCTCGGGCACCTTGCGCTGGATCTCGTAGCACTCGAACCACCCGTGATCGGCGTCCGCCACGCCGTCGCGCACCATCGCGTCATGGTCGTTCACCAGCACGTATTCGCTAAAACCACCCCAGCCGGATGCGAGGTCCGTTCCCTCAAAACCAAACACCATTCCGCCGATCACCCTGTCGCCGGGCTTGAACAGCGTCACCTTTTCGCCCGCCTCAACGACGATACCGGCATTTTCGTGTCCGAGCACGAGCGGATACTGCTCCATGCCTGGGAAGTGTCCTTCCACGAGTTTGCGGTCGGTGGCGTTGCATAGTGCCATCACCTCCGTCTTCACGAGTGCCTGGTACGGACCCGGCTTCGGGGTTGGTACCTCTCGTATTTCCATCTCCCCAGGACGGGGAATCACCATTGCCTTCATCTTTTTTCTATTCCTTTCATTTTCCCGACGCGAGGTCGTCGTAAACTTCCACAAGGGCGCGATACGCCTTCACCATTACCTGCGTGCGGCCTTTGTAGAACATGGCGTCATTCGGATCTGGCTGCACTGTCTCGGCGGTTTTGAGCAAGTCGTCCACCACGTTGAAATCCTTGAACATCCCGCACGCCACGCCACCGATGATGGCGGCGCCCATGGACGTGGCCTCGGCCGTGGACTGAAGCGTATGCACTGGACATCCGCACGCATCCGCAAGGATTTGCCTCAGCACGCGACTCTGCGCGCCGCCGCCGATGATTCGGAGGCCGGCGTCGAAGGATACGCCGCCGTCACGGAAGATGTCCACGATGTATCCCAGGTTCATCGCTACGCCTTCAAGAACGGCGCGCATCATGTCGGCACGAGTAGAGGCTAGGTTCAGACCGATGAACGCACCGCGCGCATCTGGATTCCACCACGGCGTGCGTTCGCCCAGCATGTACGGCAGAAAAAGGACGCCGTTTGCACCAACAGGCGAAGTCGCCGCCTTCGCGTCGATGAGCGCGTACTTCAAGCCGCCCGTGCGCGCGGCCTCGGCCGCCTCCTCCCCGCACAGCTGTTCCGCGAGCCACTTGAAACTGGACCCGGCAGTCTGCATCGTGCCCGATGGATGCAGATAACCCGGCACGCAGTGCGCCCAGTTCATCGTGCGCATTTCGGGATCCACCACCGGTTCCTTCACCGTGAGCGCGATCCAGCTCGACGAGCCCATGCAGTTGTACGCCGAACCAGGGCGTACACACCCCACGCCCACGCCCGCCGCGCTGCCGTCTCCGCCACCAACCGCTACAGGCGTACCCTCAAGAAGTCCCGTCGCCGCAGCGGCCTCAGCTGTCACGCCACCCAGAATCTCCGTTGATGGAAGTGCCTCGGGGAAAAGAGACTGCGGGATCTCGGCGCAGGACAGCACCTCGTCTGACCACTTGAACGTGTTGATGTCAAAGGCGTTCGTGCCGCTTGCGTCGGAAAAGTCCGTAGCCATGCGCCCCGTGAGGCGGAAGTTAACGTAGTCCTTCGCGCATAGCGTCTTTGCCGTCTTCGCGAAGACTTCCGGCTCGTTCGCGCGCAGCCACATAAGTTTTTCAAGCGTGTAGGACGCGCTCACGCGGTGGCCGACGATTTTGTAGAAACGCTCAAGCGGCATTCGTGCGAGGATGGCGTCAGCTTCGGCGGAGGCACGCTGGTCGCAGTAGAGCATGGATGGACGGAGCGCGCGCCCCGCCGCATCCACTGGCGTACACCCCATCATCTGTCCGCTCAACGCCACGGCGGCCACGTCGCGCGGGTCCACGCGCGCGCTTTCAAGTAACTGGCGCGTGGAGTCACATACAGCTTTCCACCAGTCGTCCGGGTTTTGCTCCGCCCAGCAGCCGTTGAAGAAGCGCGTGCCGTACGGAACCAACACGCTTCCGCGCGCCGTGCCGTCCGCCGCGTACAGGACGGCTTTGTTGCCGCTCGTCCCGAGATCATGTGCAAGTATATAACTCTTCATGCGCACATTATACACTTTTCCCACCAAAATCGCAACGCCGTTTTCGCTGTTGTATCAAAAAGGGGAAACGGGACTGTTTTTCTTGCGTTCCCGCACTGCGAGATTTCTTCGTCCCCACTGCCGCGCCTGGCCGTGCGACGGAAACCAGACGTCGATGTGCTTGCCTGTAATCGCACCGCCGACATCCTCCACTATCCCCGTGCCGTAACCCGGTATCTCAAGTTTTGTGCCAAACGGATACACCTTCGGATCCGCCGCCACCGTACCATGCCGTGCCACCGTACCGCGTGCGGTGACGCCAACTTTCTTGCGCCGTCCTTTCATTGGACCATAATCGTAAACCGGGGGGCCCAGACCGAACCAGCTACGACGCCATCCGCAGCATGTTCCGCAATTGCAGTAGCCTGTTACGAGGACATCCCCCTTGTCGGCCTCCGACGGTGGTGGAAAACGCATTTCGGAACCATCATCGCCGGATTTCCCGCAGCAACCCCTCACGACCAGCCATGTCAACAGCAGCGCAACGCCGCCAGCCGCAAAATATCGCCAGTTGACTCGCCGCCGTTTCACCGTTCATCCAAAAAGCGACTGCTGCGTGAAACCGCCTGACGACGGTGAAAGCCCCAGGCGCTTCCATGCAAGCGGCGTCGCAACGCGCCCTTTGGGAGTACGGTCGAGATATCCCTCCATGATGAGGAAGGGCTCGTAAGCCTCCTCAATGGTATCCGGCTCCTCGCCAACGGAAACGGCAATAGTGGAAAGCCCCACTGGCCCGCCGCCGAACTTCGCGCAGATGGCCTCGAGTATCTTGACGTCCATCTCGTCAAGTCCGTTGGGGTCGATTTCGAGAAGCCCAAGTGATTCCACCGCCACGGGACGCGTTATTAGATTATTCGCCTTCACCTGCGCGTAGTCCCGTACGCGACGGAGCAAGTTGTTCGCGATGCGGGGGGTACCGCGCGCACGGGCGGCAATTTCAAGTGCACCGTCCGGCTCGATGCCAACGCCCAACTTCGCCGCAGAGCGAGTGACGATCTCGGCAAGCTCCACCGGCTCGTAGAAGCTGAGGCGGTTGACAAGCCCGAAACGAGCCCGAAGCGGAGCGGCGATTAGACCGATGCGCGTGGTAGCGCCCACAAGCGTGAAACGCGGAAGCTCCAAACGCACGCTGCGAGCGTTGGGCCCCTGGTCAATCATGATGTCAATCGCGAAGTCCTCCATCGCAGAATAGAGGTATTCCTCCACGGTCTTCGCCATGCGGTGGATTTCGTCGATGAAGACTATGTCGCCAGCCTCCAGCGAGGTGAGCAACCCGGCAAGGTCGCCTGGTTTCGTGAGGACGGGGCCGGACGTGGTCTTCACATGCACGCCCATCGCATCGCCCAATATATAGGAAAGGGTTGTCTTGCCAAGACCTGGTGGCCCGGAGAAGAGGACATGGTCCAACGTCTCGTTACGGTCCTTGGCTGCTTTCACGGCTAGTTCCAGCCGGTCGCGGATCTTCTTCTGACCTACGAACTCGCCAAACTGACCCGGACGCAATCGGTTGTCAAACGCCGTATTGCGCCTATTCAATTCATCTGAAGCCCGTTCGCCCTTCATGGGAAAATCCGCACCTGATGGGAAATGAAAACACAGGAAAGGGGCAAGCAGAAAGCCTGTCCCTCTCCTTTCACGACATCTCGCTGTTATTACTGTGCGGGAGCCGAGCCGTCATCGCCATACCCCTTGCTTTTGAGGTACTCGATGATCTTGCCGACGGTTGTGAGCTTTTCGGCGTCCTCTTCAGGGATTGCAGCCCCGAATTCCTCTTCAAAAGCCATGATGAGCTCAACCGAGTCGAGCGAATCCGCGCCCAGATCGTCGATGAACGACGCCTCAAGCGTCACCTGTTCGGCGTTGACGCCGAGCTGGTCAACGATAATTTCTCTTACGCGGTCTTCAAGTTTTCCTGCCATTTGTTTTTTTCTCCTTGTGGTTGGAACAGAGAATAGTATATCATACTCCGAACCAAAATGCTAGTGCAAAAAGAGTAAAAAGCTAAAAGGCGAAAATCATCCGATCATACCGCCGTTGACGGATATGATCTGGCCCGTGATGTACTCTGCCTCCGGCGAAACGAGGAAGGCCACGCACTTCGCGATGTCATCGGCAGTGCCGAACCTACGGAGCGGAATCGTGTCCATGTAAGCCTTCTTCACGTCATCCGGCAGCACGTCCGTCATCTTCGACTGGATGAAGCCGGGCGCCACCGCGTTGCAGCGGATGTTGCGGCTGCCAAGCTCCTTGGCCGTCGTCTTCGTGAGGGCGATTACGCCACCCTTGGAGGCGGTGTAGTTCGCCTGGCCCGCATTGCCCATGATGCCGACCACCGAGGCGAGGTTTACGATCGAGCCGCCTTCCTGCACGCCGTCTGCGGACTTGTTCTTCATCATCGGACGCGCCACTGCGCGCGTGAAGAGGAACGTGCCCTTCAAGTTGACGTTCAGCACAGCGTCCCAGTCCTCGTCGCTCATGCGCATGAGGAGGCCGTCCTTCGTGATGCCGGCGTTGTTGACCATTATGTCAATGCGGCCGAACTTGTCCAGCACCGCCTTCACGCAAGCGTTCACCTTGTCGCTCACGGCCACGTTGCAGCCGAGCGCGAGCGCCTCGGAACCGGCGGCGGCTACCATTGCGCAAGTCTCCTCGCACCATTCGGCCTTGAGATCGACAACTGCGACCTTCGCGCCGCGTTCCGCGAGCTTCTTGGAAATCTGCTGACCGATGCCACGTCCGGCACCGGTCACGATGGCGATCTTACCTTCAAGGTTTCCCATCATCTATGTCCTTTCGTTCAGGGCGTGACCCAAACCTGGGTCTGCCTCTGCTCGTAGTGTCCAGGCTGCCATGTGCGCACTACGGTGCCCTGCGGCGTCGTCTGGTCGATGTACTGCCCCTCGACCCACACGTTCTGCACGCGCGTCTCGTAGTGGCCGATGGGCTGCTGCTGCACAACGACCGGGGCGGGCTGCTGCACCACGACGGGCTGCTGCACAACGACCGGGGCCGGTGCCGGAGTGACAACGACCGGAGCCGGTGCCACGTAGGGACGCGGGTGCGTGGCGTCGTAAACAGCTGAGGCGAGAAGCCCCGCGCCGAGAATGCCCGCGCCGATTGCGAAGCCAGTACCGCGGTGATGGTGGTGGTGATGGTGGGCGAACGCCGTGCTGGTGGTGGCGACCGTCAACGCTATCAGAAACACTTTAATGATCTTGTTCATGTTTTTCTCCTTGTTTGCTTCGGCGGCGCGGCATGCGACGCCTGACAAATGGTTAGGCAAGCTACGGGCTCAGAACTGACCCCTCCCGCAACATTTTTTGTATTTTTTCCCGCTGCCGCACGGACACGGGTCGTTGCGGCCCACTGCGGGCGCTCCGGCCGCAGGTGCACCGGGAAGCGGCGGGCGGGCGGGCATCGCTCGCACCGGACGTCCCGACACCTGGCTCATCATGGACGCAAAGACGTCCTGCGTGCTCTTAGGCTTCTCGGCAGGTGCGCCCTGCGGGCGCTCAACGCCGGGCACCTCCTGCGGCGCACCGCCGCCGAAGTCCCCGCTGTTCGTGCGCACCTGTTGCGCAGCGTACATCATCCTACGCACGTTCTGCGCCGTGGTCGCGCGGAACTCGGTGTTCGCCACGGACGTCTTGATCGTGACCATGAGGTTCTCGAACATGTTGAACGCCTCGCGCTTGTACTCGACGAGCGGGTCGCGTTGTCCGTAGGAACGGAGGTTCACGCTGTGGCGCAAGTCGTCCATCGCGCGCAGGTAGTCCTGCCACTCGCGGTCGATGCACTGGAGGAACACGCCGCGCTCCATGGACGGAAGCACGCGCGGATCCTCGCTCGCGCACTTCGCCTCGTACGCCTCCTTCACGCGGCCGAACACGAGTTCGGCGGATTTTTCGGGGGTGCCGAGGAGAGGCGTGAGCTCCTCTTCCGTGGCCGTCACGGGGAACGTGACGCCGAGCCACTGGAGGAAGTCGCCCACCTGCGCGTCCTTCGCCTCGCACAGGAAGCGCTCGCATTGCGCAAGCACGAGGTCGTTCATCACGTCGAGGATCGTGCCGTGTACGTCCTCGGGCGTCCCGGAGAGGATCGAGCCGCGCAGATCGTACACGATCGTGCGCTGCTTGTTCATCACGTCGTCGAACTCGAGCGTGCGCTTGCGGATCGCGTAGTGCTGCTGCTCCACGCGCCGCTGCGCGGTCTCGACGCTCTTGTTCAGCCAGCGATGCTCCATCACCTCGCCTTCCTTCATTCCAAGACGCTGCATGATGCCGCTGATGCGCTGCGAGCCGAAGAGACGCATGAGCTGGTCTTCGAGCGAGATGTAGAACTGCGAGCTGCCAGGATCGCCCTGACGCGAGCAGCGTCCGCGCAGCTGGCGGTCGATGCGCCGCGACTCGTGGCGCTCGGACCCGATTACGTGGAGTCCCTGCGGACGCTCTTCGAGGAGGTCGCGGATCGTCTTCGGCGAACCGGGCATCTTGTCGTCGAGTTTCAACTGGCTCTTCACTACTTCCTGCGGAATCGTCACGACGCCCGGGCCGAGCTTGATGTCCGTGCCACGGCCCGCCATGTTCGTGGCGATCGTCACCGCGCCGGGCTGGCCTGCGAGCATCACGATCTCAGCTTCGCGCGCGTGGTTCTTCGCGTTCAGCACCTCGTGCGGGATCTTCGCAACCTTGAGGAGACGCGAGAGAACTTCGGACGTATCGACCGTCACCGTGCCGAGCAGCACGGGCTGGCCCGCCTCGTGGCGCTTACGCACTTCCTCGATGATGGCCTTGTACTTCTCGCGCTGGGTGCGGTATATCTGGTCGTTGCCGTCGATGCGGCGGATCGGGCGGTTGGTGGGGATTGCAACCACGTCGAGCTTGTAGATGTCCTTGAACTCGCGCGCCTCCGTCTCGGCAGTACCGGTCATGCCGGCAAGCTTCTTGTAGAGACGGAAGTAGTTCTGGATCGTGATCGTGGCGAGCGTCTGGCTCTCGCGCTCGATCTCCACGCCCTCCTTGGCCTCGACGGCCTGGTGGAGGCCGTCCGACCAGCGGCGTCCGGGAAGGATACGGCCCGTGAACTCGTCAACGATGTAAACGTGCCCCACGCCCTGCGGATCCGGCTGAACGACGTAATCGACGTCTTTCTCGTAGAGGCAGTAGGCGCGCAGGAGCTGGTCCACCACGTGTACGCGCGCGGAGCGCTCCATGAAGTCCGCCTGCGCAAGACGCTTCTTCTCGGCCTTCTCCTCGGCGGACATCTCCTTGTCGCCGTCGAGCCGGCTCATCTCGCTCGCGAGATCCGGGATCACGAACATCTGTGGATCCTTCGGGTTCATCTTGTCGCAGCCCTTGTCCGTGAGCGCCACCTCGCGCGTGCGCTCGTCGATCGTGAAGTAGAGCTCGCCGCGGAGCGCGATGCCCTCTTCCTTGTGCATCTCGCTGAGCATCTGCATCTCCACGTCCTCGTGGAGCTTGCGGATGGACGCCTCCTCGAACATGTGGAGCATCTGCTTGTGCTTCGGCATCGAGTGGTACACCTGGTAGATGCGCTTCTTGCATCCCCACTCGTCGCCGTCCGCAAGCGCCTTCTTCGCCTGCGCGATGAGGTCGTTGCACTGCGACATCTGTATGCGCACGATGGATTCGACGAGCGGCTTCATCGCCGTGTACTGCGCGCTCGTGGAAATCGTCGCAGGGCCGGAGATGATGAGTGGCGTACGCGCCTCGTCGATGAGGATCGAGTCAACTTCGTCAACGATGGCGAAGTTGTGCCCGTTCTGCACAACCTGCTCGGGCACCTGCGCCATGCCGTTGTCGCGCAGGTAGTCGAAGCCGAACTCGCTGTTCGTGCCGTAAGTGACGTCGCACTGGTACTGTGCGCGACGCTCGTCGGAGTCCATCGAGTTCTGTATGCAGCCCACGGTGAGTCCGAGGAACTTGAGAAGATGGCCCATCCACGTGGCGTCGCGCAGGGCGAGGTAGTCGTTCACCGTGACGAGCTGCACGTTCTTACCGGCGAGCGCGTTCAGGTAGAGCGGAAGCGTGGCGACGAGCGTCTTGCCCTCGCCGGTCTGCATCTCGGCGATCTTGCCCTGATGCAGTACTATGCCGCCCACGAGCTGGCAGTCGAACGGGACCATGTCCCACGTAAGCGTGTGGCCGCACACCTCCTCGGTCGTGCCGACGAGCCTGCGGCAGGCGTTCTTCACAAGCGCGAACGCCTCGGGCAGCAGCTGGTCAAGCGTTTCGCCCTTGGCAAAACGCTCCTTGAACTCCGCGGTCTTCTTCGGGTAGTCCTCCGCCGTGAAGTGCTGCGCCTCGTATTCCTCTTCAATCTTTTTTATCTGTGCCACGATCGGCGCGATCTTCTTGAGGTCGCGCTCGTTCTTGGTGCCGAAAATCATCTTCAAAATGTTCATGGGGAATAAAGTATATCAAATCCTCGCGGAAATGGGGAAGAATTCTTGCAGGAAAACCAAAACCGGATCCGCGCGTCTTTCAACACCCGAATCCGGTCCGGCCGCCTTGCGGCGGATGGCATGCGTTGCCGCACGCCGAAAACACACCGATCGGTCGTTCCACCTTCCTTCCGCGCCTCGGTCGGCCCCTCGTCCGTCAGCAGATGAGCCGTAATTCGTTGATTACGCTGGCCAGCCGCTAACGCCTCGAAAAGGCTTCGCTTCCTGTTCGGCTTCCAAAGAACCGCCGGTTTCCCCGACAGCTCTCCTTGAATTTCCGAACGCAAGTATATCACTTTTTCAAGCCCCCGCGCAAGGGAAAAAATCAGGAATTTTCATGGGCGCTTCTTCCGCAGATGGCGGAGAGTGAGGGATTCGAACCCCCGGGCCCTTGCGGGTCAACGGTTTTCAAGACCGCCGCGATCGACCACTCCGCCAACTCTCCGTATTAGGTGCGCCCAGTCAGGGACAACGAGTAATATTATACCACAATTATTCCCGCGTGCGAAGTACTCCGTCAAGAAATACTGCGCAAACGTCGAATGTCTTGGGATCGAGCACGGCGAGGTCGGCCACGTAGCCCTTCTCCACCTTGCCGAGCTTCTTGCCGAGGCCAAGCCCGATGGCCTGGTTCCAAGACGTTACGCGGATGATGTCCTTGAGCGGCAGCCCCGTCACTTCATGGATGTTCTTGAGGCCCTTGTTCATCCAGAGCGTCGAGCCAGCGAGGTTGCCGCCTTCCACGAGACGTGCCTCACCGCCCTTGAGCATGACCTTGAGCCCGCCCATCTCGAATGCGTAGCCGTCCGGCAGATGCGAGCAGCGCAGCGAGTCGGTGATCATCTGGATGTGCGCGAGGGGGCGCTTGGTGAACACGAGGCGCAGCATGTCGTCGCAGAGGTGGATGCGGTCGCAGATCACCTCGGTGTCGAGGTCGTCGATGAGGAAGCCCGCGCCGACCATGCCGATCTCGCGGTGGTGGAGCTTCGTCATCTGGTTGCAGAAGTGCGTCATGTGGCGGAGACCGTTCTTGTAGGCGGGCATCAGCTGTGCAAGCGTTGCGCCGGTGTGTCCGCAGCTCGGCACGATTCCGTTCGCAATGCACGCGGCGGCGAACTCCGCGCCGCCTTTCATCTCGGGCGCGTACGAGACCTGCAGCACGGGCGCGATCTTCGCGATCTTCAGGACTTCCTTGATATTGGGCTTCCGCACGAACGCGGGGTTCTGCGCACCGCAGCAGGCCGGATTGATGAAAGGCCCCTCGAGGTGCAGGCCTGGTGCCTTCGCGAACTTCTGGTTCTTCTGGTACGCGGCCAGGTGCTTCGCGGCGGCGACGAGTGTCTTGTTGGCGACCGTGAGCGTGGTCGGCAGGAACGTGGTGCAGCCCTCCGCGAGCTTAGCCTCGGCAATCTTCTCGATGGCCTCTGGACGGTCCTCGTCGCAAACGTCGTAGCCGCATGCGCCGTGCAGGTGAACGTCGATGAAGCCGGGCACGACGTACTTGCCCTTGGCGTCAACGACGGTGTCGAACGAGCCGGGGATGGCCTCGTGCGTGACTGCCTTTATCTTGGCGTTTTCGATAACGACGTTTGCCTTCCTCAGGTCAACGTCGGGACTGATCACATGTGCGTTTTTTATCAACGTCTTCATTTTTCCTGTTCCTCCTTCTTTGAAACACTCTCCAGCAAATCCGCGACTTTCGCGGCGGCGTCGGGCACGGCTACGGACTTCATTGCGCGCGCCTTCTCCGCGAGTTCCTTAGGGCACTGCATCTTGTGCATTATGTAATTGGCAAGCGCGCGCGGGGTGAGTTCGTTTTGTATCCCCTCGTCCGCTGCCTTGGCCTTCACGAACGCGAGCGCGTTGAAGTGCTGGTGGTTGCGCAGTGCAGTCGGCAGCGGGATGAAGAACGCCGGCTTTCCGACGAGCGCCAGTTCAAAGCAAGTCGATGCCCCCGCGCGGGCGATTACAATGTCGGCAGTGGCGAACGCACGGCCCATCTCGTGTTCGAACGCGCAGACGCGCGCGGCGACGCCGACCTCTGCGTACTTCGTCCTGACGCATTCCTCGTCCGCCGCGCCAGTCTGGTGTATTACGTGCAACTCGCGCTTGATCCCCTTGCGCCCCATCTCCCTCTGCACGAGCGAAAGCGCCTGCACCGCAAGTTCGTTCACGCGATGCGCACCCTGGCTGCCGCCAGTGACGAACACGCAGAACGCTTCGGCGGGAATGTCGTCGAAACGAGGCTGCCCCGCGATTTCGGTGCGGACCGGCAATCCCGTTACAACTGTTTTCCTGCCGCGAAGGTATTCGGAAGTGTCCTTGAACGTTATCGCAACCACCTTCGCGTAACGGGCGAGGAATCCCACCGCACGGCCTGGCACCGTGTTCGCCTCGTGCAGGACCACCGGCACGGAGTGCGAATACGCCGCAAGAACGGGCGGAAGGCTTGAGTACGACCCCATCGCCAACAGAGCATGAGGGCGGAAACGTTTCATTTCGCGTCCACAGCGAATGCGGGACATCACAAGATGGAAGAAGTTGCGCGGACGCAGCTGGCGCGCGCCAGTCGAGAATACCGGCCCGTCCCATCCGGCAAGCACCGAATTCTCAATCGACCTGCCGGACACCCATACGACCACTTCGTGCCCGCGCCTTTTCAGCTCCTGCGCCACTGCAAGACCGGGAAAGGTGTGCCCTCCCGTTCCTCCGCAAGCCACTATGAATCTTTTGGCCATTTCCACTTTACCTTATAATTCTCATCAATTGGACTTCGTTGTCACGGCTTGTATTATACCAAAATGCCGACAGAGGTTCAAGTACGCTATTCCTCCGTTCCGCATCCGTAATATTACGTTTTTTTCAACTGCTTCATATTTCAACTGCTTCATATAAGGTCGCCCGCGCGCGCGAAAGAAATTGGGCTGAATTTTGCTTTCTTTCTCCTGTTTTTTGCGGCCTATATTATTTGCCATTTTTAAGATTATGTCACCTAGTCACCATATACACAACGGGAGAAATCGACTTCAAATGAACCTGTAAACCTCTATACAATGCAGAGCTGGTTCTCCATCCAATGGAGACGCGGCCTTCGATCCTATGGACGAGGCATGGCTGTTCCCTGTCCGCCGTAGCGGCGTAGGGACACACCGCGCGGCGGCAGGCGAACGCAATTCTTCCGAAGGGGCAATTGGCTCTATAGTCAATTCTGCTCCGTCATCGCCCCTTTGACGTTCGTCAAAAGTGCATCGCCAACATAGAAGGTGATGAGCAGGACTCCGAACCGCATAGTGCCAAAAATTGGTGCTCACCCATTTTCCCCTTGCGCTTGGGGCACGGATTTGGCATACTAACTGCGTTAAGCCTTATTGAACGCGAAAGGAAGCAATAGAAATGAAAGTGAAGAGCTTGATGTTTGCGGCGGTGGCCGCGATGGCGGCGGGAGCTGCGGAGTTCAAGCCGGCGGACGTGTTGGTGTACACGCGCTGGCAGTACGTGAAGAACCAGAAGACCGGCGAGGTCGCGAAGGGCGGAACCGCCCCGTGGTCCAAGCCGTACCACCACGAATCGACCGAGCAGGGCGCGGAGGAGGTGCGTCGCTACTTCACGGCGAACGGGCTCTCGTGCCTCGTGACGGACGACCCTGCGGTGTTCACGTCGGGCGCCATGAAGACGTTCAAGGCGATCATGCTCTGCAACTGCAACCACGAGCTCTTCGAGAACGCCGAGCAGCGCGAGGCGTTCTACAAGTACGTGGAGAACGGCGGCGGACTCGTCGCCACGCACTCCTCGAGCGCGTGCGAGCGCGGGGATAAGCGCTTCCGCGACTTCCTCGGCGGCGCGTTCGAGCGCCACTACAGGATGATGCCGGTCAAGTTCAGCCGCGTGGACGCCAAGCATCCCGCGATGACGATGTTTCCGCAGGGGAGCGTCTGGGAGATGGACGAGGTGTACCTCAACCATCCGGACGAGATGGGGCTGCGTCCGCTCATGATCCTCGACTGGAAGGATGTGGATGCGAAGTCGCGCAAGACGGACAAATACGGCTGCCCGAAGATCGGCGGACACGTCCTCGAGTGGTGCAAGACCTACGGCAAGGGCCGCATCTTCTACACGGCGCTCGGGCACCGTCCGAAGGACTGGGGCAAGATGGAGTGGCAGCTGCACCTCTTCGAGGCTACGAAGTGGGCGATGGGTGAGCGTCCCGACAACGTCGAGGTGAAGACCACGACCGCGAAGGTGCGCACGACCATCGAGGGCGTCGAGTGCGTGAAGGACGGCAAGACGGTGTGGAAGTTCAACATCGCGAACCGCGAGAACAAGCCGTTCGTGCATCCGCTCTGTCTGCCGGACGGACGCTGCTTCACGGATGCGCGTCCCGCGGACCATCCCTGGCACCTCGGCCTCTGGTTCTGCTGGAAGTTCATCAACGGCCTCAACTACTGGGAGCCGCGCGATCCGGCCGCGGGGAATCTCTTTCCCGACGGCATGACGGTCGTGAAGAACTTCAAGATCGTGCCGAAGGGCGGCGCGTGCGACGTGCAGCTCTCGATGTGGTACGGTCCGCGCGCGCAGCCGGGCAAGGTGCTTCTGGAGGAGGAGCGCCGGGTTCAGTTCACGGCACCCGACGCGAAGGGCGGCTACAAGATCCGCTCTACGCACGTGTTCACGGCGCGGGACAACGTGAAGTTCGACTGCCGCCGTCCGGTGGGCTACGGCGGGTTCTCGCTCCGCATGGCGACGATGATGCGCGAATTCACGATGTCCGGTGTGGGCGGCGAGCCGAGCCACGACAAGAACGTCGGCGGCCCCAAGGAGATGACGGCCGTCCGCTACGTCGATTCCAAGACGGGCCACGGCATCGAGGTGAAGGCTCTTGCGCCGCTTGAGACCGAACGCATCTACACATGGAGCGACCACCGCTTCGTGAACCCGATGCCCATCTACGAGAAGCCGCTTGAACTAAAGCCCGGCGAGAGGTTCACCCTCGACTACGAAATCTCCGTGTTCTGACGGGCGAGGAGGCGCTGCCATGGAACTGTCGCGACTTTCGTTTCTCAAGTTGGCCCTCGGCGCAGGCATCGGAAGCCTTGCGCCGAGATGCATGGCGAAGCCGAAAGACGTCGGTTCGACGTATTCCGTCGCCTTGCTCGGCGATACGCACTTCGACTCCACGGACAACAAGTTCTACCACGCGAAGTATCTCAGCAGCACCACGGAACAGCGTTACAAGGCCCATTTGAAGGAGCATGTCCGCAACGCCAAGATGTGGACGGATCGGATGCCGTCGCTGTTGCGCGCGTCCGCCCGGTCGGCCACGCCCGACACTGCTTTCATCCTCCAGATGGGCGATCTCGTGCAGGGCGACTGCAACGATCCGACCACGCATCGCCGAATGCTTACAGACGCCTTCAACCTAATCAAGGGCGCGTATGGCGGCGAGTTGCCGTTCATATCGGTAGTCGGCAACCACGACATACGCGGCGACATACCGACCGACGGCACGCGCGAGGCGTTTGACGCATGGCAGCCGCCGGTGGTCTCCAGGGAGCTGAAGCAAAAGGTCACCGGCACTACATTTTCATTCAGGCACGGCCCCGATGCGTTCGTGGTCGTAGATTTCAACGATCCGCGCCCCGACTTCGACCTGCTGTTGAAGGTCCTGGACGGCACCGACGGCGCGCGCCATCTTTTCCTCGTCTCGCACGGCCCCGCGATTCCCAACGGCGCGTCGCGGTGGTTCCTGCTCGGAGGGAAGGGCCGCACCGAAGAGCGGCGCGAGCTGCTGCGTCGTCTTGCGAAGCGGAACGCAATCGTCCTTTCCGGCCACACGCACAAAATCGAATACTACGACTGCGTGCTGCCGGAGGGGCGCGTGACGCAGTTCGTGGCGAGCAGCGTCTGGTCGAATCCTGATCTTGACAAGCTGAAGTTTGTCGATAAGGGCGTTGCAGATTACGGGAACCGCGTGAAGAAGCTGAAGAGCCCGCAGCGTGACGGGGTGACGCCGAAAGACCTGGCGGAACTCGTGGAGGAATACCGTCCGTACATCCGAGACTACAGCCTTGCGAACGGCGCGGGGCATTTCCGTCTCGACATTTCCGACAAATGCGTGGCCGCCACGTTCTACGGCGGCGCGTCGCTAGTGCCGGGGCGCACTTACCTCTTACGCGGTTAATGCGGGATTCCAGATTGAAAGGTGGAGGGACAATAATGAAAATGATGATGTTTGCGGTGTCGTCTGCGATGGCGGCGACGTGTGTATTCGGAGGCGCTGCCCCAGTTGTGGTATTGCCTGATTCTCCGACGGCCGTGGAGAAGTCAGCCGCCGAAGAGCTTGCTGGTGAACTCGGCAAGTGCCTCGGAGAAAAGCCGAAGGTCGTTGCGGAGGCCGATTTGGCGAAGGACGCGACCGCCGTTAAGCTCTTCGTCGGCGCGACGAAGGCGGCGAAGGCGGCGAGGGGGGCGGCGGTTTCGTCGAAACTGCCCTACCAGGTGGATGAGGTTTTTCTGAAATCCGTTGAAGGGGGCGTGGTGTTGGACGGCGATCCGGCGCGGGCGCCGCTGTATGCGGTCGATCTCTATCTCGAAAAGTATTGCGGTGTGCGGTGGTGGACTTCCGACGCGGCGACGTATCCGAAGTTCAACGCGGTGCCCGTGAAGGACATTGCTCTCTCGTACGCACCGCAGTTCAAGTACCGCGAGACGTACTACCTCGACGGGTTCGATCCGCTCTTCAAGGTGCGCTCGAAGGGTAACTTCACGTCTCTCACGCGCTACCTGCTCACGGACATCAAGTTCATCCCGCCGGAGCTGGGTGGTAACCACCGTCTCTTTTTCTTCAAGGGACGCCACAGCGCGTACCATTCTTTCTTCGAGGTGCTGCCTCCGAATGTGTACTTCGAGAAGCACCCTGAATGGTATTCGCTTGTGAAGGGAAAACGCGAGCCGAAGCAGCTGTGTCTTGCGAACGAGGAGATGAAGGCGGAGTACATCAAGGAGACGCTGAAGTGTCTGCGCGAGGACCCGACCGCCGACTTCATCCAGGTGTCGCAGAACGACTGGCGTGGATATTGCACGTGCGAGAAGTGCAAGGCGATGATGGCAGAGGATGGCGGTGCGCCGTCGGGTCCGTACCTCCGCTTCGCGAACGACGTCGCCGAGGCGGTGGAGAAGGAGTTCCCTAACGTGCGCATCGACACGTTCGCGTACCAGTTCACGCGCAAGGCGCCCACGAAAACGAAGCCTCGCCACAACGTGGTGGTGCGCCTCTGCGACATCGAATGCGACTTCGCGCGTCCGCTCGACAAGCCCCTGCCGCCGCACAAGGCGTCGTTTGCGAAGGACCTCGCCGACTGGAGTCGTGTCGCCGGCGGAAACCTCTTCATCTGGGACTACCTCGCCAACTTCCACAGTTACATGATACCGCATCCGAACATCAACTCCATCGCGCCGAACATCCGTCTTTTTGCGGAAAACGGCGCCGTGGGCGTGTTCGAGCAGGGCGACGCGCTCTGCTCCGCCGGGACGTTCGCGACGCTTCGGCACTATGTGACGGCGCACCTTCTCTGGGATCCGAAGGACGACGAGAAGCGGCTCATGGACGAATTCTTGGAAGGCTACTACGGAAAGTCCGCCGCGCCGATCCTCAAGAAGTTCATCGCGGTGATCGAGGCGGGGCCGCGCAAGACGAAGCAGATCGTGAAGTGCTTGCACAAGGGCGCGCCGTTCCTCGCCGGGGACGACAAGCTGCTTGCTGCGAAATACATGGACGAGGCAGTGGTCGCGGCGGAGAAGGAGGGCGAACCGTTCGCCTCCCGCGTGAGGCGCGAGCGTCTTACCGTTGACCACATGCTACTCCTCAACTACGACATCCTTAGGGACATATCCGCGAAACTCGGCTACACGTGGACGCGTCCCGCGACGAAGGCCGAGGCCGTCGAGAACTGGATTCGCGACGTGAAGTCCTTCGGCGTGAAGGCGCGCCGCGAGACGACGCGCGCGGACGAGATCGACAACTACTTCAACAGCCTCCGCAAAAGTGCCGTGGAAAAGGGTGCAAAAGACGTAAGCAAGAAGTGACGGAATTGAAAACCAACGAGCCCGTCCACCGTCTGACGCTTGCGTGGACACGGCTGTTATGATACACTATCCACGACATGACACACGAAGAAATCGAATCAAAACTTAAGGACGTGATTGTCTCGGCGCTTGACCTTGAGGATTTCACGGCTGCGGACATCCAGACGGATGCGCCGCTGTTCGGCGAGGGGTTGGGGCTTGACTCGATCGACGCCCTTGAGCTTGGTATGGCCGTGAAGAAGACGTTTGGCGTCACATTCTCATCCAACCCCGGCGAAAACAAAAAGACGTTCTACTCGGTCAAGACGCTGGCCGACTACATAGAACAGCAGAAAAGGGCCTCATGAAATGACCGAAGAGGAAATCCAGAAGACGATCACAGACATTCTCGTTACCGACTTTGAATGCGACCGCTCGAAGTTGACACCTGACGTCAACCTTTTCACCGACCTCGACCTCGACTCAATCGATGCGGTTGACCTCGTAGTGCGCCTCCAGCAGGAGACTAAGAAAAAGGTAAATCCGGGCGACTTCCGCCAGATACGCACGTTGCGCGACGTCGTTCAGGCCGTATCAAAGCTGGTGAACGGATGAGATGATTTCCGCCGTCTTCGCCATCTTGTTCGGCTTGTCGCTGTTGCCGGGACGAAAGCCGCTGTGTCTGCGTTTTGCCGAACGGATTTCGGACGGCATCATGCCGGATGGCGCGGAGGCGTATTGCCGCAAGCTCACGTGGGTGTGGTTCGCCCTGCTGCTTGCAAATGCGGCGGCTTTCGCCGCCGTGGTCGCGTTGTTCGGGACTCTGCATGGCGGAATCGCTGCGTGTGTGCTTTCCGCAGTGGTGGTGGGTGGTACGTTCGCGGTTGAGGGATTGATACGTGCGCGGCGTTTCTCGGTGACGTTTCACACGTCGGGTTCAACCGCCACGCCGAAGACCATAGTTAAGACGTTCGCGTCCCTCGCTAAGGAGGTAGCCTTCCACCGTGCGCGCCTCGCGGACGCACTCGCGCAGAAGCCGCTGTTTCTTTCCACGATCGAGCCGCACCACATGTACGGCATCCTCTGGCGTGTGCTGCTTCCGAAGGCGGCGGGCTGTGAAGTCGATCCCGATGTGATCCTCACGCCGGAATCGCTTATCGAGAAGATGCGCGGCGCGAAGTCCGTGTTTCTCGTCACGACGCCCAGTTTCCTTGAACGGTTCACTGCGTATGCGGACCAATACGACGTGCCGAGGAGCGCGGTGGAGATCACCACGTCCGGTGCGCTTCTCACCGGGGAGGTATCCGCCGCCGTGCGTCGCGTGTTCGGACGTGCGCCGCTGGAGATATTCGGCAGCACTGAGACGGGGGGCGTGGCGGATCGCAGGCAGGAGACGGGCAACGAGTTGTGGAAGGTATTCGACCCGGTGAAGGCGTGGGCGGATGCATCTGGACGTCTCGTGGTTTCATCTCCATTTTCGTGCGCACGGCGGTTCACGCTGGGCGACGGCGTGGTGTTCGAGCCGGACGGTCGCCGCTTCAAGCTCTGCGGGCGCATGGACAGGATGGTGAAGATTGCGGAACAGCGTGTGTCGCTTCCCGAAATGGAGGCGACGATGTGCCTGATTCCCGAAGTGTCTGAAGCGGCACTGGGCGTGTTGGATGGACCTCACGGACCTTTCATTGGCGCGGTCGTAGTGCCGCAGAAGGGCTGGACCGAGCTCAAGACGCTAGGCAAGCGCGCGTGCGCCCGTGCCCTGCGCGCGAAGTGCCGGCAATTCTTTCCGAAGGGGGCTGTCCCGCGCAAATACCGCTTTGTTCGCGAACTGCCCCGCAACGCGCAGGGGAAGGTGCGCGCGGCGGCGGTACACGACATCCTCGTTTCCGATTTTATCGAGCCGTTTATTGAGCACGAAAGACGCACGGCGGAGTCGTTTGCGGCAGACTTGACGTTCGATCGCGACGCACCGTATTTCAACGGACACTTCCCAGACTTTCCGGTGTTGCCCGGCGTGATCCAGATAGGCACGGCGCACCGTTTCGCGGAATCGTTCGTGGGCGGAGAGCGTCCGCTAAAGGCCGTGAAGAAGATGAAGTTCTCGCACGTAGTCTTTCCGGGCGAGACGGTGCATTTCATGTTGAAGAAAAAATCAGAGACCGAGTTCGCGTACGATTACAGGAAGGGGGATTCGCAATGTGCAAGCGGCGTGTTGTGCTTCTAGCTGCATTGACTGCTTTTTGCGGAGCGGCGACGGGTGGAACGTCCCCAGCCCCATCCAGTGCAGACGAGGCTTTGCCGGAAACCGCGTCCGGCACGTTCGTCCAGCGCAAGACGCTGGCGGACGTTGACGTGACGATCACGTCCACCGGCACGTTCCGGTTCGAGAAGGGGCGTCTCTTCGAGTGGCGTACCCTGAAGCCGCTTCCATCCACGTTCACCGCCACGCCCACGAACTACGCGATCACGGTGAACGGCAAGACCACCACGCGCAATCTCAAGAGCAACGTGGATGAAATCGCGAAGGTGTTCGAGATCAAGGAAGTGAAGGAATTCGTGAAGGGCGTGAAGAGCGAGCCGGAGATCGGATTCCCAAGCAAGGTGACGGTCGAGTTCAAGAACGGCGACCGCCTTGACATCGAGATGAAGCGGTGAAGACGGCGCGCATAGTCCTTGCGGTTCTCATCGCGTGTGCAGCGGCCGTACACGCATGGCGCGTGTATGAGGGATTGCGCGTCGAGACGGATGTACTTGCGCTTGTCGAGACGAAGCACAGCGGTTCACTGATGGAACTGGCGGCTGGGCGGGCCAAACAGGGGCAGCTGCTTCTCGAAGGCGGCGACGAGGAACAGCTCGTCAAAGTGGCAAACAATCTGTGCGAGCAATTCAAGCTAGACACCGCCGTCGATTTCCAGAAGGCTTTGCGTTACCTCGCTCCGTACACACGCGGACTGGTCTCCGCCGAAACGCACGAACTGCTCCGCGCAGGAAAATTCAAGGAGGTGGCCAACGCCTCCGCCACGCGCCTCTTCGGTCCTGTGCCGCCGCTTTTCTCCGTGAAGGAGGATCCGTTCCTGCTCGCCACGGACTATGCAATGTCAATGCAGTCGAACCTCGCCCCTGGCTGGTCGCTCAAGGGCGGCTATCCGGTTTGCGAGCGTGGCGACCGCCACTTCCTGCTGATGCAGTGCGGCGACCTTACGCTTGAAAAGGCGGAGGAGATCATGCAGGGAGCGGAACGTGTCAACGGCTCCTTCGCCGCCGGCGTCGCGAAGATCTGGTGCTGCGGACCGGTGTTCCACACGGTGCGTTCCACATCCAGCGCGAAACGTGAAATCAACGTTCTTTCATCGATTTCCATCGTGCTGGTCGCACTGCTCGGATGGATGCTCTTCCGTTCGTGGCGGTTCGCGCCGCAGTTGCTCGCCACGGTGGGCGTGGCGTTTTTCGTGGCTGCGGGCGCGCTCTTCGCGTTCTTCCCGCGTCCGCACATGATCACGTTCGTGTTCGGCGTTACGCTCATTGGCCTTGCAGTGGACTATGTTTACCATTCACGTTCCGCTGGCGGGGCGGGGAGGGTGCTCAAGCCGCTCACGCAATCCCTTGCGACGTCGCTTGTCTGCTTCGCGCCGCTACTATTCGCGGACATTACCGCCATGCGCCAGATGGCTCTCTTCACGATGGCGGGTCTTGCTGGGGCGTATCTGTGCGCTCTTGCGTGGCGGCCGAAACATGCGAAACCATGCACATGCGTTGGTGAGATACATGGAGACGAACAACCCGGTAAACGAATCAAAGGTCTTTTGCAGGTAATTGTCAGTGTCCTGGTACTTGCGGCGATGTGCGGGATATGTCGCGTTAAGTTCTCGTTCGACCCGTCGGCGTTCTACAGCCCCGGCAAGTTCTTGGCGGAGGGCGAGAAGCGGCTCTTCGAGTTGAATCCTGTTGGCGGTGGAAAGTTCGCGTGCATCAAGGGGAAGACGCTGCAAGAATCCCTTGAAATTGAGGAGACCGTGGGGTTGAGGGGGCTTTCTACCGTGATTCCGTCGCTGAAGCGTCAGCGCGAGAACGCAGCGTTAGTTGAAAAGCTTAAAGAAAACGAGGGAAAGGCTTACACGGAGCTTACTGGGTTGAAGATTCCGTTGGAGGACAAGAGAGGTTTTCTGGATGCGGTGTACGTGGAGGACGAATCTCTGAAGAAGATCGTGCGTACGTTTTCGCCCCGTGGCGACGAGATCGTGATGCCGTGTCCCGAAGGGTTCACGAGCTCCGATCCGCGCGTGGTGGTGCTTGATCCGCGTCAGACGGCGAAGGGGATGTTCGCACGGCTCTTCATTTCGGCGGGAAAGCTTTTTTACATTTCGCTTGCGGCGCTTGCTGTGCTTTTGGTCGTGTTCTTCCGCAAAAGGTTCTTCGACTACGCGGGGATTGTCATCGGGGCGGTACTCTGTACGATGGGGATGTTGGGTTGGTTGGGCATCCCGATTACGTGCTTCACGCTTCTTTGCTTCTTCGTGATGACGGGGTTGGGGCTCGACTACGTGATATTCCATCGTTCCAATCATGCTCAGGAGACTCGGCGCACGGTTCTTTATTCCTTCCTCTCGTCGCTTGCGGGGTTCGGGATGCTTGCGTTCACGGAGTTTCCGGTTACACGCTCGATGGGAGTGACGCTTGCCTTCGGGTTGTTCTTCGCGTACTACCTGTCAACCCTGCCGCAGAGACGACGGAATTATGCTCATGCGGCACAAGCCGACGGCGGCGCGTGGTACGCCCAGCCCGAGCGCGGTGCTGGGCATCTGCGGATGGCGTTCTTATGGTACGTGTACAGGCTCTTCGGCAAGAACGCGCTCAAGGTCGCGGTCGTTCCGGTGGCTGCGTGTATCTATGCGTTTGCAGGACCGGTGCGCAGGAACCTTCGCGCGTTTTACGCCGCCGTGGGACGGAAGGGGAGTTGCTTCCGGCACGTCCTTGACTTTGCGTGGTCGCTTGCGGACAAGGTGGACGCCTGCACGCTCAGGAAAGACCTGCCGCGTCTTGCTGTGCGTGACGACGCGGGAGGGCGAGTGTTTCGCGAGCTTGTGGCGTCCGGCAAAGGGGCGTTCCTCGTTTCTTCGCACGTCGGCACGGTCGAGGTGCTGCCGGCGCTCGCACAGGGCGGCGGACGTGTCCCGCACGTACACGCCTTCCAGCAGATGGGGCACGACGCAGCGTTCACGCGTCAGTTCGCGTCCCATCTCGGTACATCCACGCTCACGTTGCACGCAGTGGAGGAAATCGGTGTTGAGACGGCGGTGGCGATGCAGTCCGCAATCGGACGCGGCGACCTCGTGCTGATGGCGGGGGACCGTCCGAGCGCGGGATCGCGCACGGTGTTGCGGCACGAGTTCCTCGGACGGGAGTGTGAATGGCCGAAGGGCGTGTTCGTGTTCGCGAGATTGATGGAGTGTCCGGTCTTTTTCGTCACGTGCGTGAGGACTGGTTGGAACGCCTACGAGGCGCATTTTGAACAGGCGGCGGGTGACGTGTTTGATGCCTACGTCCGCTTCCTGGAACGAGAGGCGCGCGCGCGCCCCGACCAATGGCACCACTTCCACGACTTTTTCGGCCATGTTTGAAAATCTGCTTCTAGTATCCAAACAGGTGGGAATCCTGTTCGCGTTGATGTCGGTTGGATTTATGTGCAACAGACGCAGGATCATCGATGCCGTCGCTATCAAAGGGCTCACGGAACTGCTCGTCCTGATCGTAACCCCGTGCATAATCATGCACTCCTTCATGCAGCAGACGTTCGCGCCGTCGCTGTTGGGAGACCTTGGGTGGGCGCTTGTGGCGTCAGTTTTCGCGCATGTGGTAGGATCTGCAATCGCAATTCTCTTCTTCCGAAACGGAGACCAGCGTCAGGAGGGCGTTCTGCGTTTTGCCGTAATGTTCTCCAACGCTGGCTTCATGGGTATTCCGCTTGAATATGCGATCCTTGGTTCGAAGGGAGTGTTCTTCGGCGCGATGTACGTGGTGGTGTTCAACCTTGCGTGCTGGAGCTGGGGCGTGTTCGTGATGTGCCGTGGCGCTAAGGCGGGAGGATGGAAATCGGTCCTGGTCAATCCTGGCACGGTGGGCGTGGCGTTTGGGATGCCGTTCTTCCTGTTCTCCGTCAAGCTGCCAGACGTAGTTGGCGTGCCGGTGGAGATGCTTGCGGGACTGAACACCCCTCTTGCCATGATCATGGTGGGATGGTACCTTGCTGAGAGTTTAAAGTGCAAAGTTGAAGGTATAAGGGGCTTTTCGTTTTCCGCTCTCAAAGTGGTCGTGCTGCGGCTCCTTGCAGTGCCGCTCGCCGTGATCGGCGCCCTAGCGTGTACACGCGCTTTTATTTCCGATTTCAACCCCGTGATGGCCGTTGCGATTACCACTGCCGCGTGCGCCCCCGTGGCGGCGTTAACCACGGTGATCGCGGCGCGTTACGACAGGGATGTTTCGATGGCGACTGGCCTTGTGGCCGGCACGACTTTGCTTTCAATCTTGACAATGCCGCCCATTGTCAGTTTCGCCCTTTGGCTTTTTGGCCTGAATATGGTATAATACATGCCTTGGAAAAAGTGTTCGCTGAAACAGTGGGTGAGAAAATCGCCTGAGCTTTGAAAAGAAGGAGTACTGATAGTCATGTCACGCAAAGGAATCATTCTTGCCGGGGGCGCAGGTACGCGTCTCCATCCGCTTACGCGCGTCGTATCGAAGCAGCTGCTGCCCGTTTACGACAAGCCGATGATTTTCTATCCGCTTTCCACGTTGATGCTTGCCGGCATCCGCGAGGTGCTGATCATCTCCACGCCGACGGATCTGCCGAACTACGAGCGGCTGTTTGGCGATGGTTCTAACTTGGGCATGAAGTTCAGTTACAAGGTACAGGAAACGCCAAACGGCCTTGCGCAGGCATTCGTGCTTGGCCGCGAGTTCATCGGGAACGACGATGTATGCTTGGTCTTGGGCGACAACATTTTCTACGGAGCCGACCTGCCGAAGCTCCTGCGCGCTGCTTCTGCGGAGAAGGAGGCGACTGTTTTTGGATACCGCGTGGCTGACCCCGAACGATACGGCGTCGTGTCGTTCGATGCAAACGGCAACGCGGTGACGCTGGAGGAGAAGCCGGCGCATCCGAAGTCGAACTTCGCAGTGGTTGGGCTTTACTTCTATCCGAACGATGTCGTTGACATTGCCGCCGCGCAGAAACCTTCGGCAAGGGGCGAATATGAAATAACGGACGTAAACCTTGAATACTTGCGCAGGGGACGTCTGCGCGTGCGCCTTATGGGGCGTGGACATGCCTGGCTGGATACGGGTACCCACCAGTCGCTTGCGGACGCCACCAACTTTGTGCGTGCCATAGTGGAGCGTCAGGGATTCCAGGTGAGCTGCATTGAGGAGATCGCGTGGCGGCAGGGGTGGATTGACGGTGCGTCATTGCATTCGCTTGCCGAGACCTACGGCAAGTCTTCTTACGGGCAATATCTGCGCCGTTTGGCGGATGGAAAAATTATTTGAGGCTGCCATGAAGACGTTGACATATATTCGAACCGTAGTAACATCGGTTGCGTTCTGCGCGGTGACGGCATCGTTCGCTGGTCAGTCGGCCGGGCAGAAGCCCGTGATCGACTGCACGAAGATACGCGGCGTATGCTACGGTATTCGTCCGGAGGAGACTGTACGCAGGGAACTTGCGTATGGCACTAGGGTTGGGCTCAACACGGTGCGTTTCTGGCTCGGCATGGGTGCGTACCAGAAGCTAGGCGACAAGTACATCCAGCAGATTGTCGATTTTGTGCGGACGTGCCACTCGTGCGGATACAAGTCAATGCCGATACTCTTCAACGGCAACGGACTCAATCCGAAGAGCATTCAACCCGAGGAGTACACCTCCGCCGACCGCTTCACCGAGGCTGTCGTCACGGCGCTCAAGGATGAGCCGGGGCTTTTAATGTTCGACATGATGAACGAGCCGCTGTGCAACCCGTGGATATCCAACGCAACGGGCGACGTGCGAAAGGTGCGCAAGGAGATGACATGGGCGTTCCTCCGGCGCGAGATTGACGTGGCGCGGAAACTTGCGCCGAACTGTCTGTTCACCGTGGGCTACACGACGGCGTACGAGATCGAGCAGACAACGGTGGAGAGGCTGGACGTCATATCATTCCACGATTACAGCGAGTCGCGTGCGGAGGGACGCGGTAACTACGCCAGGGCGGCGGAGTGGGGGCGCAAACTCGGCAAGCAGGTGATCCAGACCGAGACTGGCTGCCTTGCGCGCGCCAATTCCTACGAGATGGCCTTGCAGCTGTGCCACGAGTACAAGATTGGATGGGTGCTCTTCGACCTGATAATCGACGGAAGGTGCATCGACGAGCACGGTATATTCTATCCGGACGGCACTATACGCGACGCGGGGACGATTGCAGCTATGTTCGGATGCTTCAGGAACCGCGGCGAAAAGTGCGCGGTCGTTCCGCCGAACCCCAACCGCGAAGGCAAGGCCGA
>Ga0310694_10001312_pt1 | contig 28618 bp, 29 predicted proteins | sample 174DNAGHGhighgp2_FD_203884 | JGI IMG/M metagenome (GOLD analysis project Ga0310694, IMG submission 203884) | Sheep rumen microbial communities from Palmerston North, Manawatu-Wanganui, New Zealand - 1742 DNA GHGhigh gp2 (v2) (version 2) | ecosystem: Host-associated > Mammals > Digestive system...
TCTTCCACTTCTTGTTGCCGATGCCCTCGCCGTCGATGACGAGAGCGTCGAACTGCGAGAGGACCGACTCGTCTTCGGGGAGCTGCCTGAGGTACGTGACTCGTGCGTCGGGCATGAACTTCTTTACATACACCTCCATAAAGGGCGCGTCGTCGATGACGAGCACCTTTAGGGCACGCACTTCCTGCGCCGCCGGCGCGGGCTTCGGCTCGGGGACCCTCTGCGCAGGCCGCAGAACGACCTGCACGGGCTCGTGGTCCTCCTTGAGCCAGCCCTGGTGCGCCTCGTCCACGAGGGTGTACCTGGCGTGGGCGAGCCGGTCCTTTATGCCGGACAGGAACTTGACGACCTCCGCGCCGGTGGCCTTCTTTATCCACCCGCGCGTGGTAAAGCCCTTGCTCGCAGGGCCGCCTATGGCTTCGTCAAGCCGCCAGATGACCTCGTCTATCGCTTCAACCGGGAACGGGCTCATTTCGCACCCCCTTCCGGGTACGACAGCTCGCGGGCGTACGCCTCTTCCTTAAACCCGCTGTCGTTTTCGATCTTGTACACCTCGTTGCCGCTGGGGCCTTCGGCGGGGATTTCCGGCGCGTCCAGCACGGTCCACCCGTCTGTCTTCTCGCCGGTGTTGGGGTCGGTCCAGGAGACCCTGTCCCCGACCTTGAACGCCGCCGGTATCATGGCCACGGCCCCCGTCTTGGCCGCGGACCCGAGCTCGGCGGCCGTCGCGGCAAGGGCGGCTTTCGCATCCAGGAACACCTTGCGGTCTACGATGGAGAAGACGTCGAATGCCGACGCCCTCATTTCGAGGTTGGCCACAAGCTCGTCCAGCGCTTTGCGCAGCTTGGCGCAGTCGACGGCCGGTGCGGCCGTGGGCGCAAGCCCGATGTTCTCCGCCTGGTTCCGCGCCGCAAGCAGGTCGGCGATGCGCGCGAGCTGCTTCGACTGCTCGCGCATCTGGGACTGCACGACGCTCCAGAACTGGAGCTCGCCGTTGCACGGCATTCCGTACGCGCCGGCCATCACTCGCCCTCCCCGTTGCGGGGCACGGCGTCAGTCTCGGGCCCGGGCCCGGCAGACGCCGACCTCATCTCGGCCATGACCTTGTCATAGCACGCGTCGCAGAGGACCGCATCGCGGTCGTACTTCCCGCCGACCACGAGCGTGACGTAGTGCGCGTCGTCGTGCGGGACCTCGGCACCGCACTCCGTGCACTTCACCGGATCGTCCGCGGCCGGCACGGCGTTCTGGACGTCCTGCGCGGTGTCCTGCGCCTCCTGCGCCGCCTGCTCCTTCTTCTGGCGCAGCTGCGCGAGCTTGGCGTGCACCTTGGCCTGCTCGGGCGACGGCTCGGCGGCCTGCGCCTCGCGCGCCTCCTGGTCCTTGCGCTCGCTCTCGTCCAGCACTGACTGGTAGAGCGCGGGGAGCTGGTTCTCGGAAACCGACCGCATCAGCGTCTCGGCCTGCGCCAGGAAATCCTGCTTGGCCGAGGACGGGTCTACGCCTGCCAGCCGCGTCGCGAGCATGAGCCCGCCGGCGGTCCCCCGGGATACGGTGTCGTCGTCGCTCGACACGACGATTGAAATATGCAGCTTCATTTGCTGTCTCCTTCTGTTGGACTGTACGTTCCGGTGTATTCAAGCCTCACGCCGAGCTCTGCGGCCCTCTCGGGGGTCAGCGGCTCGAACTCGCTCGCCATCCGCGCCATCACCGCAGGCGGGACGTTGTGTATGTTCCCGTACTGTTCCCGGCACTCGACGACCCCGATGTCGTACCCGAACTCCCGCCCCAGGTCCACGTAGCGCAGGAAGTGCTCTATCTTCACGTGGGTGGCCGTGACGGCGAGGCACGGCATCTCGAGGTGCGACATCGCGTACCGCAGCAGGTCCTCGGTCTTCCTGATGACCTCAGCGTTCTTGTCCGAGTCGAATATGTACTGCCTGTTCTCGTTGTACCGGAACATGTCCGGCTCGACGACCAGCGCCGCCACCTTCGCGGCGAGCGTGGATTTTCCGCTTCCGGGGAGGCCCCGGAAGATGTAGAGTCTTTTCATTGGTACTCCTTCTGCCGTCACCCGACGTAAGGCGCCCAGTCCTTGATGGTCTGGAGTGTCCGTCGAGTCGACCGCGTTGTCTTCTGCCCGTACCGGGGGGCGTACGTCATGGCGTAAAGCCTTGCGGGCTTGTGCTCGCCATGACGCAGCCGTCCCCAGCCACCGAGCTCCCTGACGCGCATATACAGCCTTGGTGACCTGCTTCTCATGCGTACCTGTCCGCACGGACGCGCACGAGACGACCCGAGGCGGCGAACGCCCGGTAGGTCGGCTCGAATCTGTGCTGCCCGTGCATGTTTTTGGGTTTTTTGGTATAATCTTCTGCGGTCGCCGCCGAGGCGTCCGCTGTTCGGAGTAATTGTACCAAACTTTCGCACGCATGTGAAGCATGACACGCCAGCAGGTTCGCCGCCGGGTTCACCCGGGGGTCGAAAGCCGTCAGGATCATCGCGAGAAGATGCTCCATCTTTCTCAAGTGATGACTTGGCCTGTATTGGTGACTACCTAGAGTCCAATCTAGGCAAAAAGGAATGCAAGCTCATCCGGCGGGGCGACATGCTGCCGTACCTCTTCAAGCTGAGGGGGCAGCCGATGTCGCTCAAGGACCACATACAGTTCCACGCGATGTACTCCAACGAGTACGTCGCGGACACCGTGTTCGTATGCGGGCGCCAGGTCGGAAAGTCCCTGAACCTGTCGCGCGTGGAGGTCCTGGACGACCTGAGCACGCCCGAACTCCAGGTCCTGTACGTCGCCCCGCTCCAGTCCCAGTCGCAGCGCTATTCGACGCTGTACCTGAACGAGGCGATCAAGTCGTGCGAGCTCGCCCGCATAAACCAGATGAAGGCCCTCGAGGGGCTCTGGTCGGACTCGAAGATCCTCACGGCCGTCGGTCACCAGTCGTTCGCCAACGGCTCGGGCATCCAGCTGACCTACGCCAAGACCTCCCCGGACCGCGCCCGCGGCATCTTCGCGGACATAATCGACTTCGACGAGGTCCAAGACCAGCTGACGGACAACATCCCGATCATCTCCCAGTCGACGAAGTCCTCGAAGTGGGGCATCCGCCGGTTCACGGGCACGGCCAAGACCGTCGACAACACCATCGAGGGGCTGTGGCGGAACTCGTCGCAGTGCGAATGGGTGATGAAGTGCGGCCACTGCGGGTCGTGGAACATCCCCAACCTGGAGGGCCGCGTCCTCGACATGATCCAGGCCGACGGCATGCACTGCGTCGAGTGCGGCGGCAAGCTGGACGTCCGGTGCGGCGAATGGGTGCCGAACAAGCAGGAGAGGATGCGTACCTTCCGCGGCTACCACATCCCCCAGGTCATCCTGCCGTTCCACACCGAGAACATGGACAACTGGGGCAAGATCGTGCGCGACGTCATGACGCTTCCGATCCCGGTCATCCTGCAGGAAATCCTCGGCATAAGCTGCTCCCAGGGCCAGCGCATCATAGACCAGAACATCATCGACCGCCAGTCGGTGCTCCCGGACGTGTACAAGCTGCAGGGGCTCCTGCACAACTACGCCTTCACGGTCGGCGGCCTCGACTGGGGCGGCGCGGAGCAGGTGTCCTTCACCGTCCACGTCATCCTCGGCGTGTGCTTCGACGGCACCATCGACGTCATCTGGGCCCGCCGCTACCAGGGGTTCGACCCCGACGAGATGCTCACCGAGATCGCGAAGACCCATTTCTTCTACGGGTGCCGCGCCCTCGCGGCGGACTACGGCATGGGCTTCGACAAGAACGTCATGCTCGAGTCGCGCTTCGGCATTCCCGTCGTGCAGATCCAGCTCTGCAAGCAGAACTCCCTCATGAACTTCAGCCCCGCGCTGGGGCATCCGCGCTGGATGGTCGACAAGACCACCGCGCTTGACCTCATGTTCATGGGGATCAAGTACGGCCGCATGCGCTTCCCGCCCAAGGAGCAGTTCGAGAGCTTCACGAAGGACCTCCTCTCCCCATACGAAGAGGTCGTGGACCACGGGGAGCTCGCCCACAGGCGGTTCGTCCGCGACCCGTCGCGTCCGGACGACTTCGCGATGGCCCTCTGCTTCGGCTCGATGCTCGCCCTGAAGATGAAGCACTCGAAGCTCACGGACATCATACCGAAGGGGGTGCTCGCCGCGAAGCCCGGAAAGCCCGAGTTCGTCGTCCTAGACCCGGACGAGATCATGCGCGCCCTCAACAGCTGACGCGCGGGCTATCGACAGGTGTACACAACCTGTCTACAGCGCGCGTGCGCCGGGCCTTTACCATTTCGAGGGCGCGGATCCACTCGTCTCCGCTCGCGACGAACGAGCCGGTGACTCGGTCCAGCAGCGTATCCCTGATGAACGCGCTCTCGTCGCCGACGTAGACCAGGAATACAGTGGCACCGCCGCCGTACGGAACCGCTTTCCAGAACACGACCCTGTCTGGGTCGACGAAGTAGGCCTGGTCCTTCGGGGCATGGATGTCCCCGCGGCCCATGACTGTGATCAACCTGTCGCTTCCGCCCATGTTTTCTCCTTGTGTTTTTGGTTTTCCGGCCTGTATGCTAAGGAAAAGCGCACTTGTAGCGGGACCTGAAGGCTTCGGAGGTCGTCGTCTACCGATAAATGCACGCATGCACGTACCAGTAAACGACGACCTCCGTCGCCTAAACTTCATCCACGGCTTATTATACCGCCTTTTTTGTTGAATTTTAAGGTCGCCAGCCCGGCAAGTCCTTGATTTTCTGCTCGTAGAGCTCCAGGAACCTGGGAGACGGGTTTCCCTTCGTCTTCCAGTTCCACAGCATATCGACGGTGTGGCCGTCGAACGCCTCTTGCTGCTCGATCATCGCGCAGAACTTCTCGTCCTGCTCCGCGTCCTGCCGTTCAATCGCCACCAAGGCGGCGACAGCAACGGCGATTCCCGCGAGGGCAAAAGCCAGTTTCTTCATTGTTTTTCCTTTCTCGGCCGAAAAACACAAAAACACGGGACTCCGCGGCCGTTAAGGCGTCCCGTTATGTATTATAACGCGAAAATGGCCTGTTTTTAGGCCATTTTTGGGGTACAAGACGGCAAAAACCGCCTACTGTATCCGTGCTGGCAGCGAGATATGGTACTTGTTGGTGAGGCTTACATTACCGTCTTGCGCATTTGCGAGACTGGCGATCAGGGCGTTTAGCGTAGTCGTAAGCGTGTTCGCGCGGCTTATGGCGCCCTCCACCGCCGAGATCCGCGTGCTCAGCGTGCCGTAGTTGCTGTCGATCTGCGCACCCAGCGAGCTGGCCAGGCCGTCTGCGTATGTGTTGGCCTGTCCCACGGCCCTTTCCGTGGCATTGGACTCGATGCTGCCGCGCATCGCCTCGATGCGCGCGTTCGCCACCGTCGTGGCGGTCGCGGCGATGCGGGCGTTCAAGCCGCTGGACAGGCTGCCTACCGACGACTGCAACGCGGAAAGCCGGGTGTCCAGGCCGGTGTCGGCCGCGCGGTAGTCGGCCTGTACGCCGGCGATCGACCGCTCAAGCACGCGGACGTCGTTCGTCTCCTTTGTGTACAGTGCCCCCAGCTCGCCCTGCGTTCCGGCGAGCGAACTGGCGAGCGTCGCAAGCCGGCTGTTCCAGGAGGTGCCTACGCCGGCTATCCTCGTCCCCACGTCGGCCTCCACGGCGTTTATGCGATTGGACAGGAGCGTGTCGCCGGCGGCTCGCGCCGTCCGCTCTGCGTCGATTCGGGCGGAGAGGGTGGAGTTGGTCGCCCAAAGCGCCTGTACGGCGCCATAGGCCGAGTTTGTCGCGCCTGCGACGTCAGACACGTACGCAACGGTGTGGCTCTGTCCGCCCGCCGTGACGGTCGCACGGTCCCCGGACAGCGTAAGCCGTCCGGTCGAGGCGGGATCCACAAGCGCCTCGGACGCCGGCACCGTGTCGTACCCCGTGTATGCGTCGACATGGGTAAGCGTGGAGACGCCGACAGTCGAGCCGAGGTCGGTGCGGGTGACCGTCACGGACGGGGACGTGCCCGCAAGCCGCGCGATCGAAGTCCCGGCCAGGCGCACGTTGACCCTGCCGCCTGCGACGGAAAGCGTGCCCACCCGGACGCCGCACAGGTCGAGCGTAGTCGCCGCAGACGAGCCGACGGCCGTCACGGACAGCGACGAGACGTATGGCTGGCCGCCCGCCCCGAGCAGCGTGAGGGACGTGCCGGCCGCCAGCGTCACGACGCCGGAGTAGGTGCCGGGCGCCATGAGCAGCGCGGAGTTGGCCGCCATGTTGGTAAACGCATGCGTCAGGGTCGTGAACGGGTACTGCGGCGAGCCGTTTCCCTGCCTGGCGGCGCCGGCGGCCGCATAGTAGAGACGCGCGATCGGCTGCGACGCCCAGTCCGCCACCGGCGGAAGCAGCGATGCGTCAAGCCGGCCGTCCGCGCCGGTGCGCGGGAGCATCCGCGCGTATTCGGGGGACCCGCCGCGCTCCGTGACGCCGTCGGCCGATATGCGGTCGAGGTCTCCCTGCGCACGGCGCGACGTCGCGGCGGCAGCCGCCGCGACAGCGGCTGCCAAGATGGCCATGCGGCCCATTCGCGAAGAGAGCATGTCAGTCCTCCTTCACCACGACCGTGTCGCCCGGGACGATTCCGTGTCCTTCGATGAAGCCGAGCGGGGTCTCGATCGCGTGCGCGGCCTTCGCCGCGTTCTCCGCGGACGGGGAGTAGTGGAACACGCCGCCCTTGTCGACCGGCATGGAGACAGTCTCGAGGACCTCGCCCTCCTTCGTGACGAAAGTGAGGTCGAGCGGGAAGTTGACGTCCTTCATCCAGTAGATGCCGGCCTTGTCGAAGAACATGCCGTGGCCTTCCGCGAGCGACGCCCGCTTCGAGAGCCCGGCGGCTCTCGTCTCCGGCGTATCCGCCACTTCCAGGACCGCCGCGGCCTTTACGGCCCCGTCCGGTCCCGTGAACGCAACTTTCACCTCGTCCATGCGACCTCCTTTTCAAGTTAAGGCGGCTTTCGGGATCTCCGCGCGCCGGGCAGGGGAACAGCCCGGGGCCGCCGTGCGCGTCAATCAGGCTCCGGCGCCACTATGCGGACGCCGGGGTGTCGCTTACCCGTCCCGCAGAGAAGTATATCATTTTCCGCCGGTTTGCGCCATAGCTGCCGTAAGCGTGCGCACTACCGTGACGCCGGAATACGCCCGCAGGGCCTTGTACGCCTCCACGTCGTAGTCCTGTACCGACAGGCCTGTCGGCCTGAAAGTCGCGAGAAACCCGGCTGCAAGGCCGTCCACGGCGGCAAACGCCAGCTCGCGGACGACGCGCACCTGCGGGTGCCGTATCTCAATCAACGTATAGGCGTAGACCACGACGGCGAAGGCGGCCAGGGCGACGGCGCCGGCCAGCGGCTTGACCTTGCCTTCGGCGGTCAGGGACTCGATGTGGCGCTTCGCCGCGCCGATCCAGGTCTCCGTAAGCCCCTCGCCGGGGCCGGGCGTGGCGTCCATGACGGCCCGCACTACGGAAACAAGCGCCGCCCGCATCTCGTCCGACAGCCCGCACTCGTTGAGGACGAGGCCGGCGGCCCCTCCGATGCCCTTCGCGGCGAGGTAGACGACTTCGGTGCCGGGAATCGACTTGCATCCGGGGGCGGACACGACCACGGCCGTGCCCGCGGCCCCGGCGAGGAGCTCCCTGCGGGTGATGGCGGCGCTCATGCCGAAAGCCTCTTGGCGGTCCAGGTGCCGAACACCGCGGCGGTGTCCACGACCCTGTCCGTGCCCCAGACGCGCGTCGGGGAGACGTGCCCGTACTCGTAGCAGCTGCACCCGAGCTGGCCCGCGACATAGCCGCGGATCATCCTGCCGCTGGTGCTTCCGCGCCCCGAGAGCGTGACAAGGAGCGAGTTGTCCTCGTTCGGCGCGGGGCCTATGGCGTAGGACGGCATGGCCTCGATCGGAAGCACCACGGAGCGCGTGGTGAACTTGCCGGTCTTGTTGTTGCCTATGCCGTGCCACAGCATCGTGCCGTTGGGCTCCACCGCGTACTCGACGCAATGGCCGTTCACCTTGTGCGTGCGGTTCTCGAGCCAGTCGAAGTGGATGTCGGGCTCGGAATCCTGCACCGGCGCCACGGTGAACTCGCCCTGCAGCGTCTGCACCTGGTACCTGCGGTAGCCCTGCGACGCCGTGTTGTTGTAGACGCGCGGGACGTACACCCGCATCTTGAGCGCCCACAGCTCGGCGCCGCAGGTCGCTCCCCTGGCGCGCATCGCCGAACCGGCGATGCCGATGCCAGGGACCGCCAGAAGCAGCTCCCTCCGTGTCAGGGTGGCCATGCTGCACCCCCTTACAGCCCCGCGGCCTGCGCAAGCTGCGCGACCTCTTCCTTGGCCACGGCGATACCCTGCGCGGAGACCTTGCGGTCCGACGGCCCGAGCGCGGCCTTCTCGAGGCTCATGGCGCACATCGCCCTGAACACCTCGACGCGCGCCGCGTGCTGGACGTTGATGAACTTGAACGTGGACAGGAGCGACAGGATCGCGCCGATGAGGTTGGGCGCGTATGTCAGGATGCCCTCGTTCTGCTCCGGCGTGATGACGCCGAAGGCGAGGAGGAGCCCGGCGACGCTCGTCACGACCGTCATCCAGAACTCGACCTTCGCGAACACCGACGTTGTCTTTGTTTCGCTTTTCATGCCTTTACCTCCTGGTTGTCTTGTTCCACCATGCCTTGACGTGGTCGGGCCAGGACGCGCCCAGCTCCGCGGCTCGTCCGACGCCACGGGCCGCGGCGGTCGCGGCGGGGGCCCAGAACGGCGGCCTATACGTCGAAGCCGACGCCGCCGGCCTCGGCCGTGCCACGGGCGTTGCGGACGTTACGGCCGCACCGGCTGTAACGGGCGGCTGGCTCTTGCGTATCAGGGTGTTCACGGACCCCTCGGCTCCCGCCCTGAGGATCCCGCGCTTCGGCTGCGCCGCCAGATACGAGTTGAGCATATCGCCGACCTCGCCGGCCGCCTTGGTGAGCGCCACTCGCCTGCGGATGCTCCTGATCGCTGCTTCCTTTGTCATCTCGTTGCCTCCATGACGGCCGTGTTGGGTTGGTCGAGCGCGTCTCCGACGTCCTTGCCGTCTTCAAGGAGGTCGTCCACGCGCTTCAAGTCCGGAATCCGGTTGAACTGGGTTTCAAGGGACAGCATCTGCTCCGTCAGGTACCGCTCGATGTTCGCGGCGTTGCCGTCGGCCACCTCGCCCGACAGCGCGGAGCGGATGCGCCCCTCGTCGGGCCGCCGCTCGAACATCTCCGCGAACACGGGCGGGATGTCGCCCGAATCCGGGTCGAACCCGTCTGCCGAAAGCTGCTGGCGCATGTACTGCCTGATCGGGTAGGTGAACGGGAGGATGTCGCGGTTCATCGCGACTTCCGCGACCGCCCACGCCGCCTCCTCGGGCGTCACGGGGTCGTACACGAGGAACGACGGGGACCCGGACGCGAGCGTGTTGCAGACGTTGAGGAACACGTCGAGCCGCTTGAAGAAGGCGTCTGAGCCCATGACCGTCTGCATCGCGCACCAGCGGTCCATCGCAGGCGTGCAGATCTCGGCCTGGAAGTCGGCCGCAGCCTCCATCGCGCAGGTGACCGGGTCCCAGTCGTAGACGGCCTCGCCGTACTGGTCGAGCATTATCGCGTGCACGACCGTCGCCAGCGTCTGCGGCGATTCCAGCGCGAGCTTCCTCGGATATGTCATCTTGTCGTCCATGCCTACATCTTCCCAGATATGATGTCACCGGCTATGCCCTCGATTCCGCCGCCCCCGGCGGTGTTGGCGACGCCGACGCGTCCGGGTATGAACGCCGTACCCGCCCCGACGAGCCCCTGGAGCGCCGTGCCTACGGCTCCGTTTCCGGACCTGACGCCGTTCGTCACGCCGTGCAGTCCGCCGAGAGTGGCCGAAAGCGGCGCCGACATGCCGGTCGCAAGTCCGCCGATCGCGGTCTCGCCCGCCTGGTGCAGCCGGGCCTCGGCGGACCAGGACGGAGGCCTGAACTTCGCGCCCGCGTCCCACGGACGAAGCGTATGCCGGGGCGCAGGCGGTCTTGGTCTCGCGGCGGACACGTAGGCCGTGCGCGCGGGCGGCATCCGCCTCACGGCAAGCGCATCGCTCGGGCGCCAGCCCACGGCGGCTGCAGCCGCCTTCTGCAGGTGGACCATCTCGCGCAGGACCTCCGGCAGGTTGATGGTGCGGTCGGGCGAACCCGGGTCCGCCCGGATGCTGCGGATGATTGCGCTAATCAGGGGCACTGCGGTGACCAACGCGGCCTTCTTCGTGGCGTACGCCGGACGGAGCCGCTTCGTGTAGGGACGCTCGTACTCTTGCGGGAAGCCCATCCGGGTCAGAGCCTCCTGAGGGCGTGGCTGAGCTCGTTGAGGTCCTCGGCGGACTTGGCGGCGAGCGCCTCGCCGAGCTTCTTCGGGTCGATCGCGCCCGCCTCCTTGACGGAATCGGCGAAGCCCTCGCCGAGGACGTCGTCGAACACCTCGTCCGGGAGCTCCGCGAGCTTGGAGAGGCTGAGGGCGTCGCCGCCGACCTCGACGACGTCGTTGACGATCGCCTCGGCCTGCTTGACGTCCATGTCGAAGAGGAAGTCCTCCGGCGCGCTCATGTCCTTGCCGTAGCGGCCGCGCCAGTTCTCGATCACGTCCACGTCCTCCACGAGCTCGGCGATCTTGTCGGTCGTGCCGTCGAGGGCCTCGGTGCCCTTCTCCGCCACGTGCTCGGCCATCTTGGCGAGCGCGAGGCCCGTGTCGGGGTCGCGGCAGAGCTCCGCGCGGATCACGAGCTCGTTGATCACGTTGTCCGGGCGCGCGACGCCGTGGCCGGCGGTCTTGCGGATGCCGTCCGGGACGTCCACCCCGAACTCCGCCGCCTTCCTGAGGATGTTCTTCGCGATCTCGCTGCGCATCGGGAAGGGGTACTTGAACTTGTTGTCCTCGAAGTACGCCGCCGCGAGCTTGACGCCGTGGGCGTCGAACATCGGGTACTTCCTCTCGCCGGGGCGGACCCAGCCGTAGTCGGCGTCGGAGGCCGTCTTGACCTCCTCGGTGTGCGTGAGGACCTTCGCCACGTCGTCGGCGATGCCGAACATCTCCGCGGCCTTCTGCAGGTTGTACTCGATGTCGGCGCGGATGCGGACGTAGGCCTCGTCGGAGGCGTGCTTCGCGAAGTACCGGGCTGACGCCCAGGTCTCCTCGCGGCTGTTGCACGGGAGCTCCTGGTTCACCGCGTCTGCGTAAAACGAGCGGCGGGAGGCCGCCGGGGCCTCCTCGGGGAAGCTCGCTGACTTGACGTACGCCGGCGCGTCCTCCTCCGACGCGCACGCCTTCCATTCGCTGTAGTCTACCATAGAATACTCCCTGTGCGGGTTTACACTTTGCCCAGACAGTGGTATAATACCACTTGTTTGCGAAAACTGCAAGTAGGACCGACATGAAATTCTTGTGGAGAGAGACGCTCCGCCGCGTGGCGGGGGGAGAGCTCAGGTGCCCGATGTGCCACGCCGACGGACTCGTCGTCGTTGAACGCGAAGCCCGCGACGTCCTTCCGGACATACGCGGGATCCCGTGGTGCGAGTGCCCGGCGTGCCGTGCGCGCGGAGACTTCCCGGTGCTCGTGGCGCAGGCCCTCGGACAGGGCGCGGAGGAGACGATGCGGGGGCTGCTGCGGGCAGGCGAGCTGGAGGCGTCGGCCCGCGACGTGGACGCATACGCCACGAGGGCGAGGACCCAGGCGGACGTCGACGCGTACTTCTCGGCCTGCGTCGAGCGCCTCAGGGAGGCCCCGCACATGTGCAACATCAGGGCCGGCCTCTCGGTCGCCGCGATCCGCCAGCTTCCGCCGGACACCGGCATCCACGCGCCGAAGGCGTCGGCCCCCTCCGTCCCGCTGCCGCGCCCGTTCGCCGCGCTCTCGGCGCCGCGGTACGCCCGCGTGCCGATGACCCTCTACCGCTACCGCTTCGACGGCGAGACGACCTGCGTGGACGCGCAGAACCCGAAGACCCTGCAGCGCGAGCACCGCCTCCGCGTCTCGGCCGGGTCAACAGACGTCGGCGTCTACCTCGCCGACTTCCGCTTCGGCGAAGTGCCGCCGGCCCTGCTCGTCTCGCACGACCCGCGCACGGCCGGGCAGCTGTTCGGCGCGGCGAGGACCGAAAGCTCGCTCACGCCGCCGGTAGCGGCGGTCGCCGGGTTCCCGCTTCCGAGCCGGTTCGCGTCCCTGCGCGTGCTGTACCTGCTCGACACGCCCGACTCGCCGCTTCCGCTCTCGTTCGCCCTCAAGGCGATGTGCTCCCCGGCCGTATACGGCTCCGACGAGGAGCCGGACATCAGGGTGCTGTCGCCGAGCGGCCCCGCCGCCGAGATAACCGCCGAGGACATAAGGCGGCTCATGGGAACCGCCCTCCGCGGAAAGCCGCTCCGGAAGTGGGTGGCCGAGCGCATGCTGTCCCTCGCGGACAGGCAGGAGGAGGTGGCGAACGCGCTTCTCCAGGCCGAGGCGTCCGAAAACGCGCGGGCGGACGTGGCCGCGCTGCTCGGCCCCGCGGCCCCGCAGTCGCTCCGCGACACGGTGCTCCTGCCGGTCGCCGAGCCGGACGACGTCTTCCAGCTCGCGAACGGAAAGCTCGTGAAGAGCACGCCGATCGGCATCTACACCGCGTTCCGCAACTCGAAGACGGGCGAGGTCGCGTCGAAGACGCGGCTCTGCAACGTCGGCATCGTCGTCGAGTCGCGCGTGGCGGACCAGGGCCTCGAGACGGCCGTATGCACCGTCACGCACCCGGACTCGGACGTGCCGTCCGTGCAGGTGCGGCTGCCGAGGGCGCACTGGAACAACCCGGAGGCGCTCGCCGAGGACGTGCGGACGGCCTACGCCGAGGGCGGCAGGACGCCGTACGTCGCCTTCTACCGGTCCGCCGGCTACGCCTGGGGCGACATCATGCAGTACCTCGGGTCGCACTGCCCGGTCCAGAACGGGCTCAAGGCGCTCGGCGCGACCCCCGAGGGGGCGCTCAACCTCCCGAACGCCGCGATAGCCCGCGGAAAGGCGTCGCCGCAGACCAAGGCCGGGTTCGTCGACCCGGGGGCCCTCGCGGCCTACTCCGCCCTCGGGCGCGAGACGGACCCGGGCGACTCCGCGCTCCTCCTGTCGTTCCTCTCGTCCCCCGCGTCGCTAGACCGCGTAGGCGTGTCGGCGGGCCTGCTGCACGCGCTCTTCTGCGCCGCGGGGCAGCTCTTCGACACGAGCGGCGCGAGGCGCCCGCCCGCGCACCTGCTGTTCGTCGAGACCGAGCCGGGCGTGTGGGACGGCGCCATGCGGACGCTCGCATACCTGTTCTCGGGCTCCGAGTACGTCCCGCTCGTGGACTACGCCGACCGCCTCGGCTTCCTGCAGGGCTGGGCGGCGCTCGGGACCCTTCCGCTCGTGACGCGCCTCCCGGCCGCCGACGACGCCGCGACCGTGCTCGCCGCATCCCCCGTGAGCGTCATCGCCGTCGCCGACCCCCTCACCGCGCTCGCCTGCAGCGGACGCGGAACGGTGTCGTTCGTGCTTCCGAACGTGGAAACCGTGGCAAGCGGGCTGTCCATCACGCCGACGGACGTCGAGGAGCTCCGCAGGGCGTTCGTGGCCGTCGCGGCGGCGAAGGCCGGCACCCGCTGGCTGGACGCGCCTGCGGGAGGGCCGACGGCGTGCTCCACCCCCTGCCTCTCCGCCCTCGGCTCGCTCTCGGACGAGAACGGGGCGTCTACGGTCGCCGGCGGGCTCTACCGGTCCGTGCGCGGGCGCTACCTCGGCGCAGGACTCACGGGCGCGCGGGCGTTCTTCTCCGTGCTGCACAGGGCGTACGCCGCGGACGCCAGGGGCGAAGACGCCGGGGTCAGGCTGACGATTGTGCCCGGCGCCCCGTCGGACGCGCTGCGGGCGAGCTTCAACGACAGGGGCGAACACGTGTTCGTGCTTCCGGAGATGGCCCTCGTGAGCCGCTCCGTGGTGCAGCTGGTCAACAGGCAGCAGGCGTATCTCTTCGACGCAGAGCAGCTCTCGCGCGAGTTCGCGGAAAATGATATACTATTGCCGGACGCGCCGAGCGAGCTCGGCATCGACCCCAGCCGCGCATGGGCCTTCCCGCGCGCAGTGTGGGACCGGGAAGTGGTGCGGGCCGCGGGCTTCACAAACAAAAACAAAAGGACGCAAAACAAATGAGTGACGAGAAAAAGAAAGTGGTCAAGCTGCTCGCCGAGCAGGAAATCAAGGACAGCATGGCGGACGCCCGCTTCTACGAGCAGATGCCCGAGTTCCTGCCCCTCCGCAAGAAGATGCAGGCCATGCACGACGACCTAATCACGCCGCACGGCTGCTCGAACTGCGCGAAGAACCGCGTGTACCGCAGCCTCGGCGGCGACTACCTGCGGATCGTCGAGAACCTGCAGGGCGACGCGAAGGAGCGCCTGCGCAGGTACTTCGGCGCGGACGAGCTCCGCGCGACGGTCCTCGACCCGAACACGCGCCAGCCCAAGACCATCAGCGTATAACGCCGGACACGGAAAGGAGACACCATGCAGGACATAGACGAGCACGCCAGGATCCCGATGCTTGAGCCGTTCACGGTCAAGAAGACCGTGTCCGCGCTCTCCGAGACCGAAGACTACAACCACAAGATGCTGAACGTCCCCGAGATGTGGAAGCGCAGCAGGGGGGCGGGCGTCAAGGTCGTCGTCCTGGACACCGGCTGCCCGCAGCACCTCGACATAAAGGTCGCGGGCTTCAGGGACTTCTCGGGCTCCCCGACGCCGTACGACGTCGCGTGCGGCCACTCGACGCACGTCTGCGGCATCATCGCCGCGCTCGCGAACGGCATCGGCGTCAGGGGCATCGCCCCCGACTGCGAGCTCTACTGCGGCAAGGTGCTCGACGACGAGGGCTCCGGCTCGATAGACTCGATCGCGGCCGGCATACGCTGGGCGGTCGACGAGGTCGGGGCAGACGTGATCAACATGAGCCTCGGCTGCCCGCCCGCCGGCGCGTACAGCCCGTCGCTCCGGAACGCATGCGCCTACGCCGAGCAGAAGGGCGTCGTCGTCTGCTGCGCCGCCGGCAACGACGCAGGCGCCGTGAACGCCCCCGCCAACCTCCCGACCACGATCGCGGTCGCGGCGGTCGACCGCGACAGGGAGAAGGCGTACTTCACCTGCCACGGCTCGGAGGTGGACTTCGCGGCCGGCGGCGTGGACGTCTTCTCCACCTGGCTCGACAACCAGTACGCGAAGCTCTCCGGCACCTCGATGGCGACGCCTGTCATCACCGGCGCGGTCGCGCTGATCATCGGCGCGGCCAAGGCCGAAGGCACGAGGCTCACCGTCGACCAGGTCTACCAGAAGCTCGTCGGGATCTCGGTCGACGTCGACAAGCCGGGCAAGGACGAGTACACGGGCAACGGCATCCCCGTCTTCACCTCGCAGTACGAGCCCGAGCCGTCCCCCGGAGACCCCGCGGCGCCCGCGCGGCCGGCCGACCCGTGGTGGCTGAAGCTGCTCCAGTGGATCGCCGGACTGTTCCGCAAGCCGTAAGACCGGAGACCCGACATGGCTGCGGTAGAGAACATCGAGTGGCTCAACCAGAACCTCCTCCGGGCCTACCCCCTGCGCGAGGACGCGGACTTCACGCCTCTCCTCCCGGGCGGGGCGAGGGCGGAGGGGCTCCGCCTCCCCACGTGCCTGATCTCGGACTTCTCGTTCACGCTCGCCTTCGACGACGCGGACGGGACTGTCCCGTCGCTTACGGGGGTCTCGCACGCAGGCGACGGCTTCTCCGTCGAGATCTCGCTCGGAGACGTCGTGCTGACCGCGCGGACGGCGAAGCTGTCCGAACACGCCGTCAACCAGGCCTACCCGCTCGTCGGACAGGGCGACAACGCCGACTGCGGCGGGTGGATCGTGTTCGGCGACCTCGCCCGCGCGGCCGAGGAGCTTCCCGAGGGCGTGTACCGGTTTCCGGCGGGCCAGGTTCCGTTCGAGGTCTCGACGCTCCGCATGGCCCCGCGCGGCGTCAGGAGCATCACCGCCGTCGGCAAGTACGGGCTCAAAACCTATGCGCCGCTGTACGGCAACGTCCGCATCATAGCGGGGTCCGACATGTCCGTGCGCAACGACGCAGGCCGCAACGCCATCTGGCTGCAGGCCGACTCGAAGACCGGCTACGAGCGCACGAAGCAGTGCGACTGCGCCGCCGCGGGGGAGAGCCGGCGCGTCAAAACCGTCAACGGCATGCCCGTCGAGCGCGTCCAGATAGTCGGCGACGACGCGTGCGTCGACGTCGAGACGGTCACGGAAGCCGACGTCCCCAAGACGGTGAAGATCAAGGACAGGTGCTCGACCCCGTGCTGCGGGTGCTCCGAGCTCAACTTCGTGGAGTCCGCGATCGCCACCATAAACAAGTCCATCGCCACGCTGAACGGCTACGCCGAGGCCCTGCGCGCCCGCGTCGAGGAGCTCAGGACGAACGACGCCGTGACGACCGCCGCGGTGGCGTCCTATCCCGGCGTCGCCACAACACCGCCCGCAACAGCATGACCGAGTTCCTCACAGAGAACGCCAGGCGGGCGTACCCGCTTGAGCGCGAATGGCCGGCCGGGCTGGACGGCAGGTGGGTGGAGACGCTGGTCGACGCCTGCGTGTACGCCTCCTCCGAACTCGGCGACACCCGCCTGTCGCTCCTGTCCGTGGGGAGGGGCGACTCGGCCCTCGTCTTCACCGTCGGCATCCCGGACGGCGCCGCAGTGGACGTGGTGGCGCCGTCCGGGCATACCGGCTTCACCACCGTGCACGCGGAGTCGGCCGGCCTCAAGGCGATACTCACCGTAGACGGGCGAAAGGTCAGCGCGCTCGTCGCCGCAGGCGTCGCGGGCGGGGCGGTAGGCGTGCCGTTCGCGACGCGGTGCTCCGGCGGCGCGATCCGCAGGGTCACGGCCATAACCGCGCAGGGCGCGCCGCCCTGCGAGAAGCCGATGTACGACCCCCTCGACCCGCACATGGTCGAGAAGTCCGTCGGAGCCAACGAGCACGCGACGCTCGGGGCGTACGACGGAGTCGACCTCGAAGTGACGAGCATGCTCCCGCTGGAGGGGGACATGCTCCGCATATCGGCCATCGCCGCCCCCGAGGCGGCCGATGTCGAGCAGGAGCCGGTCGACCTCATGATCCGTGGCGACGAGTGCTTCGAGGTGGAAGCCGTGCCGAGCGCCGACAAGAAGTCGGGAATAGTCAGGATAACGAGCACGTGCAAGCCGTGCTGCGACTGCGAGGACTACAAGGACGCGGTAGACATGCTGCGGCCGGCGGAGACCAAGGTGCACTCCATACACCAGGTGCTGAACGCCGCCAAGGCCGCGTACGAAGGGGCGCTCGCCGCCTTCAACGAAGCCAAGGCACGCTACGTGGCGCAAGTCAACTCCCCCGCCAACGTGCTGGTGTCCGCCACGGCGGCGCTGAGCGGCGGCCTGTACGCCCAGTCCACCGCAGAGGGCTCGCGCATGCGGATCACCGTCACCATGCTGGTCGAGAACATGACCATGGTCGACGTGCAGGTGGCGGTCGGGGACGACCCCGACGACGAGTCCGACGCCGACGCCGAGTCCGGCTTCGTCGTCGGCGACGGCTACGTACACTCGAAGACCGTCTGGACCAAGAGCGGCACGCCGCAGGAGTACGACGAGGGCAGGCCGCGGGAGCCGCGCACGCTGAAGCCCGGGGACACCCTTACCGTGGCCGCCACGTACTGCAAGCCGAACCAGCGCAGCAACAACGCAAGCCGCCCGCCCGGGATGAAGGCGTACTGCACGATACAGCTGCCGGGTCAGGAGGCCGTAGTCAGGGAGGTAGACGTGCAATGATGTCGCCCACGCACACGATCTCGCCCGAGTGGCAGAACGAAAACGCCCTCCGGGCATACCCGCTCGAGGACGACGCGCCGGCGGCCGCGGTCCTCCCCGCGTGGCTGCTCTCGGACATCCGCGTGACCTGCTCGCGCATCTACAAGAAGGTGTACGTGAGCAGCGCATACGTCTCGGACACGCTCGTCTCGGTGGCGGTCAGCGGCACCACCGGCGCAGAAGGCGCGCAGCCCGTAGGCCTCCTGGCGCGGACGGTGACGCGCGACGAGCTCGAGCCCCTCCGCGCCTACTCGATGGACAGAATGTCGGACGGCGCGTCCGGCACGGTGGCGTTCGGGGAGATCCCGGAAGGCGCGCTCCCGTTCCGCATGACGTTCTCGGCCGGCGACGCACCGCTCGTCGAGGCGGCCATAGTGCGCGCGGAAGCCCCGGGCGTGACGCGCATCGAGGACCCCGGCCACGGAACGGCCGCGACCGGAGTCATAGACCTCTCCGGCAACAGCGAGTTCACCACAAGGGTCGATCCCAAGAACCCGCAGACGATAGTGTTCACCCTGTCGGACACGTACCGCGACATCACGACGTCGGTATGCGACGTCACCCCGACCCGCGACGCCTGCGGAGCCACGCCCGTGCGGACGATAAACGGCGTCGCGCCCGACGAAAGCGGAACAATCATCCTGAGGTTCAGATAATGGCAATGCTCAACCAGCCGAGGGCCGCCGAGCGCGACAACCAGAACTCCCTCCGGAAGTTCCCGTTCTCCGACGCCGCCTCCTGCACGAACGGGGCGTGCACCATCGTCCCGGGCGCGATAGTGGACGCCCAGCTGTACGTCCCCGGACGCGAGCCCGGACGCGTATGGCTCTCGTCCGTCGACACAAACGGCAAGCTGCGCTTCTCCGACGAAAAGGGTGCGTTCGCGGAGACGAACGCACCGGCGACGCCCGACACGGCCGTGCCGGTCACGTTCACCGGCGACGGCGGCCCCTGCCCCGGAGGGGTGGTGGTCTTCGGCAGGGAGGCGGACGTAGCGGCGCTGCGCGCCTGCGGCGGGCAGTCGTTCACCGCCGCGCAGGCGGAGCTCGCCCCCGCCGCCGTGGCGTGGCCCGGGCTTCCGGGCGTGTGCGGCTTCCGCCTGGACGACGGGCACGTGGTCTACGGCAAGGTGAAGATGCGCGGCGAGAACGGCTGTACCGTCGCGACGTACGAAGACACGGACGGAGTCGGCCACCTCCGCATCTCGGCCGTCGGGAAGACGGTGGAGGCCGCAACCGCCACCGGCTTCATAACCTGCGTAGTCGCGGAGAGCGACAACCGCCACTTCGTGGTCGACGTGCGGGACGTATCCGGGCAGGTGGTGGACATACAGGCCACGGGCTCCGAACTTACGCAGGACGACGGCCTCGTCGCGGACAGGAACGACCTCTGCGCGCAGGTCCGCAAGACCCTCGGCACGAAGCCGTCGGAACGCGCCGCGGCGCCGGGCGACGGCAACGACTGCGTATGCGCGGCCCCGCGCGCCTCGTGGCACACGGCGACCCTGGTGAACGACGGCGTGCAGGTCGCGCAGCTGACCCTGTTCGACAACGCCGACCTCGGCATGCTGGACGAGTGGAACATACCGACCAGGGCGGGCAAGAACTTCATCGGGTACTTCGACGCCGAGGAAGGCGGAAGGCGCTACTACCGCCCGGACGGAACCGGAACCGGCAAGTTCACGGCGGGGGCGGACGTCACGCTCTACGCCCGGTTCGTCGACGCGCACTCCGAGGCGACAGTCGGGTTCAGCGGCTACGGCACGCTGCACCTCGCGGCCCGGAGCACCGCGGACTACGCCAACCCGCTGCGCATATCGGGGGCGGAAAACCCCGTACCGACCGTACGCGGGGTCTCGAAGGACGCCCTCGAGCAGGGCGGAGCCGACGCCCTGGCAGACGCCATCCTGAACCCGGCGACCCCCGCCGGCGAAATCCACATCGGCCTCCGCGGGCTCAGAAAGGCCTCGATGCTATGATAACGACGCTTGCAGACCAGTACCTCGCGCAGAACGCCGGCAGGCGGTACCCGCTTGCCGACGACGCGGGCTATGACGACATCCCGGACGACACGGCGGTCCTGGACTTCCGCTGCACCGTGCGCGGGATCCCGGCCGGAGCCGCCCCCCGCGCGTGGATCACCAACGTCGCAGGCGTCACAGTCGACGGCAAGGCCCACACCCGCGTCACGGTGACGGTCGAACGCCCCGGCGTGCCCGACGTCCTGGACTTCGACATCCCCGACGACATCGCGGCAAACGCCCCCTACACGGCAAGCGCCGCCAGCAGCGCCACGGGCGCAGAAGGCGCGCTGACCGTGTCCGCCTCCGTGCTGGGCATACGCGGCGCGAAGAACGTCCCGCTCGCCTGGACGACCGTCGTGTGCGACTCGCTGAAGGTGCACAGCGTGCAGTCGGCGCAGGACGCCGCAGAGGCCCGGGACGCAGACTACGACCCGGCGTCCCGCAGCGTCACGGCCGAGCTGACCGGCGCCATAGTGCTGGACGAGGGGCGGAATGCGGAACCCTACCTTGACGGAAACCGACTGCGCCTCGACGTCTACCAGGGCGGCGGCCTCGGCGAGCGGTGCCAAGACGCCGTTACCGGCGGACAGACCTGCGGCACGGTGCTGTTCACCATAAACGGCGAACGCCCCGGGTCCGACGGCAACATCCGGATAGTAGGCGAGGACGGCATCTCCGTCGTCCCGGACCCGGAGAACCACGCCGTGGAGATACGGATGGACGACACTGCCGCGAACCGCATGGCCGAGGGCTGCGCCCCGGCGTGCGGATGACGAGGCGCATAGCGCGAGGAGGCTGGTATGAGCACAGAGAAGTTCAGCTTTGGAAACGGGACGTGCAACCCCCACATAGAGGTAGACGCATTCGAGCCGGTATGCGCGCACGACGAAATACCCGGGTCGGAGCCGCTCACGCTCGAAGTCCCCGTGCCGACGTTCGTCCCGATCGTGCCGCCCCCCGAGTGCACGTGCCTCACGTTCCAGCAGTCGGACAGCATAAGCAGGGTCTCGATGACCATGCGCAAAAGAAGCACGATCACCGACAGGAGCCCGCTCAAGAACACGGCGAAGACGACCATAACAGCGCAAGGCGACTGCTGCGACGGCACGTACGACATCGGGACCTGGATAACCCTCGAGGTGCCGGAATGCCTGCACGCCGACGGGCTGATCGACTCCAAGACCTACAACTTCAACGACGACGCCGCCAGCGGCATAAGCGGCTCGATCACCGTCGAGACGTGGATGAAGGACTGCGTCCCGGTGCTGAAGGTGACGGGCGAGCCGCTTCGCGTGCACGTCGACCCGCCGATCATCTCGGTCCCCCCGCTCTGCATAAACCCCGCAGACATAACGGTCAAGCCGGTGTACTACACGCGCGACGCGGACGGAAAGCTCGTCTCGAACGCCGATGACGAGGACAGCGGCACCACCGTGCACATGTCTGTCACGGACGGGGAAGGCGGCTGCAAGCAGCTCTCGTTCAGCAACGGGGAAGACGGCGCCGTCACGCTGGACCTGACGGGGCTCTCGACGTTCGGCAACGGCGGAAGCGTAGCCCAGCTCGGCGACCATAACCTGTACACAGACGGCGCCGTCGACGAAGACCTGCCGGGATACTACGGCGGAGGCTACGGCGACTGGAAAGCCGCGGACGCGGCGAATCATATCGACTACGACGAGACATTCAGCCGCGGGCCCCTGATGCGCTACAAGAAAGGAGACGCAGACCCGTCACCCGTGCTCGCGAGCGTGAGCCAGTACCCGGTGCCCGTAGCAGCCGTAGACACGTACTTCGCCGTCGCCGCCAAGAAGAACGGCGTCACTACATGGGACCAGAGCAAAAACTGGCAAAGCGCGCACCGCAGTGCCTGCAACGACCAAGATACTGGAGAAAACTGCAGAACCGTGATCGGGAACCTGGACGTGATATGGCCTACCGGCATCCAGTGGAGTACCGACGGACTCAGCCTGGCGCTGCCCCTCACGGACTTCCTGTTCAACGAGTCCGGCATACTCAGCGAGGCACAGGAGACCGGCGTCGCGGCCCGGGTTTCACCCGGCCCCGCGACCACGCTAGCATACGGCAGCGGCACCAGCGCCCTGCGCGAGGGCAGAAACGCCAGTGGCCTGGTCTCCCGGGCGAAAGACAGCGCCGAAGCCGCGCGAATCAGCGACGGCCTACGCGTAAACGCCGGGGCCGGCCTTCGCATATACGGACTGCTCGACGGACGCGTCGCGTCCGACGACGCCGGCGGAGGCTCGCATACGGCAGATGGGTATGACTCGGCGCGCCAGGGCCAGCTCGAGGTGTTCGGCCACAGCGGCGACTTCAAGTTCAACTGGGACGGGAAGATGGTGATCAACGACGAGAAGTCGGCCACCGACGTAGTGCTGCCGAAATTAACAGCCCTCGGCAGTCAGTGTCGCGCGACGGACGGCGACAAATTTAAGCGGGACGGAGACAGGACGCTCCGCCTATGCCTCATCCAGCCAAAAATGGGCGCGGACGACGACAAATACTGGGGGCTGTCCGGGTGTACGGGGGACTGGATCAAAAAGCCCGTATTTCCGACCGGCGATGTCCAAGCGAGCTCCGGTTCCGGTTTCACCTTCCGCGCCGCAGGATCCGTACGTAACCGCCTAGTGACCTTTATAAAAGCAATCAATGGCACGGCAACCTGGGGCGATGTCGCGGCCATCTGTAGGGACTTCCACAGCGCAGGAAGCAGCTTCTCCGTCGGGCCAGAGACCGACGACGCTGCCTCTCAGGAACAGCTGGAAGTCCTCGCCTGGGAGATAAGTGCGCTTGCCCAAGCCGTCGTAAACATACAGAGCTGGCTCGCCAACTGCCTCACGTATGCGTACGTGCACGTCGGCAAGGCGGGTACGGTGCTGGCGATAGACGGTAATGACAGCGCCCCAGCCACAACCGACCGTCACTACCAGGCGAGCGCCCCCGCCCCGTAGACTGGCACTAGTTCCTGAGCGAGGCGATCAGCGCCCGCGCAGTCTCGTACATGGAATCGGGGTTCCTGAAGAGAAGCTCCACCGAGTCCACGCGGTAGTACGGTACGTTCCGCTCCATGTCCGGATTGTCCACCGGGATCTCGTCCTCGTCCAGCTCGTCCGCGACGCAGACAAACTCGTCGCGCGGAGAGCCGTCCTCCATCGGGGCTCCTACGGTCGCCCGCTGGTACACGAAGACCTTGGGGCTGCACCCGTCGGCCGAAAGCACTTTCAGCCGCAGCCGGTGCATCCGGACGAGATGGCCCCGCCGCCTCGCGCCTCGCGGGGTGTAGGTGACTTCGACCGTGAGCTTGCCGCTCTCGCCGCGCTCGACCTCGTGGGTCTCCGTGCGGTCGGTCGCGGCCTCGCCGGAATCCCCGGCGCAGGCGGCCGTCGCCTTCTCTTCGGCATTCACAGCGTCTGCCATCGCAAACCTCCTTTACTGGACTGCAACCAGGTTCCACCGCAGGCTCAGGAAGCCGATCGGCGCCGTGTACAGCGTCCCGGAAGTCCCGCAGCGCGCTATGGAGATCCCGACGAAGTATCCCGGGTACACCACCATGTGCGCGCCCGCTGCCGTACTGAGCCACAGGGCCGGATCGTGGACGCGCTGGTTGTCGACGTCCGTAAGCACCAGAGATCCGGGTCCGTTCCCGGCCGCTGTGCCGAACCCGTGCACAAGCACGGGGTCGAATGCACTGTAGCCGTCCTTGAACGGAACGACCACCGTGGGGGCATAGGTGGCGGGGCTGACGTCCGCACTGGTGTCGAACAGGTCGCCGGACGCCTCCGGCGTACAGGCCCGGTCCGCGAGCACGTAGCTCTCCAGCGTGAACGCCGCGTTCGCCGCCGACGAGGCCTTCTCGCCGAACACCGACGCGGAAACCACGACGTAATAGCCCTTGCCCGCGTTGTAGGGGATGTAGTCCGGAACGCGGAACTTCGCCGTAAAGCCCGAATTGACGTTCGGGCCACCCGCTGTCCACCCAAGGAGCTTTGTATACGGGAACACGCCGCCTGCCAGGTCCTGCTTCGCGTTCCTGAGCGCGATCGTCTCGAAGTCCCCGGCGTAGACCGCGTTTGACGCGGAAACCGTCACTACGCCCTGCTGGCGGTCGACCGCCATGCCGGGGCCGGCCACAACGCGCTCCACCACGGGGCCCGTCACGAACGTGCTGCCAACGATCTTCTTCACGACCTCATGCCCCTCGGCGTTGCCGGACTCGGACTTGAAGTCGATGTCAAGACCGACCTGCAACGCGCCCTGGACCGCGTTTGCGCCGGTCTGCGCGCTTGTTACCTTGAGCGGAGAGCCGGGAGCGGACTGCAGCGAGGTGACGAAGCCGGTAGGCCCGACGCGCATGCGGTTCACGTGCAGGACGATGTCGCGGGCCTTCTGATTAGCGAGGACCGCGTCCCACTCGAACGGAGCCGTGGGCGATGTGCCGTCCCCCTCCACACTGCCGCCGTACCATATAAGCCACGGGCCCCCGTAAGAAGTGGCGGCAAGTATCTCCCACTGCTTGCGCGACTCCCCAAACTCCGCACTGCGCAGCTCGAGCCCGCCAACGATCAGCGCGGCCCCGTTTGCAGGCAGCGGCGGCACGAAACGCGCCATCTCCGGATACATGCCGAGGTTGAGGCGGTACCCGTACCAGCCGGAGGGCGTGTACTCCATCCACGCCCTGCCGCAGTCCGGCATGTCGAGCGTCCACGTGAAGGAACCCGGACCGGCGCCGCTCCAGCAGGTCAACTGCACCTGCAGCCCGTGCGTACCCACCGCAAGCATCCCCGTTCTACGGGTGCTGGTGGCCGAGGGACCAGGAGGCAGGATACCGTCAGAGGCCTCGGTGATCTCGACTACGCCTGAGCCGTCCGAATCAGACGTCCACTCAAGGTTGTAGTCTGCCCAGGTTGTCGACGGCGTCGTCGCCAGATTGCGCCGCTGGACTAGCTGGACGGTGTAGGTAACGTCGGCATCGCCAGTCCAGGCCCCGAAAATACCCATGACAACCGAAGGGGCCGGGAACGTAGAGGGGTTCTTCGCATAGCCGTCCGGAACCAAGCCGGGAACGCGAAAGCGCTGAACGCCGCCGTAGTTGCCCTTAGCGCTGTACCCGCCAAGCGGCTTCCCGCTCAAGACGAACGAACGGTGGACGTGCGACTCGCCGGTGTCGCGGTACTGCGGGCTCACGAGCATGCTCACGACCCGGAGCTCGTACGCATTCCCGACCTTCACGTTCGCGATCTCGCAGTCGCAGACGTAGATGATCGGGCCGGTCGGCGCGGCCGTGAGCTTTCCCGGCGTCGAGGACAGGAAGTAACGCCCGCTCGTCGGGTTCTTGTCGACGATGACGCTGGCGACGTCTAGCCCGGAGCCGAACGAGATATACCCGCTGAGCACAACCGTCGCCGAAGTGCCGGACGGCGTGCTCCCGACCACGCCGACGGCCATCGCCTGCTGGTCGGCCCAGAACCACTTGCTCTCGTCGACGGCACCTACCGTAGCCTTCGCCTGCGCGTAGGCGTTGCCGCCCGGGACACGGTACACGGGCTGGCCGAGTTTCGGAACCGCTCCGCCGTCTGCCGACAGCGTCGCAGTGGCAATAGCCACATTCGTGCGGCTGGCAGACGCGTCAAGCACCTGCTTCAGGTACTCGGTCCGCGCAATCAGCTGGTTGATCGGGTCGTTGAGCGTGGCGGCGTCAAGCGAATCGCCGTCCTTGTATGTCTCTACGTTAGGCCACAGCATGGTTCGACCTCCTTACAGGAAAGTTATGGACCAGGACACGGACAGCCCGTAGTCTTTCGGCTTCTGAATCGGGCTGGCCAGCTTCCGCACGGCAAGTACATTGCCGGCGGCGTCCTTTAGGAGATAGCCGTAGATGTACACAGCCGTAGAGCTGTACGCCGTCGCCCGGAGCTCTACCTTGTTGCCTTCGTAGTCGCCTGTGTCGTCCGACGGGGACACAGACGGGCTCGGATCAACGGGCGCCTCCACGACGGACAAGCCGCTGCCTACGATGTCGCTCTCCTTCTTGTTCCGCTCGCCTGCAGTGAAGAGGAACGAACCTATCTTGTTGTTGCCTACGGCATACACGAACGCGATCCGCGTCGGACCGCCTCCGCGTCCCGCAAACAGCCGCGCGACGGCGTCGGCACATGCGTACGACACCGTATTGGACCCCTGCTGGACAGGGACGCGTTCCCCGTCCGGGGACACGAGGAACGTCTCTACATTCCCTTTCATGGTAATATCCTCCATTGTCACACCTCCGTTACGTCAACTGGGATTAACCGGGACGACACGTGATCGACTATGTCAAGCCCGGCGCACTGAACCACGATATCGCTAAAGCGGACCGACTCCTCCGCGACTCCGATCTTCACCACGAAAAACACGGACACATACCGCGCCCGCACCGGCGGAGCCTGGATATACGTCAACGACGTGGCCGCACCGCTGGCCATTGTGCCGCTGACGCTTGCTTTATAGCCCGGCTCTACCACCACGCCGTCAACAACCTGCTGCTCGTCCGGAATGAAATTGCCGTCCTCGTCATAGTAGAACCACCGCATACCGACCGACCTGTCGGCGGCAAGCGTCGGAGTGGCTACCACGCTGAAACACAACAACCGGACGCCACTCGGAATGCGCATGGCATAGACGGGGACGGCCGACAGCGACGACCGTGCAAAAAACGTATAACAGTTACCCTCGTAACCGATCTTGTCCGTCAACACTATGGTGTCCGGCGTGCCGTCGTTGTTGCCGTCTACTACTGACACGTCAGCGATCGTAGTGTTATGCGCCCGGTTAGACACGCTCGTCGCCCACGTGGCAAGATCATACATATTCTCGGACGCCCACACTGTATCCACGGAACTGCGGCCAACCACCATGCTACTGGCCTCATCGTCTACGTCAGCGACGACGGAGTCGCGCCCGTCGGAAGCGTCCACCTCCTGCATAAACACCAGCGACGCGTAGGACGGGACAAGCCGCTGCAGATAGTCCAGCACCAGCCCCGCGTACGGGTCGGCAGGCAGGCTGCGCGACGCGTAGACGCGGATCTGGTTCGCAAGCACGGACGGTACGAGGGACTTGAACGGATCAACCGTCGGGTCGCCCTCGGTCGCGCCCATGGCGGCGCACAGCGCCTTCCGCTCGTCCTCCGTCGTACGCGCGAACACGGCCTGCCAGAACGGCGAATCCACCGAATCGCCGTCGTTCAGCTTGAACCAGCCGCCGTCCTCCACGGCACGCACCCCCGGCTCTATGACGACCGCCTCGTCGACGCCGGCGACGCTTCCCGGCGGCAGCACCACGCGCCCGAGCCTGCCGTCGTCCAGGAGCTGCGCCACGTCGTCTGCCGACAGGCCCCAGTAGACCGAGATCTCGTCGGTGAGGAACGACCCGGCCTTCAACGCCGTGCCTGCGGTCCTTGCCTCCTGCGAGAGCCTGTCCGTCTCGATGCGGTAGACCTCGTCGCCCGTCACGACTATGCTGTCACCCTCGTCCTCGGTCACTGACTCCACGACGGTGTCGCGCTCGACCATGGGCACGTCGAAGACCGCACCGAGCACCCTGTTGAGGCTGATCGGCGTAAGGCCAAGCGTCACCGCGTCCCAGAGCGCCGAGAGCATCCGCGACGCGGCGTCGGTGGACGGCGCATGGAGCCCGAGCGGATACCCGAGGAAGTCGGAGACGTTGTCCTGATCGAACTCCGCATCGCACGCCCACAGCACGGCAAGACGGTCGTCCCCGTCCTCGACGATGCGATAGCCGCCTGCGTCAAACGGATCCTGCTCCTTGCGAATGACGAGCACGCCGCGCTCGACCGAGAAGTCCCTGCCCTGCGAAAGGACGTGCCGCGGTGCAGACACCGAGTCGCACAAGGCCGTAGCCACCCGCACGAGCGGACACCCCTTCATAGCCTCGATCGGATAGGTGTTGACCTTGCTGTATAGGGCATTGCCCCCGACAACGAACACCTCGTTCGGGAGGTAGACAGCGCCGTCCGCGGCCTGCCTGCCGAGCACTGGCGTGTCGGGCATGCCGACCGCCAGGGCGGTCGCCGTGTTTCGCTTCGACAGGCGCACCACTATCGGATGCCAGTGCTCCCGGTGAAACACGGGGGAACCAGAGTGGTCCCGCAAGCTCAGGGCCTCCATGACGTCTATGTGCATCTGGGCGGCTGATAAGACGCGAGCTGCGAGCAACGCGTCCACGAGCTCCTGGTCCCTGAAGATAGACGACCAGAATGCGCCAAGCGCGTCCTTTACGGACGCAGCGGCCTCGTCGTGGAGAACGTGCGGTATGGCCGTGTCGTGCCTCATGCCCCGACAACCCCCGTGCCCATGCTTACCTGGATCGACCCCTGCTCGGCCGCGAACACGACCGTGCCGGGGGAGATCATCGCCTGTTCCGGCCCGACGGCCGAAACGTCGAGCGCGTCTCCCTCGAGATAGTACCACTTGCCGTCTGCCCCGCAGATGCGGCCGGCAAGCTGCATGCCGGCGTCGCTCAAGTCTACGCTCTCTGCGCCATGCTGTATGAGTACGTTCGCAAGCTCGG
>Ga0310694_10001313_pt1 | contig 28604 bp, 25 predicted proteins | sample 174DNAGHGhighgp2_FD_203884 | JGI IMG/M metagenome (GOLD analysis project Ga0310694, IMG submission 203884) | Sheep rumen microbial communities from Palmerston North, Manawatu-Wanganui, New Zealand - 1742 DNA GHGhigh gp2 (v2) (version 2) | ecosystem: Host-associated > Mammals > Digestive system...
CTGTTGGTACTACGGCTGCTATTAAAAAACACAAAAAGAATAAAAAGAATAATAGCAATAATTAAACTAATATCTAGGAATGACTTTAGGTCTACCCTTCAATGTGGATTCCTAGATCTAAAACAATATTATCTCTCCCTTTATAAAAAAAAATAACATACAGGGGGGGGGGTAGTAAGTTAAATTTTCCCTGTATGTTGAATGATAAATAATGAAAATAACTAAATTGTACAGTGATTATGATGAGTACTATGATGAGAAGCTTTATAGTACGGGAAATGAAGACTTGGATGAACTCTTGGAACGTGCATTTTGTGAAGGATACGAATATGCCCAGAGAGAATTTGCTTTTCCCAGTCTAGGATCACTAAGGAATCAGTTTGTTAGAAATAAAGCTGCAAAAACTGCTCGCCAATTAAGAAAGGCTGGACAATATATGCAGGGTCCTGAAATGGCTAAAAGAGTGACTAACTTAGGTGGCAATACTAGTCTTATTAGTTCACTAAAGGGGGAAGGCAAAGAAGTAATGAAGGATGCAAATTTATTAGTTCAAGGTATTCAAAAGACGGCCCCTAAAGGAGGTAAGCTTGGTTCTAACGACTTTAAAACACTAATGACTGCTAAATCAGGTTGGAGGAGTCAGCTTCTTGGACAGCAAAGTAAGGAGGCGAAAGCAATGAATAGCGCACTCTTCGGTAATGGAAAGAATGCCAAAGCCCTCAATACTAAAATAACAAACGCAGCAAATAGTGGAAAATATTAAAAAAATCTCCTTTCTAATAACTAACTTGGGGCAACAAAAATAAAGGTTGTAGTATTCGATTACACCCCAAGTTCAACAGTAAAAACCACAACCACAAAATAATATATAGATAAAGCTAAGATGTCGTGGGTAAAAATTAATACAGAGTTTCAGTTATATTACACCCACTCAATCACTAATATATTTAACAACCTCGGTATCTTAGGGAACTTCATTCAATTAATTCATATCTTTTAATATTATTTTGTAATCCGCAGCCTTTTTGGGAGGTAGTATTCGATTACACTGCGGATCTAATTAAACTCATAATTAATTCGGGGGAGGGTGTATAATATTGCGCAACTTAAAAAACACCCTTCCCTTTTTAAAAATGAGTTTAAGAATAAATATAAAAAGAATAAAGTTATGAGTTTGTTGACAGAAAGATTATTAAAAGCTACACATGAAGAAAATTGTTGTTGTGAAGAATGTAAGTGTGAAAAGCATAAAGAAAATTTAAGTGAGGAAGAAATAGAACGAATAATAAACGAAAAATATAGTGAGAAGGATGATAAGACGAAGGAGTTTATTAGGAGAGGATTGAGAAAGTTTGGTGATAGGTTTGATTATAGCAAGACGGTGTATACGAAAGCACAGGAAAGGATAATTATAGTCTGCCCTAAACATGATCTCGAATTTGAACAAGTAGCTTCAGAACATTATAGGGCAGGAAGAAATAACAATCCCTGTCCCAAATGTGCTAGTGAGGAGAGAACAAGGGTAATGATTCGCAGAAATAATGAAGAGAATCTACATGGCATAAGAAGAACACTAGAAGATTTTCTTTCCGAAGGTATAAAAATCGTTGGAGATAAACTAGATCTCAGCCAAGTCACAGAATATAAGAACGCTGTAACTCCTGTTCCTGTCATCTGTAAAGTATGTGGACATCTATTTCATGTCCCACCAAACTCTATACTAAGGGGAGTAGCCAGTTGTCCTAAGTGTGCAAGGGAAAGAACAAGTGAAAAACGTCGGATGGGTTTCGAGGGATTCAAACAAAAGGCTGAACTAGCTCATCCAGATAATAGATATTTTTATGATTTTGAGGAGAACTATGATTTAAAAAGAAACTCCCAAAAAGTAAAAATAAGGTGTAATCATTGTAGAAATATATTCTGGCAAGAAGCAGCTTCTCACTTATCTGGCCGAGGTTGTCCTAAGTGTGTGCTTTCAAGAGGTGAAGAGTTAGTAGAAAATTACCTTAAGGACAGAGGAATCTTTGTCCTGGAAAGAGAGAATATTTATGGTGTTTCATCTGTTAGAGAATATGTCATACCTGATTTTAGAATTCTTCTAGAATCCAAGGAAATATGGATAGAGTATAATGGAATTCAGCACTATAAGGCAACTTTCAATTTCGGAGATAAAGAATATGCAAAAGAAAGATTATTAGACCAAATTGCAAGAGATAGAGATGTTAGGGAATATTGTAAAGAACATGATATTTTTCTAGTTGAAGTTCCATATACTATCATCAAAAAAGATGAGGTATATGATTTCTTAGATAAAGTATTGTTTGAGGGAATAAATCCAAATTCTTTAGTTGACTATGCATCTCTATTTGTATTGGAAAATAATAATAGTACATAATAGAAGAGTTAGAGGATTAAAAGTGTCCTCGAGATTAACCTTAAAATAAAATATAGGATGGATGTAAAAGTTAGATGTTGCCCTCTAGGTCAGCGTGCAGCAGATAATTCAATAATCCCCGAACTTGCTGTAAGAGAGTATCTTGAGAGTGAAGATTATAAAAGATCAATAGCCACAAGATCAACCCTCGGGTGCTTAACACACAAAAGTAGGGGAGTAGATGGTATGCCTGAATCTGCAGGTGATGCATCTATAATAAAAAAGAAGATTGGGGATTCAGATCAATTACTTCTTGTAGCCGACGGAATTTCGACTCCAACCCACTATGTAAAGAAATTTTATATAGAAGAGACTGAACGAGGGAATTTCCTAAGTGCAGAAGTACACATTTTAGATCCCGAAGATTTTGATTCTAGAGCTGCTGAGAATATAAAGAGATTGCGGGGATTATTAAAATCCGGTGTATTCTTAGCAAATAGTCTCGTCGTGGTGGCTTGGTGGAGTGGTTCAGATAGAAATAATGGCGGAGCTGATGTAGCCAAGAAAATAAAACTTATTAAGGGATTGGATTGGACTCTTTCACCGAGTTTTGGTCCTGAATCTCATATTACTGAAATTATATATGATGATAAAGAGAAAGCTGAATTCAAAGACAGAACTTTCTCAACTACAACAGACGAAATTAATATAAAAGTAAAAACTTTTTCGAATCCCACAGAAGCTGGTGTTGATATATCTGATCTACCAAAATCTTCAAAGATTGATGGTCAGTTTACTAAGCTTAAGATAAAGGAATTTTCATTTTATAGCGATATTAAAGCTGATGTTGATGCCGAAGAGCCTGTGGAAAAAGAATTTACTGAACAGCCACAGTCAGAAGAAAAAGAACAACCTGAACAAAAAGAATTTACACAAGCTGGAATCAGAGATCAGCTTAGAGAAAAGAAAATGTCTCCCAGAATGTGCTTCAGAAGAATGATTATAAGCTACAAACAAGTAGTAAGAAGCATGGGAGGAGTAGAAAAAATTAAACCTGAGGACTTAGATATACTAAAGTCCATGCTTACATCTGATGTATTGTTCTTGTTGAATCGTATATCTAATGATGTAATAGTTAACAATAAGAGAATTAATGTTTTATTGGGTTGTTCAAGTATTTCAAAAAACCTAAGAACTTCAGCGGAAAAATTGAACATGATTTATAGACTAAGTGGTATCCAAGCAAAGAAAACAGGATTTCTTCAAAAAAATTATTATACAAAGTTACAGGCAGCTTGGAATGAGTTTGTCGGATCCTGCATAGAAGAAGTATTTGGAGCCAATTCGAGTAATATCCCTGAAGAAGAGGAAGAATTAAAGGAGGAAAAGTAATATGAAGAAAGAAAGACGTAAATTATTTAGTGATGTTCCTCCTACTACCCCAAGACGCAAATTATTTAGTAGCGAGGAACCTAAAGTTGAAGTTTCTCGAGTCCTATGTAGTGACTGTGGACATGAATTGAGTCAGGAAGAGTTGGACATGGGTTATTGTAGAGTTTGTGGAGCCGATGTTCAAACCAGACAAAGACGCTCAATTTTTGAAGAGGATTTTCAAAAGGAGTTTTCTACAACTTCTGATCCTCTTGAATTAAAACTAAAGGAATTTTCTGGTAGAGAAATTAGTAAGGATCTATACGAGAAAAACTTTAGTGAAACAGAAAGAGCTAATCTAGAAGAGCGTGGATTTTCAAAAGCTACTGAAGATGGCGGAATTAAAATTTCCAGTACAGCTTTCTTAGAATCCCGTTTATTTTCAAAGTTAGTTGTTTCAGTAACCAAAGAGTATGAATTAGTCCCCGAAGTTATGCAGAGTCACGGTAATTTTGGTGGATTTATTGATAATCTAAGCATGACCCCTAAATGTATTGCCATTCTTAAAAAAGTTCATGGAGTAAAGAAGGAAGGTGATCGTGAAGGTTGGCTGGAAGATTCTGGTATTCTTGGTGATCTAGGAGCCGAATTTGGAGGTACTACGATGTCAAAGCCAGAATTTGAAGGTATTATAGAAGAGCGTTATCCAGATGCTCCCGAGAATATTATAGAGAAATTAAAATCTCTTGGTATAATCGGAGAAAAGGATAATAATATAGAAATAAAATAAATAGAAAGAATAATTAGTATGGAAAATACAAGATTTATGACTAGAGTCTTTAGTGCTACTGCTGAAGGTGATGAGGAATTAACTTCACAGGTTGCTAATGACATTGAAGAAGCAAAAAGAAAAGGTTCAGTTACCACAGATGAGTTGACTTATGTTGACTTAGGTGAAGGCAAGGTTGAAATCACCGATAATGAAAACGGTGAACAGACCATTGCTGAGAAAGCTGAAGATGGTAATTATGATCTGTATCCTGCGGGTGTCGAAATCCCTACAGACCAACCGGAGAATTATCTGCACATGGAAGATGATGGAGTGACTCCGGGTGATCAAGTTGGAGCTCCCGATGAGAAAGTTGAAGATCATAATCCTGATGAAACTCCTGCTCTTACTGTTGAAGAGAACGCAGAGGATGGTGTTTGCCCAGAGTGTGGACAAGATCCTTGTGAGTGCGGATCAGAAGGTGATGAGGATGAGAAAGAATTCAGTGTTTCTACCGATAATACTGTGGTTCTGAGAATATTCAGTGATCAGGCTTATTGCGAGCGTCTATTTTCTGAAGTCATTGAGAGTGAGGAGACAGCTAAAGTTGGTGATCTTTTGATAGAGAAAGTAGCCGATGAGGATAATGCTGTTGTTGTGACTGATCAGAATAGTGGTGATCAAGCAAAGGTAACTATGGATGACGATGAAATGGATGTTCAGGAACTAGACTCAAAGAATTTTAGCGAGGAAGGTGAAGAGACTGCTAATGAAGAGGAATTCATGCCCCTTCACGTGGTTGGAATAGATACATTCAATCATCAAATCGTTGATGCTTCAGAATATGATGAAGAGAGCGCCCAGGAACTTGTGGCTAGACTTCAGGAGATTGGTATTGATGGTGTTCAGGTTTTTGAAGATGAAGCCGAAGCTAGAGATTATGCTATTTCTCTACTTGAAAGTGTTGGAGTTGAAGACACTGAAGAAATTGAAGAGCCCGAACAGGTTGAGTTTTCTGAGCATGATGTCTTTGTGACTAGATATAATATTGATAATACTGCCTTTATGACTCGTCTCTTTAGTGAGGCTTGTAATGATATTGATGCATCTCAGTCCGCCATTGAAGATGCTATCGAAGGTGGTGAAGAAGTTGAGACTGACACTGAAATTATAACTCCCGTCGACGATAATACTGCTATTGTCGAGGATAAAGATAATGGTGAATTAACTAAGGTTGTTGTTGATGGCGATAGTATGAACTGCAATCCTATCAGTGAGGAAGAGGCTGATGAATTAACCGGAGAAAAAACTTATTCAAATACTGAGGAAACTAAGTTCTTCAGCGAGAATGAGGAAATGACTGATTATATGTGTCGTTTGTTTTCTGAGGAAGCCGATGAAGCTGATATTGAGAAAGCCATTGAAAATAATGAGCAAGTTGAGACTGATTCTGAGATTATTACTCCAGTTGATGATGAGACTGCCGTTATTGAAGATAAAGAAAATGGTGAATATACTAAAGCCACAATGACTGACGAAGATATTGACCTTAAACCGATAAGCGAAGAAGAAGCTGCTGATCTAACAGAAGAGAAAACTTATTCAAATGCTGAGGAAACTAAGTTCTTCAGCGAGAATGAGGAAATGACTGATTATATGTGCAGAGTATTCTCCGATGATGCTGATGAATCTGATATTGAGGAGGCTATCGAAGATAATAAGCAAGTTGAAACTGAGGATGAAATTATTACTCCGGTTGATGACAGTACTGCTATTATCGAAGACAAAGAGAGTGGTGAATATACTAAGGCTACAATGACTGATGACAATATTGATCTAGCTCCAATAGAAGATGATGAGGCTAAGGATATGTTAGATGATGTCGAGGTTGAAGATGAAGAGAAGAAATTCTCTGCTGATCCCCTAGACAAGTTCTTCGCCGATATTAATAATGCCGCTGCTCCAGAGCCAGAAGTTGTTCAGGCTGTCTATGATGAGAATGGTAATCTTGTTCCTTTACAGGAGGAAAATCCAGCTCCAAGCGTTGAATCAATTGAAGACGCTGCTTTAGCTGCTGTCCAAGCTATTAATAATGCTACAAATGAGTCTGTCAATGCTATTATGGAAGCTAAGAATGCTCCAGCTGAAGGTGAACAAGCAGAACTTCAGGAGGCTCAGTTCAGTGCTACTGAATTCGAAGAAATGAAAAATGATACATTGGTCTCTTGGTTAGATCAATCTATTAATAATTAAACAAATAAAAAAGAAGGAATATATGACTTACTTAGATTACATGCAGAGTGATGAAATGATGACCGCTCTGAAAAATAGTTCAGTATCTGTTGATGATGCTAGAATTCGTGCTGGTGAATATGCTAAAATGTTCTCGAGATATGATGAAATGATGGACATTTTTGATAATGGTTCAAAGAGCAATCTTTTGCAGAAGACATTCTCTGGTTATGCTGAGACTCCGCTTCTGAGCACCCAATATTTTAATGCTTCTGTGGCTTCTTATGTTAGCTCATTTGCTGGCTTTATGTCCATTGAACGTGATTTTGATCAGCCCAATGGTCTCTTTTATTGGTTTGATGTTCTTGGTGTCTCTGACATGAGAAATGTTATTCCTAACCTAGGTCCCGATCAGTATCAGGATATTAATAGCATGGGTGGCTTCAAAATGGAACTTGATGCAACCACTGCAAATCAGACTTCTATGACTGGTCGTAAAATTATTCCCGGTACTGTCCGCGTTAAAGTTACTTCAAGTTCATCAACTACTGGTAGCTATGAACTAGTTGACGATGGTCAGGGAAATTTCATGGCTAAACCTGGTGTTCTCACTTCAGGTTCAATTAATTATCTTAATGGTAGAGTTCAGTTTGAACTTACTAGTGTTACTGGTGTTACCGCTATTACTCTAGTTGGTAAAGAAGATGTGACTGGTACTCCCTGCAATACTACAGGATCAACTAGTACTCATGCTAATGACAAGCGTTTTATTGCTAAGATGCAACAGCTTGGTCTATCAACTGTTCCTGATATGTTGGTAGCTGAGTATAACATTGCCGCTCTTGGTGCTATGAAGAAAGCCACCGGTTCAGATATGGCTTCATTCTTGTTCACCAAGCTCCGCGAACTTTATACTAAGATGATTAACTATAAGCTTGTTTCTACTCTTGAGGAGGGTTATAATGGTAATTCTATGACTGATCTCGATCTATCTAAGAATGGTATTGGTTTCAATCCTCAGCTAAATGGTCAGAGCCTTACCTTCACTGACTATCGTTCGAGAGTTGATCTATTTGACGCTTACTTGATTAATGTTGAAACCGCTCTTGCTAAGAAAGCTGTCAAGGGTGTTACCACCACTGCTTATGTTGCCGGTACTAGAGCTGCCTCGCAATTCCAGAAAGGTGGAATTATTGGTAAATTCAAGAGAAATGAAAAGATGACTTACATCTCTGATTTGATGGGTTGGTATGATGGCATTCCTGTTCTCCGTAGTGATGATATCGCAGAGGCTGGAAACGATAAGGCTGTCTTCTATGCTATCCACAAGACCGCTGATGGTCAGATGGCTCCTCTTGCTCGTGGTATTTATATGCCTCTAACCGATACTCCTACCATCGGTAACTATAACAATCCGACTCAAATGGCTTCTGGTATTTACTATCAGGAAGGTACTAAGTATCTTGCTCCTGAACTTGTCCAGAGAGTTGAATTTACTGTTGGATATTAATCTCTCTAATCATAACAATAAACCTCCTATTGCAATTAAACCTGTGATAGGAGGTTTTTATTATTAATTATACAAAAATTATGAGTAAAACAACTTTCACTTTAAAGAGAAAACTGTTTGCAGGGGGTGGATTTGCTGGTTCTACATTTGGAAGAATGCTTGGAGTTAATAATTGGAGTAACTTAGGGCATATGGCTACTGGTAATGTAAACCAGGCCGTTAATCTAGCCACAAAAAAAACAGTTAATATAAATCCTGCAACTAATCGAGCCGTTGGTAGTGTAGCTGGAAATATAGCTAAGGGAATTGGAAAACCTCTTGCTCTTGCTGGAACTCTTGCTGTCGGTACTGGGCTTGCTGCTAAAGGTGTTGTAAGTAAAGCTTCGGAACAAAGTGATGGAAGTAAAATGTTTTCTCAAGTAAAAAAGAATGACATGGCTACTACTTATACATTAAAAAGAAAAACCTATTCTGAAGAAGATGGTAAAAAATCCAGGATGAGTACTGGTGGAAAAATAGCTCTCGGTGTAGGAGCAACTGCTGCAACAACGGCCCTTGCATTCGCTGGAGCTAGACGTGGTTTGTTCGGTGGACAAACTGCAATGAACGCAAATAAATTGTGGGCTTCTGCTGGTAAAAAATTAGGAAGTCAGGGTATGGTTAATAGTGCCGCAGACAAATACGGGAAGGCAGTTGAAAATATTACATCCAATAGACTTGCGGGAAATAAGAAAACCATATCTGATAGTCTCCAAAAAGAAATTAACCAGAAAGCCACCAATCGTGGAAACAAAGCTAAAGAAGCATTCTTAAATAGATATAATCTGGGTGGAAAAAAACCAAAGACAAGTGGTCCTAATCCTAGTCAAAAACCAGAACCCAAATCTGTTTTAGATCCAGATAATGTATTTAAAAACGACGGAATATACGGAGACTAATGAATGAACTTATCTACCAAGGAATAAAAATTAATTCTGGGTGTAGGTATTATAAGGTAATAGAAGGAAATACTATTTCTCTGGTTGAAGATAAAAACACCTCTACTATTACCTTGACTTATACTCCTGGAAGTACATCTGACTCGGTTGCTGGGTTCCTTGGAATAGATAAAGTAGGATCTTCACAAGTACTAGAACCAACAAATAAAGCAATCAGGTTTTCAGATGTTTATGTATCTCTTAATGGATTAAAACTACGAAAACTTACCTCTTCTCCCCACATAATAAATTTGATAATAGTAGGGGATTGTGAGTCTAGAGTAGTTCAAGATTATAATCACACAACAATAGTAGTCTCACAAGAGGATGTTAATAATCAAGAATTTATTAACTTTCTTTTTTACTCTGGGAATCTTTTATATCTTAAGCCTGTCGGACCTAGACCTAAATGCTGGACAGTTAAGAATTTCCCAAAGATATCTCTAGGTAGTAAGAGTATAGAGCTCGAGTCTGATTCTGATACTGTTTATGTATTACGAAGAAGATATGATGATTATATTATACGAGCTATAGACTACCAAAATCAATTTATACTAGAACTTAGGAGAATATTAAATGACTATGGAATTGAGCTTGTCCGGTGGAATAAGGAAGAGACATTGAAAAAAACTTCTTATATAGTTTACATGTTCAATCAGACTCCCTCTAAATATAGTCATCCTAAGCGTACTGATGAGACTGATTATTTAATGTCCCATAGAGTTCCCATAGAATTTACTTTGCGAACCCCAGATATGGTTATGTTTTTTGATTTTAAAAATAAATATAATAACTTAGATATCCTAACTAATTTCTGTGAGTTTAAGACTACAGATAAGTATGGAGAAAGGTGGACAGCTGCAGTAAAGTGGGGGCAAATAACAGAGGACTTTAACCATATATATCAACAGGATGACAACTCTAATTTCTCATATCAATGTCAATTTAGGTGTGAACTTTATTTTTATGAAGTTCTAGATGGAAGATATCAGTTTTTAGAGGAAATACAGGCAGAATTGTTTAGTTCTGATAGTGAATTGGATAAAATATTAATAAACTAAGAATCCGCATATTATGGTTTCATTTAGAAAAAAATCAATTATTCAAGATCTTATGCCAGAAGCAATTGAATACCTAAAAAAACAAGGAGTCCGATTTAATACTATTTCTGAAGACCAGGCGGATCAAGTTTCAAGGGTTAATTCAAAAGCCATGGTTCTTCGTTCGTTTATAAAGAATGAAGAAGGTCAATATGAAATTAAACTCCAAGACAAGGAGTTATATAAATATACACAAAAATTAGTTCGAGATATATTCCAAATGAGGATTACAGATGTAGATACTAAAACAAGAGTCATAACTGCAGAAAGACCAGAGAAGGGCATAGTTTTAGATATTATAGAGATCCTAGGAGTGAAATATAATCTCTCAATAGTAAGATAATATGATAGAATTCAGACAAAAACTATTCTCTGAGTACGATGCTATGAGAAGTCTTTATGTCGAGCTTATGAAATATTCTGATCGGAATAAATTTAAGCTCATAAACTCATCACAGTTATTACCTACGCTAAAAGGTAATAGTGTTGTAATAGAAAGATTTGTTATTTCTACAGCATTTGGACATAGAGATAGATATAGAATGTATATTAAGGTGGGAGCTAAAGCTAAGATGCCTGATGAAATTAGGCTTCCGGAACATGTATACGATAAGCGACTATTAAATATCAAGATAAGCCTCAAAAACAAGCTATTTTCTGAAGAAGAGGTTCTTAAGTACAAATTATTTAATAACAACAGAAACAGAAACAGAAACGGAAATGGAGGTGGTGGAGATAATGGTGGAGGAGCATCTTTCAGTAGTGATCTTCCATTTGATCTATCCATTCCTGTAAGAGAATTACTAGGGGAAGCTTTAAAATATGATAAAACAAGTCGTTCTTTAGTTCTTGAATTTAGTAGTATACAGGATGCCATTAAAGCTATAAATATTCTACCATTTGGTCTAAAATATCAAATATATCTCTTAGAATTATGATTATATTACGTAAGTTTTCAAAGACTCTTAATACTTTTGGAGTTCCTGGATTTAAACGTGGTAGAAAATATGATCAAGATTTTAATAGACTTGAACGATTAGATACCAAAAGACAAATAGTTGGAGCTGAAATTGAATTAAATAGAGAAATGAGAAAACTAAATACAGAATTAAATAATGGGAGATTAGGAAAATGGCAAGATACAGATTAAAAAGAAAAACATTTGGTGCTCTCGAAGCTGCTGGTAATGTTCTAGGAAATACAGCTGGAGGAGTCATGAAGGGGGCAGGTAGTGTTCTCGACTCTAATGCAGGACGTTTTGTAGGAGGATTAGCCGGAGCAAAAGTTCTCGGAAGTGCTATTAAATATGGACTAGGTGGCGGACTTGGAGCTGGACTAGTTGGTGGTATTGCTGGATATGTTGCCGGTAAGAATATCACTGGAGGAATAGGAAAGGGACTCAAAGACGCAGGCCAAAGCTTACAAGATAGGAGTGTTTAATTATGATACAGTTTAGAGAGAAGATATATGCTCTTCCTGCAATTATAGCGGGATTAGGAAATGCAGCTATGGTAGCTGGAGTCCCCCTATCTGTAAAGGCAAATAAAGATCAAAGAGAAGCTAATGAAGCCCAAGAAAGAGAGCTAAAAAGACAAACAAATCTTATGGCAAAACAGACGAAAGCTTATGAAGAAGCTGCTAAAACTGCGGCTAAAAATGGTTCACTAGTACAATCTCCCGCCGTAATGCAACAAACCACCTATTCAATAACTCTAAAAAGAAAAACGAAAACTTATTCTATCTTCTCTCCTGTAGCAAAGGGTATTAGAAAGGTTGCAAACAGTAAGACTATGGATAATGTAGTCAATCGGTTAAAGCAATCTAAAACAGTTAATAATGCCAGAGATTTTGGTCGTGATCTCATAGAAATAGGTAAAGAAAGGGGATCAGGTCAAAAGATGGCTAACATGATGGCTTCTGGTGCTATTATGGCCGGATCTGGGTATTTGACAGATAAAATAATACAGGCTGATCGTAAGAAACTTGGAGCTCCCGTAGATACCCCAGAAAAAGAGAAGAAAAGTTTAGGAAAGAAAATAAAGAATGGAGTTTTGATAGGTGCTGGAACATTAGGAGCTACCGCAGGAACTCTTATGTTAGCTAGAAAAGGAAAACTGAATAAAGCTACTATGAATTCCGCCTGGGGTAAAGCTAAGACTATGGGTAAGGAAGCATTTAAGGATGCTGCCGGATCTCCTGGAAAAGCTCTTGCGGCTGTTGGATTCGGTGCTGCTTTCCCTGCTGTTGGTTATCTATCCCAAAGACAACAACTTAAGGATCAGATAAAACAATCACAATCTGAGGAAAGACAGTATGCAACCCCTGCTGAAAAAACTCCCTGGTATGAAAACTGGGGATTTTATATGGGAAAAACAAGTAGGGGGAAATTAGCCGATCAAATGACAAAACCAGGACGAGGGGTTTGGATGAATAAGGCTGCTAAGGTTGTACGAAAAACAGGTCCTGTCGGAATCTTGGCTGGAGTTGGTTTGGCTGCTGCTAAATGGAAACCATTTGAGTGGGGAGACAAAGCTGTAAGAAAACCCCTCGAGGCTGTAGATAAGAAAGCATTTGCCTACGAAAAGTCCCAAAATCAACCAGTACAACAATAAAAAATAGAAAAATATGAATAATAAAACATACGAAGAGCTAATAAATCAGGCTTTTTATGATGGTTATGAGTATGCCCAAAAAGAATTTACACGATGGGATGATACTGATAACTTAAAGAGAGCTAAAGACTCTGATATATTAGCTGAGGAAAAGAAGCGTGGTCCTGGAATTGGTGGTCCATTAACTTCTGCTGCTCAAGGTGCTGTTATAGGTGCTGGAGCCGGAGCCGTTACTGGAGGAATATTAAAGGGGATTGGAAATAGAAGTGCCATAACAAATACGGTTAGATCAGGGGTTGCTAATCCAGCCCTCACGAGATCTGTGCTTAGAGGGATTAAACATACTGGAATTGCTGGAGCAGCTATTGGAACTGCTATTGGGTTAAGTAAAGGACTCAAGAAATATAGAGAAAAAAAGCAAGATGTTAATTTCTACAATAAGCGACTTGGTTATGCACAACGACAGGCATTACGTAGAGAAAGAGCAGATTGGAAACAAAATATGACCCAAAGAGAGGGTTATAGTTATTAAAAGAAGGGTTTAAAATGATAAAATTTAGATTGAAAACCTTCAGTAAATTTAGAACTGGTGTAAAAAAAACTATCGATAAGGGAAAAGACATTTGGGATAATCATAAAGCAGAAATTGGAGTTGTTGGTACCGGTATAAGTGCTGTAAACTTAGCAACTAATTTACATCGAGGAAATAATGAAAAAAAATTCCAAAAAGAGCAAATAGAGGCTACAAACAAACTAACTGATGCAATTAACTCCACTAATTCTGAAACAAAGGAACTTTTAAAAAAAAAGAGACGTTTAATAAAAAAATCCCAGAAACCTTACGTACAAGATAGATCTTCAGTAAAACCAATAGAAGACATAAAAAATAATATAGTACCTAAAAAACAACAAAATAATGATAAAATTTAGACAAAAAGATTTTAGCATTCTTTCTTCTACTATAACTGGGGCTGGTATAGGGGGTTCTCTTGGTAGTTTTATTCCTAGGTTCGGAAAAAAACATGATGCAACGAGAGTAGTTAAGAAGGATAATAAGGAATGGGTAGAGACCTATAAAGAACCTGACATGTCGCAAACCAAGGGAGTTGCTATTGGTTTAATTGTTGGTGCTGCGTTAGGAGCTTTGGTTGGAACTGCAAAAGAAATTAGTAAGAGAGTAAATAGATCAACTACTGTAGATAAGAGACTTCTGGAAAAAGTTCTTTTGGATCTTAACCACAAAGGCTATAAAGAGGGTATTGATTATGTATTAGATCCAAATAAAGCCAATAAAATGAAGACTAAAGTATGTATAGTAATATCTAAGTATAGTGACGAACTTAGATTATTAATAAATACTGTCAAGGATCCAAAGCTTATACAACTAGCTACTAATGTTGTAAAAAACATCCCGAATAGTTCTAATGTTGTTACAAGAGAGTCTGATAGATATAATGATATTATTGTATCGACGATTTCAGATTCTCATGTGGATGCTGGACTTATTTGTGGAATTGCCGAGAAATTTATTCATTCTGGTTTTCCGGTTTATATAGTTGAAGTAGGTTAATATTAAAAAAAATAATATATGGCACAATGGACAGAAACTCTCGAACCTTATGTAAAAGTTAAAGAGAGAATAAGAACTGCGACAATTAATAGAACTGCAGGTGAAAGTTTGATTATTGGTGTCGCTTTTATATCGGATGCAGGTCCTTCTACTCCTACTCTCATTACAAGTCAGTCGGAGTTTCTAGATACTTATGCATCTCAGGAGTTAACCCAATCATATGTAGAGGGTTTAAATCAACTCTATACTGGAGATGATGAGACCTTAGCTTCTACAATGTGGGCTAATGCTTATAGATTAGCTGGCTCTAATTCAATGTTATGTGTTAGAGCAAGTAAGGCTAATAATACATATTTTGTTAAACCATTTGATGGAAACACAAATAACACATATATAATTCGGGATGGTGAACTATTGAAAAAAATTCAACCATTTAAAATTGCTCAGGACGATCGGTTTGGTGATGAAGCAAACTGGGATAGTGATGGTTGGAGTATTAATATAAATGGTATAGGTATTTTTGGCAATAGAGTAACAGATGATGGAACTCAATATGATTATTTTTGCAAAAATCTCCCGGATTTACTAGATAGTCTTAATGATACTTCTAAATTTCTATGTACCGATTTTGAATTTAGGGCTGATGGACAAACAACAGACTCTATTGAAGTCGACATGAATGATGAGGAATCAAGGAATAATGAGAATATCAGATGCATTTACTTTAAAGAAGTTTATGTGGGTAAAGATATAATTGATACGTTGGATCCCAGAACATCTAAACTTGTTTGGAAATACACTGCATACTCAGATTTAACTCCAGATCAAAGAGCTAATGCTGAACCAAAGTCTAGTTGGATTGAAATAAAAACTATTGAGGTAAATGAAAATGACGTAGGAAGAGTAGCAAAATACAACGACAGTGGAATTGATAAATACTACCTCTTAACAAGAATTAATAATGGTATGTTTTATCTAGTTACAGAAACTGAATCGGGGGACCAAGTTATAGATCTTAATGATGCTTCATGGTCTGGTTTTGTACCTACCTCTTATTATGCAATTAATGTGTTTAATTCCTCCACAGAACTTAAGGTTAGAATTAGAAGATTTAATCACAATGCAGTTATTCTTAAATCTCTAAGTGAGTCTGAGAAATCTAGTCTTGATTCAACTGGTTTATCCCCATATACAGTCCTAACTAATACTTTAAATACATTTACGAGAGATGGTGTTATTAGTGAATCTGTTAAATACCAAGATTTTTATGAGATTGCTATTTGGGATCCTAGTTTAAACACAGAGGTATCTTTCTTCAACATCGGTAACATTTCAGGTAGAGGAGATATGGAATCTTCCGAACTTAATGATCTTTTATCTATGATACAAATTAACCTTCCTGAAAATATGGAAGATCTTGATTTAAATTATTATGAATATGAGGGAAATCAAGTAGCGGGAACTAAATCTCAGATTTTTGTAGACCTCTCTATAAATCCAGAAGAATATAGCTTACTTAAGATATCAGATTCGGATCTTAAACGGGCACTTGATCAAATAGTATTGGATGAGGTTTATACTACAGAAGGCTTATGTGATTTGGGAAATACTGAATTATCCTTCCAAAATTACATGGCCAATATAGCAATAAATGATAACTACTTTTATCCTATTTCAACAGTAAATAGTACTAACTATATGACTATTGGAAATTCAGCATCTAAAATCTCGACTGATTCATATAAATTGTATATGAGTTCTCCTTGGGATATTGATACTGGAACATTAGGTTGGAAATTCTATGCTTCTCCGGCTGTTCTTTATTGGGAAGCTGTAGCAAAGAATCGTAGAAATAATAAAGAATTTGCACCACTCCTAGGTCAAGAGAATGGTGTTGTTCAATATCAACGTCCGGCTACAGAATTCAATAAGAGAACACGTCAGCTTTTATTATCTAAGAAAATTAATACTGTGATCTGGAACGTGGCTACTCAGAGCTGGAATATGAATGACAATTATACCAAACAGTCAGAGAATACGATAATGAATGATGATGGTAATTCACGTCTTATGATTCGTATTTCTAAAGCCATGCCAATAATTCTAAAACAGTATATTGGTAAGAGAATTTCTGAGACCTTATGTAAAAATGTTAAGAAGACTATTGAATATTTCATGGAAAATACTATAATGCCCATGGAATATAATATTGATGGGTATTTAATTACCTGTAACTATGATGAAAATCTAGCTAGACAAAATAAAATTAGAGTTAAAGTAGAAGTCAGATATCAACGCGCTCTTAAATATATTGAAGTATATAATGAGGCGTTGGAACTTAATATGGCTTTTGAAGGTTAAATTATCTATAGGGGAGGGTGAATAATAACATTTGCTCTCCCTTTTTAAATTGAAAATAATTATGGATAAGACAACACTTACTGACCTAAAACGAAAAATATTTATCCGATGTGCTCTTATTTCATTGGACTCCCTAGATGAACTTCTAGGTCTTAATGATTATTTGTCGGCGGATGAGATACTCTTAGAATTAATAAAAAAAGCCCTTAGAGAATTTGAAATATCGAATCCACTAGTCTTAGAAATGAGATTGAATGAAGGACAGCTCGGAACTTGTTACGGTAGAGAGGGATGGAAAGAAATAAAGTCAAACTTTACCCTGTTCTTAGATTGTATAATTCCAGAAGAGAGCATTATCCTTGTTCCTAATTCCTTACCCTATTTACGTGTGGGTGGTAATCTTTCTTATCCTTCTCCGGGCGCTTATTTTCCTGCTACCGATTATCAAAGACCTTACTTATTCACTGGAGATCTTATGGGCACAGATTTCTATATGAGGGGATTATGTAGTCGCCCTATAATACCAGATTTCCTCCCCGACAAAACATTCAATCCAGTTAGTAAAAAAGCAGCTGTGTATTGGATGAATGTAGAAGAAGGGGCTAGGGGAAACTATTTTATGGACCTCTGTGTTTTGCATGTCCTGGATTACTTACGACAATTAAAGGCCTCAGTTCAAATACCTAATTCTCCATTGGATGTGATGTCATCTTTGGATTCGGCATACATGGAATTGAGAGCTAGATGTGACCAATACCAATTACAATCTTCTTGGTATGGTGAATTATTGATTTAAAAATAAATTAACTATGCCAATAAAATTTAGACCAAAAAAAGAACTAAAACTAAAGGAAATAATAATAAGGAGAATAACTGATCCCGGAAATCCCTACACAAAACCTAAACCAGTGATTGAACTTAATAAGGCCTTTAGCGGGGTTAGTCAGAGGATGTTTGCTATTTATTCTTTACGAAGAAGTACGGGTGCTATAGTTGGTGCACGGGGAACTAGGTTAGATAGACGAATAAATCGTGCTGCTAAAGATCGATTAGAACACGAACTACTTTCTGAGGAGGCTGTGAACAGACTTAAAGATATCAAAAGAAGGAGCCTAGAGAGTAAACTTCAGAAGAAACTTCAAACTACTGTAGGGCAAGATCTAAAGAATGTAGGAAAAGGTGCAATCGAGACAGTGATTAATACACCACAAACTGTAAAGGATACAGCAAAGAATGTTGCTTCTGGTGCCAAAAGTTTTTATGAGAATACAGGAGGTGTTATTGGAGATCTCGCTAAAACTACAATAAATCATCCAGAAATAGTTACTGGACAAGCCATAGTATCTCCCACATGTAGAGTAGTTGCTCATAGTATTTTTGGTCCCGCCATAGATGCAGCATATCAATCTTGCCCTGTTGGGGGAGGTGGACTGTTTGGTGCTATCGGAGAGGCTGCTAGAAAAGCAAGAGGACATAAAGTGATCACAATAACACTTCCCAATGGTGAAACAAGAGAGGTTACTAGAAGAGTTGCTACTGCTAGAAAAGCAAATGCAGCAAAACGTGCAGTTATAGGAAATGGTTGGAGTATTAAAGGAGGTGTTAATAAAGTAAGGGGAAGTGCAAAATCACTTCTTACCCCTATCAATCCGAATTATAACCCTTCCTATCAATTAAAGAGGGCAACTATTTAATATAAGAACAACTATTATGATAAAATTTAGACAAAAAGAATTTACAATACAGGAAGGGCATTTTACAGGAACCAAAGATGAAGAAAACCTACCATCAACACTTGAAGTAGTAGGAAAGTCTACAATAGGTGGAGCTATTATCGGAGCTATAGTCGGGAAAATAGATAAAAAATCCACTATCGGACAAGGAGCTGCATCGGGTGCTAAATATGGTGCTCTTACTGGTGTGGCATTAAAAATTCTTATCAACTATCTTCACAAACCTATGTCCAAAGTTAAATATCAGGAAATAGATAAGGGCATAAGAAGAGAGTATGGTATTTATAAAGCTGCCAGTATTCCTTTGGGGGATAAGCTTGAAAAGAGAGCCACCATGGAAGAGAGGTTTGCTTTTAATGATAGAAATGTATGTGCCTATAAAGTTTGTTTTGCAGTTCAGGATAATAAAGTCACGATGTATACTAATCGATTAAATGAAGAGGAGATGGATAAACTGAATAAGCACCTTGATTATTATTGTAAAAAGTATTATGGAATGGGATATACTTCTGTTGCCATAAATCCAGATAATAAGTGTTGGGCTGTATCTATCACTTTTACAAATTATCAGGTTATTTCGAACTTTATGATAGAACTTTCCGAGACCCTGCAAACAAAAATAAATCTTCTTGATAATAATGCACTTGTTAAGGGAAGATTAGAGGAAAGTCAGAAGTCTTTTAGTGTTAAGTCCATTAATAAGTATGAAGCGTTAAAAATCTTAGGGAATTCTGGTATTCATAGTAAGTCAGTAATCCATACACGTAGTTTTCCTTTAATTGCTTCTTCAGTATTAATAAACTTAATATCGGAAGCTTGTAAAGAGTTATCGAAAAAGGATTTGGCTAATGATGGATTTTTATTGCCGAAGAAAGATTATGGAAACTCTTATTTGGAGGATACATTAAAAAGACTTCATTATATTGAGGGATTTAATTATACTATATCTGATAAAACAGCCAAAAATAACATATCTATGTCCCAAGGTTTATTTATCATTACTGTAGAAAAAGATAGTAATGAGATGAAAAAAGTGGATAAAGTATTTTGGTCACCGATGAAAACTAAAATTAGGCGTTCAGAAGTAGGGAAGTCAGTATTATATAATTACTCTTTCAATTCATTAAATGAGTTTGACCTTCTTATTAAGAAGTTGATGTCAACTCAAATAAAATTTAATATATACGAGGGATGATTGTGGTGAGAGAAATTAATTATTCTAATAATTTTTTAGGGAGAATAACAGAGAAACTTGATGCTTCTAGGATTGAAGATTATGATGTGTGTAATTATATCCCTAGTGATTGTATTTCTATAACTGCTACTCCCTTAAATACAAAGATCTACATTCCTGTGGATTTTGAAGATATCCAGTATGATTTAGAAGATTTTATTAGATCTACTGCATCTTTTATAAGAACTAAATCTACACTTGACAGAAATGTTTTTATATTGTCATTATCTGGAAACCTAACTGACACACAATACATAAAAATAGTAAGGTTCATAGTAGAAAACTATGATTTTTGTGTAATAATAGATGAACAATGAGTAACGCAGAAAATATGGCCTCCAAAAACTTAGAAAAGGCCAATAAATTCTACTCTATAGGAATGAAGAACATAAAAGTACAGATGAAACTTATGGGTACTGAGTTTGTTGTTCTTCGTCCTAAGAATGATAAGTGGAGGAATGTATTTGGAGGCTCATATTCCTCTGATACAACTCTTGAGAATGATTATGAGCAATTTACAACAACGCTTATAATAAATATGAATGAGATGAGAGATGTATGGAATAGAAACCGAGATACTATAGAATCTTATACTCCGGATGATTCTTTACAGGTGGGAGATGAACTACAGTATACGAGGGACAAGAGAACATATCGGTTTAAAATCTCTATGAAACAAGCTTATTCTGAGGCGGCTGAAACCTTATTTGCATACACTCTCTCTAGTATTATTGAAACCATCGAAGAGTAAGCAATGGAAACAGATATTAGAAAAAGTAATAAAATTCCAGGGTATAATCAACTCACACGACCTGAAGAAATTGCTGCTCTATCTAAATATCTAAGGGAAATAAAAAAAGATCCCTATATAGAATTAGATAAGAATAGTTTAGAAGTCCCTGGAAAAGATACACCACAAGTTCCAGAGATAGGTGAGCTCTCGGAAGAACAGATTAAACTTTCCTCACCTATCAACGAACCTAAATTAGATAACACAAAATTAAAGTTAGATAAAGGGGATAGTGTTGAGCTTGTAAATGAGAAAGTAAATCTAAACCCCGCAAAAGATGTCAGACTAGAAACACAGACGAATAAATTAGAAGATACTAGAAATTTACGTCTAGAAAATAAGTCTGAAAAACTAAGCGGGGAGATACAAGATTTAAAACTAGAGAAAAATTCGGTTAAGCTAAAAACTGCTATCACTGACGACCCAAAGCTAGAAACAGAGACAGAAAAATTAACCAACAGAGAGAAAGATGGGGAGACTTTATCGGATTATATAGATTCCCTTACATCCGAACCTCAAGATCCTAAACTTGTGGATAGTATTTATTCAATAACAGGAGATACAGATAATGTTTCTAGCCTATATAATTCCGTCCTAACTCCAAGCTCGAATCAAAATCAAAACCCCGAAACTTTAAGTAACCATAAAGAGGAATTAAGTGATAGTAATTCGGTGAACGGATTAGGAGATACTATAATTTCATCAACACCCCCCGAAGAACTAGATAACCTAGAGAATCACAAAGAAAATATAAATCCCGAAGAAATAGAGGACTTACATCAAACTAGAATCGATGAATTACGAGCTATTATTCAGGACGCTAATTCTAGGCTGGATGACGAGGGGTTATATGAATTAGCTCTCCGTTTACTTAGAGAAAATGAGGGTAGTGAATGGTCAGAAAGAATAGCCTCCCTTATGTCTGCTTATTTATCCGGATCTAGAATAAGTCCTGAAAGAGCGGATGAATATGAAGAAAGATTATTAAGTTCTTTTGTAGTTCCTCTTCAACAGACAGGAAATGAATTAGAACTTTCGGAGAATAAAGAACAATTATCTGATAATGAAAATGGTAAACCCGAAGCCTTACCAGATAGTGTAATGGGATTAGAAAAAGAAGATACAGGGAATTTAATAAACGAGGATGGTACACAGGTGGGAGGAAAGTATCTAAAAATTCCCGCCTATTCTTGGACACTCGGATCAGCTTTACAAAATGGAGCTAGTGGGTTCTTAAGAAAAACGGCGGAAGATACTATAGGTCCTTGGGTTAATGGTTCCTTACGAGCTACTCTAATAAATGAAACCCTTGGATTACTTGTTCAAGCTAGAGAACAGACTGAAAAACTTCTTAAAATAAATAAAGATAGACTTCCTGGAGATGATACGGCGATTAATACGACAATTAAAGCAAAAGCACGTCTAGGGGGACTATCAGGAGCTTTAGGAAATATCGGATATACAAGCTGGGATCAAAAGAGTGGTATAGGAAGTCTAGCTAATAATATGATCCGTGGTGTAGTAAAAAAAGGATTAGAAGATATATTTAGTGGAGAAAATAGTCCAAGTCCCTTAAGAAGACCAGAAAAAAGTGAGAATGATAGAGGATTAAAATATGGAGAAGAGGTTAATAAGATATTCAACTCCTATGAAAAAGATTCTGATTTTCTTAAGTATTGGGGAGGTTATTACTCTCAAAAACCCACTGGACTAAATCTAACCCTACAAGACCTATGTGATACTAAAGTTATTGATGTTAGTTCGGCAGATAAGTTACTAGAAATACTAGAAAAAAGTCCTTACATAACAACCGCCGGAAAAGTAAATAAAGGAATCTCAAGAACTTTAGACTCAAATATGTATTGGGAAGTACTTATGGAGCCTTGGGTGAATGATGGAAGTCTTGTATATGAAGCTGTAAATGGTGGATATTCTTTTCTTCCAAGCCCAAGAGAAATAAATACTATAAATCAGGTAGAACATGGAGCTAAGACAGAATATAATAAGTGGATTCCTTTGTCGGGTTTTGAATTACAGAAATCAAAATTAACTACGAAAAGTTTAGGATTATTCGACGGAGAAATTAATTACCCCATAACCTCTGAATATACAAACGAGTTCAGAATGACTATAGTGGATGATCAATGGAAATCTTGGAAACATTACTTCCAAAAATGTGCTGATGTTTCTGTCTATAACTCAGAAGCACATCAGGCAGATTACTACTTTGAAGCAGATCCGATTCCGACAGCAGTAGATAAAGAAACTACATGTGCTGCATTTTATAAAAACATAACATTCCTTATTAGTGTTTATATAATGACACCACAATTCTTTACTGCCCGTGCTTTCTATCTCCTTTGTGTTCTTAAAGATTTCTCTGAGGATTATATGGGAGAAGTAGATTCGGGGGGTACAGATCTTAATGTTAGCTTTTCTATAGTTGGAGAATTGGATGAAAAACCAGTATTCTCGAAAGAAAAACTTCCTATAATCTCTAGATTTTCGAAAGATGATCTGGAAGGCGTCAATAAAATATATGATCTGATACCAAAAACTGAGCTAAAACAGATACCAGAACTAAAAAAACGAGATAGTAATGTCGATGATGGAAATGTAAATTCGAGGGTAGCTGAAATGTGGGCAGAATATAAACAAAGAAAAGCAGAGGGTGTCATTTATGGAGATGGAAATATTCATTGGGATACTTTAGGAGGATAAACTATGTACATAAATCTTAATTCAATACGTATACAATACCTACAAGACATCAATGATTATATTATCTTATCTGAAGTCACTAATTCTGGATTAAGTTATGAAAAGCCTGTTATAATACGAAATCAGGACGAACTTGATATATGGTTCGGAAAAAACTTCACAGATTATAACTACTTTTCAGAACTCCTAGAAAAAAAAGTATCACTCTACCTATATAAACCTGTCTCTAATGAAAGTATAAAGGATGATCAGTTCATAGATCTTTCAGAATATAATCCCTCCAATGAAACTTATGTTACACCCGAATCTTTACCTTCCTCCGGCGATCCTAGTACTAAATATTGGGTCGGAGGTCTTAGGATAGATTGGGATTCTCTTTCGGAAGGTGAAGAAGAGGTAAAAACTTATCCTGAAGTTTACGACCCAGGAACTAAGTACTTTCTTACACCGGAGAATTGTTGGATTGTAAATATAGACGGACAATGGATAACCTCTAGAGATGAAACTGGATGTTGGTATATATGGGTCTTTGATTCTTGGGTATCTGAAAAAAATCTTCCACAAAATACAGAAGAAACTACAATGTCTCAAGAAAATAGAGATACCCTACTCATACCTAAACCAGAATATACGGGAAATATAGTTGAATGTAATCCAGAATACCATGAACAAAGATTAGGTGTTTTTAGTGGAGATTATTCTACATTACCTCCCATAAATCCAGAAGAACCTATAAAACTGGATAATTTGGAGAGTACATATTGTTTTTCGGTTTCCTATGAGAATGCAGAACAAAACATACTCCCGGATTATTATTATCTCGTTATTCCAGATCCTATAACAAAAGATAACTATTACCTAGCTTTTAATGATACAGATGAAGGAGAGAGAGTAGAAGATAAAGTTCCCTTAAGATATATTCCACAAACAAATGATCAAAGAATTGAGCTTCGAAAAAGAATAACAGAATGGGAAGATTTATTGGAGTTTTTTGCTAGAATCGGATATGCACGAGAGAATAATAAGTTTTTCTCTCAAATTCCTATTCCCATCGACTATTACTTTGAATTCCCAGGCTTTGATATAAAACCAGAACAAAGAGATACACAAAACCTTCTATGTTCTCAACTTCCTGAAAATGACTGGGGATTTGAAGTATGGAGCAAAACAATAGGAAAAAGTGACGAGGATTATAATACAGATGATATAAAATTTAGTGTTTTTACAGTAACCCCAGGAGAAGTATATCAAATTACTGTTTCTAGATTTGATTATTCTGAAATATTTGAGGGTAAACTTCATCCTGAACCTGGAGAAGAAAGATTAGATTACATCGTATCTAGAGACTCTAAATTGGTTCATATAAGATTCGATGACATAACTACAGGATTACGTGAGGGAGATTGGATTCTACATGGGGCTAGAAAAGAAAAATATAACCCTGAAATGTATTGGAAGGCTATGAGTGTGATGTTCTCGGAAGATAATATAAGTCCGGATTATTTCTTAGTTCCGAATAAAAAACTATATACAAACAAATTATCAGACCTAAAATATCAACAAAAATTCCTTGACTATGCTAAGGGTTGGGATTTTCAAGTTCTTATCCAAAATAATCCAAGCAATTTTATAGTCAGTGAAGTAGAAGAAAAACCTAAGTGGAATAAGGACCTAGAAGATTGGATACTTTGGAAATATAATAATGAGTACTATAAAAAAGGCGAAGGTAGTTTAATTCAAGAAACTGATATTGAAACTATAGAAATAGCAGAAAATAATGGTGATTTTATTTATAACTACCTAGACGATCCTGATAATAGACTAGTATATTTCTTCCAAGGTATGACAGTTTATAGAAGACCTAGACCAGCTTATTATATCTATATCACTGGTCTACTTTTTGATATATACTCTGTCTCTATCAAATATATAAATTACCCGGATTTTCTTATTAATCCATATACTAAGGATGGAGAAGAAATTGAAAAAACACTAAAACACTATAAAAGCAATTACTTAACTACAAATAACCAAATCTATTATTATAAAGACTATTGCAACGGTGATGTTTATAATAGTACTGCCTGGATGAGATTCGCTATAAGTAAAGTAACCAGAGAATTGAAAAAACAAAGATGGAGTTACTTGGCAAAAAGAAGTGAAGTTGAAATTAGAAAAACCTTGGAAACTATACTAAACAATATCCAACAAAGCTTTTCTATAATAGATTACATAAATATAACCGATTTCTCTATCTCATATACCCAAAATAAACTGGTGATGAGAATAGAAACAGGAATAAAAGACCTAATAAACAATAACATAGGTCTCGATATAACAATTAATTACAGTGAATAATGGCAACAGTAACAGAATTAGTCCGTCAAAGTAATGGACGTATGCACTTTATTGACTACACATCCACCTATAGAGATGATAATAAAGAATTTCTAAGAGGTGATATGTGGGAATTTAAGTTCCTGAATAACGGCCCTAGAATTGTTTATTACCCCGGCGACACTATTATTAACGCAAGACTTAATAGCGTTCAGGTCGGTATAGATAGTTCTGTGTCTGGCTTCGAAAAAAGAATGAGAGGAAATTTCGTAATTAGACAACAAACAGGTCAGAATACTTCCGGTCAGCTCACCCTCAGTTTCGTGGATAGAGAAGATCAGGCTATCTCCTACTTCGTGGATGACTGGAAACAAAAAATTGCTGATAGAGATACTAAATATAGCTTCCGTAAAGATGACTTGGTTACGGATTGCGAACTCTATCTCACTAACTCCTCTCGTCTTGATGTCCGTACTATCCACTTCTATAACTGCGTGATAATGGACGCTCCGCTCGATAAATAATTTGTCCTTAATATAAAAAAAATATTAAGAAATCTGAGAACTGCTGGAAAAGGAAAAACTTAATCAGCAACCCTTTTATGGGCTCAACGACTATGTACAGAAGAAAAAGATATAGTCTAAGTAATAAACAAAATTTATTATTAAAACCTGGAAAACGGAGTAGACGCAGATGGAACTGATAGATCTGATGTCCAACTTAGTATGGCGTTCGAGCATTTCTCAAGAAATTGGGATAACCTCTAATGACCTAATCACAATCTCGGTCGATGTGATATCGGTCGGGAACTTTAATTATATGTTTTTTCATATCGTCCGTAGCGCTTTAAGGCGTGGTATTCGATTACAACTACGGACCTAAATCCGCTAACACAGGAGCTTCCCCCATTAATCCACCTACACAACTCAAGCCCATAAAACCTCCTACGTCGGTTTCAGTGGGACCCTCTTGAGTTGCTCCAGTGGTTAACTGGAGGAAATAGGCCTCGCCTATTTCGGTTATAAGTTTATTATAATTTACCGACCGAGCGAAGCGAGGGATGGCTTAAATAGATATGCAATTTTTTCCCTTATATAGAGTTCCTTGGGTGATTTTACATTAGAAAATTGTACCCTCAATTTTTTATGACCACTTAAAGTATCTATCTTAAGGGATTTTAGTGGTTTTTTTCTTTAATTTTCCACTTAACTAAACCTTAATGACCACTTTTTTACCCTCATTTTTTCTCAAACCCTTATATATGTAATAATAGGAGTTTTCTAAGGAGGAGGCTCCTTTGTTAAAACTGGAATCTGCATTAAGCAGAAATTAAAACAACTAAAACTATTACATATATGGAAAAACATACAATTAAAGTCCCAAAAGAAATTAGATATATTAGTGATTGGGATAAATTAGAAGAGGGTAAGAGGTTAAGAGATCTTGTCCCGAATGATCAATCTTACATCATGAATAAAACGATCACTGGATGTGGTTATACAGAGTATTGGCTTTCAAATAGTTATCCGGTGATTCTTTGTAGTCCTAGATTAGTTCTCCTTGAAAATAAAGAGGAGCAACATAGTGATCAAGAGAACTTATTGTATTTGAAGAACGAGTTCGATTCCTTTGATGACTATGATAAGGATATATCAAAGGACCAAAAAGTGAAAGATGTAGATAAAGGAATATTATGGGAAGAAGAGAGAAAGAAAAAAGCAGAGGAATATACTAAACACTTTAAACAAAAAATAGAAGATCATATATTCAAGTGTACATTTGAATTAAGGAAACCTCCAAAGTTTATGATAACTTATGATTCCTTCAGGAGAATTAAAGAAACCCTTGGAGAAAATATAAGGAATTATAAGATTATTGTGGATGAATTTCAGAGTATTTTCTGTGATTCACGATTCAAGTCTGACACAGAAAATGAGTTTATGTACAATCTGAAGGGCCTTAACAATATAGTATATCTCTCTGCGACTCCTATGATTGATACATACCTGGAACAATTGGATGAATATAAAGATCTTCCTTATTATGAACTTGATTGGGCTAGTGAAACTCCAGGGAGAGTAGTTAAGCCTTATCTGAAAACCAAGCTGATATCGAAAGAAAAAAGTATTACTAGTGAAGTTGAAACTATAGTTAACTCTTATCGAGAGGGGAGATTTGAAAAACTCACACGACAAAAAGAGGATGGTAGTTTTGAGGAGGTGTATAGTAAGGAGGCAGTGTTTTATATCAACTCTGTCAAAAACCTCTGTGATATTATCCGAAAGTGTAATCTTAAGCTCGAAGAGACTAATGTACTCTGCTCAGGAACGGATGAAAATAAAAAGAAAGTTAGAAGTGCTTTTAGAGCAGTAGATAGTAAAGTGGGAACAAAAACTGTCTGTATAGGTAAAGTTCCGAAAGAAGGAGAAGTTCACAAAATGTTCACTCTTTGTACAAGAACCGTTTACTTAGGGGCGGACTTTTATTCTACTAATGCTCGTTCCTTCATATTCTCAGATGCTAACGTAGATTGCCTTTCTGTAGATATTACTCTTGATCTACCACAAATACTCGGTAGACAAAGACTTGTAGAAAATCCATGGAAAAATAGAGCTGAATTGTTCTACAAACTCAATACTAAAGAAATTACACAGGAAGAGTTTGACAATTATCTAGAGAAGAAAAAGAGAAAGACTGAGAGCCTATTGAATATATTCAATGGAACTCCCAGTCAAGAAGATAAGCACAATTTAAGTGATACTTATCAATTTATTGCTAGAACTAAGAAATATAGAGATGATTTTATAGCAGTAAATGAACATGCCGGATCAGATCTTCAGCCAGTTTTTAACAAACTTGTAATGATATCTGAAATGAGAGCCTTTGACGTTCAGCAAGTGGACTATAAGGATA
>Ga0310694_10001316_pt1 | contig 28570 bp, 28 predicted proteins | sample 174DNAGHGhighgp2_FD_203884 | JGI IMG/M metagenome (GOLD analysis project Ga0310694, IMG submission 203884) | Sheep rumen microbial communities from Palmerston North, Manawatu-Wanganui, New Zealand - 1742 DNA GHGhigh gp2 (v2) (version 2) | ecosystem: Host-associated > Mammals > Digestive system...
GCAATCGACTGCTGATATGCGCCAACCAACGTCAAACCATCTGCTATCACCCCGTTCATATCCACCGTTGTATTGCGCATAAAAATCAGACTTCCGTAATTGGGAAGAAGGGTCTGCACATGTTTGCCGTTTACGAAACGCGGGTCGTCTGCAGGCGGTGTCATTGTATCTGTCGAGCCTTCTGCGCGCACGAATACGTAGCGCGATATATAAGGTCGCAGTGACGGTGTGGGTTGTATAATTTGGAAGAACATTACTTCTTTCTCAAATAAATGTAAAACGTCGTGCCCTTAGGAGATGTTTCGAACTCTATTCGTCCACCTGATCCTTCGACGATATGCTTCGAGATGGCGAGTCCGAGACCGTTGCCATTGGACTTCGTGGTGAAGTTCGGTTGGAAGATTCGGGCTTGAATGTCTTCCGGTATGCCTGTGCCATCGTCGGAGATAGAAATTTGCACTTCTCGTTCTGAATAGGCAGCGTTCAGCACGACGATGATATCCGTCGGCGAAGCCTGAAGGGCATTTTTAATGATATTGACGAACACCTGTGAAATCTGCTCTTTGTCTGCCCGTACGATGACACCCGAATCAGCACCGACATAGCGAACCGGAATCTGCTCATCGTTCTCACGCTGCAGCGTAATGACATTCGACAGTTTCTCCGCCACATCCACTTCGGTCGTCACCACTTCGGGCTGCTTGGCAAAGGCAGAGAAGGACTGCGCTATATGCGCGAGGTTATCAATCTCCGCCACCAGCATCTTGGTGGTTTTATCGAAATACTCGTCGAAGCTGTCTGTGCCACGTTTGAGTTGCAGTTTTTGCACCGACAGTTTCATCGGCGTGAGCGGATTGTTGATCTCGTGGGCTATCTGCCGCGCCATCGTGCGCCATGCCCCTTCGCGCTCCGAGTTCGCCAACTGTTCAGCACTCTCCTCTACTCGATCAACCAACATGTTATACCGCTCCACGAGTGCGCCGAGTTCATCATGATACGGATAGTCGATATGATTGTCTTTGCCACCTATCTCAAACCGGCGCATTTTATCGGTGAGCATGGATATCGGCGATGTCATCGATTTGGCAGCCATAAAGGCGAAGAACAGAGCCAACAGGAGCACGATGATATACGGCGGTAACAGGCGCGCTAACAAGGCATCCACCTCTTCATTCCGTTTCTGTTCGCTCAAGAAAGAAGGTACAGCGATGTAACCGATTGTGACGAACGAACCGTTATGGAAGGGAATATACGATACCAAGTACGGATGGGAGGCTATCTGCTCGTAACAGACCACCGAATGTGCCTCTGTATAGAGGGCTTCCGGCGCCATGCGACGCGAGAGTACACCACTATTAAAGAGCGCCGGCGAAGAAGTGGCTATCAGCTCGCCGTTAAGGCCGTATACGTGGATATCCTGATTCATATCGTAGCCCAGGTCATGCAGATCAACCGCCAAGCCCTGCGACTGCGATGAGGTGAGAGACACGTCCCAGTAATAAAGCGAACGCAAGTACGACTGAATATACTCCGATCGCATCTGCAGATCGTGCCGCTGATGCTGTTCATAGTTCCGCTTCACGTACTCGATCGACATGAAAAAGACATAGATGAACACCGCCAAAACGGGCGTCAGAATGATATACATGATACGCGTGGAGAGGCGCATGTTCCGAATACCGCGATTGCGTATCAAACCGATAATACCGATGAGTATCACCAGAATAAAGAGCGCGTGACAAAGGAAGAACGACAAGCGTGAACGGGCATAAGGTTGTTGGTCGTACGTCAACATCTCGCGGAACGAGAAGGTCTGCGAAGCGATCGTATTGATGTCAGTAAAGTCCTCTAATTCCGTGTATTGCGTCGGAATAACCGTCAACACGTTATACATCCCCGCTTTCGTCCAACGAACCAGCCCTTTGGCATTGCGGAAGGCCTGTTCCCGCCACGTGTCGTACGAAAACAGATAGATATCGTCCGATGCCAAACGATTCGATGACCAATAGACCATCTGCTGGGCATCGAAGACATAAAACAGGGTGTTCTTGCCTTCCGCGATCGCACGTATACTATCCAAGGATGCGTTATGCAGCAGCGCCTCGCACAAGACTGCAGTCTGCTGCTCTGCCTCTTGTTGCCGCTCCGCCAGCGACGCGCCGCGACATGCCGAGAGCAAGACTACCAATGCTAAAAACAATATGTTCCTAAACCATTTCGTCATTTGCGACTGCAAAATTAGCTAAAATTTTCTAAATACACAAGTATTACGATTAAATTTTAACAAATTTTTTGACATGTGCAAAAATTTTCGTATCTTTGCAGCCGTTTTTGAGACAAGAGGCATTCTATGATACAGATTTTGACGGCATTACTGCTGGGATTACTGACCATTTTAGACCCGTGTACGCTGATGACGAGTATCACGGCCATCGGGTATATCGATAAGGAAATCAACAACAAACGGCTCGTGTTGACGAACGGTTTGATGTTCGTGCTGGGTAAACTCGCAACCTACGTGCTACTGAGTATTCCGTTCCTGATGGGCGCCCAGACAGAGGGAATACAGCACGTGCTGAGTCATTGGGGTGAGCCTATTTTAGCGGGCTTTATGCTGATATGCGGTGTGGTGCTGTTATTCAGCGGTCACCATCATCATGAGCACGACCACGGGATCAGTAAATGGTTGAAAGAGACGGACAGCAAAGAGAGTTGGCTATGGTCGTTTATCTTAGGTATTTTCTTTGCGATTGCATTCTGTCCGCACCGACTCGTGTATTTTTTGACGATGATTGATATTACGCTGACGTTGCCGAGCAGTTGGAACTGGTTAATGCCGATTGTGTTCGGTTTAGGCACCGGTCTGCCGATCATGTTGATTGCTTGGCTGGTTAGTTACAGCGCTGTCAGCATTGGCAATCTGACCCAGAAAATGGGCACTTTCGAGAAGTGGTTCCGACATATATGCGCAGTACTTTTCCTGGTACTGGGTGTTTATCTGACCATTCATTGCGTGATAGAGTACCACGAGCACAGTCATGGTGGATGCTGTGAGCATCACCATGAATTGGTAATTGGTGATTTGTGATTTATGAGCTTCCGCTTTAAGCAGTTTTTCATTGAAGATAGTAAATGCGCCATGAAGGTAGGAACCGATGGCGTTTTGTTGGGTGCTTGGAGCCCCACCCCAGCCCTCCCCATGGAGGGGAGGGAGTGTCGGATTCTGGATGTCGGAACGGGTAGCGGGTTGATTGCACGAATGTTGATGCAACGCTGTCCGGAAGCAGAGGTGGAAGGCATTGATATTGACGAAGCTGCAGTAGAGCAGGCATGTGAGAATGGGGTAAAGGCTTTTTGTGCGAGACTGCAAGAATGGCAGGGCATGTACGACCTCATCGTTTCTAACCCACCCTATTTTCAGAATAGTCTTAAGAACCCCGATGAGGGAAGAAAGACCGCGCGGCACACGGATACACTGAGTTACGCTGAATTGGTAAAACATAGTGCACGTTTGTTAAAAGAGGACGGTCAATTAGCGCTCATTCTGCCGGCAGAAGCCGAGAATGAAGTGCGCCAACTCGCTGCTGCAGAGAATCTCTTTCTCACGCACGTTACGCGCGTATATAGTAAGGAGAATAAAAAGCCCAAAAGAGTCCTTTTGGCCTTTCAATTAAAGATTGAAGATTTGAGATTTGAGATTTTAGAAGATTCACTCGTTTTAGAAGACGAAAAAGGAGGCCGAAGCCTCCCTTATCAAAATCTCTGTAAAGATTTCTATCTTTGATTATTTCGCCACATTAACTGCTCTAACCTCACGGATGACGGTCACCTTAACTTGTCCAGGATAGGTCATCTCGTCTTGGATACGTTTAGCGAGATCGAATGAGAGCAGTTCGGTATCCTTATCGGAGATCTTATCTGCTCCAACGATGACGCGTAACTCACGACCGGCCTGGAGGGCGTACGTCTTGACAACACCCGGGAACGACATTGCGAGGTTCTCAAGGTCATTCAGGCGCTTCACATAACTCTCCACGATCTCACGACGTGCACCCGGACGGGCACCGGAGATAGCGTCACACGCCTGTACGATCGGTGCGATGAGCGATTTCATCTCACACTCGTCATGGTGAGCACCGACAGCATTGCAGATGTCGGGCTTCTCGCCGTATTTCTCGCACAGTTTCATACCGAGTTCTGCGTGCGGCAGTTCGACATCGTCGTCGGCTACTTTACCGATATCGTGAAGCAGACCTGCACGTTTGGCAGCCTTCACATTGAGTCCTAACTCACCTGCCATTGCGGCACAAAGGTTAGCGGTCTCACGGCTGTGCTGAAGCAAGTTCTGACCATAGGACGAACGGTATTTCATCTTACCTACCAGACGAATCAACTCGGGATGCAAACCGTGAATACCAAGGTCGATCGTGGTACGCTTACCTACTTCAACGATCTCGTCTTCCACTTGTTTGGTCACTTTCGCAACCACCTCTTCGATACGTGCAGGGTGGATACGACCGTCCTGAACAAGTTGGTGGAGCGCCAGACGTGCTATCTCGCGACGTACGGGATCGTACGCTGAGAGGGTGATGGCCTCGGGGGTATCGTCTACGACAATCTCCACACCGGTAGCGGCTTCGAGCGCACGGATATTACGTCCTTCACGACCGATGATACGACCTTTTACTTCGTCATTCTCAATATGGAAGACAGAGACAGTCGATTCAGCTGCGGTCTCGGAAGCCACACGCTGGATGGTCTGGATAATGATTTTCTTTGCTTCTTTGTTAGCCTCCAGACGGGCGTTGTCCATGATCTCATTGATGTACGACATCGCTGAAGTCTTGGCCTCGTCCTTGAGGGCTTCCACGAGTTGCTTTTTAGCCTCCTCAGCCGACATACCGCTCAATTGCTCGAGTTGTTTCTCAGCCTGCTGATGCATTTTCTCCACTTCTTGCTGCTTGTAGTCCAACGCTTGTTGACGCTGCTCTACCTGCTGCACTTTCTGATTAACTTCGTTGAGGGCTCGTTGTACATCTCCCTGACGCTGATTGAGTTGTTGCTCGCGTTGTTGCAAGCGTTGCTCTTGCTGCTGCAAGCGCTTGTCTTGCTCACGCACACTATTGTCGTGCTCCAACTTCAGGGCGATGAATTTCTCCTTAGCCTCAACAATCTTGTTTTTCTTCACCACTTCTGCCTCTTCGGTTGCTTTCCTTACCAGGTCAGCACCCATCAGACGAGCGATGAGGTAGTAGCCACCGGCTCCCACCAGGAGTCCGACTACTGCACAAATAATTGCTGTGATCATTTTGTTAGTTTTTCTGTTATTAATTGATTTAGCTCTTTAAGCTCTTTCTCTACGGGTACGAGACTTTTCTCGCGGGCATCCGACTGCAGCGCCACCGCTATCTCCAGCGCCGTGTACATCCATAGTTGCTCTGCCGAGGCATTTGGACGCAACTTGAGATAGTACTGGTAACGTTTGTTGAGCAACTCTGCCGCGAAACGATAGTTGGGTTCCTGGTCGCGCGGCACATCGAGACCCACGGTGTGGGCATCGAGATGAAGGTTTATATGTTGCTTGTCGGACATCATTTCTTTAATGCAGCTATAGCGCGATCAACTTGGGCAATAAGGGCATTAAGCCGTTTGGTTGCCTCTTCGCTGTTCTCCGCCGACGTCATTGAGTTGACGACTGCCAAACGACGGTTCTTCTGCTGCAACTCGACCAGTTCGCTATGCGTACGAATCAGTTCCTGCCGCTGACGCTCGATGTCTTCACGTAATTGCGCATTCTCCCGCTGCAACGCTTCATAGCGCTCCAGAAGCAAACGCACATTGCGCGAGAAATCATCGAGGATCTGCATCAGAAACTATATCCGACACCGAGACCGATCACGCCCTTGAACTGAACGCGCTCTGCCAACTCCGGCGTACCTTTGACTTGCTTCTCAATCAGGGTTCCAGGATAGTATTTCAGGCTTGTCTGGAGCGTTACTTGCAGACATTTGAGGAACTGATAGCTCAACGCACAATCCCAGTCCACATCGAACATACCGAAGAAACGGTTCTTATTCGAATACTCGAAATAGTCAACATCTTTATTACGAGTCTCCCAAGAACCTGCTCCGTGATCCTTCTCATAGATATCTTTCAGACTGAATCCCTTGCCCTGATACGGGGTAAACAAAGCAAGTGTCGTGCTTAGCTTCAAATCCTTATACGTATAAGCGATGCCGCCCTTGAAACTCAAACCGAACTCAGCACGTGCGTTGCGGTACTCTTTCGTTCCATCGCTCAAATAACGATACGTACCAATGGTACTTTGCAGTACTTCGCGCAGATTATAATAGGTCTCTCCGGGGTGTGCATCCAGATATTCCTGGCTGTATTTATCATTCCATTTATCGCCGATATATGCGGTCGTGATACGACCTGCAATCGGAGACAGATAAATCGAGAAGTCCGCTCCGTTATAACTCTTCTTCCAATCGATACCGACAGAAATATCAGTATATGAAGGGGCTAACCATTTGGAAATGATCGGGTTGTAACCCGTCTCATAACTGCGACCAAGCGCGTATTGGCTCTGGAAAGAAGCTAAAACTGTCAGATACCAAGTCGGTTTGAACTCCCATCCGAACTTCGTTGCCAGCTTGATATTATCGCTCGATTTCTGGAACGCATCCTCATCCTGGTCAATCCAAGTCAAACCGAAATCCGTATCGAAATTGGTTTCCCAGGCGATAGCATCTTTGTGGTAAAGCAGATGCAGCTTTGCATATGCGATACCGTTGACATTGTTCTTACCGCCGGCTGCCCAGTTCACGAGCCCCGTGGCAGCGGCGTTAAGGCCGACAGTGCCATCAAACTTCCAGGCTTTCTCACCCGCTTCAAGTTTCTTCAGATCCGCTCCTGCTTTTGCGGCAGCTTCCGCATTACCGGTCACTTTGGATTTATCCACCTCTTGAGCGGTCATTGTGAGCGCTGCCAAAAGGCATAACGCTACAGATAAAAATTTCTTTTGCATTGTATTCAATAAAATTGTTTGTTATACGTTTGTTGTTCGGTTTTCTAAAAAACCGCACAAAGGTACTAAAAAAAAATCATATACGCAAATAAATAATGTACGCGCGCGAAAAAATTTGCCATTTGTGTCAATTTTTACACATTTTTTTTGAATATCTGCACATTTATGTGCAAAAAAAGCAGTAATTTTGCAGCGTGATTTAATATCCCCTAATGTGGGCATAAAGAAACGAAACTAAAAAAAACACAAATATGAGAAACATTAGATTGTTTACGTTAGCAATTGCTTTACTTTGTACTTACAGCGTATTTGCTGCAACAGAGCAAAACCCCGTACCATCCAGTTCTGATGTAGTTATTACCGGCACCAGTTATTCTATCCCTTCGACCTATGTTGCAGGAGCTGGAACTAAGGTGTCTCCGATGGCAACAAAAGGCGTAAAGTTTCGTACCAACCGCAATGCCTCCGGAGTAACTAATGGTGTTGAATTTACTGTCACTTCCGGCTACACTATTTCGAGCATAGAATTTTGTGGTACAACCAATGATAACACGGCAACAGGCAGTGTTACTGGAGTTTATATTGACGGGACCGACGATGCTCATAAGTTGGCAAATACTCCCACCGTTACCATCCCCAACAAGAAAGCATCATCCGCTGCTACATTTACCATTAGCGGATTTAGTGCTACGCAAAAAGTCATTGTTGCGTTTAGTGGTGCCAACCAAATCAATTTGGAATACACCGTTACGTACTCTACCGGTGGAGGTTCTTCGGAGGTTGCAGTAACGGGTGTTTCTCTTAATAAGACATCAACGACTATTGACGTGGGTAATTCGGAGACCTTGACGGCTACAGTATCGCCTTCCGATGCTACCGATAAAAGTCTGACTTGGTCGACTAGTAACTCAGCCGTAGCAACCGTCAATAACGGTGTAGTCACAGCCGTTGCAGCCGGTACAGCGACAATCACTGCTACATCAGTTGCTGATAACACAAAATCCGATGCATGTACGGTGACGGTACCTACTCCTTCTTCGGATCCGGTAGCGGTAACAGGTGTCACCTTAAGCAAGAATGCCACCTCGCTCAATGTGGGTGCAACGGAGACCTTGACAGCCAATGTTCAACCATCCAACGCCACAAACAAAGCGGTAAACTGGAGTAGTGATGACCCCGCTGTAGCAACGGTTTCCAATGGAACGATCACTGGTGTCAGTGCCGGTACCACCCGTATCAACGTAACAACGGTGGATGGCAACCATACCGATTTTTGTACAGTAGCCGTTTCTGCTGTTCCGACGCCTCCTATACCGTCAACAGGATTGGAGATACACATGCCAGGTAGATACGAAGCAGATGAATTTGAAGATGTAAATGGCTATGCAACGCCACTAACCATATACGGCAATAGCGAATTTGAAATGTTTTATATAACACGAGACGAGAACAGCAAATTCTGTGTTGCCACCACCAATGCCGATCAAACGAAAGGAATTACCACGCGCAACAGCGACTACGATTGCAATGCTGCAGATGGATGGTTCCATCTCTCAGGAACCGGTTGGAGTAGTTCATCTGACGCGCCTGGAGCTGAATTTGCCAAGATGAGCAGACGTCTGGATATGGACAGCACTTGTGAGTTCTCAATGCATATCAAAGGATACAATCAATTAGCTTTAGTAGCGCGAGATAAGAAGAAGGACACTTCTTCCGGACAAACCAAACCGGACGACAACAGATATTTGGAAGTGTTTATTGATGGTGTAAAACAACCACTTCAATTTGATGCAAATCCTTCTATTCGTCGTTACGATATATCATCCGCGGAACATGTGGTTCGTGTAAAACATTACGGCAAAGAAAAGAGTGCCATGTATGCCTTCTCTCTCCGCGTAGCACAAGAGCCGAGAACGAAATACGTTGATGGTAACGACAGTACGCAGGAAGTACTGCAAACCACAGCGCCGCAACCTGTATATTATTATACAAAATATAATAGTCTGGGCGAAACGCGTCTGGAGTGGGACGGTGCACAAGGAACAGGCTTTACGTTGGAGTCCGCAGGTTCGAGTAAGGTAGGCGATACTCTGGCTTTGGCTGGAACGGCTCAATGTCCGGTGGGTGAATATCACTATTTCGTAAAAACCTATTTCAACGGTGTAGAGACCAGTAGGGTACCGGGTAAGATCAAGGTAACATCGCTGATCAAAGCAAAGGGCGTAACGAGATGCGAGGCTTATCAAAACGAGGCTATCGATGATATCCGCTTCACCTACTACGCACTCTCGGAGGATGCCATCACGCTGAGTTGGGAGAACAACAAGATTCCGGCTGGTATCAGCGGACACGGCGCTAACGGCACCTATGTCATTACGGGTACGCCGACACAGGTGGATACGTTCGTTTATACCATTTCCGTTTTAGGCGGCAACAGCATATCCGATACTCTCTTTGTAGATAAGTTGGATCTGGGTAATGATCCTATTCTGTACCTCTACAAGAACGATGGTGCCAAAGCAAAGGACGGTACCTACAAGTACCTGACTTCAGCTGGAGGCGGAAATAAGAATCTCGTTGCGCGTAAAGCGAAAGCAGATGGCAAGCGTTCGGCAGATCAATACAACAAATACAAATGGATTTTGATTTCTGAGGATGTCGATGCCGACAATGAAGAGGTAATGGCAATTGCCCGCGGAGAGGTGGCACTGCCGGTATTGAACATGAAGTCCTTTACCTACGCCCCGGGACGTTTGAACTGGGGTGAACCGGATAACGGTTCGTTGACGCAAGAAGGTCGTTTCGTCACCGTTTATCGCGATGACCACCCGATCTTCCAAGCGCTGAACAAGCACAAAGGCGATCGAATCATGGTGTTGGATACCGTTGTCGGTAAAGGTCTGATGCCTATTGACGTAGATTATGACAACACGCTCTGTCTGGCTACTGCTCTAACACGCGACATCAACGACTACTACGGTGACGGACCGGAAAGAACCATTATGCACGAAGTAGAGCGTCTGAACGGCAAAAAATACATCTGCTTCCCGATCGGTATGGAAGGCAGCAACCACTTGACCACCGACGGCAAGAGACTGCTGGAACAGACCATTACTTATCTGCTCAGCAGCGATGCTACCATTAAGGCTCCTTCGCTGGCAATCACGCATTTCCGCGTAGGTTCGTACGATGGCGTTATTGATGACGAGAACAATGTCATCACGCTCAACGTCAAGGAAGAAGACCGCGAATTGATGAAAGCTGCAGAACCGGTTATCACGCTGGCTGATCCGATGTCGTTTGTAACGCCGAATTCCGGTGAGGCCGTGAACTTCATCGATGCTCCCTACGGCATTCGTTATGTAGTCAGCGATTATGTTACCAAACGCAATTACAATGTAACCGTTCGCCTCTATAACCCGCAAGGTATCGACAATATCGAAGTGGGTACGTGGTTGAACATCTTTGATGTGTATGGTCGCAAGGTAGCTACCACGAATCAAGACATCCGCACAATGGATCTGCCGCACGGTATGTATATCATCGTTACGGAGAGCGGTCAAACGATTAAGATAATGCGATAATGCGTACAGAGAAAGAATTAGAAGGCGTGACACTCTTGGGTAACCAAGGCACGCACTATAGTGATAACTATAACCCCGAGGTACTCGAGACATTCGAGAACAAACACCCGGAGAACGAGTATCTGGTGACGTTCAACTGTCCGGAGTTCACGACCTTGTGTCCCAAGACCGGACAACCGGATTTCGGACATATCTATATCAGTTACATCCCGCGAGAGCGAATGGTGGAGAGCAAGAGCCTCAAGCTCTATCTCTTCTCCTTCCGCAATCACGGCGATTTCCATGAGGACTGCGTGAATATTATCATGAAGGATCTCGTCAAACTGATGGATCCTAAATACCTCGAGGTTACCGGTTGGTTCATGCCCCGCGGCGGCATCAGCATCTATCCTTTCGCCAACTACGCAGACAAAGAGCACGAAGAACTCAAGAAACAGCGTCTGCGCGAGCAGTTTACGCTAAACATTAAACATTAAACATTAAACATTAAACCTTCAACATTAATGAAAGATAGTCTGATCGTTTTGTCAGGTGGTCTGGACTCGACAACGATGTTGTACGAGTATCAGTATCGTATCGGCATGGCGGTGTCGTTTCATTACGGCAGTAACCATAACGACCGCGAATTGGAATTCGCCAAGATGCATTGCGAACGACTCGGCATTCCCCATCTGGTCATTCGCTTGCCCTTCATCAAGCAGTTTTTTAAGTCTTCGCTCTTGGAAGGCGCGGACGCTATTCCTGAGGGTAATTATGACGAGGCGAATATGAAATCGACCGTGGTGCCGTTCCGTAATGGTATCATGTTATCGATCGCAGCGGGCATTGCAGAGAACAACAAAATGCAATATATCATGTTGGCCAACCATGCCGGAGACCACACGATCTACCCGGACTGCCGACCGGAGTTCGTGGAGGCCATGAATAATGCTGTGCATTTCGGTACATGGAACGGTGTTCAACTGCTTACGCCTTATACCCATCTCACCAAAGCGGAGATAGCAGCCAAAGGCAAAGACCTCAACCTTGACTACTCCGAGACCTGGAGTTGCTACAAGGGAGGCGAACACCACTGCGGCGTGTGCGGTACGTGCCGCGAGCGCAAAGAGGCGTTAGCGCAGGCCGGCATCAAGGACACAACAATCTATGATTGTTAATGATGAAATGATTAAATGATGAATTGATGTATTACGTAGAGAAACGAATAGAGATATCGGCGGCGCATAACTTGATGCTGTCGTACGAGAGCAAGTGCGAGAACCTGCATGGTCATAACTGGATCATCGTGGTGTATTGCCGTGCCAAAGAGCTGAACGCGGATGGTATGGTGACCGACTTCACACATATCAAGAAAGTGGTAAAGGACACCTTCGATCATAAATACATCAACGAGATACTGGATGTCAACCCGTCGGCGGAGAACATCGCCCGCTGGATCTGCGACCATGTGGAGAACTGCTACAAAGTGAGCGTTCAGGAGAGCGAGGGCAATACCGCGATCTACGAGAGAGATTAGTGTATAGAGTTAACGAAATATTCTTTACCTTGCAGGGCGAGGGAGCACACAGCGGGATTCCTGCTGTGTTTGTTCGCTTTAGCGGTTGTAACCTCAAATGTCCGTGGTGTGACACGGAGTTTGCGGACTACACGGAGATGACGGCGGAGCAGATTGTGAAGGAGATGCTACATCTGTATGACGTACCCAACGAGCGCCGTAAGATGTGTGTACTAACGGGCGGTGAACCGAGCCTGCAAGTGGATAAAGAACTGATTGACGCGCTGCATCAAGCGGGATTCTACATCTGTATAGAGACCAACGGAACGCGTCCCCTACCCGACGGCATCGATTGGATCACCTGTTCGCCCAAAGAGGGCACGAAGCTCGCGCTAACAAAAGTGAATGAGGTGAAGGTGGTCTTTACCGGCACGTACGATCCGGAAGTATGGCGCAAAAAATTAGAGGCGGAGCACTGGATGCTCCAACCTCTACGGTATAACGGCGAATGGTTGTTGATCAGCGGAATCGATGATTTTGAGATTGACAGCAACGATAACTTGGACGACACGGTGCGTTATATCCTCGCCCATCCTTTCTGGCGACTGTCCGTCCAACTACATAAAATAGCAGGCCTCCGTTAAGAAGCCTGCTATTATTTTTCAGTCTTCGCCATTAATACTGCGCCGCGTCATACACAGCATCAGCTGCATCAGAGCCTTTGATATGCTCGATGATACAGAAGGCGAAGTCGGAACTCAAACCGGGACCCTTCGCGGTGATAATATTCTTCGATTCAACCACCAAACCGCCTACATAACTCTCGCCCAAAGCATCTTGGAAGCCCGGGTAGCACGTAGCCTGTTTGCCTTTGAGGATACCGAGTTTACCGAGTACTGCCGGCGCTGCACAGATAGCCGAGATGGGTTTGTCTGCTTCGTTATGCGCCACCAATAACTCACATAATGCAGAGCACTCACCGAGTTTCGTTTGTCCGCCCGGGAGAATGAGCATCTCAGCGTCCGAGAAATCAATACGCTCGATCAGCCCGTCGGCCTCGACTGCGATGTTATGTGCACCGAGAACCATCGGATTACCCGTTATGGAGACTGTTGTCACCGCGATGTTCGCGCGGCGTAATAAATCGATAGTCGTGATTGCTTCGATTTCTTCGAAACCATTGTCTAAAAATAGATAATTCATAAATCGATTAGCGTTAGTAATTAACGATTAGTTGAATTTGAAATTATAGGTGATTGTTCCGATCTGATCATGATCGCCCTCGGTGAACTTCGCCTTCTTGGCGGCATCGAGTGCGAGTTGTTGGGTTTGCTTGTCGGAGATGTTACCTCCCTTAATCGTGGCGCTGATCACATTTCCGGCCGCATTGACGCGGATCTCAATGATGACGCGTCCTTCCTGGTTGAAGGTGTTTGCCGGTTGAGGCAATGTACCTCTAATACCACGTCCGGAGAGGCTCCATGAGTTACCTCCCGATGAACCGTGTCCCACAGGATTACCTTTTTGTCCGGCTCCCTGCGTATCTCCTCCGCCGGCGCTGGTACCATCTGTCTTACCGAACAGATTACCCATTTGCTGGGCCCTTGCAATAGCCTCCGCCTCTTTCTGCTTACGTGCCCGTTCGGCTGCCTCGCGTTCCTCTTTTTCTTTGCGCGCACGCTCGAGCGCTAAGGTCTCTTCTTCCGAGACGATATGCTCAGGGGGCGAAGCGGGATTCGGATTCGTTGCTATTTCCGGCGCAGGAGAAGCGGGCGCCGCAGGTGCTGCCTCAGAGGGTTCCTCCGCATAAGCTGCCGCTGCAGCCTCTGCCGGTTCCTCCAATTCCTCCACTTCCGCGAACTCTATCTCCACGCCTTCTGCCTGCTCCGGTGCTACTGCATTGAGGCGAATCAGCCACAACAGCAGAAAGACCAGCAGCATAAACAGAACCGTGCCGATAGTCGCTATGGTATGTCGTTGTTGTTTCTTAGTCACTGTTTCTTCGTCGCTACCACCAACTTAATCTGGTGTTCATTCGCAATATCCAGCACACGTACTACCTCTTTGTACGCTACGTCCTCATCGGCATGCAGGGCGATGTACATCGTCGAGTCCGAAGCCTGAATGGTACTCAGGTACACCTCCAGGCTCTCCGGATCGATCTGAACCGGTTTCTCCTTGCCCAGCGCCACGAAATAATTGCCTAAGTTGTCAATGGATACCTTGGCAACCTGCGGCCGCGTCACTTTGGTAGCACGCGAAGTCGGCAGGTTGATCTTGATATCATTCGGGGACGACATCGTAGATGCCATGACGAAGAAAAGGAGTAAGAGGAACACCAAGTCCGTCATGGAGCTCATCGCGAACGTCGCTTCTACCCTATTGCGTTTCTTTAGTGCCATAGTTATGCGGGCTCATTAAGAAGATCCATGAATTCGAGTGTACGGCTCTCGAGCAGACGAACCACACGGTCAATGCGGGAAACGAGGTAGTTGTAAGCGAACATCGCCAGAATACCTACGATCAAACCGCCGATGGTCGTTACCATGGCCTGATACATACCCGTCGAAAGAGCACTCATCTCGATCATTCCGCCCGAGGTCTGCGCCATGTTATAGAAGGTCTGAACCATACCGAGTACCGTTCCGAGGAAACCGAGCATCGGAGCACCGCCGGCGATAGTAGCCATGATCACAAGGCCTTTCTCCAGACGACCTACTTCGAGGTTACCCACGTTCTCCACCGCTACCTGTACATCCTGCATCGGACGACCGATACGCGTGATACCTTTCTCGATCATATGTGCGGAGGGGGTGTCGGTCTGCTTGCACAGATTCAACGCCGAGTCAATCTTGCCCTCATGGATATAATCGCGGATACGATCCATGAACGACTTGTCCTCGCGCGTAGCCTGCTTGATAACTACCAGACGGGCAATGAAAATATAACAAGCGATAGCCAGCAGGATAGCCAGGATGATCATGATCCAACCACCATACTGCGCCATTTCCCATAAGTTGATAGACGTGTCTTGAACAGGAGCTTCAGCCTCCATGATTGCCTCTTCGATAACGGCAACGGTGTCAATTTGTAAAAGCATATTATTTCTTAAGTAATTCTAAATATTCCTGAATTGTTTCTTGGATGCCCAGATAGAGCGAGTCGCAGATGATGGCGTGTCCGATCGACACTTCTGCTGTCCATGGGAAAGCTTTGATGAAGGGCTTGAGGTTCTTGAGGTTGAGATCATGACCGGCGTTCATACCAAGACCCAACTCGTGCGCTTTCTCTGCCGCAGGGCGGTATTTCTCGATAGCGCGTTTCGGATCGCTCTCAAACAGCTCCGCATAAGGACCCGTATAGAGCTCCACGCGGTCTGCACCGGCACGCAAAGCGTACTCGACCATCACAGGATCCGGATCCACGAAGATGCTCACGCGGATACGATACGAGTGCAATTGGTTCACCACGCCCTTGAGGAAATTGAGGTTCCGGCGCGTGTCCCAGCCGTGGTTAGACGTCAACTGATTCGGATCGTCAGGCACCAGCGTCACCTGCGTCGGACGGATATCCGTTACCAGCGCCAAGAACTCGTCCGTCGGGTTACCCTCCACGTTCAGTTCGGTCGTCACCATCGACTTGAGTTGATACACATCTTCCTTGCGGATATGACGCTCATCGGGACGCGGATGAACCGTTATTCCCTGCGCTCCGAACAACTCGCAATCCACCGCAAAACGCTGCACATCAGGCAGATTACCGCCACGCGCATTACGCAACGTTGCGACCTTATTGATATTTACACTCAGTTTCGTCATGTCGAGTATTTTGAAAATCGGTGCAAAGATACAACAAAAATTGCATATATGCAAGAAAAAACAAAAAAAACACAATTTATTGTTCAAAGGGGTGTGCTTGTTTGTACTCATGAATGAGGGAATTGTATTTCCAAGCACGAACGGTGGTGTACGTTTTACCGTTGGATCTGTTCGATACCTGAAGATGCTATTATTCTTGCCATAAAAAAGAGGGTTATAAAAAGTATATTATATATGAATATATAATATAGTATTATACATAAATTCGGGCTCATTTTCGGGTCGACATTGGCTTCACGTTGGCTTTGACTGTCGCTTCACCGTCGCTTGACCGTCGTTCGACCGTCGTTCAAAATACATTAAGCGGTTGCATAGGCACTGCTTTTTTGACATGTACAAATTTTTATGCAAAAAAGTTTGGCGGAATAGCGCCAAAATGTATACAGCCACAAGCGGGCAATGCAATTGCCCTACTAATGGACAAACGTTTTAAACAGAGTTTGAAAAAAAGATACAGGCTAAAAATAATACAGGCTAAAGAAGGATAAATGAAAAAAATGATACAGGCAAAAAAGATACAGGCTAAAAATAATACAGGCTACAGAAGGATAAATGAAAAAATGATACAGGCTAAAAATAATACAGGCTACAGAAGGATAAATGAAAAAATGATACAGGCTAAAAATGATACAGGCTAAAGAAAAAATCCCCCTGCTCTATAAAAGAGAGAGGGATTTGGAATCACGCCATGTATGGCGGATGGTTGTTGCAACGATGCAACAAAAGTGATTGGAGATTATTTTACCTCGGCGCCAGTGAGGGTGTAGGTGCGATCTCCGCGGAGGAGGAAGATTTGACCGTTATGGAGGATTTTGGTATTTTGTACTTGGTTACTTTGTACATTTTCTACGCCTTGCGGCATATGGGAAATTCCCTGAATATCAAACTCCTGCCAATAAGTGTCACCTTCGTAAGATGCGACAGCCTCATCCGGTACATAGACTGGAATTTGACGTTTGACATCAAAGAAAGTCTTTGCCTCAATGGTCGGCGGGGTTACCGCATTGCAGGTAATCTTTGTCAGTTTAGCGCAGAGCGCGAAGCAGTTGTCGCCGATGGATTGTACGGACGACGGAAGAACCATCTCCTCTAGATACGTACATCCGTAGAAAGCTCCATCGCCTATTTCGGTTACACCTTCCGGAATATCCAAGTGCTGCAACTCATGTGCATTATAGAATGCCCAGTTACCAATACGACGAAGCTGGCTGGCTGTCGCAAGCGCGTTGAATCTTCCCGGAGCACCGGCTGACGAGCCGCCGAAGGTGATAGACTGAATACTACGGCAGTCCTCAAAGGCTGATTGCTCGATTTCTTCTACCGAAGCAGGGATGTCGATGGATTGCAGGTTCTTGCAACCGGCTACCATCATATAACTTACTTTTTGCAGACCTTCCGGCAATACTAATTGTTGCAGGTTATAGTAACCTTTGAAAGCCTCGTCTGCAAACTCCGTGTTCGTTACGCCGGACACATCCAATGTTTGGAGGGTCTTGTAAGAGCGGTTGATGAACAGTAATGCATTCTCCGTTAATTTGCCGGCATTGACTGTTACATGGTTCAATGTTCTTGTGTAATATGGCCAGGCATTTTCCTGAAGATCAAAGAATCCTGCCGGAGCCTCCACAGAGGTCAAACCGCTGCATCCTTCGAAAGCACCACTTCCAATGCTTGTGACGCTATTTGGAATTGTTACAGAGGTCAAACCGCTGCAACCACTGAAAGCACTACTTCCAATGCTTGTGACGCTATTGGGAATCGCCACAGAGGTCAAATTAGACATGCCACTACATAGGTAGGCGGGAATATGTTTTACTTCGTTGCCGAATGTAAAGGATGTAATTTGCGAACGCAGATCGAATTTGCTATCAGAATCATAATAACTATTGGAAACATATCCATCACAATAAAAAGGAGTATGATGATAGTCGCAGTTAGAATAATTCTTTGCGTTCCATACAACAGAGGTCAAACTGCTGCAACCAGAGAAAGCATACTCTCCAATACTGGTGACGCTATTGGGAATCGTCACAGAGGTCAAACCGCTGCAACCAGAGAAAGCACTACTTCCAATGCTAGTGACGCTATTGGGAATCGTCACAGAGGTCAAACCGCTGCAACCAGAGAAAGCACTACTTCCAATGCTAGTGACACTATTTGGAATCGTCACAGAGGTCAAACCGCTGCAACCAGAGAAAGCCCATTCTCCAATGCTGGTGACGCTATTAGGGATCGTCACAGATGTCAAACCGCTGCAACCATAGAAAGCACCTGCTCCAATGCTTGTGACGCTATTGGGAATGGTTATAGAGGTCAAACCGCTGCAACCAGAGAAAGCACCTCCTGCGATTGATTCAATACCATCGGGAATGGTGTATGCACCAGAATAAGAGGTTGGCATAAAGGCAAACACATGTGCATTAAATACCGGAGAGGTCAAACCGCTGCAACCAGAGAAAGCATACTCTCCAATGCTTGTGACGCTATTGGGAATCGTTACCGAGGTCAAATTAGACATGCCATTACATAGGTTGGCAGGAATATGCTCTACTTCGTTGCTGAAGGTGAAGGATGTAATTTGCGAACGCAAATCATAAAAAGGAGTATTGTTAAAATCTGCACAATTCTTTGCATTCCATACAACAGAGGTCAAACCGGTACCAGAGAAAGCATATTCTCCAATGCTGGTGACACTATTTGGAATCGTCACAGAGGTCAAACCGCTGCAACCAGAGAAAGCCCATTCTCCAATGCTTGTGACACTATTGGGAATCGTTACAGAGGTCAAACTGCTGCAACCATAGAAAGCACCACCTGCGATTGATTCAATACCATCGGGAATGGTGTATGCACCTGAATAAGAAGTCGGCATATACGCAAATACATGTGTATTATAAACGGGAGAGGTCAAACTGCTGCAAGAAGCGAAAGCCCCAGTTCCAATGCTTGTGACGCCATTGGGAATCGTCACAGAGGTCAAACCGCTGCAACCAGTGAAAGCATGATCTCCAATGCTTGTGACGCTATTGGGAATCGTCACAGAGGTCAAACCGCTGCAAGCATAGAAAGCATAGTCTCCAATGCTTGTGACGCTATACGATACGGTATTGTAGGTCACAGAGGAAGGGATATTGGCTGTTGTAATAGTAGTTGACCAATATGGATAACTACTATTTTGATACGTCACCTCAGCCGTCTGGTTGGTGACATCGAGGTTGTAATACAAATCGCCGATTTGGACCTTCACAGCGAATGTGGTCCCTACGCTGGCTGCTACAGCGAGCAATAGAGTAAAAAGTTTTGTTTTCATATTCATAAATTTACAAGTTAATATACAAAAAAAGCGGGACTGCAATGTTGCTGTTCCGCTAGTAGAGGCTCTGGTATTGCCTTTTGTTCCAAACAACAACACTGAAGCCCACGCCGTATGTACATATACACGAAAAACGTGTACGATAATACACACTATGGGCGTCTAAGTGTCGCAATGTTTTGGAACGTATTAATTTACCAGATTTCTACTAGCCAAAACAAAGCGCGTAAGACGCTTTTTGTCAATATGTCCTTCCTGTTTAACGTCGGGAAGCGACGGCATTTTATAAATCGCCTGACCAGCCGTGACCTAAGTCCCTTTTTATTCTATGTTCGTACTTTTCCTCGTAGTGGGGACTACTCGGGTACTTCACTCGAAATGCAGTTCATTGCATTTCTTCATCATACCGGAACTCGAAATACGGCAGGGCGAAGTACTTTTCCAAAAGTGCGGTTAGTTCCTCCTCTATATCCTGTGCCCACTTACCAACAAACACCACAAAATGATCTACTGCCCAAGCTACACGCCCACGTGGTACTTGGGTATAATCACCACTAAACTTAGTAGGTTCATGGTTGGCTAATGCCTTAAAATACTGCTTTTGCCAAATCTGTCTATGCAATGTCTGATAGTTGATATAGGGCAAACCTTTATCTGCCGCATCTTCTACCATCTTTGGCGTCAGTTCTTTCTTGTATACGCCGAAAAAGTCGTGCTCTTGAGGGTCATACCAAAAGATTCCAACTGCCGGCATAGGCTCATCGAAAGACTTCATATCTGCCATGATGGCTTCTTTTTCCTTATGTGACAAAGTAGTCATTGTTAAGTCAGTTACATTTTGCGGTGCAAAATTACATAAAATATTTGATATATGCAAATAAATTTGCACAATTCAAAAAAAAGCAGTACTTTTGTGCCAAATTTTAAATTAGCGTATTGTGGCCTTATGACGATAGCTATTTTTGGAAATGCAATGAAATCGCGTACCTTGACAGAGGTGCGGCATATACTGGACTTTATGGCCGAGAAGGGCATCAATGTCCTGTTATCGCAAGAGTTACGGCAAGAATTAGACCTGCGTGAGTACCCGGGTTTCCCGGAGAACTGGGACGGAGAGACGCAGCCGGAGAACGTCTATGGCGAGCCGATTGACTTCGCCTTATCGGTCGGCGGTGACGGTACATTCCTTACCAGCGCGGCTGCCATCGGAAACAAGAACATTCCGATCTTGGGTATCAACTGCGGACACTTGGGTTTCTTGGCGGAGGTACAGACCGACGAGATGGATGAGATTCTCAAGCAGCTCATCGAAGGACAATACACCATTGAGCGTCGTACATTGCTGAATGTGACGATATTGGACAAAGACGGTATTGCCCGTGAGGGGTTAATCATGTCTCCGAACGCGCTGAACGAGATCGCGATCCTCAAGCAAGGTCTGACAAACATGTTGACCATCGAGACGAAGATCAACGGCGAGTTATTGCACACCTATCATTCCGACGGACTTGTTATCGCAACGCCGACGGGAAGTACAGCGTATAACCTCTCCATCGGTGGTCCGCTGCTCGTGCCGCAGAGCCGTGGCATCATCCTCACGCCTATCGCGCCGCACAGTCTGACCGTTCGTCCGATTGTCATTCTGGACGAATGGAAGATCGACATCAAGGTAAGTAGCCGCTATGACGCGTATATGGTCTCGGTCGATGGCCGCAGTCAGAGTCTGAGTACCGACCTGAGCCTGCATATCGAACGCGCGCCGTACACCACGAAGGTCGTGCAGATCGGCGATAACGGATTCTTAAAGAGTTTACGCAATAAATTGAATTGGGGTAAATAAAGGTTACGGGTTACAGGTTATAGGTTATGGGAATATTATCTTCGATAGTTTGGGACGTTGACCCGATATTGATTCATTTCGGGGATGGAGGTATTCGTTGGTATGGTCTGTTATGGGCAATCGGTCTGTATATCTGCTGGGTGGTTAACGAGCGGATGTACAAGCACGAGAACTGCCCGGCAGAATGGGCGGATTACATGTTCTTTTACATGGCGGCAGGTGTGATCATCGGTGCACGAATAGGGCATTGCTGGTTCTATGAATGGCATCAATACGGTCAACCCTGGCACCTGTTCGGATGGGAGTTTACCTACCGCAATCCGTATATCGAGAACCCGTTGCGTTTGCTCAAAATCTGGGAAGGCGGACTCAGCAGTCACGGCGGAGCGATCGGTCTGATTATCGCCGCTTTCCTACTTAACAAGAACAAGATGGCGCGTTATCCGCAGTTCGGTACATCCTGGCTCTGGATCCTCGATCGCCTGTGTATTGGCGTCTGCTTCACGGCGATGCTCATTCGTCTGGGCAACCTCTTCAACAGCGAGATTTACGGCGGTCCTACCGATCTGCCTTGGGGCTTCATCTTCGTGCGCGACGGACAAACGGTGCCGTGTCACCCCACGCAGATTTATGAGATGCTCTATTGCTTTGTTGCGCTGTGCGTGGTGTGGCCGCTGTATTGGTACACAGACGCCCGCCGACGCGAAGGACTGCTGCTCGGAATCTTCTTTGAGATCATCTTCGTGACCCGTTTCCTGCTGGAGTTCATCAAGAACGACCAGGAAGCTTTCGAAGCCGGACATGTACTGAACATGGGACAGTTATTAAGTCTGCCGTTCATCCTCCTCGGCATATTCCTTATTATACGCGCGTACAAGAGACCACTCTCGCCTGTAGTGGACAAACAACCCGAGAGCCTCGAGCCGAAATACAGAAATCAAAATGACAAAAAAAGATCTTAGAATAGTTTATTTAGGTACGCCTGAGTTTGCAGTAGCGAGCCTCAAAGCGCTGGTAGAAGGCGGGTATAACGTCGTGGCGGTTGTCACGATGCCGGACAAACCTGCCGGACGCGGACACCAACTGCAGTTCTCCGACGTCAAGAAATATGCCCTCGAAGTGGGACTGCCCGTTCTCCAACCGGAGAAACTCAAAGACGAAGCCTTCGTGGAGGAGTTACGTTCGTACAAGGCGGACTTACAGATTGTGGTGGCTTTCCGCATGTTACCGGAGATCGTTTGGGCGATGCCGCGTTTGGGAACGTTTAATATACACGGTTCGTTACTGCCTCAATACCGCGGGGCGGCGCCGATCAACTGGGCAGTCATGAACGGAGAGAAAGAAACCGGGCTGACTACTTTTATGCTCAAGCACGAGATCGACACGGGAAACATGATCCTTCAGGAGCGGATTGCGATCGGCGAGAACGAGAACGTAGGTTCCGTACATGACCGTCTGATGGAATTGAGCAAAAGTATGGTACTTCGCACCGTGGATCTGATCATCGACTGCGAGAACAAAGGCATCGAAGTGCCGACCACTCCTCAGCCGGAGATGGTTGAGTTACGCCCTGCACCGAAGATCTTCAAAGAGGACTGCGAGATTAAGTTCAACGAGAAAACGGCGCAAGAGGTACATAACTTCGTGCGTGGTTTGAGTCCCTACCCTGCTGCGTGGGCGAACCTGACGATTAAGGGAGAGACCTTCGAAAATGTTAAGATCTATTCCGTCGAAGTATCCGATAAAGGCGCGCTCGTAGTGCCGTGCAAAGAAGGCGCTGTCAGCATTCTGGAACTGCAAGTGCCCGGAAAGAAACGAATGGACATCAAGTCTTTCCTCAATGGATTACATTAAGCTCATCGACAAATACTACGGCAATTATCCGGAGTTACGCAACGTCTTGGTGACACATAGCCGCCAAGTAGCGGATCGTGCGCTGAAGATTGTCGATGCCCATCCCGAGTGGACGGAAAAAGGACTGGTAGATCGGCAATTTGTCGAGGAAGCGGCGATGTTACACGATATCGGAATCATCTTCTGCTCCGCCCCGAAAATCTTCTGCCGGGGTTCACATAAATATATCGAACACGGGTATTTAGGTGCCGAACTACTGCGTGCCGAAGGATTGCCCAAGCACGCTCTGGTAGCCGAACGGCATACCGGAACAGGCATCACGATCGAACAGGTGGAACGCGAAGAGCTGCCTATTCCCGAGCGGGATTACTGCCCGCAGTCGCTCGAAGAGAAAATCATCTGTTACGCCGATAAATTCTACTCCAAATCCCACCTCGGCGAAGAAGTGCCCATCGAGAAAATCAAATACAACATCTGGAAATACGGCCACGAAGGATTCGTGCGCTGGCAACAACTCGTCGAACTCTGCGGCGAGCAGCTTTAATAGAACTTATGGGCGAAGCCGATAGAGAGTAACTCGCGGAACTGAATCTTCGCCTTTGTATCTCCCTCCAAAATAACGGAAGTATCGTATCTCGGGTGCAGCGTGAGGCGCGCCGAGAGCCATCTGTTGATGATAAAATCGCAGTTGACCTCGAGGTCTAATTCCACGTCGTGGTAGTTGGTATACAAATAGAATTTCGCGTCAAATGCCACCTCACGCACCGGTTTCCATGCATACTCCACACGCATGGACGAACCGATATTATGCTGGGTTCGCTGGCCGGGTAACAAACCGAAATCGGTGACCTTCACGCGTGCCGTGTCGGCGATATGAATGACCTTGTAGGAGATCGGTGAGACCGATATAGAGAGGCCTTTGACGGGCTTGTAGTCGACACCGAAAGCCGCATTAAAACGGAAGGGCGAGAAGGGCGCAGACTTGAGTTCCATTGAATTGGACTTATAGGTCGGAAACAAGCGCGTATCAATCTCCGCGGAGAGCGACGTAAACCATTTCGGTACGATGCGCAAGTTCGCTTTGGAGTATATCTTAAACTGATCGTCCGTCGTGTTCATCTTGTGCAAACTGTCCGCCGAGACCGTTGAACCGCCTATACGCCATTCACCGAAGTTCTCCCATGTAAACCGCTCGCTGATATAACTAATTTGCCCCTTGGCGATGCCTAACGCGGCAAAGGAAGACGATCCGCCCTGATACCAGTTCTCGGTGACGTAGTTCTGCGTAATCTGCGCCATGAGCGTGGCTTCTCTACGCCAAGGCGAACGCATTTCCCGGATCGCACGGAGCACGTCATTGCGGTCTTCCACCTCGTCCTTGACCCACGATTTCTCAATGACAATCGTAGGAATCCGACTCATGGATTGCACTTGCAAGGCCGCATTCTCGGTGCGTAAGGAGTCCACTTCCCGCATTTCCCGTTCAATCGAATCGAGTCGCTGCAGTTCCGCTAAAGTCAGCGTATCCACGGTGTCGTTGGCATGGAGCATCTCGCTCTGTTCACTCACCAGATCCAGCAGGTACGCGTCCATCGAAGCGGTGCTCTGCTGCTCCGCCAAACGGAACGTGTCCGTATATAGTTGTTGCGCTGCCAGATTAGTGACAGCGCAAACAACAACCCCTATTAAAATTTCAAATTTCAAATCAAACTCCGGCTGCGCCGAGTTTACCGTGACATTGCTTGTACTTCTTACCGGAGCCACACGGACACGGGTCATTCGGACGCGGTTTCTTGTCCGCGATGATCGGTCCCTGATGTACCTGTTCGCGGGTGTCACGACCGGCAGCAGCTGCTGCACCCGAAGCCTGTGCTGCTTGTTGTACAGCATCTTTCTGCGAACGATAACGGCTATAGTCCGTTCGACGTTGCTGCTGTGCCTGCTGCACATGATCGGGTTCCTGTTGATGAATCTGACCGCGAAGCAGAATAGCGATCGCACGACGGTTGAGGGCATCGAGCATCTCTTTGAAGATGTGGAACGACTCCAACTTATAGATCAACAGCGGGTCTTTCTGCTCGTACGACGCGTTCTGTACGGATTGCTTGAGGTCATCCAATTGACGAAGATGCTCCTTCCATTCATCGTCGATCACATAGAGCAACATTCGCTTCTCGAACTCTTTCACCACCTCTTTGCAATGCGTCTCGGCAGCAGCTTTGAGGTTCACGGCGATGTTATACACTTTCTTGCCGTCCGTGATCGGAATCAAGATGTTCTCGTACATTTGACCCTTGGTCTCGTAGATCTGCTGAATCACCGGATCAGCCACGGTCATTAACTTATCCATGCGGCGCTTGAAACTCTCCAGCGCAGCCTCAGCCAGTTGTTCGCTCAACATGTCACGCTTGCCGTGATTGAAGGTATCTTCATCGAACGGCACTTCAATCGCAAAGGTTTGCATCACGTCGAACTTAAGGCCTTCGTAGTCGTTTGCGGCACGAGCGTCCGCAAAGATGTTCTCTGCCGTTTCGTAGATCATGTTCGTGATGTCCACGCCGATACGCTCTCCCATCAGGGCGTGACGACGCTTCGCGTAAATCAAGTTACGCTGCTGGTTCATAACATCATCGTACTCGATCAAACGCTTACGGATACCGAAGTTATTCTCCTCGACTTTCTTCTGCGCGCGCTCGATGGAACTCGAGATCATGTTATGCTCGATCATCTCGCCTTCCTGGAAGCCCATTCGGTCCATGACAGACGCGATACGCTCGGAACCGAACATACGCATCAGGTCGTCTTCGAGGGATACATAGAAAACAGAGCTACCCGGGTCTCCTTGACGACCGGCACGACCACGTAACTGACGGTCCACACGACGGCTCTCGTGACGCTCCGTACCGATGATTGCCAGACCACCGGCCTCTTTCACCTCTGGCGTCAACTTGATATCCGTACCACGACCGGCCATGTTCGTTGCAATCGTTACGACACCCGGACGACCGGCCTCAGCCACGATCTGTGCCTCTTGTTGGTGTAACTTCGCGTTGAGGACGTTATGTTTGATCTTACGGAGTGTCAACATGCGGCTCAAGAGTTCGGATATCTCGACACTCGTTGTACCTACCAACGCAGGACGGCCTTGGTTAACCATCTCCACGATCTCATCAATAACCGCATTGTATTTCTCGCGTTTGGTGCGGTAGATACGGTCGTTCATATCGATACGGGCAATCGGACGGTTAGTCGGGATAACGACTACGTCGAGTTTGTAGATGTTCCAGAACTCACCTGCCTCTGTCTCAGCCGTACCGGTCATACCGGAGAGCTTGTTGTACATACGGAAGTAGTTCTGCAATGTTATCGTCGCAAAAGTCTGGGTAGCACCCTCGACCTTCACGTTCTCCTTCGCCTCCACGGCCTGATGCAAACCGTCACTCCAGCGACGACCTTCCATGATACGGCCGGTCTGCTCATCGACGATCTTCACCTCGCCGCCATCGATGATATAATCGACATCTTTCTCGAAGAGGGTGTAGGCCTTGAGCAACTGGTGCACGGTGTGTACGCGTTCGGACTTGATCGAATAGTTAGTGAGGATATCGTCTTTCTTCTGCTGTTTCTCATCGGGCGTCAGACCGGTCTCGTGCTCCAATTCCGCCATCTCACTTCCGACGTCAGGCAACACGAAGAAATTAGGATCGTCGGTTGTACCGGTCAGGGCATCAATACCCTTGTCGGTCAACTCAATGGACTTGTTCTTCTCGTCAATAACGAAATACAACTCATCCGTCGCAATATGCATGTTCTTCTCGTTCTCTTGCAGATAGAACTCCTCTGTTTTCTGCAACCGCACTTTGATGCCCGGCTCGGAGAGGTACTTGATAAGCGCTTTGCTCTTCGGCATTCCCTTGAACGCACGGAACAACGCCAACTCACCGGCCTCGCGTACTTTCTCATCCTCCGATCCCATCTTCGCTTTCGCTTCCGCGAGCAGGCTGGTGGTCAAGGTCGTCTGCTGACGAACAAGGTTCGCTACACGGTCTTTGTACTCGTCGAACATCTGATCCTCGCCGCGCGGCACAGGTCCACTGATAATAAGCGGCGTACGGGCATCGTCAATCAAGACAGAGTCCACCTCATCGACGATGGCGAAGTTATGCCCGCGCTGTACCAGATCGAGCGGCGAGATGGCCATGTTATCACGCAGGTAGTCAAAACCGAACTCGTTGTTCGTACCAAAGGTGATATCGCAGGCATACGCCTTACGACGCTCGTCGGAATTGGGTTTGTGCTTATCGATACAATCGACGGTCAGACCGAGGAACATGTATATCGGACCATTCCACTCCGAGTCACGTTTCGCCAAGTAGTCATTGACGGTCACTACGTGCACACCTTCGTGGGTCAGGGCGTTCAGATAAACAGGCAAGGTTGCCACGAGGGTCTTACCTTCACCGGTTGCCATCTCGGCAATCGATCCACGCTGCTCTTTGTCGTTCTTAACCGCGCCATGCAGAACCACACCACCGAACAACTGCACGTCGTAGTGGATCATATCCCACTTGATCTCGTTTCCACCGGCCATCCAGTGGTTCACATAGATCGCTTTGTCACCTTCGATGGTCACGAAATCAAAACGCGGGTCGGCTGCGAGGTTCTTATCCATCTCGGTCGCCGTCACCTCGATCGTCTCATTCTGAGCAAAACGACGGGCTGTCGATTTGACAATCGCAAAAGCCTCCGGAAGCATCTCCGTCAACTTAGCCTCGTATATCTCGCGGATCTCTTTCTCCAGTTTATCCACTTCGTTGTAGATCTTCTCGCGTTTCTCGATCGGCGTACCTTCGATGGATGCCTTCAACTCCGCAATGCGGTTCTTCTTCTCTTTCACCGCCTCTTGGAGCGCGTCCATCAACGCCTGTGAGTGCGCACGAAGTTCATCATGCGAGAGCGCATCAATACGCTCGTATTCCGCTTTAATCTTGTCCACATACGGCTGAATGGCGCGCATATCTTTCTGCGCCTTGTTGCCGAAGAGTTTCGTAATAACTTCTAAAAAATTCATATCTTGTTGTTCTGTTTACAAATGTATTTACACAAAATGCGCCGCAAAATTACAAAAAAAATTCCATATACACAAGAACAAAATGCATACCAAGCGTTTTTTTCTGCCAAAATGACAGATTCTTGTGTGCGCACACGCATTTTTTTAGTCCAGCATAATGAAACTTGCCCAATAGATCGGTTCTTCGTAAAGCAGTTCACCTTTCTCGTCACGGGCATTACGGACGGCATTACGGGCATTATGAAGTGCATCGCGTTTAGTCTGATGCAGCACAATCCAATTGCGGTAGAACTCCGTGATAAGCAGTTCAGTAGCATCGTCATTCACCTCCCATAGCGACATGATGATCGTCTGAGCACCGGCTTGTTTGAACGCACGCTGCAGACCGAACACACCTTCTCCTGTCACTTCACCTTTGGCGGTCTCGCACGCGGAGAGCACCACCAGATCTGCAGCCTTCAGATCGAGTAACGAGATCTCCTTACCGTTCAGTACGCCGTCCGCA
>Ga0310694_10001317_pt1 | contig 28558 bp, 23 predicted proteins | sample 174DNAGHGhighgp2_FD_203884 | JGI IMG/M metagenome (GOLD analysis project Ga0310694, IMG submission 203884) | Sheep rumen microbial communities from Palmerston North, Manawatu-Wanganui, New Zealand - 1742 DNA GHGhigh gp2 (v2) (version 2) | ecosystem: Host-associated > Mammals > Digestive system...
CTGATGCAGTTCTGCCTAAACGAGGTTCTGCCAGAGAGAAGGTATCGCCCTTGCTGAAAACATTAAAGGAGCAGAAGGCTTCGAGGCTGAAGGGTGGCATCTATCATCGCACACAAATCGACCTGACATATAACTCCAATCACATGGAAGGTAGTCGTCTGACGCACGACCAAACCCGCTTCATATACGAGACGAACACTATCGGCATCAGCGATACATCTGTCAATGTGGATGATATAGTTGAAACAATCAACCACTTTCGTTGCATTGACTTCATCATCGACCACGCAGAAGAAAGGCTGACAGAAGGGCTCGTCAAACAGTTGCATCTGCTTTTGAAGTCGGGCACTTCAGATAGTCTCAAGGATTGGTTTGCTGTGGGTGACTACAAGAAACTGCCTAACGAGATTGCCGGAGAGAAGACAAGTCTGCCCCAGGAAGTGTCCTCACACATGAAAACCTTGTTGAGCGGCTATAACAATAGCCGTCGACATACCTTAGAGGACATCCTCGACTTTCATGTTCGCTTCGAGCGAATTCATCCTTTTCAAGATGGAAACGGCAGAGTTGGGCGTCTGTTGATGTTCAAGGAATGCCTGGCAAATGGCATTGTGCCGTTCATTATCACAGACGAACTCAAGATGTTCTACTATCGCGGCTTGCGAGAATGGGGACACATAAATGGTTATCTGAAAGATACTTGCTTGACAGCACAAGACGCTTACAAGGAGCAGCTTGACTACTTCAAGGTTTCACTATAAAAAGAAGTCAGGGTTCTATCGCTTTTCCTTGAAGAAGCGTTGCATCAGTTCGATGCATTCGTCAGCCATCACGCCGCTTGTGACCTCTGTTCGAGGGTGCAGGGCTTGGGGGGCAAAACGTTGAAATCCGCGCTTTTCATCGGGTGCTCCATAGACGATTCGGCTGATTTGTGACCAACCGAGGGCTCCTGCGCACATTACGCAAGGCTCAACAGTGACATAAAGCGTGCAGTCGTTCAAGTACTTGCCGCCAAGATGCTCAGCCGCCGAGGTGATGGCCTGCATCTCAGCATGAGCGGTAACATCGTGCAGAAGTTCAGTCAGGTTGTGGCTTTTTGCGATAATCTTGTCCCTGCACACCACAACTGCCCCGATCGGAACCTCGCCTTGCTTGTATGCTGCATTAGCCTCCGCCAGCGCCTGTTTCATATAGAAATTGTCGTCAGCCATCGTCTTTTTCCTTGCTTTTCTGTGCAAAGTTACGAAAAATGCTTAACTTTGCGAAGAAATTCGACATAAATTACGCTATGAACAACACAGAATACCTCGTCATCAGTCGTAGCAACGGTACCACGAAGACTGGGTCGCCTTATGCTTCGCTGAAGGTGGCAAACCTCCTCGAGACCATCAATGTGGCAGTTTGGGACATGCAGCCGACGGCAGAGCCGCAGGTCGGACAACTCGTCTTCTTCTATAATCTGAAGGACAACGACGGCAAGAAGTCGTGCGACTTCCGCGACCTGAAGTGCGGCGGAGAGCCGTTGTTCGACCATCCGCTCTACAACTTGTTGCCCAGGCCCATTCGTCGTGATGTGTGGGACGACACGATAAAGAAGCTCCTCAGCTATTGTTCGGACAAGACCCTGATGAGCATCATCGAGGAATTCGCCAACCGGTTCTACGAGCCATTCAGTCAGTATCCGGCAGCCACAGCCATGCATCACGCCTTTCCTGGCGGCCTCTTGAACCACACACATCAGATGCTCAAGATGCTCGAGGGACTCTATCCCTGCCTACCCTACGAGGTGAAGGTGGAGCATTGCATTATCGCGATACTTTTCCACGACTGCGGCAAGATGAATGAGTACAGCAAGACGGGCGAGAGTCAGCCCGATATGTATCTGCTCGGACACATCTACATCGGTGCTCATTGGCTGCACAACATACTGAAGGACAAGGGTATCGACGAGGAAGAGACGAAGCGAATCGTGCATTGCGTCCTGTCGCATCATGGAACGCGCGAGTTCGGCAGCCCCGTCGTACCGTGCACCCAAGAGGCTATCGTCGTGAACATGATAGACAATCTCAGTGCCAAGACCGACAACTGGGAAGGTGCTGGCGACATGGAATACATGAATGCTTTGGGGACGAAAAAAGTAGCCCCCCTCTAACTCCCCCAAAGGGGAGGACACCTAAACGAGAAGATGAATTACCAAGAACAGGAACTTCAGAAACTTCAGGAAGCGCTTTATGCCACTCTAAGCGAGGTGGATCGCATCTGCAGGAAGCATGGCATCCGCTACTTCGTGACGGGCGGAACGGCTGTCGGCGTGTACTTCTGGCGCTCGATACTGCCTTGGGACGATGATGTGGATGTGGGCATGATGCGACCAGACTATGAGCGCTTTGCCGCCATTGCGCAAGCGGAGATGGGCGACCGCTTCTTCCTGCAGACGCCTGACACGGAGCCGCATACGCCTTTCTACTTCATGAAGGTCCGCATGAACGGTTCCCGCTTCTCGGAATCCACGTTCAAGCACATCAAGATGCACCAAGGCATCTACGTTGACATATTCCCCTTCGACAAGATTCCTAAGCAGCGTTGGCTCGAGCGACTGCAGCACAAGGCACTCTTCTTCCTGAACGGACTCTTCATCGCCAAGGAGATTTGGCAGTGGAAGCACTGCGGCAAGTGCGACATCCCTGAGCCCAGAAAGCGAGGCTGGTTGCCTTGCCTCTTCACGCGGCTGCTCATCTCGCTGTTTAGCAAACACTGTATATATAATATAATGTATAAGGTGCAGACGATGTTCAACGGCAAGCCGCTCGACGAGGTGAAGAACATCATCACAAAGAGCGAGCATCTGCCCATTGCAGACATCATCGAGGCGCAGACCGCTACACTCGGTCCGCTGCAAGTCCGTGCCCCTCGCGACCTCCTGCTCTACCTTACGAACCACTACGGCACGGTCCGCAAGGACGTTCCCGACGAGATGAAAGTCAGTCATCGCCCCGAAGAATTAGCCTTCCCAGAATAGTTATGAAACAGAGAAACCACGCTTTCGACATCCTTTGCGGCATCTGCATCATCCGAATGGTCACGCTGCACATCATGGCTTTCTGCGGTCAGGACCAGCAGGAATGGTGGCTCGAGGTGATGCGCTGGAGCTTCTTCTTCATGAGCTTCTTCTTTTTCAAGGCCGGCTACTTCAATAAAGGCACATCGAGCGGCACGGACCTGGACTACCTGAAGGACAGAAGCAAGCGCCTGTTGGTGCCCTACGTGATGAGCGGCATCATAGGTGCCGTGGTCTATTTCAGTTTCTACTTCCCGCTTGTGGACCGCTACAAGAAGTTCGTCGAGCCGTTGGAGTGGAGTCATCTATGGATGAAGAGCGGCTTCTACGGCAATTCCCCCATCTGGTTCCTCTTTTCGTTCTTTACCGTCTATATGATGGTGCGATACATCGACAAAGTGCGAAACCTGTGCTGGCTCACGCTCCTCTTCCCCGCGCTCAGTTATTGGGCATACCGGACGGGCAACAACGTGCCCATGAGCCTCGGCAATGTCTTCATTGCGTGCTACTTCTTCTACCTTGGTCGATTGTGGCGCTGGGTGATGGGCCGCTATTCGAATGAGCAGGTGATGGCAGCCTCGTGGCTGATGGTGGCAGCCTTTGTGGTGTTGGGAATCGTGGCTCCAGGCACTTACAACATGAGCCAGAACCTCTTCACGGGCAATGCTTTGATGGCAGTCATCAATGCGACCTTGATACTTTGCGGCTTGGCGGGCGTGCTTCTGACGCTGCAAGTGCCGCGCATCCCCATGCTCTGCTTCATCGGCGAGCACAGCATGGTCTTCTTCATCTCGCACTATCCGATGCTCTACTTCTACAAGTTCACGCACCTTTCCTTTGGCCGGAGCATCTATGGCAGGGTTGATGACGTGCTCATCCTCGTGCCGGTCATCTTCTGCATCTGTGCTTGGCTTGTGCCTTACATAGAGCGCGTGCCGTGGCTCAGCGGGCGTTGGCCTGAGAAGCAGCGTGCAGCTGCAGCAGCCGAGCCACGCCAAGACTGATGGATTTCAACCCGAAGTCTGCCGGCTTGACATCCTGCCAAGGCAGCCAAAGCACTTCGCCGGCATCGTCCATGGCAGTCGCTCCCTTTGTGTCTGCCACCTTACAGAGGAAGAACAGGTCGAGAGTCGGGATGTTGAGGCCAGAGTACAGATACATGTTGGGCAGCGAGAAGAGGTAACGCGTTTCGACAACCGCGAGCCCCGTCTCCTCCATGACTTCGCGCCTGACCCCCTCTTCGCCCGTCTCGTGGCAGTCGCAGAAGCCGCCGGGCAAGTCGAGTGTTCCCATCGCAGGCTCCTTGCTTCGCCGTACAACCAGCAGGCGGTCGCTTTCATCGACAATAACGGCCACCGTCGAGGCGCTCGGGTTCATGAAATATACAAAGCCGCAAGCCTCGCAGCGCTTGCTCTTTTCGGAGTCCTCGACGAACCTGTCAGCCCCGCATTTAGGGCAGTGGCTGAAGAGTTGCAGGAGGTGGTTGCCTTCGTTGTGCATTCTGTCGTGTTGTTTTGTTTAGCTGTATGCGGCAAGCAAACAGCCCCGCGGGTGAAACAGGTTGAGGCAGTTTGGAATGCCAGTACAAAAGTAGGACTTTTAAGTCAATTACAGGTGGTAAAGTCAGGATTTTTTGCAGAAGATGTCCGTTTTGCGTGCAAGAATGCCCGATTCCAACGGAAAACATAGCCCATACGGTGCAGTCGAGTCATACATCCGGGAGAGGAGGTAGAACAGGTGTTTGCCGTCGTGTTTTTCAGCCCCCTGTGTGGCCCCGTCTGACGCAGGCAGCTGCGAAGGCCGACGCAGCAGCCTGCGAAAGCCTTTCCTCCACGCTGCGAAGGCCGATGCAGCAGCCTGCGTCGGACCACCCCACCAGCGGGGCTCATCAAAAATGGGTATTTTTGTCATTTATAGGGTGTTAGATGATTGTCGTTTGCCTCTTTTTTAGTACCTTTGCAACGCAAAAGGGATAAAACCGACAAACACATGACACTCAGAGAACTCAATAAAGGACAATCTGCCACCATCCTCAGTGTGGGTGGCGAAGGAGCGCTCCGGCAGCATTTCCTCGACATGGGTATGATTCCCGGTACGCAGGTCAAGCTGCAGAAGTTCGCACCTCTCGGCGACCCGATGGAACTGCTGATTCATGGCTACGAACTGACTTTAAGGCTGGCGGACGCTGAAAAGATTGAGGTACAGACCCTCTCTAACTCTCCCTTAAAGGGAGAGAAACTTGAAGCCTCCCTTTTAAGGGGAGGTTTGGAAGGGTCTGTGAGTTGGGCTGCCTTCCCTCATCCCGGCTTCGGTGAGGAAGGCCACTACCACGAAGAGGACGCATTTCACCCCATTTCATCGGCAAAAAAAGGACCTCTCACCTTTGCCCTCGTTGGCAATCAGAACTGCGGAAAGACAACGCTCTTCAATCAGCTGACAGGCAGCAAGCAGCATGTCGGCAACTTCCCCGGCGTGACAATCGACCGCAAGGACGGCATCATCAAGGGCCATCCCGATGCCACCGTGACCGACCTCCCCGGCATCTACAGCCTCAGTCCCTACACAAGCGAAGAAGTCATCAGCCGTCGTTTCATCCTGGAGAACAAGCCGGACGGCATCATCAACATCGTCGATGCCAGCAACATCGAGCGTAACCTCTATCTCACCATGCAGCTGATGGAACTTGGTATCCCTATGGTGCTGGCGCTCAATATGATGGACGAGGTGCGAGGCAACGGCGGAACAGTCCGCATCAACCTGATGGAGCGACTGCTCGGCATTCCCGTCATCCCCATCAGCGCCATGAAGAACGAGGGAGTGGACGAGGTCGTGAGTCATGCCATACACGTGGCCCGCTATAATGAAGGGCCGGCGCGTCAGGACTTCTGCAGTCCCACAGAGCATGGCGGCGCAGTGCATCGTTGTCTGCACGCCATCATGCACTTCATTGAGGACCACGCCGAGGCAGCCGGCATACCGGTCCGCTTCGCCGCGAGCAAGCTGATAGAAGGCGACCTGCTGGTGGCCAAGGCACTCAACCTGACACAGAACGAACAGGAAACCGTCGAGCACATCATCTGCCAGATGGAGGAAGAGCGCGGCCTCGACCGCTGTGCTGCACTTGCCGACATGCGCTTCCGCTTCATCCTGCAGGTCTGCGGGCAAGCCGTCGTACACCCCGAGGAGAGCAGCGAACACAAGCGGAGCGTCCGCATCGACAAGGTTCTGACGGGGCGCTATACAGCCATCCCCGCCTTCCTCCTCATCATGGCGACAGTCTTCTACCTGACCTTCAACGCCATAGGAGCCTGGTTCCAGGACCTCTTCCAAGAAGGTATCGACCGCTTCACGGAGGTCTCGGACGCCACGCTCACACAGTGGGACATTGCTCCGCCCATACACTCGCTCATCATCGACGGCATCTATTCCGGAGTCGGTACCGTGCTGGTCTTTCTGCCCCTCATCGTCATCCTGTTCTTCTTCCTCAGCATGCTCGAGGACACAGGCTATATGGCTCGCATTGCGTTCGTCATGGACCGGCTGCTCAGAGGCTTGGGTCTGTCCGGACGCAGCATCGTGCCCCTGCTGATAGGCTTCGGTTGCTCGGTTCCCGGCATCATGGCCAGCCGCACACTTCCCAGTGAGCGTGACCGCAGGCTCACCATCTTGCTCACGCCCTTCATGTCCTGCACCGCCAAGATTCCCATATATGCCTTCTTCGCAGCGGCATTCTTCCCGCATCATGCAGCGTGGGTGATGATGTCGCTCTACGTAATCGGCATCCTCGTGGGCATCGTTGTGGCACTCATCATGAAACGCACCCTCTTCCGAGGCGAAGCAGTGCCCTTCGTCATGGAGCTGCCCAACTACAGGCTGCCGGCCATGATGAACGTCTGGCACCTGCTGTGGGACAAGGCCAGAGACTTCCTCACCCGAGCCTTCACCGTCATCTTCCTTGCCAGCATCCTCGTATGGCTCCTCCAGACCTTCGACTTCCATCTGCAGATGGTGCCAGAGGGCGAGGCATCCAGGAGCATGCTGGCACAGATTTCGAGCCTCGTGGCCCCCGTCTTCGCACCGCTCGGATGTGGCGACTGGCGCATAGTGACAGCCCTCGTGTGCGGCCTTTTGGCGAAGGAAGTGGTGGTGAGCACGCTCAGCACCCTCTTTGCGGGAGTGGCGATAACCAGCGTCTTCTCGCCCGCCGTAGCATTCACCCTGCTCGTCTTCTGCCTGCTCTACACGCCTTGCATGGCAACGATGGCAACCGTCCGACGTGAGCTCGGCACCAAATGGATGCTGTTCATCATGGGCGGACAGTGCGTCATAGCATGGATCGTGGCGTTTCTCGTACACACTATTATTAGTTAAGAGTTAAGAATTTAGCGTTAAGAATCAACCATGAATATACAGAGCATTATCCTTTTAGCCGTAGTGATTGCGGTCGCAGGCTACGTTCTTTACCGTTATTTGCGCAGCGACAATAAGTGCAGTTGCTGCGAAGGCTGCAACAAAGACTGTCCCGCAAAGCTTCTCGTCCTGTTTCTGTTCTTGCCAGCTTATGCAGCAGCGGCAACTCTTCCTTATGTCGATGGCAATACCGGCGCAACAGAGCAGTACCTCATGGAACGCAGCAAATATCAGATTCTGGCACACAGCAACGACAGTACTCGCGATGTGTATCGCATTCCGGCTATAGCCAAGAACAAGAAAGGCGAACTCGTAGCCATCTACGACTACCGCGTCTGTGGCTTCGACATCGGTTTCGGAGAAGTCGATCAGGTGATGCGCATCTCGAAGAACAACGGCAAGACCTGGTCGAAAGAAGCTATAATTGCCGATGGAATGGGCGGAAATGATAATGTGTTCGGCGTTGGATTCGGCGATCCGGCACTCTGCTTGGACCGCGAATCAGGCAAGGGCGTGCTCATTACCGTCAGCGGAAAGTGCATCTATGGCTATGCCAAAGCCGACAACAGACCCTACATCGCAAGGCAAACCACAACAGATGGCGGACACACCTGGAGTGCTCCCGAAGATATCACAACACAGTTCTGGGGAAAGGCCGGCTCGATGTTCCAACAAAAAGAAACAGACGATGGAATGGGCGTTTTTGCGTGGGCAGGCTTCTTTGGCAGCGGCAAAATCCTGCAGAGCCGCGTCACGAAAGTCGGCGACTACTATCGCCTTTATGCCGCCCTGCTGCTGCGTGGCACAGGCTTGAAAGGTGCTTACGTCGTTTATAGCGACGACATGGGCATGACTTGGCAGTTGCTGGGAGGCGATGCCTCGGTTCAAGCCGCTCCCGAGAGCGACGAACCGAAGGTGGAGGAACTGCCCAGCGGACAAATCGTCTTGAGCGGCAGGAAGTGGTACGGCCGCACATTCAACATCTGGACCTTTACAGAGGGAAGCACCACAGAAGGCTCGTGGGATGCGCCCGTCAATAGCCACGACATCCCGACGGGCATCAAAGTCGGTGCCAACAGTTGCAACGGCGAGATACTCATCGTTCGAGGTCGTCGCACCTCCGACGACAAGCGTTGCTATGTAGCCTTGCAAAGTCTGCCCAAAGCCGACACGCGTGCCGACGTGACCATCTATTATAAGATTATCGACGCAGGCAAGAATTACACCTCCAGCACATTTGCCGAAGGATGGAAGCAAGGTCTGCAAGTCACCGAAAAACGCTCAGCCTATTCCACCATGTGCCAGCAGAAGGACGGCCGCATTGCTTTCTTCTACGAAGAGGAACCCTACATATACAATATGGTCTATGTTCCTCTCGACCTCAGCCAGGTCACGAATGGCGAGGTAAGGTAGAGTAGGGACCGCGTAAAAGGGAACAAAAGGATATCCCGAAAACAACAATCAGAGGAATAAAAGAAGAGAAGACAGCAAGAAAAACCTGTCTTCTCTTTCTTTGTATGTTTGTTTTTTGTATCTTTGCAGCAGGAAATAACCCTCAAAAACATTCCAACATAAAACGAAACCTTTTGTTTTTTATTTATAAAACAGACTATAATTATTCTTTATAACTTTGCCTCTGACAATGATAAACTTATAAGGGGCATACACGGAATAGTATCTTAATAAGTAAACATGTGGAATTATTATGACAAAACTAATTTCTGTAACTGAAGCAACCAAACTGATTGGTGTATCTCGACAGACACTAGAGAACTGGAGTAGCCGTGGAGTAATAAAGATAAAGGATATGGGCGGAAGTGCTCATGGGCACTGGGTAGACCAAGACACGATTGAAGCCTTAGCTGATACTATGCAAGACGTGGAGAGAGGACTAACAATGCTTAAGGCACAAAAAGCCGAGCTTGCAGTCGAGAACAAACGCCTGAAAAAGCTAATTGAGTCCACCCGCAGAGAGATAATCAGCAGAGGTCGATTGGCTCGTTTATCGCAAGCTGAAGACTTCTACATGAGTATTCCTTCTATGTTAGAGAGTATAGGACTGCTTACATCAAAGGAATCAGAAGTTATACGTGGCATCATCAGCGGCGAAACCTTTGAACAGATAGGCAAGAAAGTAGGTTATTCGAACGACTATGTTAAAAGAATATATATTAAAGCTATACGTCAAAGTTCGAACCTTAGTACCATGACGGAGCGTGTCAACGAATTGGAATGTGTAAGGCACGAGTTGGAAGAAGCAAAACAGATAATAGAGGTATTAAATAAACAACTCATAAACCAACGTAAAGCAGAACATGCACTTCAGTTAAAGGACAAAGCGGAACTTATTAGTATTTACAAGGAAAGTGATGAACAAGTTAAAAATCTCAATAAACGATTAGTAGATTGTAACCTAACAGTTCGAGCATTAAATTGTTTAAAAAGCGCAGGAATAGACTCTGTCAGTGATCTTGTAAGATGCAATGAAATAGATCTTTTAAAACTCTCTAATTTTGGAAAGAAAACACTCCGAGAACTGAGCGAACTCCTGAGTAGTTTCGGACTTCATTTTGGGATGGATGTAGAAACTATCTATCGCGCTCGAATCGCAGCGTTGACAACAATTAAACTTTAAATGTATAATTAAATCAAACACGTAAAAAGAGTTTTTCTTTACTGAGAACCTCCTATTGGCAGTTGATTGCCTTTATCCTTCACTTATGATTAAAATGATTATTATGGATAAAACTTTTTTCGAAACATTACTTTCAAATTTAGAGAATCCAAAAAGGATTAAAGGATTCGTATACAACAGTAAGTATGTTGTTTTCCAATCTGCGGAAAACACAAATGATACTCTTGGTTGGTTTCACATAAATAGTACAGATATAGAGAAGTCGTTAAAAGAAAGTGGTTATTCTTGGTGCTATCTCTTTGAAACCGCCCCTAATCAGTCACCAAATATTTATATGTTTATTGGTAAGGGACTGACACAGGAAACTTTGGAGGAGGAATTAAAAGACATAAAAAAGTCGCTGCCTGAAGGCAGAAGTCTTTATTTTGAAGAAGAGGCTTTTTCAGCGATTGACGTTGACCAATACGATAATAGCATGACAGTATTGGAACAAGAGCTATTTAGGAAGGCAAGCGAAGTATTTAGAGTTTACGAACCATAAGAATAACAAGTTATGGCAAGAGGTAAAGTTATAACTACGCATTTGCGAACAGGCGACCCGAATGGCATCCGTACTGTATTCATCAGCAACAAGATTTGCGAGATGATAGTCTTCCCAAAATCGGAGTTTGATATGGTAAGCAAATTGGAAGAGAGCTCGCGTCCTGCACTCTATATTTTGCTTGGTGAAGACGAGAATGGAAGCTCACAGGCTTATATAGGCGAGACAACCAATGGCGTTAAACGCATCAACAACCATAAAAGCCACAAGTTGTTTTGGAATAAATGCCTTCTGTTTGTAGCAAAGGACGACAGCATCAATAAGGCCGACGTGCAATATCTCGAACGCCAATCCATTGACTTGGCTACAGACTGTTCTCAATATGGTGTGACGAACGAACAACAGGGTAAAGAAATATCGTTGTCTAATTATCAAAGAGACATTATGGATGAGTTTTTCGATGACGTGCGACTTTTATCATCTTTCATAGGATGCCCTATTTTTGAAAAGCAGGAGAAAGGAAGAACGAAGATGGGCGAAAACTTGTTCCATATAACGGTACGTGAGTGTAACGCTCACGGCATTTTCAACGAAACCGACCATTCTATACGTATATTGAAAGGAAGCCTGCTACCTCAGAGCACTGTGCCATCATATAGAGACGGGGAGAAACGCAATGCAATTATTGCATCTATATCAAAACCAACAAAAGATGGTTTTTGGGAACTACAAAGAGATTTTGTGCTTGCAAGCCCAAGCACGGCTGCAAGTTATTGCTCTGGACGTAGTTGTAATGGGTGGACACACTGGATAAATGATGCAGGACAATCGCTTGACGAATTATATAGAACCGAAAAATTATGATTGTAAGGATTCCTAAGACAAACAGAGAGTGTTATGCCTTGCTCGATGAAATGTTGAGCGAAGAGGACAAGCAGGCCATTGTAGAGAAGGAAATTGTCGAACTACACTTTACTCTCGGCTTGTGGATACGCAACAATTGGCTATACCCTCAAAGCTCAGAAGAAACAGAAGCGCTGTTGAAGACCTTTAGCAAGAAGCCTCTGTTTTATCATCCTGATGAGGTTTCTTCGGTTATATTGGAAGCATACAGGAAACACCTGAAGCGCAAAAGGAAATAGAAAAAGTAAAGAGGATGAACCGTTTGGCTCATCCTCTTCTTTTGCTCGTGCCCGGAACGGGAATCGAACCCGTACGGCCATCACTGGCCAAGGGATTTTCATACTACTCTTGCTTTCACACAAGCCATCTCAGAGAGATGTTGTAGTCTGGACTATTTCTTCACCATGCCACGGGAGCGGTTTAGGTGTTGCCTGTATAGTCTCTACGCCATTTATCAGCTTTCGTGCTGAATTTAGTGAGCCATCGCCACATCTGTCGTCGCCGACAGAAAGGTTTCTGTTTGTTAGGGCAATTCTACTTCATCGGTTTCCCGATGAGCACTCTTGTTTCGTCCTCGGTATGTATCTGTCAACGCGTGGCAGTTTGGACAAAGCACAGACAGGTTTTCAATCCTATGGTCATGATTGTCACCGTTGATGTGGTGCAATTCCAAAGGAATGGGTTTCCCTTGCCATTCTTCAAGTCCACAACATTCACATCGTCTCTCTTTCAGTCCTTCGCGCAAAAGTCTGCTTTTTAACTTGTAACTTTGATAGTGAGAACCTTTTATCAAGATGTCAGCTATGTCTGTTACGACTTTTGGCTTGAACTTAAGACCTACATTCCACCCTTGTCCTGTGAAATGTGAAATGTCCAAGTTGTATTCCTCTATAGCTTGATGGATGATTCTATAGTTTCCGCCTGTTGGCTTTATACCAAAGAATCTGCATACAGAGGCAATACTGCGAGATTTGTGAATGGCTTCTTCGTATTCTGCTTTAGTCCGTTTCATATCAGAACTTGTTTAAGTCCCTCGTGTCTACCAATTCCACCATCTGGGCAGCCTTGCGGATGCAATTCGCTAATTGCGAGTGCAAAGGTACAAAAAAGTTTAAAGTTTAAAGTTTAAAGTTTAAAGTTTTTTTCTCTTTTGGGCAAAAATGTGTCCAATTCTATGTCAATATGAAGTAAATGACGGCTGCGGGGATGGTGAGCAGGGCGCTGTCGAAGCGGTCGAGCATGCCGCCGTGGCCGGGCAGGACGTGGCCGCTGTCCTTGATGCCCAGCTGACGCTTGATGAGGCTCTCTACGAGGTCGCCCCATGTGCCAAACACTACGACGGTGAGGGCAAAGCCAAGCCAGCGAAGCAAGGGCATTGCGGATTGACCATTGACCATTGACCATTGACCATTGACCATTGACCATTGACCATTGTCCAAGCGCCAGATGATGACGGCTGCCAACAGGGTGAAGAGTCCGCCGCCGATGCTTCCTATCCACGACTTCTTGGGCGAGATGCGGGGGAATAGTTTGTAGGGGATGTACTTCTGCAAAGAGCAGCCGCAGAGGTAGGCAAAGCTGTCGTTCACCCACAGGAAGATGAAGAGGGCAAGCGGGTAAATCCAGTTGTATGTCATGTTGCCTGTCGTCTCGTCATAGACAATGCTGAGCAGGGGCAGCAGGGCAAAGGGTAGGGCGATGTAGAGTTGCGATGCGAAGCAGAGTGCCCAGTCCTGCAAGGGATTCTTGCTATGCCGATAGAGTCCGCTGACCAGGATGTAGAGCATCAGCAAGCCATAGAGTGCGAACATCTGTGCCGTCTGCGGACTGGCGATGGTGCTGAGCCACACGGCAGCCACGAGTACGATGCCCGCCATTGCGTTGATAGGGCGCGGCATCATGGCCCCAAGATGTTTGTACATCAGCGTGCTGAACTCCCACAAGGTTGCTGCCGCAACGAGAGCAAAGAAGAAGAAAGCGCTGACGGGACTATAGACGGTGCAGCCCACAAGGAGCAGGACATAGACGGCACCTGTCAGGGTGCGGACGATGAGATTCTTCATAATAGACCCCCCATCCCCCTTTAGGGGGAGTTCTTAGGGGCAAAGAGTTAAGGGTTAATACTTGTTTCTTCTTGGTTGGTCTCTTCCTCAGAAGCAGGCTTCGAGTCGAGCAACTCTTCTGTGCGACTTGCCCAGGGACGCGGACCGAAGATGCGCTCCACGTCTTCAGCGAAGATGACTTCGCGCTCGACGAGCAGCTGAGCGAGGGCAGCGTGACCCTCGGCATTCTTGCTGAGGATGTCCTTTGCACGGGCGTATTGCTCAGCAATCATGGCCTTTGTCTCCTCGTCGATGAGCTGTGCCGTTGCCTCGGAATAGGGGCGCTGGAAGCCATACTCCTGATTGTCATAGTAGCAGATGTTGGGCAACTTCTCGCTCATGCCCATGTAGGTTATCATGCTGTAGGCTTGCTTGGTGACGCGCTCCAGGTCGTTCATGGCGCCGCTGCTTATTTGTCCGCAGAAGAGCTCCTCCGCCGCACGGCCTCCAAGGGTGGCGCACATCTCGTCGAGCATCTGCTCGCGCGTCGTAATCTGTCGCTCTTCGGGGAGATACCAAGCGGCACCGAGGGCGCGGCCTCGCGGCACGATGGTGACCTTGACGAGCGGGTTGGCGTATTGCAAGAGCCAGCTGATGGTGGCGTGACCCGCTTCGTGGAGGGCGATGGTACGCTTCTCCTCGGCAGTCATCACCTTGGTCTTCTTCTCCAAGCCGCCGATGATGCGGTCCACGGCAGCCAGGAAGTCGTCCTTATCGACGGCCTTCTTGCCGTTTCGAGCCGCAATGAGAGCCGCCTCGTTGCAGACGTTGGCGATGTCGGCACCGCTGAAGCCCGGAGTCTGGCGGGCAAGGAAGTCGATGTCGAGGGACTGGTTTGTCTTGATGGGTTTCAGGTGAACCTGGAATATTTCCTTGCGCTCGTTCACATCAGGCAGCTCGACATGAATCTGACGGTCGAAGCGTCCTGCACGCAAGAGGGCCTTGTCGAGGATGTCGGCACGGTTGGTTGCAGCCATGATGATGACGCCGCTATTGGTTCCGAAGCCGTCCATCTCGGTGAGGAGCTGGTTGAGTGTGCTCTCACGTTCGTCGTTGGCACCCATCTGAACACCGCGGCTTCGAGCACGACCTACAGCATCAATCTCGTCGATGAAGATGATGCAGGGGGCTTTCTCTTTAGCCTGACGGAAGAGGTCGCGAACGCGGCTTGCACCGACGCCCACAAACATCTCGACGAAGTCGCTGCCCGACATGCTGAAGAACGGCACATCGGCTTCACCGGCAACGGCCTTGGCAAGCAGCGTCTTACCCGTTCCGGGAGGGCCAACAAGCAGCGCGCCTTTGGGAATCTTGCCGCCCAGTTCGGTGTAGCGTTGCGGGTTCTTGAGGAACTCCACAATCTCCTGCACCTCGAGTTTAGCGCCTTCCTGACCAGCCACATCGGCAAAGGTCACCTTGTTCTCATCGTCTTTCTCAAAGAGCTTTGCACGGCTTTTGCCCACATTGAAGATGCCCATTGGGCCTCCCCCTTCATTTCCGCCTCCCATTCGTCGCATCAGGAAAATCCAGAAGAACAGAATGAGGATGAGCGGTCCGAAGCTCCAGAAGAAGTGCATGAAGCTGTCCTCGCCCTGACGGTACTCTATCTCGCCTTTGAAGTTCTCAAGCGTCTGCTGTTCGCTGATGAAGTCCTCGAGCTTGTCGGCCGAGGGGACCTGCACCACGACGAAGGGTCTGGTGCCGCTGTCCACCTTCTGTTCCTTGAAGACATCGCGGATATGGCTGGGCTCGACATACATTTGCAGTTCGCCCTCTTTCTTGTTGACAACGATGCGCGAGGCATAGCCCTGTTCCACATAGTTTTTGAACTGGCTGTATGTTGCATTGCGCGATGAGCCGCCAGACAGCAAAGTGCTGTCTCCGCTCATGAACAGGTAGCCCAGAGTAATGGCAATGACCAGGTAAATCCATGTGATGCTTATCTGCGAGCCCGGCTTCTTGTCCTTCTTGTTCTTATTGTTTTTCTTGTTTTCGCTCATGGTTAGTCGAGATTAGGAATGCTTTTGAGATTGGCATCAGCCCATAGGTGCTCGATGTCGTAGAAAGCGCGGAGTTCCGGCAGGAAGATGTGTACGATGACGTCTGCATAGTCCATGGCGACCCATACGGCATTGTGTAGTCCGCTGACGGCAATGGGTTTGGATGCAACTTTTTCGCGGCAGACGTCGCCGACGGAATGTGCCAGCGCTCCGACCTGTTGAGGCGAACCGCCCGAACAAATGACGAAGTATTGGCATACGGCATCAGGAATCTCAGTAAGGTCGGCCACCACGATGTCCCTTCCCTTCTTGTCTTGAAGTCCTGCCACTATGGCTTCGACCAGTTCGCTCTTCTTTTTCTTCATTTGCAATATATATAAATATGTATTGTTCTTAATTGGCTGCAAAGATACGAAAAATAAGTTCATAGTTCATCGTTTATTGTTCAGAATTCTAACAATATTAAGTTTTTTTTGGCATAAAGACTTGTGAGTTTATAAAAAAGCTGTAACTTTGCAGCCGCAATTGGGCTATGGTGTAATGGTAACACTGCAGATTCTGGTCCTGCCTTTCCTGGTTCGAGTCCGGGTAGCCCAACGAAGAGACGACGCTTCGATTATAATTTAATGAATAGATTGGGCTATGGTGTAATGGTAACACTGCAGATTCTGGTCCTGCCTTTCCTGGTTCGAGTCCGGGTAGCCCAACAGAGCAATATCAAACAAAGCATTTTATAACAACAATGGACGACTATCACGCGGATAATTACAATTCTTAGTGCTCAGGAGTCTTGCATCGTCATGCATGCTCCGTATGGAGCCGAGTAATCAAGTGCATGTGCCCCAAGTAAAAGACAGAGGAGGAACAAACGATGCGAACATACTGGAACACTTCGAATGGTCTGCGTACCATTGAAGAATGGCAGCCTGGCTGCTGGGTGCAGGTAACCTGCCCGACGCAGGAAGACATTGACTTCCTGGAGCAAACGCTCAAAATACCGGATTATTATATTAGCGACATTGCCGATAGGGACGAACGTGCCCGTTACGACATAGACGAGGGCTGGGTGCTCATCATCCTGCGTATTCCCTATGTCAAGGAGACAAAGAGCCGTACGCCTTATACTACGATTCCTCTGGGCATCATCATGAAGGGCGACGTGCTCATCACGGTCTGTAACTTCGAGACCAACATGATGATTGACTTTGTGTCCTATCAGCAGAAGCGCGGTTTGGGCTTTGTGGATAGCGTGGACATGATATTCCGTCTGTTCCTTTGTTGTGCCGTGTGGTATCTGAAACGCTTGAAGCAAATCAGCACCCGCATAGACAAGGCGAAGCAGAACCTCGATCGCAATATCAACAATGCCGACCTAATCTCCTTGAGTCGCTTGCAGGATAGTCTGACCTACTTTGTTACGTCTATTCGTGGCAACGAGAATCTGCTTTCGAAGCTCAAGTTCAAATTGCCTATCGATGAGCTTGACGCGGACATGATAGAGGACGTCGGCATCGAGATGAGCCAGGCGCGCGAGACGACGAACATCTATGCGAACATCCTTGATTCTACAATGGACACTTATGCCAACTTGATTAACAACAACATGAACTCGGTCATGAAGATGCTGACGAGCATCAGCATTATCCTGATGTTCCCGACGCTTATAGCCAGCCTGTTTGGTATGAACCTTATCAATGGCATGGAAGAAGTTTCGTGGGGCTTTCCGCTTGCGCTTGTGCTCTCAATCGGTGTGACGGTTGCTTTCATGTGGTATTTCAAGAGGAAAACGTGGATTTAAGTCATAGTTCATAGTTCATAGTTCATAATTAAGAGTTGAAATTTCAATAAACGTGATAAAAATCGAGCCCTTTCCTTGCAGGTTAGGGCTTTTTTTGCGTAATTTGCGACCATTATGCCTGTGCAGAACAGGTTAATCTTTAACAGTTAAACCATAAATGAGATGATGGACTCTTTAGAGACTAATGAAACTACTGCCTTAGAGCAGTCTTCTGAGATTACAAACGAACAGCAGGTTGTGCCTGAAGTTGAAGCAGCAGAGCAGGTTGAGGCTGTGGCTGAAGTTGCTGAGCCAGAGGCGGATGTAGCAGAATCCGAAGTGGCTGACGAGGTGACTGAGGCAGAGCAGCATGTTGCAGAACAGACCTTCAAGACGAAGGATGACGTGGTGGCCCGTGTCAAGGAAATCGCTGAGAGCGGTGAGGCAGGTGACCGTGCGGAGCTCAACCTCCTGAAGCAGTTGTTTTACAAGTTCCATAATGCAGAGGTTCAGGAAGCCTTCAAGGCCTTTGTGGATGCGGGGGGCGAGCAGGACAAGTTCGTTCCGGAGATTGATGCTGCTGAGCCTGTTTTCCGCGAGGCTATGCAGGTCATTCGCGACCGCCGTGCTGCCATTCAGGAAACCCTTGAGAGGCAGAAGCAGGACAACCTGAAGCGTAAGCTTGAGATATTGGAGCGCATTCAGCAACTTGCCTCTACGCCCGAGGAGGCCAACCAGAATTTTGACGAGTTCAAGGCGTTGCAGGCGGAGTGGAAGGAGATAAAGGCAGTGCCGGCAGAGCGTGCTACGGAGCTTTGGAAGAACTATCAGCTCTATGTGGAACAGTACTATGATTTGCTCAAGCTCGGCCATGAGTTGCGCGACTACGACTTCAAGAAGAACCTGGAGACGAAGATGCGTCTCATCCAGCAGGCGGAGGCGCTTGCCGAGAATCCAGATGTGCTGCAGGCCTTCAATCAGCTGCAGGCGCTCCATCAGGAGTGGAAGGAGACGGGTCCTGTGGCCAAGGAAATCAGGGAGGACATTTGGGCTAAGTTCAAGGAGCTTTCTACCATCATCAATAAGAAACACCAAGCATACTTCGATGCCATCAAGGCTCGTGAGGAGGAGAACCTTGCGAAGAAGACGGCCTTGTGCGAACAGCTTGAGGCTGTCGAGACGGATGGGCTTAAGAACTTTGCCGACTGGGATGCTGTCACGCAAAAGATTAAGGACTTGCAGGCGGAGTGGAGGACCATTGGCTTTGCCCCGCAGAAGATGAACACTGCCATCTTTGAGCGTTTCCGTCAGGCTTGTGATACTTTCTTCGAGAAGAAGAATGCTTTCTTCAAAGACCTGAAGGAGGAGCTCAACACGAATCTGGCGAAGAAGAAGGAACTTGTGGAGAAGGCTGAGTCGCTGATGGACAGCACGGACTGGCGCTCTACGGGCGACATCCTCATCAACCTCCAGAAGCAATGGAAGGAGATTGGCACTGTTCCGCGCAAGTACAGCGAGGATTTGTGGAAACGCTTCACGGCGGCATGCGACCATTTCTTTGAGGCGCGTCAGGCAGCTACGGCCGATGTGCGCAGCGAAGAGAAGGCCAACAAGGAGCAGAAGCTCGGCATCATCCAGCAGCTCAAGGAACTCGTGGAGACAGAGGGCGAGAACGTCATCCAGCAGGTGAAGGAGCTTCAGCAGAAGTGGAACGAAGTGGGCCATGTGCCTTTCCGCGACAAAGAGGCGCTCTACAAGGAGTATCGCGCCCTTTGCGACAAGCTCTACGATGCCTATGGAGCTAGCCAGGCTAAGCGTCGCCTCAACAATTTCCGCCAGAACCTGCAGCAGCGCGTGGAGAGTGCCGGCGGCACATTAGCCAATGAGCGCGACAGGATGCAGCGCGCCTACGAGCGTATGCTTACTGAAATCAAGACCTATGAGAACAATATCGGCTTCCTCAATGCAGGCAGCAAGAAGGGCAATTCTCTGGTCGATGCAATGAACAAAAAAGTGGAGAAACTCCGTGCTGAGCTCGACCTCCTGGCCCAGAAGATAAAGGCCGTTGACGAGCAGATGCGAGAGGGTTGAAAAACACACCGTGCTGCGTCGGAAAACGCAGGCAGCTGCGATGGCTTTTTCAGGCAGCTGCGTTGGCCTTTGCAGCACGCTGCATCGGCCTTCGCAGCTGCCTGTGTTTTCAGCCCCACCTGACGGCCCCTGCGGAAGCACCATACGACAGAGGGCTGCACCTTGCTTCGGGCATCCTTCCGCACTAAGGCGCTGGCCCTTTTTCTTGTGTCCTTTATGTCGCATTTGAACGACCAAAATATCTTATTCTCTTGCGAAAAAGAGAACAATCACACAAAAATATTGGTCAAAACAGTGCTTTTCTAAGGAATTATTCGTACCTTTGCAGCCGATTAGTGCGCATTGTGCGCGCACGTAAATAGAAGTACAAGGCATGAAGTGCACCATACAGGCTGTTCGGACAAAGCGTCAGATGAATGACTTTGTGAAGCTTCCGGAGAAGCTCTACAAGGGCAATTCGTGCTATGTACCCGACATGGAGTCGGATGTTCGGAACTGGTTCGACCCGAAGCACAATCCGGGCCTTCAGCACAGCGAGGTGGCGCCGTTCGTTGCTTACAGCGAGTCGGGCGAGCCCGTAGGCCGCATCGTGGGCATCATCAACCACAAGGCAAACGAAATCTGGAAAGGCAGTTGTGTCCGCTTCGGATGGATAGAGTTCATCGACGACACAGACGTCTCGGCCGCACTCCTGCAGGCCGTGGAGGACTGGGGGCGTGCCAAGGGCATGGACTCCATACAAGGGCCCCTCGGCATCTCCGACTTCGACAAGGAAGGAATGCTCATCGAGGACTTCGACAAACTCGGCTCCGCCATCACCATCTACAACCCGCCCTACTATCCCGAGCACATGAAGCAGCACGGATACGGCAAGGAAGTGGACTGGGTCCAGGTGAAGATAGAGATACCGCAGCAAGTGCCTCCACGCTTCGCCCGCGCCCGGAAACTGGTGGACGAAATGTACGGCGTGAAAGTCAAGAAGCTCAACCTCAAAGAGGTCTTCGAGGGCGGCTACGGACGCAAGATATTCCATCTGCTCAACGCCTCCTACAGCCAGCTCTTCGGCTATACGCCCCACAACGAAGAAGAGGCCGACGCGTTCGTCTCTTCATACATCCGCATGCTCGACCTCAGCATGCTTCCCATGATAGAAGACAGCGAAGGCAACCTCATCGCCTGCAGCATCACCATGCCCAACCTCTCAAGGGCACTGCAGAAGTCAAAGGGACGCCTGTTCCCCCTGGGCTGGTACCACCTGCTCCGCGCACTAAAGTTCAAGCACGAGGAGGAAGTGGAACTTCTGCTCATCGCCGTCCATCCCGAATGGCAGGCACTGGGCATCAACGCTCTCATCTTCGCAGACCTCATCCCCATCTTCAACAAGAAAGGATTCCGCTACGCAGAGACAGGGCCGATGCTCGAAGACAACCTGAAAGTACTAACGCAATGGAAAGCGCTCAACCCCACAACCTACAAGCGCCGCCGTTGCTTCAGCAAAGAAATAAAATAACAGAAAACCGTAAATAACAACACAAAGAGAATGGCAAATAGAGTAGTTATAACAGGCATGGGCATCTGGTCCTGCATCGGAACAAGCCTTGATGAAGTACGCGACGCACTCTATCAAGGCAAAAGTGGCATCATATTCAGTCAGGAACGCAAAGACGCCGGCTTCCGCTCGGCACTCGTGGGTAACGTACCCAAAGTAGACCTCAAACCATACGTTCCCCGTAACCTCCGTAACTTCATGCCCGAAGAGGCACAGTACGGCTACATAGCAACCAAGCAAGCCCTCGACAATGCAGGCATCGACGAAGACTATCTGAACACTCACGAAGTCGGCATCATCTACGGCAACGACTCCGTAGCAGAAGCAACCATGCAGAGCCTCGACAAGTTCCGTCAGGCCAATAGCACCGTGGCTTGCGGCAGCGGCGCCATCTTCCAGAGCATGAACTCCAATATCACGATGAACCTGGCTTGTCTGTTCAAACTGCGCGGCATCAACCTCACTGCATCGGCAGCCTGTGCCTCAGGCTCGCAAAGCATCGGACTGGCAGCACTCCTCATCTCGCAAGGCTTGCAGGACTGCGTGGTCTGCGGCGGCGCAGAAGAGAACAATATGTATGGCATCGCATCCTTCGACGGCATACAGGCCTTCTCCATCCGCGAGAATGAACCCGAAAAAGCAAGCCGTCCCTTCGACGCAAGCCGCGACGGACTCGTGCCCAGCGGCGGCGGCGCAACAGTCGTGCTGGAAAGCTACGAGCACGCCGTCAAGCGCGGAGCCAACATCATCGCAGAGATAGTAAGCTGGGGCTTCTCCGGCAACGGCGACCATATCTCCACACCCAATGTGGCAGGCCCGGCACGCTCACTCGAACTCTGCCTCCGCAACGGCGGCATCGACCCAAAGCAAGTGGGCTACATCAACGCACACGCCACCAGCACCGTCATCGGCGACCGTCGCGAAGCACAGGCCATCGCACAGCTCTTCGGCGAGCGCACCGTACCCGTCACTTCAACAAAGAGCCAGACCGGACACGAAATGTGGATGGCAGGTGCAAGCGAAATCATCTACTCAACCCTCATGATGAAGAACGGATTCATCGCCGGCAACATCAACTTCGAAAAACCCGACGAAGAGACAGCCTGCATCAACGTCCTGCCCGAAACGAAGGAGACACACTTCGACATGTTCCTCTCCAACAGCTTCGGCTTCGGCGGCACCAACTCCACCATCATCGTGAAGAACGTATAAGACACATTATATAATATTTAACAAAGCAATATTTATCAACAATCAAATCACAACAAAATGACAAGAGAAGAAATCATTGCTGAGATCAACGCCGAGTTGGCAGAAGAGTTTGAAATCGATGAGGCTACCATCACTCCAGATGCTCCCATCTACCAGACACTTGAACTGGATAGCCTGAGCCTCGTGGACCTTATCGGCATCGTACAGACCAAGTACGGAGTCCTCATCTCAAAAGCTGAGCTCCCCACAATCAAAACCTTCGCACAGCTCTACGACTACATCGAGCAGCACCAGAAATAGTTAAGAGTTCAAAGTCCATAGTTAATGGTTAGGCTATGCCCTAACACCCTACAACTGTGGACTATGGACTGTGGACTATGAGCTATGAACTATAACGTCCTGATTGTTGGTAGCGGACTGGGCGGATTGGAGTGTGGCACACTGCTCGCCAAGCAAGGGCTGAAAGTGCTCGTGCTCGAAGCATCCAATCAGCCCGGCGGCTGCATGCAAAGTTTCCGCAGAGGCGGACTGCACTACGATACAGGACTGCACTATGTGGGCGGACTGGCCGCAGGGCAAGCAATGCACAAAGCATTTGCAGAGCTCGGACTCATGGACCTCCCGTGGCAACGGATGGACGAAGACTTCGACCACATCATCATCGGTGGCCGTCACTTCGCCTTCCATCAAGGCTATGAAGCATTCGCCGAAGGACTGGCAAAGGATTTCCCGCATCAGCGGGAAGCACTCCATAGCTACGTTCGGCGACTGCAAAACATCACGTTCGACGATATGGATGTCTGCGCATACGAGTACCTGCAGCAGACATTCTCCGACGAACTGCTCCTGAACGTGGTCAGCGCCGCTGCCATGAAGACAGAGCTGCGTCGGGAGTCCCTCCCCCTCTTCAACTTTGCCCACACCAGCTCCAGCTTTATCGAAAGCAGCTGGCGGCTCAAAGGAGACGGCAATCTGCTCGTTGACAAACTCGCCGGCACCATCAAAGAGGCTGGCGGCGAAGTGCGAACGAACAGTAGAGTGGTAAGACTGGTAGAACAAGATGGCCGAATAACCACAGCCGTTTGTGCTGATGGTAATACCTACGAAGCCGAATACTTCATCTCCGACATACACCCCGCAGCACTGTGCCTGCTGCTCGAAGGCTGTCCCTCGGTTCGCAAGACATTCCGCAGGAGAATGACTACAGCAGAGAATACCAGCGGCATGTTCACGGCACAGCTCAGCATAAAGCCAGGAGCATTGAAGTATTTCGCACACAATGTCTTTGTCTATGACAAGCCAAATGTCTGGACAATGACCGAAGACAATGAGCCCGTGAAGGGCGTCATGCTAAGCGCAAGGATTCCAGAGGACGACTCGGATACCCTTCGCCAGATAGACCTGCTTACACCGATGCCCTGGCAGGAGTGTAAAGCATGGACAGAAACCAAGGTCGGACGCCGTGGCGACGACTACAAGATGTTTTGCCAGCACAAGACAGCACAATGCATAGAGCTGGCCGAACAGTATATTCCAGGGTTGCACGAAATGGTAGAACAATGCTACACCAGCACCCCACTAACCTATCGCGACTATTTGGGAAGTCCAGAAGGTAGTGCTTTCGGCATGCGCAAAGACTGTCGCGCATCAATGCTTAGTTTCCATTCGGTAGGTTCCCCACTACCTAACCTCTTGCTGACAGGGCAAAGCATCATCCTGCCTGGTATCGAGGGAGTCACAATGACAGCATTCGAAACATGCAGTAAGATAACGAAAGATAACGCGAGACAATAAATAACATATGACAAGAAAACTCTTTGCTACCCTTGCTTTGTTATTGATATTCATAACGAATGTCATGGGGCAGAAAATCACCGGTGTCATCCTCGATGCCTCAACCGGCGACAGCCTTTCTCTGGCAGGTATAACATACAAGGAACGCAAGCTTTCTACTATAGCCGACCTGGACGGAATCTTCTCCATAGCGCGTATCAATGGAGCTACCCTCACATTCTCCTGCATGGGCTATAGGGACGAAAAGGTGAATATCACCAAGGCAACGCCAAGCAGACTCACCATTAAGCTAAAGCCAGACACGAAACAGCTGGGAGAGGTTGTCGTTGAAGCCAAAAGGACGAAATATGTCCGCAAAGATAACCCCGCCATAGAGCTTATGAAGCGTGTCATTGAGGCAAAGAAGGAATCTCAACTCGAAAACCACGACTTCTATCAGTACACCAAGTACCAAAAGCTGTCGATGGCCCTTAATGACTATAAGGTAAAGGAATTGGATAGCACAGACGTCGGAAAGGTGAAGTGGACTCAGCAAGCAGAGCTAAGCCCATACAACAATAAGATGGTGGTGCCCATTTCACTCGATGAAACCGTAACGAAGCACGTTTATCGCAAAGACCCAAAAGCAGAAAAGGATATTATCCAGGGCGAACAAAGCTCCGGTCTGAACCAACTCATTGCTACGGGCGACATTGTCAACACAACACTGAAGGAGGTCTTCTTGGATGTGGATATCTATGATAACTATGTGCGTCTGCTCAAGTTCCCATTCCTGAGTCCTATCGGGTCTGGCGCCACATCCTTTTATCGTTATTATATTGTAGATACTGTACTTGTTGAACGCGACTCCTGCTATCACCTGCAATTCACTCCAAACAACCCACAGGATATAGGCTTCAACGGCGACATCTACATTCTGAAAGACTCTACTCTTCACGTCAAGAAGTGCCATCTCTCAATTCCCCCCAAGAGCGACGTGAACTTTGTAAGCAGCTTGCATATAGACCAAATATACACTAAGTTGCCTAATGATGAATGGGTATTGACCACCGACGATATGTGGGCAGAAATGACGCTGTTGGCCAAAAAACTTCTCGTGGTTCGCAATACACGTCTTTCTGATTATGACTTTGAGCCCCTCCACAAGAATCTCTTCAAGGGACCAGGCAAGGTGAAGCACATGGCCGACTCGCGCAATCAGGACGAGGAGTTCTGGAATCAGTATCGCGCAGTTGAACTCTCCGAGAAGGAAGGTGGCCTGAACAACTTCATGGAGCTTATGGCAAAGTCAAAGGCGATGCGTATTCCATTATTTGTCATAAAGACGCTCTTTGAGAACTTTATAGAAACCTCAAAGGCAGGAAAGCCCAGCAAGTTTGACATTGGTCCATTCACGAGCATGTTCTCCGGAAACTTCCACGATGGCTTCCGCTTGAGGGTTGGTGGTAAGACAACGGGTGCCTTCAACAAGCATCTTTTCTTGAGTGGTTATTATGCCCATGGCTTCCGCTCCGGCGGGAACTATTATGGCGCGAAAGTGGTATATAGCTTTAATAAGAAGAAATATTCTCCAGAGGAATTCCCAATGAGATGTATCTCTTTCGAGAGTTCTTACGACATGACATCTGCTGCTGATAAGTTCCTTCAGAATAGCAAGGACAACCTTTTCGTCAGCATAAAAACCGAAAAGGTGAGAATGCTATACAAGACAAACATGCAGCGCCTGGCATTCACATGGGAGACCGACTACGGCCTGAACTTTAATACTAATATCAAGTTGGAAAGCAGTGAAGTGGCGGGCGACTTGGAGTTCAGACATGTCAACAATTTGGATAAGCTCGATACGAAGTTGCGTACAACAGAGTGGGGCGCAGAACTTCGTTTCAGTCCTGGGCAGACATACATCATGACAAAGCAGGACCGCTGGCCTTTGAACAAGGACCGTCCAGAGTTCACGTTCCGTCATACAGTAGGTTTCAAGGGTATTCTTGGCGGCCAGTACAATACAAACCAAACAGACATCAGCGTTTATAAGCGTCAGTGGCTTGGCAGTTGGGGACGTGTAGATTTCCGTGTCCGCGCCTCGGCACAGTGGAACAAGGTGCCTTTCCTATTCCTGCTTACCCCTCCGATGTGTTTGTCTTATGTGGAGCAGGAAGGAACACTCAATATGCTTCACAACATGGAGTTCTTTATGGACAGGCGTGTCTCGTGGGCTGTCGAGTGGAATATGAATGGCAAGATATTCAATCGCATCCCTCTTTTCAAGAAGCTAAAACTTAGAGAATACATAGCCTTCAAGGGGTGTTGGGGCATGCTTACCGACAAGAACAATCCGGCACTGAACCCAGACGACGAAATGCTGTATGTGTTCCCTGAACGTTCTTCTGCGATAGATTCACATGTTCCATACATGGAATTTGCATGTGGTATTCGCAATATCTTCAAACTCTTTGGTGTGGACTATGTGCGTCGCATTAACTATCTCGACAAGCCGGGAGTAAAGAAGAACGGTGTCCGCTTTAATTTGACATTCTCATTCTAAATACCGATACATGATGAAGCACCTTGTCATCAGTATGCTGCTATGCATTCTATCCTGCGTTACGGTACAGGCTGTCGTTATACCCAAGGAGCATATCTTCAGATTTGAACGTAGCACGAATTCCAATTATGTCTGCTATGACATCAGCCTTCAGGATGATAAACTGAATCAGAAGGCTCCTCTCAAATCTTATTGGGTAGTGGATGAGGGGACGCGGATATCGGAGCTGACTTTCTTTGAGCGCAAGGTTGCTTTTGGAATTAAGGTAATCAAATCGAGCGAAAACGAGGCTCGGGTACATATGACAGCATACAAGGATTTGATAATCCGTGTATGCAAGCATAATGGCAAGTGGGTAGGAATTGTCAAGCTACACGGACATGAGATAGTTCTCCAGAAGATGTTTGCTCAGATGAAGCAGTCGATATACCCCAAGTGTGAGTATGTTGACATTTACGGCACTGACATCAAAACGGGGGAAGCACGTCGCGAGCGGATAGCGAATTAATGCGTCGTTCTTATTGGAGAAGTGCTTCGATGGCTTGCTCCAGGTTTGTAATGTCTTCTTGACGTGCTTGCAAGTCGCAGTTACGGTCTATGAGAAAGTAGCAGGGAAGTCTCTGCACGTTGTAGAGTCTCAGCATGTCGCTTTCCAAGCCTTCCTCACAATAAACGCTCACCCATGGTAGAGCTTCACAGCGTTGGGCCCACAGATGCTTATTGTCATCGAGACTTACTTGGTATATTTCTAGTCCGCGTTCGTGATACTTATTGTAGAGTTCACGAAGGAGTAGTGTTCGTTCAGTGCTTCCACTTATAGAAAATGCAGTGAAGTCGAGCAAAACGACATTCCCTTGCAGGCTGCTGAGTGTAATTTCCTGTCCGTGGATGTTGGGGAAAGTCATGTCGATGATGCCCAGCTCTCGCACTTTGTCGCCGTCAATATTCAGTACGATTTCGTGTGGCTTTGCCAGGTTGCGATGACATTCATGTATGATGTTGCATAGGTTTTGAGTGCGAGGGCTCGACGGATATGTGTCGTTCCAAGCGTTGGCTACGGCACGCATCCAACTGAGGTCACTTTTGTCGTGCATCGGGTCGAAGATGAGACTCGTGCCGAGCGTTTGGAAGCAGGCGTAGTAGCTGTAGGCTGTGTTGTAGTGATTATGCAGGAAGTCGTGCTTGACTTCTGCTTTATACTGTATTACAAGGTTGTTAATCATGCTGTCTCGCTCCGTGATTGTGAAGTTGCGGTCAGACGAGATGCGTCGTGCTTTTCGTTCCAGGTCTGCGAGTTTGAGGCACAGCAATCGGATGGTATCGCAAGTCCCGCTGCCTTCCACGGTGTATCCGAACGAGAAGTCCTTCGTATCTGCTTTGATGCGAACGGATTCGGTGCTGTCAATGGCCAGGTTGATGCATCCGTTACCTAGGCGGAGGCGATAGAATTCAGGATATGAGACGCGTGCTTTCTCGAAATGGAAGGCTCCGTCCTGCTTAAGGCGAATACTGTCGATGGCTATTATGCCGTGGTCCAAGGTAAGCTGTTCCATGTAAAGCATGCAAGAGTCAGCCCCAGTGATGTAGCCTTCGATGCGGAATTTTTCCTCATGTTTGCATCCACTCAGCGTGATGAGAACAAGGAGGATAGAGAGTACTTTCTTCATCTAATTATGGTTAAGAATATTATGCAAAGGTACGAACTTTTGCCCATAATAAAAAATAATGTGGCATGAAGTATGAACTATAAACTATTTTTTGTACCTTTGTGCGATTTTTCAGATATTGACGAAACAATAAGTTTAACTAAATCAAAGATGAACGTAATTACAAAGACAGTCGAGTTGCCTGATGGAAGAACCATCAGCATCGAGACCGGGAAACTTGCCAAGCAAGCCGATGGTTCCGTGATGCTTCGTATGAACAACACGATGCTCCTGG